>Ga0210387_10000026_pt1 | contig 158582 bp, 126 predicted proteins | sample IncBWC7OmetaG_FD_160108 | JGI IMG/M metagenome (GOLD analysis project Ga0210387, IMG submission 160108) | Forest soil microbial communities from Barre Woods Harvard Forest LTER site, Petersham, Massachusetts, United States - Inc-BW-C-7-O ...
GAGCGCGAACAGTTTATCGAGCAGTTCTGGCTGCGGCGCAGCGCCAATCCGGACATGCCGGACAACGATTTCAAGGAAGAGCACTATCGCCGGATCGCTTACGCCAACGAGCACTATGCCTCTGGAATTCCGGGTTGGAAGACCGACCGCGGCCGGATTTACATCATTTGGGGCGCCCCCGACGAAATCGAATCGCACCCGACCGGCGGCACTTACGATCGCCCAATGGAAGAGGGCGGAGGTTCCACCACAACGTATCCTTGGGAACGCTGGCGGTATCGGTATCTTGAAGGTATTCAGGAAAACGTGGAACTTGAGTTCGTCGATCCCAGCGGTTCAGGCGAGTATCACTTGACAATGGACCCCTCCGAAAAAGACGCGCTCCTCTATGTTCCTGGCGCCGGCCTCAGCATGATGGAATCGATGGGCTTGGCTTCCAAAACCGACCGGTTCACGCGCTCAGACGGCACTCACCTTCCCACCTCGCTTGGAGGAACGCCCGCGAGCTTGAACGAGTTCACGCGCCTGGAACTTTACGCCAAGGTCCAGCGGCCGCCCGAGGTGAAGTACAAGGACCTGGAAGCGTTGGTGACCTCTCGCATGGTCCGCGACCAGTTGAAGTTCAACTACCGGACGGATTTCCTGAAGGTGACCAACGACACGGTGCTCGTGCCCGTCACCGTCCAGGTGCCCAACAACCAGCTTCAGTTCAAGAATAAAGATGGGGTATACACCGCGCAGCTCAACATCTTTGGGCGCGTCAGCACACTGACCAATCGCGTCGTGCAAACATTCGAAGACTCCGTTACGCGGGATTATCCGGAATCACTCTACAAGCAGTCCATGAAGCTGTCTTCTATTTATCAAAAATCCTTGCCGTTGCGCCCGGGATTGTATCGCCTGGACCTGGTGATCAAGGACGTGGATAGCGGCAATGTGGGCGCGGTGAATACGCGGCTTGCGGTTCCCCGCTATGAGGATGAAAAACTCGATGCCAGCACGTTGATCCTTGCGGATCAGATCGAGCATGTGCCGGCCAAGCAGATCGGTACCGGTCAATTTGTGCTCGGTTCGTCGAAAGTACGGCCGCGGCTGGATGGGGACTTCACGACCGCCGACAAGCTCGGCATCTATCTCCAGATTTACAATTTGAAGGGCGACGAGAAAACCCACAAGAGCAACGCCAGTTTTTCCTACACCGTGAAAAAGGGCGACCAGCAGGTGATGCAGTTTAAAGAGTCGTCGACGGACATGAAGCAGACCGGCGATCAGGTTACCATCGAGCGGCTTTTGCCGCTGGCCACGCTGACTCCGGGGAAGTATACTCTGGAAGTTAACGCGACAGACTTGCTGTCCAATGTCTCCATTTCGCGTTCTGCGGAGTTCAGCGTGAAAAATCCGGTGGATCAGAAGACTGCGGCGAACGTCACGCCTGGGAGGTAATTGAGTGAAGCACGGCGCCCTCCTGTGCCTCGGAGTACTGTTTGGCACAGCTCTGGGTGTGAGTTGTGGCGCACCATCCGCTTCGGCGCAGTCCAATAATAAAGCGCCTTCAAGCCTCGGAAAATTATCCGGTTTGGTCCGCGATTCCGGCGGAGTGCCTCAACTGGGTGCCACCGTCGCCGTTCTCTCGGAAGCGCCCGGGGCCGCGGCCACGTATTTGTTTCTCACCAACTCCGAAGGCGTCTTTAACGGTGAAAAGCTTGCTCCCGGCTCTTACACGCTGCGCGTAACACTGGCGGGTTTTCTTCCCTTCCTCGAAAAGCACATCCAAGTTTCCCCGAACCTGACGACCACGATTCGAATCCAGCTCGAGTCCATGTTTGCTTCGATCGAACAGCTCCGCAGGCCGCCAACCGCCACCGCGGCAGAGGCCGACGATTGGAAGTGGGTTCTGCGATCCGCATCCGGATTGCGGCCCGTTTTGCAGTGGAACGACCCAGATCCCTCGGGAAACATCACTTCCTCGATCATTGTCGAGCAGAATGTTCATCGGCCATTGGGGCTCGTCGCGTTGACGGATGGTGCGCGACGCCCGGGCTCCATCTCTAACGTTGCGGCCGCTCCCAGCACCGCCTTTGCGTACGACCAGAAAATAGCAGGCTCGAACCACATTGTTTTTGCCGGGCAGATCACGCCGGATGACGAGTCTCCGGCAGGCGGAATTGCCACTGTCTGGCTCCCAACAGGTTCAGCGGAAACCGGTCCATCCAGCACGATGGTGCTGCGCGAAGCAAAACTGGGGATGAACGGCTTGACATTTCGCGGCGTACGCGTGGAACAGAACGAGACGCTCGCCCTCGGAAATCGGTTTCTTGTGCGCGCGGGCGGAGAATACGTTCTGGTTGGGCTGGGAGCGCCGGCCTCTGGCCTGCGCGCGCGTGTGAAGTTGGAGACCCGCGTCACCTCGAAGTGGTATGCGGACGCGATCTATGCCGCGCTGCCGAATGGCACCACTCCCAACGATGCCCTGAACGCCCAATTGGAACGAATGGATGCTCCCGGCGTGCTGTCAGACGCCCTAAACCAATTGGACACCTTTCCCGCATTGCTTCTTCGCGGAGGCCGGCCCGTTTTAGAGAGCGGTCGCCATGAAGAGTTGGCTGCAGAGAGGAAAATTGGAAGCCGCGGAGTTTTCCAAATCGCCGGTTTCCACGACGACTACAGTCACGTTGCCCTCTTCGGACGCGGCAACAGCTTGCCCCCGGAGGAGTATTTCCAGGACTTCTTCTCGAAAGGGTTTGCCTACGACGGCGGCTCGTCGAGCGATTGGGGCGGCCGTGTTGCCCTTCGGGAAAAGATCAACGATGAGTTGGAACTGACGGCGATTTATGCCTTTTCCGGCGCGCTGGTTCCGGTGGCGGAAATGGATGGCGGGTTGCGCGATGGCTTGCGCACGGCCCAACGTCAATCGGTGGCCACCAAAATTACGGCGCGTATACCGCAGACGGGAACCCACCTGACCGCCGGCTATAAATGGATTAGCGATACTGCACTTTCCAGGGTCGATCCCTACGGTGAGGCTGCTTATCAGGTCAGTCCCTACCTGAACATCGGCATACGGCAACCCCTGCCGAGAATACTGTTCGGACGCTGGGAAGCGAGTGCGGAATGCGACAACCTCCTCGCCCAGGGTTATTTTTCCTTGAACACACGGGATGGCCAAATCCTGCTTGTTCCCGCATTTCGAAGTTTTCGGGGTGGAGTGAGCCTTCAGTTTTAGTTGATTGCGCGCCTCCGTAAATCCGTATCCGCCCTACTGTAAACAGGATACCCTCGTTTCAGGAGAAGGGGTACCCATTTAACTTCTTTTTTTAGTGTGCGTTAGAGAGGACGAAATCTACTAAAGATTGGAAGGCGAGTTGCAGAAATTGAGCTAAAGTAAGGTGCGAGCATTTTGAGCTTGCGATGAGACAAAATCTCCGCGTTCGGGTAGGGGCCGTCGTGCTGGCGTTAGCCACGCTGGCTGCGGTTGTCTTTGGCTGGCTGAATTTCCTCCAACGCTCGCGTTACGACCAAGTGGACGACGGGGTTGCGTGGTCCGACGCACCCGCTGGCGTGGAAGCCTGGAAAATCGCCCCGGATTCGCCGGCCTCCGTCGCGGGGATTCACCCCGGCGACATACTGCTGGCCATCAACGATGTCCCGGTTCCAAAAGCCGCGCATGTGGCGCGGCGACTGTATCGAGCAGGGTTGTGGACGCAGCTTCGCTACAAGCTGGAGCGAAATGGCGAGGAGTTTGAAACCCGCCTGATCACCACGCCGCCGCACAAGCCCATCAGCGTTGAAAATTACTTGCGCGTTGTCGGCCTGCTGTATCTCTTTATCGGCTTGTTCATTTTTGCGCGGCGGTGGAACGCGCCGCGCGCGGTGCATTTTTATGTGTTCTGCCTGGTCTCGTTTGTTCTGTACTCCTTTCAATACAGCGGCAAGCTGGACACGTTCGATCTGGAAGTGTACTGGGCCAGCGTTGCCGCTCGATTGCTGGCCCCGGCGCTGCTGCTGCATTTCGCGCTTGTCTTCCCCGAGCGCCCGGAGTCGCCGCGAAAATCGCTACTGAAATTCGCGGCCGTGTACGCTCCCGCCTTGGCCTTGTTGATGGTCCACATCCTTGCGGCGATCAACGCCCTGGGATTTGTGCCGACGACGCGATCGCGTGTGGAACTGGATCAATTGGAGGTCGGCTTCCTGGGCTTTTATTTCCTCGCCGCCGGCCTCAGCTTCAATCTAAGTTACCGACGCTCGCGTTCCGGCGTTCTGCGGCAGCAGTTGAAATGGCTGACCGGGGGAACGCTGGCGGGCAGTTTGCCGTTCACCGTGCTGTACATCCTCCCATACATATTCGACGCCGGCGTCCAGCCCTGGATGCAGTTCTCCGCGCTCAGCCTGGTGCTGATCCCGTTGTGCTTCGGATACGCGGTCATCCGTTACCGCCTGATGGACGTCGACATCATCTTCAAGCGCGGCCTGGCGTATACCGCGGCCACCGCCGCCGTGGCGGCGGTTTACTTTGGCCTGGTGGCGCTGATTGCGGAAATTTTCCACGCGCAGACAAGCGGACCTGTTGGCGGCATGATCGCCATTGTTGTGGCGGCATTCCTCTTCCAGCCGTTCCGTGAAGGCATTCAGGCCCGGCTTGATCGTTTCTTTTACCGCGACCGGCTCGACTACCGCCGCACCCTGATTGAGTTCGGCCGGACACTCACGAATGAAGTGCGCCTGGAACCCATGCTGGGTTCGGTGATGGATCGCGTTTCCCAGACCCTGCTTGTCGACCGCCTCGCCATCTTCGTGGAAGATTCGCAGAATCCCGGTGATCTGCGCCTGGCGCGTTCGATGGGGGTGCGACTGAGCGAGCGGCTGGACTTGGGCTTTTTGAAATCGGCCACGCCAGAGCTGGCTAACAACACGATTTTCTTCGAGTCTTCGCGCAGTGTCCCCGACGTAGCGGATTCCGTACGGCGCACCATCGAACAACTGGATCTCAACTACTTCATCCCTTGCCGGATTCGCGAGCGCACCGTCGCTTTCCTCGGGCTCGGCAAGACGGTGGACGGAGACTTCCTTTCCAGCGATGACGTTGAACTGGTGCAGACCATCGCCGGATATCTGGCCATTGCGTTGGACAACTCCCAGTTGTACACGTCGCTGGAACAAAAGGCCTTCGAGGTGGCGCGGTTGAAGGATTTCAGCGAGAACATCGTCGAATCGCTGAATGTGGGTGTTTTGGCCGTGGACCTCTATGGCTCGGTCGAAGCCTGGAACAGCCGCATGGAACAGCTGTTTCAAGTTTCCCGGAACGATGCGGTCGGTCAACCCCTGGCCGGCTTGCTTCCGGTCGACCTGGTCCAGGAAATTTCCAGCCGGGGCGATGCCGAGCAGGTTACCGGCATCTACAAACAAAGACTGCAGCACCAGGGGCAGTCCATGGTGGTGAACGTTTCCATCACGCCGCTGGTGAGCAAGTCCGGAGAGCGCATCGGGCGCCTTCTGCTTTTTGACGATGTAACGCAGCGCGAGCGAATGGAAGAGCAGATGTCGCAGACCGAAAAACTCACCTCGCTGGGCCTTTTGGCTGCCGGCGTCGCACACGAAGTCAACACCCCGCTGGCTGTGATTTCCAATTACATTCAAATGCTGGCCAAGCAGATGCCAGAAGGCGATCCGCGGCAGTCCATTATCGAAAAAATCGTGAAGCAAACTTTTCGCGCCAGCGAAATCGTCAACAACCTTTTAAATTTTTCGCGCACCGGTCCGAGCGCCCTGGCCGATGTGGACGTCAACCGCGTGGTGGAAGAAACACTCTCGCTGGTCGCCCATCCGCTGAAGACTTCGCAAATCCAGGTGGTGAAGCAACTCACCGACGGCCTGCCCGCCGTGCGCGGCTCCGCCAACAAATTGCAGCAAGTTTTCCTGAATCTCTTCCTGAATGCGCGGGACGCGATGCCCACGGGGGGCATCCTGGAAGTTCGCACTGGCGCCCACAACGGCAGTGTGGAAATCGAAGTGGCCGACACGGGCAACGGGATTCCCCGCGACCACATCCATAAGATATTCGACCCGTTCTTTACGACTAAACCCGGTGGCCGCGGCACTGGCCTCGGTTTGTCCGTGAGTTACGGGATCATCAAAGAACATGCCGGCAAGATCGATGTGCGCTCCGCTCCCGGGCGAGGAACATCCTTCCATGTTGAGTTTCCGGCCGTGAGGAACGCAGTTCATGCCTAAAGGCTCGATTCTGGTTATTGACGACGAAGCGGAAATCCGCGAAGGGCTCGAACTCCTTCTGAAGACGGAGGGGTACCACGTGTCCATGGCGGATACCGGACAATCCGGACTTCTGCGCCTGGGAGAACAACCCTACGACCTGCTGCTTCTGGATGTGAGTTTGCCCGACCGCAACGGCATCGAGTTACTGAAAGATATCCGGCGGCAGGATCCCCATCTCCCCATCGTTCTCATCACCGCTTATGGCTCCATCGAGATGGCGCGTGCTGCCTTCAAAAGCGGCGCGATGGACTACATCACCAAGCCGTGGTCCAACGATGAATTACTGGCGCAGGTGGCGCAGGCCGTGGAGTCGCACCGCCTTCGCGAGGAAAACGTCCAGCTCAAGCGCGCGCTGAAGCAGCGATTCAATTTCCCCAACATCATCGGCAAAAGCGAGAAAATGCTCACGCTGTTTGATCTGGTCGCGCAGGTGGCGCCATCCAGATCAACAGTGCTCATCAGCGGAGAGAGCGGCACGGGAAAAGAGTTAATCGCCAAGGCGATCCATTCCGCTTCGACGCGCGCCGACCGCGCCTTTGTTCCGGTGAACACCGGCTCGATTCCCGTCGACCTTCTGGAATCTCAACTGTTCGGCCATGTGAAGGGAGCATTCACCAGCGCCGTCGCCTCCAAGAAGGGACTGTTTGAGGTTGCCGACCAGGGAACGATTTTCTTCGACGAAATTGCGACGGTCAGCCCGGAAACCCAGGCCAAACTTCTGCGCGTGATTCAGGAGCGCGAGTTCATGCGGCTCGGCGGCACAGAACAGCTCAAGGTGGACGTACGTATCGTCGCCGCTTCCAATATCGATCTGCTCTCGCTGGTGAAGGAAGGGCGATTTCGCGAAGATCTCTATCATCGCCTCAACGTGATCCACCTTAGCCTGCCTCCCCTCCGCGACCGCCGCGAAGATATCCCGATGCTGCTGGCCCATTTTCTGGAGCGTTTCTGCACGGAAAATACCAAGCCGCTGCGAATCTTCACTCCGTCCGCCATGAAACTCCTGATGGATTACGACTGGCCGGGGAATGTGCGCGAACTGGAGAACGTGGTGGAACGCGCCGTGGTCCTTTCCACGCAGGAGCGCGTCGATGTCGACCTGCTGCCAGAATCACTGCGCAGCAAGGAAATCGTCCGCGGCGTCCGCTTGCAGCTCTCGGAATTTCTTCCTCCCCTGCCGGGTGAAGCCGGTTCTCGAACGGCGGCCGACAATCCAAACCCCTCGCTGTTCCAAATCATTGACGAGGTCGAGCGCCGCATCATCGTGGATATGCTGGAGCGTACCGGTTGGAATCAAACAGAAGCGGCCGAGCGCTTCCTGATTCCTCTTTCCACTCTGAATCAGAAAATCAAACGCTTGGGGATTGACGTGCGGCGCCGGGGGCGAGTGGAAGAGAGCCAGGTCGCCTGGTCGGGAAAGTGAACTGTTCCAATCTGAAACCGACCTTTCTTCCTTCTGTTCCAATTTATCCTTGCTTCTGCCGTTCTCTCTAGGCACAGTAATTTGCGATGCTCCTGCGCCTTTCTGATTCCTTCTCGCGAGCTCTGCTAGTCACCGGATCCCTCGTCGCCGCGCTCTGGGTGTCCTTTTTCGGCTTGCGCTCCGGCATCGCGGGGTGGGTAGCGGAAGAAAACTCGATCAGCGATCTTCGTTGGGCCGTCCGCCTGGAGCCGGGCAATCCGGAGTTCTGGTATCGGCTGGGCCACTACCAACAGTTCAACCTGGAACAACCCGATGTGGTGGCTTCGGTCGAGTCTTTTCAAAAGGCGGTCGCGCTTAATCCTGGCTTTACCGAAGCCTGGCTGGATCTTGGCACGGCGTACGAGCTGGATGGAAACACGGCTGCGGCGCAGGAAGCCTTTTTGCGCGCGAAGAAAACGTATCCCGCGTCCGCCGAAGTTGCCTGGCGCTATGGAAACTTCCTGCTTCGGCAAGGCAATCTTCCCGAGGCGTTCGCCGAACTGAGGCTCACGCTGAAGGCTGATCCTCGCCGAGCAGGAGCAGTTTTTTCCCGCGTGTATCGCGCGGACCCGGATATCGACGAAATTCTGAACAATCTGCTTCCCCCGCTCCCGGCCGTGTATATCGATGCGATTGCAGAAGCGGTGGACTCGCAGCAGTTGGCGGTCGCCCAGACAATGTGGATTAGACTGATGAAACTGAATCCGCACCTGCAGATCTGGCAATTCGACAAACTCGTCGAGGCACTGAAAAGCCATCGGGACCTCGATGCCGCGCGCCGGATCTGGAACCAGGGTACATCCACAATGAATCTGCCGCCGCTGATGCAGCCACTCGATTCGGTGCTCTGGGATCCGAGTTTTGAGTCGGGTATCCGTAATATTTCCTTCGCCTGGTTTTTTCATTCTCTGGAAGAGGGAGTGCATACAGAGGTTGATACCACCGAAAAACTGTCGGGCAAACAGTCGCTGCGACTAACCTTCGACGGAAAACACAATCCGGGCGGGGATGTGGCTTGCGCCTCAGGTGTAGTGACACCGGGTAGCAAATATCTTTTTTCAGGCTGGGTGAAAACGAAAGACATCACCGGCGACCAGGGTGTCCGATTTCATCTCCGGTCCTATGAGCACAACAGCTTTCAGGTTTCAAGCACCAGGGAAATTCACGGGACCACCCCGTGGACCTTTATTCAGCAGGATTGGTCGGCGGGAGCCGGCGTGCAGATGGTGGAAGTCTGCGTAAGCCGGGAGCCCAGCACGGATCCGGACATCCATATTTCCGGCGATGCCTGGGTGGATGATGTGACGCTGGTGCCGAAGGCAACGGAGCGCCACCGGCCATGAAAGCGTTGCGAGTAGGCACGTGCATACTCCTGAGTTTTGCAGTTCTGGCGTACGGAGGAGTGGAGGAGTGGTCGCAGGCGATCCTGGAAGTGGGATTCGCCCTGCTCCTTGTAACCTGGGCCTTGCGAATTTACGTCTGGAAGCAGGAAGCGATCGGGATCTCCCCATTAATGCCGCCGCTTCTCGGGTTTGCCTTCGTAGTCTTGATCCAATTGATTTTCCACCGGACAGCTTCTGTATACGAAACGCGCATGCAGCTCCAACTGTTGATCGTCTACCTGATCCTGCTGTTGCTGCTGCCGCAAGCGTATTACCGCATGAACCATTGGCGGGGTTTGCTTTGGTTTCTGATGTCCCTGGGCTTCTTCGTGTCGGTTTTCGGCATCCTACAGCACTTGACGTTCAATGGGAAACTCTACTGGTTTCGTGTAATGCGTTACGGCGGGTATCCCTTCGGGCCCTACGTGAACCGGAATCACTTCGCAGGATTTGCGGAAATTTTGATCCCCGTGGCGCTGGTGCCGCTAGTCCTGGGAAAGGTCAGACGCGAACGGCTCTTTCTTGTGGGTTTGTTCGCGCTGGTTCCGATTGTGGCCCTGTTACTGTCGGCTTCCCGGGGCGGCATCGTCAGTTTCGCGGTCCAACTGGTGATTCTGTTCTCACTCCTGCTGGTCCGCCGCCTACACAGCAAGCACATGCTGGCCGGTGGAGTTCTGGTGCTCTGCGCCATTCTTGCGGTTTCCTGGATCGGGGTGCAGGAGGTGCTGCAGCGGTTTTCCGACTATCAAGCGCTGGATGTTTCCGTCGGCAAAAGGGCTTCCATGCGGCACGACACCTGGCGGATATTTCTGGACCACCCTGCTTTGGGGACCGGGTTGGGGACGCTTCAAATGGTCTTCCCACCATACGAGACCTCGTACGACGCAAAAATAGTGAACCACACGCATAACGACTATCTGGAAGCCCTGGCGGAAACTGGGGTGGCCGGGGGGTTGTGCTGTCTGTGGTTCCTAGCGGTCCTGTTCACGGAGTCGGTGAAGGGATTGAAGGATTTGGGAAGTTCATTTGGGGCAGCGCTGAACTTGTCGGGGTTGGTGGGTTGCTGTGGGCTGCTGGTTCATAGTTTAATAGACTTTAATCTGCATATCCCGGCGAATGCCCTGCTGTTCTTCGTCTCGGCCCATTTGGCAACCGCCCGCCTCGAGACGTCAGCAAAGGGTGATCCGGAAAGCAGCCCGCCCCGCCGGAATTTAAGAAAAGTAGAAGCCAGTTAATGATGCCAGACTGTATAATGGCCGCGGGGGGTCACCCATTCTGATGGTCCCATTCTCCACCATGGGACGGCGCCGTATAGTTGTCTCCGCCGTAGCCGCAAGTTTGCTCAGCCTGCCGGTTCTTGTCTTCGCGCAGCAAAATGTCACTGTCGGCGAAACGCCTCAACAGGTAAACGACCGCATCCGAACTCTCACGATGGGATCGAAGAGCTCTGCTCCACACGACTACATGATCGGCAACGGCGACCTGTTGGATGTCTCCGTGTTCGATGTTCCTGAACTTTCGAAAGAAGTGCGGGTAAGCCAGACCGGCACGATCAGCATTCCGCTCATTCCTGTAAGGGTGCGCGTTGCGGGGTTGACCGAGACGCAAGCGGAAGAAAAAATCGCCGAGTTGCTGGAAGCGAATGGATTGGTCTCACATCCCGAGGTCGGGGTGTCCGTGAAAGAGCACCGCAGCCAGCCAATCACCGTTGTCGGTGCGGTGACGCATCCGATGGTTTATCAGGCGGACCGTGATGTCACCTTGCTTGAGGTCCTTGCCGAAGCGGGTGGCATCGCCAACGACGCCGGAGACACCGTCATTGTGACCCGTCGCCGAATCCCCACTTTTGCCGAAGTGGCCGCCACGCAACCGGCTTCGACAACTCAGGCGTCTGGCTCCGGCGAACCACCGCCAATCGATACGCCGTCTACCGCTGAACCCGCGGGGGGAAAATCAGATACCGCCACAAAGGCACCTGCATTTCCGTCCGCGGAGGAATTGGCCCATGCAAGCCCGCCCGTCCCACCCGCGGCCGCCGAAGCGAGTGCCAATTCCGCGGATACGGACTCCACCACCATCAGTATTAATCTGAATGACCTTTTGGAAACAGGCGACACCCGCAACAACATTGCGCTTCATGCCGGCGATGTCGTTACTGTGCCCCACGCGGGAATCGTTTATGTCCTGGGCGCGGTTACCCGTCCCGGCGGGTTTGTCGTTTCCAACGACCGTACTCAACTCACCACCTTGAAGGTGCTTTCCCTTGCCGGTGGGCTCACGGCCATCGCCAAAACCAACCAGGCCGTTATCATTCGAAAAGACGACACCGGGAAGCAGACCGAGACGCAGGTTGACCTTAAGAAGGTGTTGAAGCGGGAGTCCGAAGACATCACCATGCGTCCCAGCGATATTCTTTTCATCCCAGATGATCGAACCAAGGCGGCGTTGTTCAAGGCGGCGGAGATCGGCGTGGCTGTCGGTACGGCCGTGGCGGTTTTCCGCTTGGCGTACAAATAAGAACGCACTATGATCGAAGACTCCAAACTGATACCGAGGACTCCCGGAAGCAACGGGTCGGTCGAGCTGATCCCTGCGTCGACGCGCGTGCCGGCGATTGATTTATCGCCACGGGAACCCCATTTATACGACTACCTGCTGATCCTGCGAAAACACCAATGGCTCATCTTGTCGTTCCTGCTGACCGTGGTGACCATCGTAAGTATTGCCACGTTTCGCATGCGGCCGGTCTATATCGCCAAAGCCACGATTGAGATCGATCGCGAGAACACCAACATTCTTCCGTTTCAGGGCGCGGATGCCTACGACTCCATGATGGATCTCGACAATTATATCGAGACCCAATCCAAGGTTCTCACCAGCGAAACTCTGGCGTTGCAGACCATTCGCAATACCGGCCTCGCCGCGAATCCGGAATTTTCCTCCGGGGGAGTTCCCTCGGAAGCCATCGCTACAGGTTCCCTGGCGAACCAGAAGCGCCCTCCGGAGGTCGCGGCATTTTTGGGCAGCCTAAGCGTTCGAAGGGTGCCATCAAGCCGCCTGATGGAAGTAAGCTACGAATCCACGGACCCCGTGCTGGCGGCCCGAATCCTCAACGCGCACCTCGACAATTTCAAAGCCCAGAATATCCAGAGCCGTTACGAGGCCACGCTGGAAGCGACCCGTTTTCTCACTTCGCAACTCAACGAGCTTAAGTTGACTGTCAAGCAATCCGAGGACGCGCGCATTAATTACGAGCGGCAGAACCAGATCTGGAGCGTCGACGACAAGTCCAACATGACCACCCAGCGGCTCTCGGATCTGGATAAACAACTCACCGACGCGCAGGGCGATACGCTGAAAAAACAGGCTCTGTACGAATACGCCAAGGCGGGTGATATCGATGCCGTGCCGGAAATTCGAGCCGACGCTCTCTTGCAGGACTTGCAGAAGAGGCGCGCCGACTTGTCGGTTCAGTATACGGAAGCCGTCAACCAGTACGGCCCGAACTTCCCCAAGGTGCTTCGGTTCCAGGCACAGATGAAAGAAGTGGACGATCAGATCGCGCGCGAAAGCAAAGGCATCATCCTCCAGCTCGAGAGCGATTACCGGGAGGCGAAACAGAAAGAGGAACTAATCCGCCAGGCGCTCGAGCAGCAGAAGGCCGTCACGAACGACATGGCGGAAAAAATGGTGCAATACAACATCTTGAAAAGAGAGTCCGAGGCGGACAAGTCCCTCTATGAAGGCCTGCTGACCAAGCTCAAGGAAGCGGGCATTTCCGAAGGGCTGAAGTCTTCAAACATCCGCGTTGTCGACCCGGCCATGATTCCTTCGAATCCTGCGCGGCCGGCAAAGGCGCGCAATATTGCGCTCGCTTTCCTGGTCGGCTTGGTCGGCGGTATCGGCTTGGCCATCCTGCGCGAATACCTCGACAACACCGTGAAGACTCCGGACGACATCGAAACGTTGACCCGCTTGCCCAGCCTTGCCGTCGTGCCGGCATTCGGAGATGGCGCCGGTTCCAAGAATCGAATGGGGTTCTTCGGGGCCGGTTCGAAAAACGGCCACGAAAAGCGCATCGAACTTGTTGCGCAGCATCTTCCGAAATCGCAGATGTCGGAAGCTTTCCGCGCATTGCGTACGGCGTTGCTGCTCTCGCAACCGGACCACCCGCCTCAAGTTATCCTCGTGACCAGCGCGCTCCCTCGCGAAGGCAAAACGACGGCTGCAGCTAACCTGGCGGTCACCCTGGCCCAACTCGGCGATAAGACCGTCCTGGTGGATGCCGATCTCCGCAAGCCGGGAGTTGGAAGATTGCTGAATCTGGGCACTGGGAAGTACGCCGGCCTGAGTTCCTATCTGGCCGGAGTCTCTACCTTGGATCTGGTAACCGTGCAGCACCCGGCCATTCCGAATCTGGCCGCGATTCCCACCGGTCCTCTGCCGCCGAATCCGGCCGACTTGCTCTCTTCGCACAAACTCGCGGACGCGATCGCCGAACTGCGAACCAAATACAAATTTGTCGTGATCGACTCACCGCCGATTATGGCGGCGACGGATGCCGTGATCCTGTCCGTTCAGACGGACGGCGTGCTGCTGGTGGTGCGCTCCGGAGAAACTCCCAAGGAGGCATTCACTCGCACGAGGGATCTGCTGGTCAGCGTCAAGAGCCGTTTGCTCGGGGTAGTCCTCAATGCCGTGGATGCCAGCGCTCCGGATTACTACTATTCTTACCGCTATTATCCCTATTCCTACGGCTACGGTCCCCAGGAAGCCCTGGAATTGGGTCACGAGGAAGCTCCCGAGCACGTCCCGACCAAGCCCTTTGATCGGGACGATTCGGACAAACTCTAGGAGGTGGTGTGCGATATCTGATCACGGGCGGCGCGGGATTCATCGGCTCTCATCTTGCCGAGCGATTGCTGGAAAAGGGCGAGCAAGTGGTGCTGCTCGATAATCTCTCCACCGGCAGCATGGAAAATATTCGCCACCTGAAAGGTTCTGACCGCCTCGAGTACCATCTGGATGGAATTGAAAACCGGCAGATGCTGGCGGAATTGGTGGATGATGCCGATGTAATCGTACACCTCGCAGCCGCCGTCGGCGTGAAACTGATCGTGGAAAGCCCCGTCCGCACGATCGAGACAAACGTCAACGGGACACAGATGGTTTTAGAGACGGCCTCCAAGAAGAAAAAACTTGTTCTGATTGCCTCCACCTCCGAAGTTTATGGGAAAAACACCAATGTACCGTTTCACGAGGATGCCGACCTGGTGCTTGGCGCCACCACAAAGGGGCGCTGGAGTTACGCTGCATCGAAGGCCCTGGACGAATTTCTGGCTATTTCCTACTGGAAAGAAAAACGTCAGCCTGTGATAGTGGTTCGTTTTTTCAACACCGTTGGCCCGCGCCAGACCGGCCGCTATGGCATGGTCCTTCCCAATTTTGTGAAGCGCGCCCTGGATGGCGACCCCATCGAGGTCTACGGCAATGGCCAGCAGTCGCGCTGCTTCTGCGACGTCCGGGACACCGTGGAAGCCCTTCTCCGCCTGATGCCATTGGACCGCGCGGTCGGGGAAGTGATCAATATCGGGAACACGGAAGAAGTGACGATTGAAAATCTCGCCAAAATCGTGAAGCACCGCACTGGGAGCGAATCCGCCATTCAGTTTGTCCCGTACGACAAGGCCTACGAGCCCGGATTCGAAGACATGATGCGGCGCGTGCCGTCCATCGATAAACTGCACGCATTGACCGGTTTTCGGCCTCAGACAAACCTTGCTGATATTATTGATCGCGTTTCGGCATATTTCCGGCAAAAAGAAGGGTTACTCTCGGGGACAATGGTGGCCAAGCGCTCCGCTGGATGATAGGTTCCGGGATGCATCGCTTGCGTGAATTGCGCAGCGCTATGATCAACTTGATAAAACGTACGAGTCGATTTTCCCACGCAAGGTTTCCGGATGCCGTTGGAGCACGCTATCGCTGTTACGCCCGCTGATGCCACCGCTCTCCACGCCAAGATGGTAGAGCCTTCGTCGCATCGTAAATCGCTGGTCGAGCCACGGTTACTCGAGCGCTTGCTGCTAATTCTCTTTCTCCTGTCGCTTCCCCTGGTGAATCCGTGGGTTCGCGGGGACGGCGTGGGCTACTACGCCTATGCCAGGGCGCCGCTGATCGAGCACAGCCTGGATTTCACTCACGATTACCAGTTTGCGAACGAAAGTTTCCGCGGGGAGCGGCTGGACGAATACGGGCAGCCGAAGGCCGGCTACCGTACCATCACCGGCCATCTCGACAATCATTTCACCGTCGGACCCGCCGTACTTTGGTTCCCATTCCTGCTCGTCGCGCATGGAGGAGTGCTTCTGGCGCGTGAAGTGGGTTCGTCCGTCCTTGCGGACGGCTTCTCGGCTCCCTACCGTTACGCGATGGCGATTGGCACCGCGATCTATGGGTTTCTGGCATTGCTCATCGCATTCCGACTGGCGCGAAAATATGCGAATCCATTGTGGGCATTCCTCGCGACGCTGGCGATCTGGTGGGCAAGCTCACTCCCCGTCTACATGTATTTCAACCCTTCCTGGTCGCATGCGCACTCCGCATTCACCGCCGCCTTGTTTTTGTGGTACTGGGACCGAACGCGCGAAGAACGCACGACTCGCCAGTGGATTGTTCTGGGGCTCATTACGGGCCTTATGCTGAACGTCTATTATCCCAACCTGATGATTGTTGCCGTGGTGCTGGCGGAAGCGATCTGGCAATACCGGGAATATTTGCGCACAATACCGAAGCCGGATGGCGCCGCAATGCGCCGGTTGCTCTCCCGGCAAGTTCTCTTTGGGGCCGTCGTCTTTGTTTGCCTCCTGCCCACCTTTGCTTCGCGATGGATCGTGTATGGAGGCCCATTCGAAACTGGCTATCTGCCTATCAGTGATTTTCTTTGGCGTTCACCTGTATTCCTGAAAGTGTTGTTTTCCGCCAACCACGGATTATTATCCTGGACTCCAGTGCTGGCTTTATCTTTGCTGGGCCTGCTGCTCTTTGCCCGGCGCTCGCCTCGTGTGGGCATCCCGTTTCTGGCCGCCAGCGTGGCGTTCTATCTCTTCATCTCCATTTATCCGGATTGGGCGGGTATCTCCTCTTTTGGCAACCGGTTCTTTATTTCCCTGAGTGCTCTCTTCATTTTTGGGCTGGCAATCTGCCTCGAACGGGTGGCCGGCCGGTTCCCCAGCCGGCGCGCAGCCACGCTTGCGTCCGCAACCGTCCTGGGGTGCTTCGCGCTCTGGAACCTGGGGATGATTTATCAGTGGGGGACGCATTTAATTCCGGCGCGCGGGGCTATCTCTTTTTCGCAGGCGGCATTCAACCAGTTTCAAGTGGTTCCCCGGCAAATGTCCTCGCAGCTTCGCCGCTATTTGTTCCGCCGGAGCGATCTGATGCGGCAGATCGAGCAGAAGGATATCGAACAGATGAAACAGAACACCCCGCCGTGAACTCTCCGCTAGGATGCGGGAACCCTGCCTGAATGCGGTTACAGTTCCGTACCCCGAATCCGATTCTGTTACTCTGTCAGGAGCACCAAATCGCAGGTCAATTTTCGAGTGAGATATGGCTTCGGTGACTTCCAATCCACCCGTCGCAGACGCCCTGGCCAACCGTGCGCCGGTCCTGATGACCATGCGCATCGAACCGCCTCGCAACTGGCTTGACCTGCGCCTGAAAGAACTCTGGACGTACCGCGAATTGCTTTACTTCCTGGTTTGGCGTGACGTCAAGGTTCGCTACAAGCAGACCGCCATCGGCGTTTCGTGGGTGATCGTGCAGCCGCTACTGACGATGCTCGTCGCTACCCTCTTTTTCGGAAAGCTCGCGAAGTTGCCGTCGCAGGGGCTTCCTTATTCGGTTTTTTGTTTTGCGGCCGTAGTGCCATGGGCATATTTTTCCACCGCGCTCGTTGCCGCCACCAACGTGATGGTGGAAAACCAGCGAGTCATTACCAAAGTGTATTTTCCGCGCCTGATTCTCCCGGTTTCCGCGGCACTGTCGGGTCTGGTGGACTTTGCCATCGGTTTCGTCGTCCTTCTGATTTTTACTTTCTCGTATGGCATTCGCCCCACCTGGGCCCTGCTCCTGCTGCCCCTGTTCCTTCTTCTCGCCGTGTTTACTGTTTTGGGTGTGGGGCTTTGGCTTTCCGCGCTCAATGCGCTTTACAGGGACGTCAAATATCTAATTCCATTCATCGTCCAGTTCTGGACGCTGGCTTCTCCCGTTTATTATTCCAGTTCGATGGTTCCCGAGCGCTATCGCTGGCTGTACGGATTGAATCCGATGGCCGGCGTGATTGATGGATTCCGTTGGAGCCTCACCGCGACGGGCCACCCGCCGGCCGCCAGCCTCGTTGCGTCCGTCGCAATCGTTATCTTCTTAACTCTAGGCGGTCTCTTGTTTTTCAATCGCATGGAAGGAAGCATCGCCGACAGGGTGTAGTGAGGATTTGAGGACTATAGTCACGTGCGCGAACTAAGCCGGAGCGAGATGGCAAGACCAGCAGATGCGACCGTACTATCCAGGCGGGGTTATTACCCTGTCCTGGATGCGTTGCGCTTCATACTCGCCCTTTGGGTGACTATCGGTCATTTTGAAATGATCCCTCTGTTTGGCGACGCGAACACTGGCATCCTGCTTTGGCAATTGTTCAAGCGCGGCTGGAATACGACGGTCTTTGGGACCCCCGCAGTCATCGTCTTTTTTGTTATTTCGGGCTTTTGCATCCATCTACCTTTTCGTGGATCCGCCAAAATCGATGTACCTCGCTACTACCTTCGCCGTTACACACGCATCCTCCTCCCTGTCGCAGGAGCGTTGGTAGTCTATCGCTTGCTGGGCCAGCACATGATTTTTTGGGGAGAGCATTCTATCCTCTGGAACTCGCCACTTTGGAGCCTGGCCTGCGAGGAGATTTATTATGCACTTTATCCCCTACTTCGTTCGATCAGAAATAAAGTCGGGTGGCAATTCTTGCTGCCAGCCACTTTTGCGATAAGTGTGCCAACGGCGGCCACCCATTTTCACGCTGGGGATTGGCACGTCTTTGGACCGTTTGGTACGGCAATGATGTTGTTGCCAGTGTGGTTAATGGGCTGTCTGCTTGCGGAACAGGCTGAATCGCTGGTGGAACTGAATCCGCGATTCTCGATCTGGTTTTGGAGATTCCTGGCTTGGCTGGGCTCTTGGGTTTTGGAAATGATGCATTTCAAGTTGAAGATCTCTTACACACAAACGATGCTTTGGTTTGGCGTGCTCGCCTACTTCTGGCTACGCCATGAGATTGCTCACGGAAAAAAGACCCAGCCAAACCGCTATCTGGTGGCCGCGGGTGCTTGGAGCTACTCCTTATACCTTGTGCATGCACAAGGGGGCGCCCTCCTGGGGCGACTTCACCCGCCCAGCCTGGGTGCGGTTCCCGACTGGCTGCTGGACATGCTCTTCTCTTTGATATTTGCCTATGCATTTTATGTTCTGGTGGAACGTCCCTCCCATCGACTGGCCAGAATGGTTAAGTTAAGGGGTGCACGGGAAACCAGTGAAACTCGTAATCCAACACTGCAAGCGTTCCCGGACTTGAAGGCGCCGGAGAAGGAACTCCCCGGGATTTGAAAGTTCTGTCATGAACACCGCCGTCATCCAAGCCGAAAGCCTCGGCAAGCGCTACCAGCGGGGGGCCCTGGCCTCCTCGGGGCTTCTGCGTGACACGCTGGCGCGCACGCTACGCTCTCCCTGGAGCGCATTTCAGCGAAAGAAGCTCGAGTCTTTCTGGGCGCTGAAGGATGTTTCTCTGCAAGTGCGCGAGGGCGAAGTGCTGGGCCTGATCGGACGCAATGGTTCCGGCAAGACGACTCTGCTCAAAATTCTTTCCCGCATCACCCGGCCCACAGAAGGTTGGGCGGAGATTCGAGGCCGCGTCGGCAGCTTGCTGGAAGTTGGCACCGGCTTTCATCCGGAACTCACCGGCCGCGAGAATACCTATCTGAGCGGCGCGATTCTGGGCATGAACAAGCAGGAAATCACCCGCAAATTCGATGAAATCGTAGCTTTTGCTGAACTCGACCAATTTATTGACACTCCCGTAAAACATTATTCCAGCGGAATGTATGTCCGGCTCGCATTTGCTGTGGCCGCACACCTCGAACCGGAAATTCTTCTAGTTGACGAAGTCCTCGCTGTCGGAGACATCAAATTCCAGCGCAAATGTCTCGGGAAAATGGGAGACGTTGCCCGCGCTGGCCGCACCATTGTTCTCGTCAGCCATCAGCTCAACCAGATTCGCCGTCTTTGCCAGCGCGTCACCTGGATCGATGGCGGGCTTCTCCGTCAAACCGGCCCCACCGCCGAAGTCGTCAGCGCCTACGAGACCGCTATGACTTCTCCCGGGCGTGGGTCGACAGAACGCGGTTTTGACAACCAGCACAGCGCCCGATTCCAGTCCTGGAACTTGATAGACAGCTTCTCAGACTTGCCCCACACCCTTGTTTCCCTCGGTCCAGTCAAGATTCGATTTTGCCTCGACGTGCACGAACCGATTCACTATGGGCACCATGGCATCACCCTTTATAACAGCGAACGTCAAATTGTCTGGGGCTGGGCGACGGATGACCTCAATTTTCCGCGAGGTCAGGTGGAACTGGTTTACGAGTTTCCTTATCTCCCAATCAAGCCCGGAGCATATTCGCTTCAGGTGAGCTTGTGGAGCGACGGTCAGAATGTGGATTTGTGGGATGCGGTGCCGGATCTGCTTGTGGCGACAGAAAATTTTCAACATCGGCGTGACGAGTGGAGTGGATATCTGAACGTGCCATCGGTCTTTTCTTGGAAATCGAGGAGATTGGAATCATCTTGACCATTCGATTCCCAAACTGCGGCAATACGCGCGTTTCGAAAAACCGAATGCCTGTGGCTTCGGTTCGGACGGAACAGGCGCTCGCATGTTGACGCTGTTTTCCACACCGAAGCCGTTTCAGGGTCACATTAACGTGATCCAGCGGAATGCCTTGCGCAGTTGGCAGCAGGTCCACCCGGATGTGGAGATCCTGCTTTTTGGCGACGATGCGGGCGCCGCGGAGGTATGCACGGAACTGGGCATTCAACACGTGTCTGCAGTGCGCAAGAATCGCTACGGCACGAAATATCTGGCTAGCATTTACGATCAGGCGCAAGAGATGGCACGCCACGATCTGCTTTGCCACCTGAATTGCGACATTCTTCTGCTCGATGATTTTCCGCCGGCGGTCAAGCGCGCCGCCGGCGTTTCCGAGCCTTTTCTGCTTGCCGGGCGCCGCTGGGACGTTGATATTCGCGAACCGCTTAACTTCGAAAACATTGGGTGGTGGGATGAAGTACGAAAAATGGCGCTACAAGCGAATCGCCAGCGCCCATCGCAGTGGATTGATTACTTCGTCTTTCGAAAGGGACTTTTCCATAAACAGATCCCGGAGTTTGTGATTGGCCGCCCCGGCTGGGACAACTGGCTGCTCTGGCACGCCCTGCGTTCCGGCGCTCGGCTGATTGATGTCTCGGCCGTCGTTTGCGCCGTGCACCAGAATCACGATTATGGGTACCATCCCGAGGGTGAGAAGGGCGTGTGGGAAGGCGAAGAAGCGCAGGAGAATTACGCGCTTCTGGAAAACCGCCGCAGGTTCCGCACCCTGGATAACGCCACGCACCTGCTGACGCATGACGGATTGCGGCGGAATCATCGCGCCTGGTATTTCCAGGCCAAGCAGGATGCTTACGATCGTTTTTCCCCCGCATGGTATCGCTTTTTGGATGTAACTCGGCCCTTGCGTCATCGCATCGGGTTGCGCCAGAAAGGCAACTCCTCCGTATGAAAAAGATTTTGGTCACCGGCGGCTGCGGATTCATCGGCTCTCATGTGGCGTTACATCTTCGCGAGGCGGGACACCAGGTGGCCGTGATGGACAATCTGGTGCGCCGCGGCAGCGAAAAAAATATTGCGGCTCTTGAGCATCACGGTATTTCTTTTTTTCATGGCGACGTTCGCAATCCCGAAGATCTCTCAAATCTCCCCTCCGGCATCGAATTGATCTGCGATGCCAGCGCCCAGCCCTCAGTGGTTACCGGTTACGCGAATCCTCTCTTTGACATTACTAATAACGGGCTCGGTGCTATTCACATTCTGGAGTACGCCCGGCCACGCCGCATTCCCTTGATTTTCTGGAGCTCCAACCGCGTCTATGGCGCCGATCGCCTCAACGCACTTCCGCGGCGGGAATTGGCTTCGCGCTTCGATTTCGATTCCGACGCGTGGAACCGCCTGCCGAACGATTTGCGGCCCGCCGGTTTTCATCCCGTTCATGGCATTTCCGAAGAGTTTTCGATCGACGGTGGCCAGCGAAGTATTTACGGACTTAGCAAACTTATCGCCGATACCGCCTGTCAGGAGTATGCCCAGGCCTACGATATTCCCTTGGTCGTGAATCGCTTCGGCGTGATTTCGGGGATTGGCCAGTTTGGCCACGCGGACCAGGGTTGGGTCGTCTGGTGGGCCATCGCCCACTGGTTTCGCTTGCCGCTTACTTATCTCGGCTGGCAGGGGAAACAGGTGCGAGACGTGCTCTTTGTCGAAGACATGCTTTCGGTTTTGGACATGCAGATCGCCCAAATTTCTCGTTTCCGTGGAGAGGTTTTTAATCTTGGCGGCGGCCCCGGGAACGCCATCTCATTGCATGAGGCCACCCAGTCGATGCAGGAGATCTCTTCACACTCCACCTCGATCACCGTTTCGGACCAGCCCCGCAGGGGAGATATAGCGCTCTATTGGACCGATAACCGCAAGGCCGCGGCGCAGTTTGGCTGGAAGCCGCAGATCGATTTGCGGACTGGCTTCCAGCGAATCTTCCAGTGGATTCGCCAGAACGAAACGGAATTGCGCGCACGCTACGCTCCTTGATCAGATCCGAATTCTTCCCGGCTTGCGGCTATGGCATTCCGGCAGTCGAATAGGCGAGAATATTGCATTACACAGTGTTTCGCGATTTCCTCAGGGGGAGTTTGGCATCCGATATGTCTTCAACCGTGAAAAAGATACTCGTCACCGGGTCGAGCGGCCTGATCGGTTCCGAAGCCGTGGAACATTTTGACCGCCAGGGGCACAATGTAATCGGCGTGGATAACAATATGCGCCGTGTTTTTTTTGGTGAACCCGGTGACACCACCTGGAATCTGGAACGCCTCCGCAATGTCACCCGGAATTTCACCCACTTCAACGCGGACATCCGCGATCGCATCGCCCTCGAAGAGCTTTTCCGCAATCACAAGTTTGATCTGATCGTTCATTGCGCCGCGCAACCTTCCCACGACAAGGCTCGCGACATCCCGATCCTCGACTTCGAGGTCAACGCCCTGGGAACCGTGAATTTGCTCGAAGCCACGCGACTCCATTGTCCGGAAGCCGTATTCGTTTTTATCAGCACCAATAAAGTCTATGGCGATGCTCCGAATGAGGTGCCGCTGAAAGAGTTGGAAACTCGCTGGGAGTACGCCCGGCCCGAGGACTACGACGGCATCGACGAAAATTGCCGCATCGACCGCACGCTCCACTCGCTCTTCGGTGCATCAAAAGCTTCCGCGGATCTGATGGCGCAGGAATACGGCCGCTATTTTGGCATGAAGGTCGGCGTCTTCCGCGGCGGTTGCCTCACCGGCCCTTCCCATTCGGGCGTCGAATTGCACGGTTTTCTGTCCTATCTGGTAAAGGTTGCGCTCAGCGGCAACACTTACTCGGTGTTCGGCTACAAGGGTAAACAGGTCCGCGACAACATTCACAGCCACGATGTCGTTCGCGCGGTGGAAGAGTTTGCGGCCAATCCGCGGCCGGGCGAGGTCTACAACCTTGGGGGCGGCCGTGAAAACAGCGTTTCCATGCTGGAGGCCATCGCCAAAATCGAACAGATGAGCGGCAAGAAGCTGCAATGGAAATACGTGGATCAGAATCGCATCGGGGACCACATCTGCTACATCTCGAATCTCGCCAAATTCCGCTCGCATTATCCCAACTGGTCCATCACCATCGGCCTCGACGAAATCCTCCGCCAGATCATCGCCGACCACTCCAAGCGCCTGCATACCGCCGGCTAAAAATAAGCTCTAGCGAGCGCTCGTCGCGGTGGGTAGCACGCGGTCGATGCTCACCTGTTTGTGAAATGGCGGCAACAGAGAGCTGTAAGGCACCGAGCCAAACTTGGTCGCCGCGGTTTCCGGTGTTGGCTCATATTCAAGCCTGTACTCCGGAACGACACTCGGTGTTTGTGAGAATCCAGGGCGGTAGGCGTCGGGCGGATTGATCACCCGGTAGAAGTTCAGATGTCCGCTGGTCATCAATTCTGTCCAGGCGTTGTACTCAAACCCCGCGTCAATCGCGGTTCGGGGTACCCCCGCGGCTTCCAGTTTTCCCGTCGCCTCAACGCGTGCCTTCGCAAGCGCCCAGAGGTCCTGCGTGCTCGCGATCCCATAAAAGGCCAGCACGCCCAATAGCGCCCAAGCATAAGGCGCCGCCCTTCGCCCGATTTCCTCTGCGCGGAGATTGTCTTTTGCAAACCACAACAGGGTGACTGTGGCCGCCCACGGCATGATCGGAAGCAGATAGCGGTCGAAAATATCAAAGTCCGCCCCTCGAACAAGGACCAGGGCAAAGTAGACGACGCTGAACAAAGACATCGCCGCCAACAAAAAATCGCTGCTCGACGGCTTAAGCACCAGTTCCGAAATCCGCCGCCCCATTTTCCGGATATTCCACAACTCTCCAGCAAGTATGCAAACCGAAAAGTAGACCGTGACGGCTGCCAGCACACGGATCGGCCTAATGAGCACAATTGGCCGCCCCGGCAACGGTGCCGAACCGTTGATTCCTTCCCAATTGAGAGTGCTCGAAATCCAGGGGATTGAGGCCAAAGAAGGATGGATGGCAATCGCCGCCAGAACCACCAATAGAAGAGCGGCGACCAGTATCTTTCGTCCCCGTGGTCCTCGCCAGGTATCCTCCGCGGATCGAAAAACCAGCGGAATAGCCGCCGGAAGGATGAGGAGGACCAGCAGCAAACTCAGTCGCGCCGCGATCACCGCTGTCTGGAACGGTTTCTCGATCATTGACACCATCTCGCTGAAAACGGAAGGCTGAAACACCGTGTAGGGCTGGTGTCTGAACCAGGCCATCGTGTAGTTTACCCCTGCAAGCACGGCGACCCACGCCACTTCTGCGCTTAGCCGGAACCACCAGTGCCTGCGTCTTACCCACGCCAGATACGGCAAAACAACCAGCGGCACCAGCCAAACAATCTGCCGCCCGGTTCCTCCGATGAGCCCCGCGGCTGCACCCAGCGCGAGCCACCCGTAACTTTTCGGTTCGCCGGCAATTTCCTCGGCGCGCGCAAATGAATACAGCGAGGCAAACGTGAAAAAGACACCGGGGATGTCCGTCATGTAGCTCACCGCAACCGGCAGGAACAGCGGCGATAGCCCGAGCAATAGCGTCACAAACAGCGACGCCCTCGCCGTTAATCCCGCCCGGCGCACCAGCAAATAACAAAGCGCCACCGATCCCAGCGCGTAGGGAATCGTGCTCAGCCGCACTGCCAGGAACGAAAATCCGAATACCCTGATCGCCAGCGCTCCCCAGTAGGTATGCAGTATCTGCACGACGGACTCCCAGCCGTTGTACGCCAAGTGCCCGGTCCGCGCCAGATTAAGCGCCATTTGCGCGTAGGCGGTGTCGTCGCCGTACGGCAACTCGGCCACCGGCCAGATCAATATCATCGCTCCGCTTACTGCCGCCAGGCAGATCGCCAGGTGTCGCGCGAGGATCTTCCTCTCCTGAACGTCAGTGTCTGTCACCTGAATCCTTTCTCCCATCCATCGCATATTTCGTCCGCAGGTGTACTTGCTTTCCCGTGCCTGAGTTTACCGGGAAGAATTGCCGCGGCTCGTGATCAAATAGATTCTCCGCGATTCATCCAGCGCCACGGTCTCCATCGACCACCCTTCCCGGCTCAGGCGCATTGTCAGCCAGTCCCTGGGTGTATCCTCGTCTACCACATAAAGCAGGAATTCCTTGTGCGTGGCGCCAAACTCCGTGAAATTAGAGATTCGGAGCGGCAGGTAATCAACGGCTGCTTCCAACCCTTTATCCACCGTATCCGCCCAGTTGCTGTCGCTTGGAAGATGATCCGGTGTCGGATAAAGGAGCCGGTCTGTAGCCGGCGGCGAAGCATAATGGATGAGCCATAACAGCGCGAGGCCATTGGGAACCACTACCGGCAGTTCCTTGTGTCCCGCGCTCTCAATGAACTTCCCCGCGGCGATTCCACTCGACTTCACATTCTGGATATCTGCCCGGGAAGATCGCCAGAAGTGAAGTTCATGCACCCCAACAGCGGAAAAAACGAACACCGCAAACAGCGCAACCACTCCCGGTTTTGCCCGGGACAGTATATATCCCAGCGCAAGAACTATGCCCAACACGGTGGAGAGGATGTACCGTGGGGATAGGCCAGCGTGAACCACGCTAACAATCAGATATGCGAGGAAGGGTAGGGCCACCATCCCGGCGAGAATCGTCGCTTCGGCCGGGTCCTCTCTCATTTCCTCTGATTGCGAAGCATTTGCAGATCTATGCCAAAGAGCTGCCCCCATTGATCCGGCTAACGCCACAGCCGCAATCCCCGCGCCAAACTCCCCATTCGTCTGAAAAAAGTCTCCATAGGCCCAAGGTATGAAAGAAAATGCAAAACGATTCCATATGTGGGCTCCAAAATACGCTTTGTCGATCGCAAGCAAATTCCAGAAAACCAGCACTGGCATTGCTCCCACAACCAGGGCCGTCCATACCGGCCAACGGAATTTTTTCGTGGTCCAAAGGCGGACCGCTTCAGCCAATCCGAAAGGAATCATCGTCAACACAGCAAAATAGTGAAAGGATTCCCCCAGCGCAAGACTGAGCGCCAGCAACACGGTCCATAATGGGGAAGGGGCCCGTCGATAACAAACCAGTGCAAAGGCGATGCATGCCACCACCATGCTGTAAGGCCTGGCTTCCACCGCATAAAGTTGAAACGTGCTTGTCAGCAATAGCAAGAATGCGCAAATAAGTGCAACGATCTCGTTGCCGTGTTTTCTTACTGAGAGGAACACGCATATCAGTGTGCAGGGGAACGCCAGGATGGAAGGGAGCCGAAACGCGATCTCTTGGTTCCGGCTGAAATGCGATGCAAAGTGTTCGATCACATAAAAGAGCGGTGGTTGGGTATCCACGGGCCTGCGGAGCGCGTTTAAGATACCGCTCGAACTTCCCTGTGAACTCACCGTTAATGTGATTAGTTCGTCGTACCAAAAAGGCTTACCCGCGGCGGCGGCCACGCTTCTAAAAATCGCGTACAACAGCAGAAATCCCATCAGACCATAAATTACTTTTTTCGGCGGCAAATGCAAACGGGTTGGCTCCCTCACTCTGATGTCGGGGCTTCGCAACTAACGCAAGAATGATACTCCCGATTCCTTCCAGCCATGACCTTTAGCTGTCACTCCTCCTGTAATCTCCCCTGCTGAAATACTTTTCCAGCCACACGTAGAGGCAGATGAATAAATAACGGCTGCCCATCTCCCGGATCTTGAGCTTTGGCGCGCCCGTCCGCCGGTTTCGCCACGTTATGGGCACCACCTTCCAGCTGTATCCCCGGACGATTGCTTTGAGCGGGATTTCGATGGTCAGGTTGAAATGGGGAGATAAATACGGCCTGCATCCGTCGATAACCGTGCGCCGGTAGCCCTTAAGGGCGTTCGTGGTGTCGTTTAGCTGGATGCGGAACAACATCCGGATGAAGAAATTGGCCATTCGGTTGAGTGTCAGTTTCAGCCGCGGATAATCAATCGTGCCGCCGCCTTTGACGAACCGGCTGCCAAAAACGCAATCGTATCCCTCGTTCAACACATCCCAGTAGAGGGCCACGTCCCGGCAGTCGTCCGATTCGTCGGCCATCATGATCACCACGGCATCGCCTTTGGAGTGATCCAGCCCGTGGACAACTGCCCGGCCAAAACCGTGCGGCGCTTGGTTTTGCATCGACACTAGCGTCGGGATCCGATCCTTGGCCTCTTCCAACACCTTCCAAGTGTTGTCCGTGCTCCCGTCGTCTACCACCACAATTTCATGCGGAACATTCCGCAGCCGCAATTCTACGAAAAGATGCTCCACGGTCGAGGCGATACACCCTTCCTCATCCCGCGCCGGAATGATGACGGATAACAATGTGAGCCGAACTAGGTTAATCCGCGGAGAGTTCGCCGTTGGAGGCGATGGCTCGTCTTTCTGCCCGATTTGATTTTCGCTCATGGCTATAGTTGTCTTGTGACACCCTGGGCTGGGGCCTCTCCGAGTGGCCAGTCCCCCGCATGGATACGCTCGCCAAACACGTCGAGCCCCGTTCTAAGTTCGAATTTCAACACAACTTCCGGATGGCTGCTTTCCCTGGACATGCCCAACAATCATCACGGATACTTTCAGAATTCTTAACACCTGATGCAGATCTAAGTGCTTTAGCTGGGCTCAGCAAGTATCTCTTGCCCTGCAAGTATATTAGAATCGAAAGCGTGCTCTTAGAGCAAAATTTGCGTGACATGGAGCGCAGCCGCGAAACTTACTGGCTTCGCTATCCGGCGACTTCTCCGATTAAATTGCGCTGGCGCGCACTGACGGTGCGGCATTCTTTCCACGTTTTGCCCGGTGAATCCATTCTGGAATTGGGAGCCGGGTCGGGTCTCTGGACCGAGCACCTGTCGGACGTTTTGCGTGGCCAGAACCCCATCACTGGAGCCGTGTTCAATCGCGATTTTCTGCCCGCATCCAATCGTGAAAACGTGCAATTTGCCCACGTTGAAGACCTGGAAAGAGATTTGCCGCCCGCCAGCTTCGATTACATCGTCGGAACTGCCATCCTTTGCCATAACGGCTACGAGCACAACCTTCGGGCTATTTATCGCTTGCTCAAGCCGGGGGGACAACTGCTGTTCTTCGAAGCCAATTACTGGAATCCCCAAGTTGCTCTCAAGAACGCCCTTCCTTGGCTTCGCAAAAAAATGGGAAATGCTTCGTGCCAGATTGGCTTGAGGAAATACAAGCTGATGAGGATGGCATCGCGTCAGGGGTTTACCGAGATCGACGTCATCCCGTACGACATAATTCATCCACGCGTGCCGCGCTCCTTAGTCGATGGCCTTCAATCAGTTGCCTTCGTTGCCGAGCACGCTCCCATTTTCCGCGAAATCTGCGGGACCCTGTATATTCGGGCAAAGAAGCCGGGAGGACCTGCCACCCGCTCGTTCGTGAACCTGGCAGTGCACAGCCAACTGTATCGCTCGGTTTCGTTTGTTATTCCCTGCCACAACGAAGAAATGAACATTCCCCGGCTGGTGGAGAACATCAAAGGGTTTTACGGTCCTTATATACACGAAATTCTACTCGTGAATGACAACAGCACGGACCACACATCTGAGGTTTCCGAACAAATTGCTAAACGAGATCCAACGGTTCGGCTTTTGAACCGGCAGCCTCCCAACGGCGTGGGCCGAGCACTGCGGGAAGGTTACGCCGCAGCCAGCGGGAAATACATTCTTACTATGGACTGTGACTTTGTCGAAATTCTTCCCGAATTTCGCGATTTGTTCAGTGCCGTAGCCGAGGGGTATGAAGGGGCAATTGGCAGCCGCTTCTCCCACGAGTCTTTGCTCATCAATTATCCTTTTTTCAAGATCTTGTGTAATCGTGGGTTTCATTTCTTGGCCAACTTGCTGCTCCCGTTGCGCGTGCGCGACATCTCCAATAACCTGAAACTTTACAGGGCAGATATTTTGAAAGGGATTGAGATTGAAGAAGATCATTTTGCGGCCAACGTCGAGACAGGATTAAAGCCCTTGTTGGCTGGCTACAATATCAAGGAAGTTCCCATCTCCTGGATCAATCGCACGATTGACATGGGTGCCTCTTCCTTCCGGATCGTAGCTGTCGCGCCGAACTATTCACGCTCTTTGGTCAGAATTCTGAGCAAGCGCAATCAGAAGAGGGTTACTCGCACGGCCCAAGGGGCCGCGGCGCCGTGACCATGGGCCTCCCCGGGAGTGAGGTCGCTTGCCCTTTGTGCGAAGCGGCAAGCACGGAGATATATTTGGACGGCGACGAGGAAGTTCTAGAACCTTCGGCAATCGGATCATCCCGGCGGCACATTTTTCCAGGAAAAATTCTGCGGTGCCGCGTCTGCCGCTTCGCTTTCCGACAAGCAAGGTCTTCGCCAGAAGACCTCCGGAACCTTTATCGCCAGATGGATGCAAAGGTCTATGAATCAGAGTTGCGGGGGCGCGACCGTACCGCTCAAAAACACTTCACAATCGTGAATCGGTACTCCAGGCCGGGTCGCATCCTGGACGTCGGTTGTGCCTCGGGACTTTTCTTAAAGCATGCCTTGGAAGCTGGCTGGGAGGTCACGGGACTCGAACCCTCGGAAGTTTTGTGCGGGGTAGCCCGTAAGAATCTGGGTGGTAAAGGCCAGATAATGTGCACCACGCTTGAGGATTCTGGACTGGAACAAAGCTTTGACGCGATTACACTTTGGGACGTGCTGGAGCATGTTTCCGATCCTTTGGGTTTTCTCCGCTTCTGCCGCGGACTACTGAAGCCGGACGGCCTCTTGTTCTTGAACGTTCCCGACCTGGATAGCAAAGAGGCTCGTCTTCTTGGGCCCCGCTGGCCGCTCTTCCTTCCTGAACATTTGAACTACTTCAACCGGAATAGCCTCCGCCTCTGCGCCACGCGTGCAGCCTTGAAGCCAGTTCGCTTCGGTCAACGTCATGCCTGGTTTTCTCTCAAATATGTAGCTTACCGCCTGGCGCAGCACTCGATTCCAGGGTCTTTCTTGCTCAAGAAAACTGGCGATAGTTTTCTGGGAGGGATTCTTATTCCTGTTTCCCTTGGGGAGACACTTGCCGTTTTAAGGGCAGCCGGAACAACGCGTGATTGAAACGTCACTAAAATAGCGCTATCCAGGGCAGGCAAGCAAATTGATTTGCGCTGCGGTACTCCATCCCGGCGCTCGAACGTTACCATTGAACCCCCGGATAGAAACTGGGTATCCGCTGGCCTCGATAGGCGTATTGCCCGTTTACTAGCATCTGCCAAACGGTTTGGGAGCTGCTGCCCTGCGTTATCTCGTAAATGTCCCCGGAGGTTCCGGGTCCCCCGGCCGATTCGCAGAACTCCACATTTCCATTTTTCAAAACCGCGTTGTTCCCCCCGAAAAACGAATAGGTTGGTGCCGTCGGATGAAACGTGAACGTGGCGGTTTTGGCCGTTTCGTCAATTTCGAAAAGCTGAACCGTGCTGTAAAGGCACGGAGGTTCGCCTGACGTGCCACAGGTAACGCCGGTGGGAAAAACCCGGTCATCTCCATTGTCGAAAAGCGCCAACCCGAATTTCCCCGTCGTATTGGAAGTCGTGAAGGATGGGCCGTGCTGTGCGTAAAACCAGTCTGTGGGGTCCGTTCCCCCGACCAGCGCAAAATCGCCTTGGTAGCCCAGGTGCCACAGGATATCTCCCGCGCCTGCTCCATTCGCATAATCGATCTTCACCAGCCAATTTTGGTGCCGGATGGAGATGATCAGATTTCCGTCGTCGGGCGAATAGAGGATCGCGTTCGTGTGCGTCCAGTCCGGATAGAGATATGGTCGCCGGTTAATATCCAGGTGATCGAACTCGTTCCAGAGCCAGACTGGTTTGTGGTTTTGGTCAAGATCGATGATCACGTCCCCCGTTACGGTTGTTCCAGAAACCACTTGTTGGGTGCCTGCCAGCACGATCAAGTGCCCGTTGGAGAGCATCGCAAAGTCATGGTGCGTCCCAGTCACTGTGATATTGCATCCTGTGCAGGTCGCCGCGGCCAGAGCCGTGTTGAGGTCCGCCGCCGTCATCTGCCATATGAGTTTTCCGGTCAAGTCCAATTCCTGCAGGACTGAGTTGGCTCCGTCTGGGGCCGAAGCACTAAAATTGACGAGGAAATGGCCGTTGGGCAGCATTTTTACCGGATTTGCCTGAAGTGTGGTAAATCCAGGGTTATAGCTCCACAGAATATTTCCCGCCAAATCCGTGACGGCTACGGGAGCAAGGGCTGTGTTCCCCCCGACTAGATCCAGCAACTCCACCCCGCTCTGCGGTGTCATTCCGGCCGTAGTCGTCGCTGTTATCGTCGGCAATTGAGCGGCAGGGATCGCGCCCGTCGTGAATGTCTGGTCCGCATCCATGTATTGCGAACCATCGTTGAATGCCACCACTCCTCGCATGTGATAGAGCGTGTTCGCCCTCATCCCCGCCACGAACAAGCTCATTGCCCCGCCCCCCATCGGCACGGGCTGCGTCCAGGTTGTCAATCCATAGTTCGTGTCGGTACCGAACTGCACCGAAACATTTCCTGCCGCCGCAGGTGAAATCGTATACTGCGCCACTTGCGGGTTTGCCGTCGCCGCCACCTGTCCGGGTGCAACCACGTTGACCATCGCGGAAGCGGACTTGGTCGCATCCCGCTTGCTCGTGGCGGTCACGGTAACCGTCACGCTTTGCGGCCCGGCGGGCGCGGTGTAATTGCCTTGGGCACTAATCGTGCCCGCGCTGGCGCTCCAATTCACCCCCAGCGTGTCATTCGTGACCGCCGCAAATTGCAAAGTCTGGTTCGTGGCGATGGCCGATGCTTGCGGAGTGACGCCGGAAACCTTGATGACTGTCTGTTGCCCGCAACTCGCAGCGATGAACATAACGCAAAGCACACATATACCCTTCAGACTTCTCAAATCCATATGAAATCACCCCAAGGTTCATGAAATTTTTGTGTGCTGGGAAAAACCCCAGTAGTAATAACACAACGGTCCTAGTTTTTGTGACCTAACTTCTGTGTTGATATCGAATTTACGTAGCTTGGCAATTAGAAGGGCACGGCCAGCCGCGAACTGTCGCCGTTAATGCTGACCTCTTAAAGAGAGAAAGGTCCGGTCCGGGTCTTTCCCGGCGTTCCCCCCGGGCGCCCGCGCCCGTCGCATTCTTCCGCCAGACCGTCATGGTATATTCAATTGCACGATCCACCCAGGGAACGTCGCGGGAATCTGGCGGCCGGTCACTACCGCGCCGGTTGAACGGGAAATTCCAAGAAGCAGACCGGACAGGACATGAGTCTCAACTCGCAGCCCCCAGTTCACGCCCAGAAAGAAGAGTCCGCCGCCCGGCAATCCGGCCCCTCGCTGGATGTTTCCGTGGTTATCCCCTGTCTCAACGAGGCAAACTCCTTGGCGTTCTGCGTGGAGAAGGCCCTCACCGCCATCCGCCGCGCGGGCCTCCGCGGCGAAGTGATCGTCGCTGACAACGGTTCCACCGACGGCTCCATCGAAATCGCCGAATTTAACGGCGCAGCCGTCGTCCGTGTCCCCGAACGCGGCTACGGCGCGGCATTGAAGGCCGGCATCGCCGCTTCGCGCGGCGAGTTCGTCATCATGGGCGACGCCGACGACAGCTACGATTTCGGCGAGGTTCCCAATTTCGTCAACGAACTTCGCCGCGGCAATGACCTGGTGATGGGCAACCGCTTCCGCGGCGGCATCCAGCCTGGTGCCATGCCTCCGCTGCACAAATACTTTGGCAATCCAGGATTGAGCTGGCTGGTAAATTTTCTTTTCCATGCCGGGGTTGGCGACAGCTATTGCGGCATGCGCGGTTTCAGCCGTGCGCTCTACGACAAGCTCGACCTCCGCAGTTCCGGGATGGAATTTGCCCTCGAGTTTGTCATTAAGGCCGGCCAGATCGGTGCGCGCATCTCCGAAATCCCCATTATCCTTTGGCCCGACAAGCGCGGCCGCCCGCCCCACCTTCGCAGCTTCCGCGACGGCTGGCGGAGTCTTCGTTTCATGCTTTTATACGCGCCCAACTGGCTCTATCTTGTGCCCGGCGGCTTGTTTCTCGCTTGCGGGCTCGCCTTGATCTTCTGGCTATTGCCCGGCCCTCGCCAGCTTACTTCCCGCATCACGCTGGATGTTCACACCATGGTGTTTGGCGTTATTTTTACGCTTCTCGGCGCGCAAATCCTCTCGATCGGTGCCTTTGCCAAAGTATTCAGCTACGCCGCGCGATTTGACCGGGGCACCATTTCCTTGAAACGTTATCTCAAGCGAATTACCCTCGAAACCGGATTGCTGCTCGGCGGCCTGATTTTCCTCGCCGGCCTGCTTGGATGCATTCGCATCACCTGGGGATGGGCGGCCGGCGGCTTCGGGCCTCTCTTTCAGATTCGCCAGATTCTCTTCTGGTCCACCTGGCTTTTTCTTGGCATTCAGATCATTTTCTCCTCGTTCTTTCTCAGCATGCTCGGCATCAGCCGCGAAACGTATATCGGCGACTACGAATTGAAGTAGCCCTCCGCCAGTCCTCTACCCTCCCCGTTTCCATTTGACGTACACTAAATGTGTTTGCTCCCCAGCACCATTCCGGATTGTAGATGACAACGCCGTTCGTCAGCGTATTGATCGATACGTATAACCACGAACGCTTCATCGAAGAAGCGATCCAGAGCGTGTTGTCGCAGGATTTTCCGGCCGCCAACCGTGAAATCCTGGTGGTGGACGATGGATCCACCGACCGCACTCCGGAAATCCTTCGCAAGTTCGCCTCCCAAATCCGCATGCTTCGCAAATCCAATGGCGGTCAAGCCTCCGCTTTTAATCTCGCCATTCCCCAATGCCGGGGCGAGTTGGTTGTTTTCCTCGATGGGGATGACTGGTGGGCTCCGGGCAAGTTGTCTGCTGTTGCGGAGGCGTTTGCTTCTCACCCGTCAACCGGAGTTATCGGGCACAGCATCATTGAGGTCCTGGCGACTGGTGCCCAGCGAAGCGAGTTAGTCCGCGATGCGCCCGAGTTTCGTATCGCTTCGGTGGCTGGCGCTCGCACGTTTCGCCTCAGGAAGAGTTTTCTGGGTACCAGTCGCATGGCCTTTCGCACGGAACTTCTGCGGAGCATCGGCCCCGTTCCCGAAGCCCTCGTTATCGAAGCCGACGAATTTCTTTTCACGCTCGGGGCGCTCTTTTCGGATGTTCTTCTGCTACGTGCGCCGCTGACCTTCTATCGGCTCCAGGGGCAAAATCTTTATCAGATCAGCGACCGCAACATGCCGGCCCTGCGCCGAAAACATGCCGTGCTTGTGACCCTGGCGGACGAATTACGTCGGCGATTTGCTAAGGAACAGGTTCCCGAGGATATCCGCCACATCATCGTGGATGCCCTGCAAACCGAGGCGGATGTCCTGCGACTTTCCCTGGGCGATGGCTCGCCGTTGGACACTTTTCGCACGGAACTTCGTAGCTACGACTTAAGCCACGAGCACGCCTCCGCGATTCGCCGGATGATGAAATGCCTGAGTCTGATCCCCGCACTCTTTCTTGCTCCCCGAAAATACAACTCCCTGAAGCACAAAGTGGTTTCTAGCTCCCTCTACGCCAGGGCACGAGAAAGATTTCTTCCGTTGCATCACCCCAACCACGTCGACCGCACGGGTGACTGGAATCTTTGATGACCTTGCCGGAACCTTCTTCCCTCCAGCCGCTCCGCATCCTGATGTCCGCATGTGTTCCGCGCCGGCGCGAAGGTGGTGTCGCGGCGATTATCTATAATCTCGGGCGCGAACTCGAAAAGCGGGGGCACTCGCTGACGTACATGTTCCAAGAGGATCTGTTTGGCGAGGACAAGATTTCGGCGCGGTTCAACGAGCTTGTTTTTGCTCGCCGGCTGGATCGCTTTATCTCCAGGGATCCCGGAAAATACTCCATCGTCAATCTTCACGCTCCGTCCGGTCTTGTTTATGGCTTGCGCCGCCGTTGGTTTCGCCCCCCCGGGCTTCCGCCGTATGTCATGACTCTCCATGGACTGGAAGAGCGTCGCATCCATGTGCAAAGCCGCGAGGTGAAAAAGGGCCGCGCCTGGAATTTCAGTCTGCGAAACCGCCTCTGGCATCGCTTTTACACCTTTCCGCTTTACCGATGGTCCATACGCACGGCCGATGGAGCCCACGCCTACAGCCGCGACGTCTGGAATCTGCTGCAACTTAAATACAATCTCGACTCCAGCCGAGCGGCCTATATTCCCAGCGGCGTCGAGCCCCGATTTTTTCTCCCCCGCCAGTATGATTCCGCCGGTCCGTTGAAACTTCTTTACGCCGGCACGTGGCTGGATCAGCGCGGAATCTTCTATCTTCGCGACGCCTTGGAACGCCTCTCGGTGCAACTGCCGGGATTGACGATGACTTTTGCCGGCTGCGTCTATCCCGCGGAATCAATTCGGGAATTTTTTGGCCCCAAACTGGCCTCCACCGTCCTTGTTCAACCCGTTGTTCCATCGGAGCGCATGCAGGAACTCTTCGCTTCGCACCACATCTTTCTTTTTCCTTCCCTGATGGAGGGCCTTCCTTCTGTCCTGCTTGAGGCCATGGCTTCCGGAATGCCCGTAATCACCTCGGAAACCTGCGGAATGCCGGATGTTGTCGAGGACGGGTTCAATGGGCTGCTGGTGCCGCCCGCGGACGCGGCGGCTATTGAAGAAGCTGTCCTACGCCTGGCCGCTTCTTCCGAACTGCGCCAAAACCTCGGCGAGTCGGCGCAGCGCACGATGGCGCGTTATACTTGGGAACGCTCTGCCCTCATGCTTGAAAAATTATTCCGTCGTGTTATCGCCGACGAAGGTAAATCGTCCGCATGATCACTCTTGGGCTCAACTATTCGCAGATGCATGATTCTTCGGCGTGCCTCGTGCGCGATGGCGAACTGCTCTTCGCCGTTGCCGAGGAGCGCATCAGCCGCGTGAAGCATGACTCGCGTTTCCCGGCCTTGGCCATTCAGGCTTGCCTCGATTTTGCGAAAATCACCGCTGCCCAGGTGGATGAAGTTTGTGTCGGCTGGCAAGCCCCCGGCGCCACGTTTCGCAGGGACATCAGTCTTTATGCCACGGGCCGCTGGCCGGCCTCCTATCTCAATGTTCTGAATTCTACGCGTCACTTCGCCAGCATGCAGCACCAGCACGGCGGCGAAAATCCCTTTCGCCGGCAGTTTGGCCCCACGAAAGCGCGCTATCGTTTTGTCGATCATCATTTGGCTCACGCGCTCAGCAGCTATTCGTACTCCGGTTTTGACGATGCCGCGGTGGTCGTGATGGATGGACGCGGCGCATGGGAGGCCACCTCCATCTGGCGCGGCAGCATGGGGCGCGTGGAGAATGTGCTTACCATCGACTGGCCGAATTCGCTCGGCCTCTTCTACGCGCAATTCACGGGATTCCTGGGTTTCACTCCGAACGCCGACGAATGGAAAGTGATGGGGCTTGCGCCGTATGGCCAACCGGGCGTTGATTTAAGAACGTTTCTGGAAACGGACGCCGCTCCCTACAAAGTCCACGTCGACCGCCTGATCGGCAATGGCAACGGTCCCTACGCGAATTTTCCGGCTTCTCTCGGCGCGCAGCGTGAGCCCGAAAGTGAAATCGGCGACCTTCACAAAAATATTGCTTATGCCGTCCAGGAAATGTGCGAGCAGGCGATGTTCAGCATTGTCCGTATGGCGCTCGAAAAAACCGGCAGCAAAAACCTCTGCCTTGCCGGAGGCGTTGCGCTGAATTCCAAGGCCAATGGGAAAATCGTTGCATCCGGCCTCATAGAGAAGCTTTTCGTGCAACCGGCCGCTTCCGACGATGGCGTCGCGCTGGGCGCGGCACTTGCGCCATTTTTGGATGGAGGAGCGCAACTGCCTTTGCGAGCCATGCGCCAGGCGTATCTCGGCCCCGCGTTCGATGACGACGCGATCGAGACCGCGCTGAAAACCTACAAAATCAGGGCCTCGCGGCTTGCGGACCCAGCGGCCACGGCCGCGGAAATGTTGTCGCAGAGGAAAATCCTCGGCTGGTATCAAGGCCGCATGGAGTTTGGCCCACGCGCTCTCGGCGGGCGCTCGATCCTTGCCGATCCCCGTGATCCGGAAATGAATATCAAGGTGAACAACGCGGTGAAGTTCCGCGAATGGTGGCGCCCCTTTGCGCCTTCCTTCATAAAGGAAGCGGCGCCCGATTATTTGGAATCCGCCTACGATTCTCCGTTCATGATTCTGACGGCGCAGGTGCGCCCGGAAAAGCGCGAGATCATCCCCTCGGTCACGCACGTTGACGGAAGCGCGCGTCCCCAAACCGTCGAGAAAGAAATCAACCCGCTCTATTACCGACTGATCGAAGAATTCGGCAAGCGCACCGGCGTCCCCGTCGTCATGAACACGTCCTTCAACCTGCGGGGTGAAGCCATCGTCCACACGCCCACCGACGCGATTCGCACATTTTTCAGCTCCGGCATGGATGCCCTGTTCCTCGGCAGTTTCCTAGTGGAGAAATAAGATGGCGGACACAACCAGCCGCCTCGCGAATCTTCTTTTGCGTTTCGCCGCGCCGCTCTCCGGATTGCGCCGCGTGCCGGTCGTCGGCGATTTTCTCAGTTGGACCAGCCGGAAACTTGTTCCTCGCGACGCGCTTATCTGGGTGCGGATTCAGCATGGCCCCTGTGAAGGCCTTTGGATGCGCCTGAACCCCCGCACCGGCCAGAACGTGCAAAAGGGGATCGGTGAGCCACAAGTGCAGAAAGCATTGATGGATCACCTGCGGCCCGGCATGACGTTTTACGACCTCGGCGCGAACATCGGTTTTTTTTCACTGATGGCCGCGCGCATCGTTGGCTCTCAGGGCCGGGTCGTGTCGTTTGAAGCCGATCCGGAAATTGCCGCCCGTCTCCGTGAGAATTTGGCGCGCAATCAGTTTGTGCTCGCGCATGTCGAACAGAAAGCCGTCTGGTCGGAGCCTGCCACCGTATCGTTTGCGCGGGTTGACCCCAACACTTCTCCGGATCGCGGCCTCGGCCACGTCTCGGCGGACGGCTCCGCGCCGGGAACGATTACTGTCGAAGCCGTTTCCCTGGATCAGTACGCCGAGTTTCATCCCCCGCCGGCCTTCCTGAAATGCGACGTTGAAGGCGCCGAAGTCGCGGTTTTTCAGGGAGCCACGCGATTGTTGTCAGAGAAACGCCCGATTCTCTTGGTGGAGATGCATAGCCCCGAAAATCATCGGGCCTTGCTTCAAAAATTTGCCGGCCTTGGCTACCGTTGCCAAAATCTGGATGAGAATCACGTGCTGGCCCTTCCACAATGACGCGCCAGGTCATTGCGCTCCTTGGCCGCAAAGATGTGCCCACGGACGCCGTCGAAGAATACTGCCGCTATCTCGGCGATGCTCTCCAGCCTCACGGTTTTCAGATGCAAATCCGCCGCGTTCCGTGGGAACTCCGCGGTTGGCGCCAGTCGCTGCGCGTGCTGCTTCTCCAGTCTGCGGGTTGGCGCGATACGTGGGTGCTGGTGCAATATACGGCGCTCGCCTGGTCCTCCCGCGGCTTCCCGCTTAAGTTTTCACGTGTCCTTCGCATCCTGAAATCGGCCGGCGCACGCGTCACTGTGGTTTTCCACGACGTTGAACCCTTCTCCAGCCCGCGCCTCATCGACCGCGTCCGCCATCGCGTGCAATCGCGCGCCATGCGCCGCGCGCTGGCTATCGCCGATGAATCCATCTTCACGGTTCCGCTCGAAAAAGTCTCCTGGGTCATGACGGTTCCTTTGAATGCGAAATTCATTCCCGTAGGGGCCAATCTTCCCTTCTCCGAATCATCTGCCTCCAGGGTTCCCGGAGATATTCCTACCGTGGGCGTTTTCAGCATCACGGGCGGAGAACAAGGTGCTCGGGAAACACAACTGATCCTCGGCGCCGTCCAGCATGCCTCGCAGAAAGTTGGGCGCGTTCGGCTATCCATTTTTGGGAGGCATTCCGAGCTTCGCGAAGAAGTTCTCCGGCAAGGCCTGCAGAATTTTCCGGTCGATCTATCCGTCGAGGGCGTCGTTGAGCCTGAACAAGTGGTGGCTCGCCTGGCGTCGTGCGATGTGCTGCTCTTCGTTCGCAACGGAATTTCCACGCGTCGTAGCAGCGCCATTGCGGGAATTGCCGCGGGACTCCCCGTTATCGCTTATCCGAATTCGGAAACGGCGCCGCCGATTACGGATGCCGGTGTGATTCTCGTAAGTTCCAGCGCCCCTGGAGAGCTGAAGGACGCGCTGGTTCGTTTGTTATCCGATGCAAGCTTTCGGGCAGAGCAATCGGCGCGCAGCCGCGCGGCGTACAAGGCGCATTTTTCCTGGTTAGCCATTGCCGAACGATTCGCCACCTTGCTAAATTCCCGCTAAGGACGCTTGACTTCTCACCATTGCCGGGCGACCACCTCGACAATCTTCCCCAGCGCATCCACATCCTTCGTATCGATCACTTCTCCCGGCGAGTGCGCATACCGTAGCGGCCAGCCCATCGCCACATCCACCGCGCCATAGCACACGAAAACAGCGCCGTCGTTCCCGCCGCCTGTCACCCCGAATTGCACAGGAATCGAGTGCTCGCGAGCCATCGCCACCACGCGATCCACATACTCGCGCGGCACGGTGTTCGAATTATCCACCGCGCGAACCACGAATCCATTCCCAATTGTCGCGTCGGCAAAGCGCTTCGACTCCAGCGGTGAATCGGAGCTGACAAATGTATCGATCGCAAACACGAAATCAGGCGAGCGCCCTTCCTTCGCCGCCTGGTCCGCGAACGCCGCGGCGCCCTCCAGTCCAAGCTCCTCGCGTGTCGACCACACAAACGTGACGTCGCGCCCGGGCAGATCCGGGCCAATCGCATTTGCCGCCGCAATGAGAGCGGCGCATCCTACGCGATCATCAAAGCTCCGTGCGCTGGCCCGCGTGCCCAGCAATTCGCGATACTCCTTCGGGACCGTTACGAAATCGCCGGCCGCAATTCCCAGTTCTTCCGTCTCTTTTTTCGATTGCGTCCCCACAAAAACATGAGCGGGTTCATCTATGGATCTCATGCTCAAGGGCCACTCGAACCCCGGCTTTTCCCATCCGCTTGGCAGTTCCAGCACACCGCCGGTCCTGCTTCCATCTTTCTTGTGAACCAGAACCACGTGCCCCAGGAAATATTGCGGGTACCCGCCGCCCAGCGAGTCCACTTGCATGCGCCCGTCGACTTCAATTTTCTTCACTTCGTAGCCGATCTCATCCGTGTGCGCCACGATGGCGATCCTCGGCGTTTTCGCATCCCTCTTCCCATCCCCAAAATGCAGAACCAAATTCCCACCCGCATCCAATGTCACCTTGCTGCGCAGTCGCGGGTCCAACCGGTTCAGCACCACTTGCCGCACTCCTTCTTCGTGCCGGCTTGGTCCATAGGCCACCACGAGTGCTTGCAATGCGTTTTGTGTAGTGCCTGCGGAAACGTCGCGTTTGACCATCGCGCTGTTCGACTTTTGAACCTCCAGGTACGCCTCCAGCAATCTTTGCCCCTCGCCCGCGTCTTGCCCCGACGCATACTCCGCCGTCGTTACCGGCCAGAGCGTCGGCACACCCAACTCGACAAATCGCTCCGGAAGTTCGGCGCCTTTCGTATAGCTCGCCATTCGCGGAGCAGCCGCCGTCACGTTCACAGTCTTGATCTGCGCCTTCTCCGCCACCGTCTGCAATTCCTTTAGGAATGTCTGCCCTGCGGCCGACGCCGTCGAAGGTGAACCCAACACTGCCCCCGCTCCTGGTTTCGGCGCTTCAATCACCACCTTGCCGTCCGCCGGCTGTTCCGGCCGCACTCTTCCCACGGAAATGATCTCGTTCGGGTGAATTTGCGTAAGCATCCGATTCAAACCGTGTCCGCCGGAGTATTGTTGCGCCACGAATGCGATGATCGTCGTCCCTTTCGCCTTCGACGACTTCATCTCCCGTATCAGTGCTGTAAGGACGTCAATGTCCACGTGATTCAGAGCCCCCAATCCCGCCACTCCGTTTTTTCCAATCGTCATCCAGTTCGTTTGCGGCACAATTGGATCCAACACATCCACACCTGCCGCGCGCACTTCTTCGGGATTCTTCGCGCCCAAGTCCACATACATCTCGTCGGGATGATTCATCTTCGGGCCGTTCACCCGCGCCGGCTGCAGGTGCACGGAGAGCCCGGCAAACACGCCACTCACCTTTTTGCCGGTTCGCGTCATCACCCACACCGGCTGCGCAAAATTCAGCGCGTCGAACACTCCGTTCGGCGCGGCTTGCGGCAGTCGCTGCACGCGCAGGTAACCTTCACTGGTAATCGCGCTGACAACGTAGCCTGGTTGATCCATCCCCGTTGCAATCAGCCGATGCGGCTCTCCACTGCCGAAACTTACCCAAACATTTCCTAGGTTGTCCGTCTTGGGGGAAAATTCCTGCAAGTCACGCGACAGCGCCTTCGAAAGCTCCTGTTCGTAACTGGAAACCGCTGGTGTATCGGCTGGCTTCGCAGGATTGCTTGCGTCTTGCGCAGGCAAAACTTCGGCAGCCACGATCGGCAGCAGCGCCAGGAGCAGTGTCTGGATGAACCGATTCATCGTTGATCCTCTCAAGTTGGAATCGCGAGGAAGAATAGTAACGGAAGGGGTGGCCTACCGGCAAAATGTTTCGATCAGCAATTCCTTTTTGCGTTCGGCAAGCATGCTGAGCGGATCAAGCGAGGCAACGTATCCGCCGAGCGCCGCCGCCGTCAGCCCCACGAACAACATCGCCGGCAGCCACGGATTCCCAAACCACCGACCCGCCAGCAAAACCGTGGTGGCGATTCCTCCGATTAGAATCTGCACCCCGAATGCGGTCCACACTGCCACTCCCGAATTCCGCTGTCCCTTCATTTTCCCAATCTCCATTTTCTTGGGAAAACTGAGCGCGGACCAGTTTGCAATCGTCAACTGCCCCGTCACCCCGAACGCTGCCGCGGCGATCGTCGATAGAAACAACGGAAGGCCCGGGAACCCGTTTCGCCAGATGAGCACCGCAAGGGAAATCGCCAGCTCAACGGCCACCACGCAGACCAGGAACAGGTTTTTGCCCACTAGGATGTCGCGCATGTGCACGGGCGCCATGAAATAGGACTGAATCCCGTGCCCTTCAAACGCGAACGAATTGTACGCCGGGGCCAGCAGGATCAAAATCAGGTAAGCCATCACCGCCGGGAAAAAAGTTTGCGGCGAAAGCCCGTGTTGCTTGATCTGCGAATGAATCCCGGCAAACTGCATCGAGAAAAACATCACCATGACGGGCGGAAGTATCAAGGCAATGAAGGCAAAGCCGTTTCGCGTCAGATAGTGAAATTCCTTGCGCATCACCCCGGCAATCGCAGGCGGGAGAAAACCCGGCAAATCCGCGGTAGCGGCCAGCCTGCGAGGCGCGCGCTTGCCGACAGCCGGAGCCGCGCCCTCGCTGAGTTCTTCTCCCAAATACTGAGCCTTGTAGCGCAGCCACAGCATCCCGCTGGTTGCTCCAAGCCAAACGGCCAATCCCGCAACAGCCAGTGCCAACGCCCGGGGATTTGCATCGCTCGCGGAGGCAAGGGCCTTTCCTGCCAGCGAACCTGGCAGCCACGAAAAATACGGCAATACTAGATTGATCCCTGGACGTGTCCCAGGCTTGTTCCAGTGCTGTAGCGCCGGATTCAGGAAATTCATCGAGACCATGGACAGCACGAATAATCCGACCAACAATTCTCGCGCCCGCCGGTTCGCGAATATTTTTTCTATCCACGAACCGATCAAGCGCTCCAGAGTCACATTCACCAGAATGAACAGCAAGCTGACCAGCATCATCACCGGCAGAAGATTCACCCGCGCCACTGCCGTAGCGACAATAATCGAAGCAATCCAGCAGATCGACGACACCGCCGCAAAATCCGCAAAACCGTAACCAACTCCGAGAATGTAGAACGTCCGCAGGCCTAACGGAAAACGCAGCAGGCTCCGGAACTCAAAATTCGCTCCAAAACCCGCCACAAGAATCGGAATCGCCTGCCACCAAACAAATATCAGCCAGTAGAGAACCGACATCAAACCGGGTCGATTCCGGGCCAGAAAAAAATAAGCGCCGGCATAAAACGCCACACATAAGCCCACCACCACGATGGCGCTCCCGCCTGCGGCCAGGATCATCCCGATCAAATCCCATCGGTTGTTCTTGCGCTGCAGACTGTTCTTCAAAAGGTTCCAGCGCAGGCCAAAGACCAGCTTTAGCTGTTCGGCCAGTCCCGGAATCTGGATCAAGTCAGCCAAGTCAACTCCTCCAGCCGCGCCTGTTCGCCGCCGCTCTGCCCCACAATTGATAGGAAAATCTGTTCCAGCGTTTTCTTTTCGCCTTCTTCGCCCGGAATGCCCGCGCGCAATTCTTCCAGCGATCCTTGTGCCACCAATTTTCCTTTATGGATGATGCCCACGTGACTGCACAGCCTCTCCACAATCTCCAGCACGTGCGAGGTCAGAAAAATGGTAACGCCACGCTCGGTCATCCGCCCCAAAAGTGATTTCAGTGCTCCCGCGGCAAGCGCATCCACGCCCTCGAACGGCTCGTCCAGAAACAGGATCCGTGGACCGTGAATCACCGCCGCGGCCAGCGCCAGCTTTTTCTGCATCCCGTGGGAGTAGTCGGCGATCAACGTTTTTTCACGGTCGGCAAGTTGCATGAATTCCAGCAATTCCTCGGTCCGTTTTTCGGTTGTTGCCTTATCCAGCCCGTACATCCGTCCGATGAAGTGCAGATATTCGCTGCCGGTCAACCGTTCAAACAATCCCATTCCTTCCGGCACCACACCGATCTGGCGTTTCACCCCGATGGGGTTTTGCTGGAAATCCAGGCCTAAAAGTTCCATCCGGCCGGAACTTGGAGCCAGCAGTCCGGTGAGCATCTTGATCGTCGTGGATTTTCCGGCGCCGTTCGGTCCAAGGAAGCCGAAGAACTGCCCCGCGTTCACGCGAAGATCCACGTTCTCGACCGCGGTCAACGCCCCGAAGCGCCGCGTCAGTTGCTCCGTCCGGATCGCAACTTCATTCATATGCCAGCCCTTTGCCGACACCCCGCCGTCGGACTCTGTCTTGAGCTTCTACGCATCCTGCCGTCGAAATTTTCAACCGCCGCGCCGCAAATTCTTTGCCTACGATTGTTTGCTGGAAACCGGGGCCGGATTGGCGGAGAGATTGCCCTTGCCGGGCAAAACCGCGAGCACCGCAGGCAGTTCCACGCGAAATACCGCTCCACCCGTTTGGCCGTTGTAGCAAAGTATTTTACCGCCATGCTCCTGCACGATGCCGTAACAGATGCTTAGCCCCAGCCCCGTCCCTTTTCCGACTGGCTTCGTGGTGTAAAACGGATCGAACACTCGGTGTGGCTCCTTGATTCCCGGCCCGGTATCGGAAAATAGAATCACCACGCTTCCGCGATCCCGCAACGTCTTGATCGTCAACACGCCCCCGCTACTGTCTCCCATCGCGTCCAGCCCGTTATTCACAATATTGAAAAAAACCTGCATCAACTGGTTGTGGTCCCCGCGGACGCCAGGCAGCACGGATTCGAGCTCCGATTCAATGCGCGGCCCGCCGGTGCGCAAATCCAACGCGCGGAGCTGCACGGCACTCGTAATTACCGAATTGATGTCGAGCAAAGTCCGCTCCGGCGGCACCTGACGGGCAAAGCTCAGGAGGTTCTGCACCAGATTGCGGGTGCGCCGCGCCTGGTCTCGTATCTTGCCTGCGGTTGTTCGCGCGCGGTCCGGCAGGGCGAGATCGTCTGCCAGGAGGTCCGAATAGCCGAGTATCGCGGTGAGCGGGTTATTGATTTCGTGCGCCGCACCGGCGGCCAATTGGCCCAGTGAAATCAGTTTTTCGGATTGCACCAGTTGCGCCTGCAGCCGCTGCAGATTCTCAATCGAAGATTCGGACTTCGCCAGCAGCAGCGCGCGATCCTTGTCGGCCAGGTGGGTCCGCAGGAAAACCAACAGAACCAGCGGCACCGCGGCCACCAGCGTCGCCGTCAGTCGAAAATCCCGGACAGCCAGCGTGTCGTGCTCCAGATGCATCGCGTACAATGCAAAGAGCGGAAGCGAAAGCACCGCCCCCATCGCAAGGCGTGCGGCCCAGGCGTGGCCCGCCGGGACAGCGTCTGTTCCTCCAGCGATACTGCCATCCGACGGCAGATCCAGTTGCTTCCTTTTTTGAAAAGCCACAAATCCCGCCAGCCCGTAGAGAAAAAACACGCTCAGCAACGGCAGGTCATACATGCTCCCGGTGTAATAATCGTGGCGGGAAATCGCAACATTGGAGGTCAGCGAACTGAGCATGTACAACGCCGAGGCGCCAAAAAGATACGCGTAGACTGCCCGCCAAGCATTCCGGGTCCGCAGCCAGAAAACGCCGAAACCTGCGATCACCACAAGTTGCTGGACTGTATTCAATACGTTGTACGCGTAGTTGTAGACCGGAGCTGAGTAGCTGACGTACATCCACGGCAGCACAAAAAACGCATAAGCAAACGTCCACCAGCTCAGCAGTAGCGCAAAATCAAGGTATCCCAGCCCGAGCCGCAACTCCTCGCGTTTCAGATGAGGCTGCAGAGCCAGCGCCGCGATCATCGGAATGCCCCGCAAAAAGAAGATAATATCCCCCGCAAAAGGGTCGGGCACTTCACGGTGCAGATAAATCTCGTAATACGTCCACTCGAATTGCCCCATCATCCACATGGAGCAGCTCAGCGCCAGCAGCATCCAGAAAATATTTCGTCGCCAGTGCGGTGTCCCCGCATTGATCAGCAAGCCGGCGTTGGCGATCAACGGTACAAAGCACTGCACAATGTCGCCAAACGAGCTCAGCGATGGGCCCGGTTTCAAATAGAAAGATACCCCGGCGTAAATTCCGAGGAAGACGGCCCAGGAGGCCACCAGCAAGGCGATTCTGCGGGCATCCGACATAGTGTTGCTGACTCTCTATTTTACGGGTGGGGGCGGAAACGGAGCGGGGGCGACTCGCCGGACCATAGCGTAATGATTACCCAAGCTGCAGACGATCACCCAGCAACCACAATTCGTTCATCTGGCGGAGGAGGAGGGATTCGAACCCCCGAGGCCCTTTCGAGCCTAACGGTTTTCAAGACCGCCGGTTTCAACCGCTCACCCACTCCTCCGCTGTTGATTATATCCTGCAAACCCAGGCTCCATGACATTGTGCTCAAGCTTTGCCGCGGGAAGAGGCCCGCGCCGCTTTCATAGCACGATCCGTGAAGAATCAGCCTCACGCAATAAAAAAGGCCCCACCCGGACTGCAGGTGAGGCCTCGAACTTCGGAAAAACTCCGCTTATGCGGTAAGCAGAACCTCTCTCCGCTTCCGCATCATGAACATGGCCGCGAGAAAAGCAATGCCGACCCCCAGCAGAAGCACCGAACTCGGCTCAGGCACGGTCGATGCCGGCTGGACGGTGAGACTCAAGTCATCCACGTCCAATTGGCCACTCAACGCGGTTAATTGCAGGTAGAGATTCCCGCTCGGGAAGCTCGAAGCACTCAGATAACTGCAACTCTCGAGCTGGAACGTTCCGCGAGCTATGCTGGAGGCATTGCCCGAGACATTGCATAGGGTTGTGGTTACCCCGCCCAGGATTGTGTCCAGCGAAAGACTGTAATTCCCGTTTATGCCGTCCGTCCGGTCTCCCACGTACACGGAAAACGTGTACAGGGAATTGGCCAATACGGAAGTCCCAGTGAGCGTCTGCGTAAGCGAGCTTTGCGCATTCGCAAACGCGACCAGGCTTCCATCGGGAAGCGAACTGAAATACGAGCCTGGCATCCAGGACCCCCCGTCTGAACTCGACCAACCTGGGATTCCGGGTACCGGGCCATAATTAAACGCACAGCCCGTACCACAGGGAAAATTAAGCGGGCCGGCGGTGGATTCGAAGGACGGGTTTACGATCGAGATGTTATCTGCCAGGACCGGACCACTGAGGACCGTTGTTAAAATCAGAAGCACAGCAGTGAGTACCAATTTTTTTGACATCGTCTGGGTTACCTTTGGACCGGATGTTACTGACCATAGTACTGCCCGTCTTCTGGAGTCCGATGGGCGAATAAAAAGCAACTCCAAACGGTTAAAAGCACGTAACAATCCAAACGGTTGAATCTCTAACTTATTGAAGTTAAATGCTTTACTGTTCCGCCTCCGCCTCGTCATTATTGGATTGTTCTAACTTGGGTTAGATTATGTGCAACAGTTTACCTCTGCTAAGGCTCTTGTATCCCATTCCTTCGCACGCGTTTAGCGGTCATTAGGCGTAGGAGCGGTTGAACCCGAATACCCCCCGTTGGGTATCTCTAGAGGAACTACTCTTGTCAGGAACACTCGGCGCTGCTCAGTGTGCCTGGTCTTGCTTTTCGGCTTCTTGGCGAGGGGCGTCAAAATCTATGCCCCAGAAGTGTGGGGCCGGCGTCAGGAACTCCACCCCGACTCGGATGCCTTTTGATCCGCTTTCCCCGGTGAACACGATGCGGCATTCCAGCTCTTCCTGGGTTTCCGGATTTACCAGGACCAGCATTTCATCGTTGTCGACCTCATGCCTCAGCATCAGCAGGCCCCCATGGGCATTGACCACCAGGGTTTCGCATACCTCGCGAAATTTCTTCCCAGCGTGATTGCGCCCCAGAGCTTGCAGCTTCATCCGGTGAAACATGCGCTGGCTGCGCCGATTGGTCGCAAAGGCGGTTTCTTGCATAGTGTGCCCATCATCGGTCTGGCAGGGGGACCCGTCAATTGCCCTTTCGGGCAGGTGTGCCCAATCGCCACGCTTTTTTGCCCGGCGAACTTGTGCGGCCGAATGCGCTGGCCGTAGAATGTCCTAGGCGGCTACGGCATCGTGCCGTACATACTTCAGGACCAAGCCGCTGCCGCGTTTTTCTTCATCATAATTTGGGTTGTTAGCGATCAGATCTGAGTCATTCTTACTGCGCCTGGGGGCCTCATATGAACCTTGCTGAATTTATAGAGAGTCGTCGCGAGCAGCACCTCGGGGAGCTTTACGAATTTCTCCGGATCCCCTCGGTCAGCGCCAAGAGCGAGCACAAGCCGGACATCGATCGCGCCTCCAAATGGGTTGCGGATCGCCTCCGAAACTCCGGTTTCAAGACCGTCGAAATCGTCCCCACCAGCCTTCACCCCCTCGTTTACGCGGAATCCCTCGAAGCTCCCGGCAAGCCGACCGTGCTTTTCTACGGTCACTATGACGTCCAGCCTGCGGAACCCCTGGAACTCTGGACCTCTCCAGCCTTTGAACCCGAAGTCCGCAATGGAAATATCTATGGGCGCGGTACTGCCGACGATAAGGGGCAGGTGCACATCCATCTGAAAGCACTCGAATCGCTCCATCAGTTACACGGCAAATTTCCCGTCAACATCAAGGTTTTGATTGAAGGTGAAGAAGAGGTCGGCAGCGTCAGCCTGTGGGATTACGTGCAAAGCCACAAAGAGAAGCTCAAGGCGGATGCCTTGCTGGTGTCAGACACTGCCATGCTGGGCAAAGGGGTTCCCTCTATCACCTATGGCCTGCGCGGACTGAACTACTACGAGATTGAACTGACCGGGCCCGTCCGCGATCTCCACTCCGGTGTCTATGGCGGCGCGGTGCCCAATCCTCTTACGGTTTTGACGGAATTGTTCGCAAAACTGCACGACAAGAATTTTCGCGTGGCCATTCCGGGCTTCTATGACGATGTCGCTGCTGTCCCTTCCGCGGAGCGCAAGGCGCTGAATGCATTGCCCTGGAAACTAAAGGACTTCAAGACCGCCGTCGGCGCGCCTGCATACCATGGAGAGAAGGGATTCACCACCGTCGAGCAACTCTGGATTCGTCCCACACTGGAACTCAACGGAGTGTGGGGCGGCTATCAGGGCGAAGGGGCGAAGACGGTAATCCCCTCAAAAGCCTTCGCGAAGTTTTCGACCCGCCTGGTGCCCAACCAGAATCCGCAGAAAATTGCCAAGCTCGTGGAAAAACACATCCGCAAGCTTCTTCCCAAAAGCGCGCACTGCCGGTTTGAGGTGCTGAGCACCGGTAAACCCTGGGTCGCCGCCTACAAGGCGCCGATTTTCCAGGTGGCCCAGACGGCGCTTCAAAAAGGCTTTGGAAAGAAGGCAGTCTTCATCCGTGAGGGAGGCTCTATTCCCTTCGTTACCCAGATGCACGACACCTTTAAGGTGCCGTGCGTGCTCATCGGATTTGGACTTCCCGACGAAAACGCCCACGCCCCGGACGAGCATCTCTCGCTCGAAAACTACTACGGTGGCATCAAGGCCATCGCCCATCTTTACGAAGACCTCGCCGCACTATAATGGTAGGAGCACGATAAATCGCGCCCTCTTGCTTTTGTAGCGGCCGCCTTCTGAGGCGGGCGCTTTTTCTCATGTTGTAGCCGGTCTTGAGACCCGCCCGCTTTTTCTCCGGCGATCTTTGCACCAATCCTCCAGGAGGAAAATCCCTCTCAACCGCGATCCAATCGAAACAAATAACATCCCGCTTCCGTGCTCCGGACATTTACGTAGCGAATTTCCACGTCGCTGAATAACTGCGCCGCGGCGCGTTCCTCCGCGCCATCGCTCACGCGAATTTCCTTCACCAATGCGCGGCCGCGTCCGTATCCCTCCAGCGTCAGCAGCCGCCCGCGGTACTCCTCCGGAATCACATCGCTCTCCGGATGACGTGGACACGCCCTCGAATGGATGTAAACGGGCCCTGGAAGCGGCGGCTCGCCCAACTGCCCAAAGGGATCGTAGGTGAACAGCAACAATTCTTCTTCGTCTTTCCGGATTAACTGCAGGCAATGCCGGCATGGCGCGCGTCCCGCCGCCACTTCCCGATGAGCCGGGAACCCATACTTGGGAGATTTGCCCGTATTCCGGACCTGCTCGGCGACTTCACTCGGAATCGCCACCACTCGATACGAACTCATAATTCACCTCGCATTTTTCTCTTGCGAGGTTGATTGTCTGAAATTGCGCCGCCGGCTTCTATCCGCTATCTTCCGTCAAACTCTAAGTGCGACAATTGCTCGCGCCGCCCCCGCGCATAAACCCGAAGCGCCGCGTTCGCCTCTCCGATCACGTGCAGTTCGTCGGCGATTCGCGCAAGATCCCTGCCCCGAAGAACCACATACATCTCATCCTCGTCCAGCCCGGTGTAGATTCGATTTCCCATGCATCCGAGGCTAGTGATGGCTCCATGTTGCAGCGAGGCGGGCAGCGCCATGCAGGTTGGCCGGCCCAATGCCGGCGCTCCTCTGCCAACACCTGCGCGTCCGGCCGCTTCCTGCAGCAACATCGCCGCCGCGGGCCGTAGCGCAAACAACGCCACGTCCGGGTCGATTGGCGCGTCGGCCAGCGGCGAATACACGATCGCCTTTGGCGCCTTCGCCAGTCGCGGAATCTGCGGTACTTCTTCGGGCTTCACATAACCCAGGTCGAACATCATCTTCAGCGTCTGTTCCGTTTCTTTTTCCCGGTCCGGCGAAAGCGCGATATTGTGCGTGTACGCCCCCACCGCGCAGTTAAAATGATTCTCTGGGATGGTGTAAAACGTGCGCCCCTCCGCCGCCAGCCGCCAGAAGCTGCATCCGGAAGGCTGCGTGCCTTCAAATTTTTTCACTCCAGCTGGTTCCGCATCAAGGAACGCCACCGCCACCGGAGGAACCCCGGTCTTGATCACCTTCAATATCCGTTGCTCTATCTCTCGCCAGTTAGTGCTCGTGCTCACGGTTGCTTCTCCTTGATTAACTTGGAATTACGCAGCATAACACACGCCAATCGCGCTCAAACGGGCCTCGAAACTCGTTTTGCCGCATGAAATCAGCACGTTTTGCACATGCCCATAAAAAAATCGCTGTTTTTCGGCCTTTTTTGCTCATTTGCCCTTGCGTTCTTTTTCTTCCTTCGTTATAGTCCGGTTCGGCCCCGAGTTTTGTGCAGGAAAATAGGGGTTTTTCCTGCTCGTGGCTGGTCCCGGCTGCACCGGGATGGATAGACAAACCAGGAGGATAGGCAGAAGAAATGGCAGCTAAGCCACTGAGCAAAACCAAAATCGTTTCGCATCTTGCCGAGAAAGCCGGCACCGCGAAAAAGACCATCGTCACTTTCTTTGATGAGCTCCACAAGTTGGCCGTCAAGGAAGCCAAGGGCAGCGCAGGGAAGTTTGTTATCCCGGGAATCGGCCGCGTCGTAAAGGCTCATCGCAAAGCTCGCATGGGCCGCAACCCACAGACCGGCGAAGCGATCAAGATCAAGGCCAAGACGGTTGTCCGTCTGCGTCCGTCCAAGGTCCTGAAAGACGCCGTTCTGAAGTAGCTCTTTCTCCCGCCCGGGAGCGAGAAGAATTGGAAACCCCCGTCGCCAGCTTGGTGCAGGCTTACGGGGGTTTCTCTTTTATTGCCCAACAAGCTCCCGCGCAGCGCTACAGCGTCTTCACGTACGCGATCACATCCTTGATTTGGCCCGCCTCAAGCACGTCTTTAAACGGCGGCATCAACTGGTCGCCGTTTTCGATCCACGTCTTCAGGCTCTCGTCGGTGATTTTGTTGCCGTTCACGCTGAACGTTCCGCGCTTCGACAGGCCTTTCAGCCCAGGCCCGATTTTTTTCTGCTCGCTGTTGTCGTAGTGGCAAACGGAACACTTCTGCTGGAACACCGTCTTCCCGCGCCCCACAGCCGCCGCATTCGGAGCGGCAGCCTTGGCGGCCGACACCTGCGCAACCAGCACGCCCGCGGCCAGCAATCCCACGAAACCCGCGGCAATCATTGCACTTTTCCAAAGACGATTCACGCTTCCCCCCTTAATTCCATCAAACCCAGGATGAGACCCACTTTATTTTCGCCGTTCTGGCCGCAAATTTCCACCAGCTCCCCGCCAAGAGGACAGGGTGCCCATTTTGCACAGCTAGCACTTTCGTACCTTTGACGAGACTCGCTTTTTACGTTCAAAATTCCTCCATGAGCCAAGAGACCCTCACGCGGGCGTGGGAAGTATTGCAGGATGCCTATCAGGCGCAGATGGAGGGCGACTACGATCGCGCCGCCGAGCTCTACCAGTCTTCGCTGGAGCTGCATCCGACAGCCGAAGCTCATACCTTTCTCGGTTGGACGTACCATTATCAGGGCAAATTGATGGACGCCATCGCTGAATGCAAGCGCGCCATCGAGCTCGACCCCGACTTCGGCAATCCCTACAACGATATTGGCGCCTATATGATCGAACTCGGCCAGTTTGACGAGGCCATTCCCTGGTTGCAGCAGGCCGTCGAATCCCGGCGCTACGAACCGCGGCATTTTCCGCACTACAATCTCGGCCGCGCCTATCTGGGAAAGGAAATGTATGGCCAGGCGATGCGCTGTTTCCAGGAAGCGATCCAGATCGAACCGCGTTATTCGCTCGCTCGGCAAGCACTGGAATCGCTTCGCCGCATGGTCAATTGATTTCCTCGATTATTTTCTATTTTCCGGTTTCTAACTCCAATCCAGTGTAGGGGCGGCTTTACGCCGCCTTCTCGCCTTTGTAGTGGCCGGTCTTCAGACCGGCCCTCTTGGGTTTTCCGTGATTACTCTGTTTTCGCCTCCGACGGCTTCACCACCCGATCGTAAACCCACAACAAAAATGTCGTCCCCAACCCGATCCCCGTAAGTGCCCACAAAAAAAGCTGCGGCCGATGCTGCACTTCGCCAAACCGGTGCAGCAGCGCGCCGCCAATCCTCCCCGCCAGAAACGATCCAATCCCCAGCGGCAAAAACGCAAACCCCATGTACGTCCCCTGCTGCCCCGGCGGCGCCAGCCGCGAAATATAATCGTAATAACGAGGCTGCTGAATCAGTTCGCCCACCGCAATCACCACCAGCGTTGCGTAAGCGGCATAAATGCTTGCGTGCAGCGCCAGGATCGCAAACGCCACCATCGACACCAGCGTCCCCAGCAGCACCGCGCGAAACGCCGCCATTTTCTTCGTCAACACGCTGAACGCCACCGTAAACGCAATCACCACCAGCGGCCCCGTCGATAGCATCCGCTCCGTGTCAGCCTTCGGGTCAACGTAATCGTGAATGTAAATCGGCAGCGTGATGAACTCCTGCCAGTAAACGATCCAGTACCCGGAAAAAATCAGCAGAAACACCATGAACTTCGGATTGCCCACTACCTTCCCGAAGTTGCGCATCGTTTCTGCCAGGCTCGCGGTCTTTGCATCGCCCGATTTTTGCGGCTCCTTGAAAAAGGCCAGCACTGCAAAAAACATCAGGAACACGCTCGCCGCCGCCACGCGAAACACGTTCTCCACGCTCAGGTGCCGGTGCACCCACGACGCCACAAACGGCCCGAGCGCCCCGCCGATATTCACCAGCGTGTAGTAAATCGAATACCCGATCGACCGCACATTTTCATTCGACGCCCGCGCCGTCGTCCCCACCACGCTCGGCTTCACCATCGCCACGCCCAGCGCGGGCAGCATCAGCACCAGCGTGACCAGCCCCACCAGCGGCACCGCGTTGCGCACCGGCGCCAGCCACGGCGCTCCAAGCGAGCCGAGTAAGAAGTAGGAGCCGGCGAGGATGAGATACGCGATCGCCAGCGCGCGGCGGAATCCCAGCCGGTCGGCGATCGCGCCGCCAAATATCGCCAGGAACCACACCAGCCCGCCAAAAAGTCCCGAAAGATCGGCGGCGCGCTCCGTGGGAAAATTCAGCGCTTCGTGCAGATACCGCGCCAGCGAAGCAAACGCGGCGTAATAGGAGAGCCGCTCAAACAGTTCGCTTACGTTTGCCACCCAGAACGACCGCTCAAACCCCGTCCGCACTTCCGCCAACCGCTGGTCGAAGCCCATGCCACCTCCCGGGGGGTGCAAGCGGGGAATGATAGCAGAGGGAGTTGGTGACTGGTGAATCGTGACCGGTGACTGGTGCGGAACTAGCTGGGAAGCTCACAGCCGACAGTTGACAGCTCACAGCTTGGAGCAATCCCTTCCTGCCGGTCGCAACGCCCGGCATGAGAGCGGACATGAGAGGCAGTTTGGCGGACGAGAATTCCAGAATGGAACGATTGGTTGGACCAGGTGGGAGGGGGTATCCCGATGTTTTTTGGAAAGAGTGCGCAAGGAGAAGAAAGGAAAGGGGATGAGATGGATACGGAAAATGAAAGAGTTCGGAAGTGGTTGAAAACAAAGTAAAGGGGACGGCAGGAAAGAATGACAAGAGCGAGGAAGAGCGCGGGAAGTGCGCAAAAGGAGGGAAACCGGGCTGATGCGAACAGTTCACGGGCACAGATAGCACAATGTTTACTATATGTCAATAATATTGTCAGAGTACTACATTCGAAACTGGTACGAGTGGGAGGTGGCGGAATGCGAGGGAGGGATGTGCTTCAAGGAAAGCAGTGGCAGGCGGCGTAAGGTATGAATCTGGAGAAAGAAAAGTGGTCCCCGTTCGAAACGTACAGTGGGATTGGCAACCCTGGGATTGGGAAGGGGAGAGCAGCCATCTAGCGTTGGTTGCGAGAGATGCGCGATGGCGTGGACGCGAAGAGGCCCAAGACGCGGAAGCACAAGCCTTGAAAGTGATTGGAATGCCAAAACCCGCACCCTTCAACATCAAGGATGCGGCACCCGGCACCCGGTCGGAGCGGAGTGAGGGCGCGTTGTAGTTTGCGGTTGAAAGTAACCCCAGGAACCACCCTTTGGAAACCAAGGATGGGGCACCGGGCGAAAACCAGCGGGACGAAACACTGCTGATCTCGTTTGGGCCCGCCCTGGTGGCAAATTCGTTGTTGTCGAGGGCGGGAGAAGCATAAGATGCGCGAGACAGAGGTCCATATCGGAAATCCCGGTTCAAATCGGCCTTCAATATTTGACAACGATGGATCGTCGCATGAAGGAGTCCTTTTATGACTGAAACCACATCCGCTGGAGGGTCGCAGGCGAAGAGTGTTCTAACGAAGATTGCAGCGTTTGTCGCAGATCGAAATATCCCTTTCCTTGTTTGCAGCATTGGAATGATCGTGATGTTGCTGTGGGCAGGCAAGTTCAAAATGACAGCACCCGGGGCAGAGGGCATCATCCCGCTCGTCACTAACAGCCCGTTCACCAGTTGGCTATTCAAGGTCTTTGGACCATATATTGGGTCGGATATGATCGGGGCCACTGAATGGACAGCAGCAATCCTACTGATCATTGGCTACATTAAACCTAAAGCAGGCATTCTGGGCGGGATCATTCTAGTCGGCATGTTCTTCACCACAAGCACCATGTTGATCACGACTCCCGATGACACCGTCGTGGTTCACGGCATCCATTACATGAACAATCTCGGCTTGTTTCTCTTCAAGGACATCATCGCTTTCGGAGTTGCGCTCTATCTGATCAGCTATTATGGCCGAAAAGCGATCATGGCTGAAAATCGCAGCTGAATACTTTTGCAGGTCAATATCGTTGCGGTGGACATCTTTCAAATCATCCTGGGCATGTTCGCTAAATCTTTTGCACTAGCCTGACGAAAGCCGCTTCTGCAAAGCCGCCAAAAGCACCATCGCCTCAATCGGCGTCAACTTATTCAAATCCGCCGAGCGCAATGCCTCCACCACCGAAGCATCCAACGACGTAAAAGCAGTTTCCTGCCCCGGCGCAGAGATGAAAGCGAAGAGCGGACCCACTCTTTCCAACTGCGAAAGAGTAGGCCACCCAGGAGTCGGATTTCGGAGTTGAGAGTGCGCCACCCGCCTGGTGCGTTTGGGGTTGACGGTGGTATATACCAGGGGTATATACTAGTCTAGAGGTGGGAAATGAAACGGGAGCGGGTGGCAAAACTTTTTCGCAACGGGCGGAGCCAGGCGGTGCGACTGCCGCGGGAGTTCCGGTTTGAGGGGGATGCTGTGCGGGTGCGACGGGTTCCCGAAGGCGTGCTGTTGGAACCGCTGATTCCGGATCCGAAAGAGTGGTTTGCGGCGATGGACCGAATCGGTGGGGACCCCCTTTTCAAGGGAGGCCGGAAACAACCGCGTGCACCGCGACGCAAGATTTTTGACTGAGATTCGCGATGGCCTATCTACTGGATACGAACGCGTGCATCGCGTTGATCAACGGATCCTCGGAACTGGTTCGGAAAAGGTTCTCAAGCGCAGTCGTGTCAGGCGAGGAAGTGTGGGTGCCGTCGGTTTCGGTGTTCGAGCTATGGTACGGCGTAGCGAAGAGCATGCAAACCGAGGCGAATACGAGGCGCGTGAAAATGTTTCTTGAAGGTTCGGTGCGGGTGCTGGAATTTGGGGAGGAGGACGCACGGTACGCGGGAGAAATCCGGAACACCTTGGAGCGGATGGGTAAACCCATTGGAACGTACGACATCCTGATTGCGGGGCAGGCAGTAAACCGCAAGATGACGCTGGTGACGGCGAATGTGAAAGAGTTTGGGAGGGTGAAGGGGCTGGATTGGGAGGATTGGGGAAGGCGTGAGTCGTAAGGCGGACAAGTTGATGGCGCCGGTGCATCCGGGGGAGATTTTGCGGGAGGATTTTATGAAGCCGCTGGGCTTGTCGGTGAACAGGCTGGCGCTGGAGTTGCACGTGCCCGCGACGCGGATTGGGGAAATTGTGCACGAGCGGCGGCGGATTACGGCGGAGACGGCCATGCGGCCTGCGCGGTATTTCAAGACGAACGCGGAATTCTGGCTGAACCTGCAGAATTTTTATGATTTGGAGTGCGAGAAGCGGGCGGGGAAGGCGCTGGAGATTGAGCGGCAGGTGCAGCCGGTCGGGGCGGAGTGAGTACGCTGTAGTTTGCGGTTGAAAGAACCCCAAGACCCACCCTTTGGAAACCAAGGATGGGGCACCCGGCACCCCGGAGTCGGATTTCGGAGTTAAGGGTGCGCCACCCGCCTGCCCCGGCGCCGACGGTCCACACAGCGCATGATTGCTTATTTGAGGCGGTAAGCTCCATCACCGAGGAATTTGAGTAGGCCCAGGTCGCGGAGGACTTGGAGTTGTTGACGGATTTTGTCGCGAATGTGGGCGTTGTTGGGGTGGAGATTGGCCAAGGCATCGGTGTGAGCGTAGACGTCTGCGAGAGTGAATTCGAGTTTGCGTAGGGAATGCACTGCTTGAAGCACGTCGAGAGTCCAGCCTCGCTTTTCGACCTGCAATTTCTCCAGAGGGCGAAGCCGGTCGTAAGAACTGCGCACTTCGCGCGGAGTGTGGGGACTTCCTTCGCTTACGATAGGGATACGAGCGTGGACTGGAATCTTTTCCAACAAAATGTTGCAGCCTACCCAGCCGGCTCGGCGAGCAGTCGAGGCGAGCGGTTTGCGGCGTTCCACTGAGGATAAGGCAAAGGCGAAATGCGGGACGAGAAGAACCGTTCGAACGGCCCACGTGTCCAAGTCATAGTGCAAGACGAAGAGGTTAGGAGTCCGGTCTTCGAGGATGGCGCGTTTCATTTCAGAGTACGCAGCGTCAACGATTTTGGAACCAAGGGGTGTCGACTTGCTTTTCAGTTGGAAGGGAGATTTGCAGGAGGGGCAGAAATAATCGACCGCAACGGTGTTTCGCGGGGCAACCTCAAGGCTGGGTGATTCGCAAGCCGGGCAGAAAAAATTCGTGGCACCCCAGGATTCGGTACCGATTCGCGCGCGCTGAGAGGCGCTCTTGTATCGCGAAAGGCCCTCGGTGGGAAGGGAAAGATTCATCGAGGGGATTAGATCATGGAGGCGACCAGGTGGCAAAGCGCGAGGAATGTGTTGCGCCTCCGGCGCTCAGAATTTATCTGAATTGGTTTCCCAGGGCTCACGCCCTGAGCTAACGTCTGCCGCGCCGCTGGCGCTGTGGATTACGCGAGGTAGATTTGGGTTTCGGTTTTGATGATGAAGAGGGCGTCGTTGGGGGAGTGGCCGGAGTTGCGGAATTGTTGGAGGGCGTCGTCGAGGGTGGGGGCTAGGACTGAGAAGATTACGGTGCGATTGTGGCGGCCGATGAAGTGGAAGCGGCATTCTTGTTGGACGAGTTGGAGGTTGGCGGGCATTTTTTCGGACTGCGCTCGCTGATTCGCGCGAAGAGCCGGAGACCGACCTGAAGGTCGGCCACTACATGATCGATCCATCGGATCGGGGAATAGATCAAGGGAAAACTGAATTGTAGTGAGAGAAAGTTCTACGCGGATTAGGTTTTGCGTCAGGCGTTGTAGCGTTAGCGCGAGATATTCATAAGACAGTTCTAATGCTATGGCTTCGCGGCGGGTACGGAGGGCGGCTAAGGCGGTGGTGCCGGAGCCGGAGAAGGGGTCGAGGACTAGGTCGCCTTCGTGGGAGGAGGCGAGGAGGATGCGTTCGAGGAGGGCGAGGGGTTTTTGGGTGGGGTGCTTGCCGAAGCGCTTTTCCCAGGTTTCGGGAGGTTTGATTTCCCAGACGGACTTCATCTGCTTGCCGCGATTGGTTTCCTTCATGAGCTTGTAGTTGAAGGTGTGGCGGGACTTTTTGTCGCGGGCGGCCCAGATGATGGTTTCGGTGGCGTGGGTGAAATAGCGGCAGGAGAGATTGGGTGGCGGATTCGGCTTAACCCAGGAGATGTCGTTGAGGAGCTTGAAGCCGAGCTGCTGCATGGCGAAGCCGACGGAGTGGATGACGTGGGCGGTGCCGGAGACCCAGAGAGAGCCGTTGGGTTTTAGGATGCGCTGGCAGGCGGCGAGCCAGGCGCGGTTGAATTCGTGATTGGCTGCGGGGCCCTGGGATTTGTCCCAGGCGCCTTTGTTGACGGAGACCATTCTCCCCGCGTGGCAGGTGATGCCGCCGTTGGAGAGGAAGTAGGGCGGGTCGGCGAATATGAGGTCGACGGAAGATTCGGGGAGGAGGGCGAGAAGTTCGAGGGAGTCGCCCTGGTAGAGGCGGATGTGGTGTTTTTCGTCGTTGAAGACGGGGGCGGGGAGTTTGATAGGGGATTTGGTCATGGAAGGTTGATCGATCAGGATCGTTGATCAGGTGGGTACGGGTGTCAAGCGGAGGAAAGAAAAGAGGGGGACTTAACACAGAGTTCGCAGAGAGGACGCAGAGGACGCTGAGAAGAGAAGAGGCGCCCTTCGCGGGAATCGCTCAGGGCTACGGGAAGAGGCGGGAGTGGAATTGGAGCGAGGCGGGGAGATGCTCGGCGAAATAGGCGGCGTCGTGGCGGCCGGGGTAGAGATGGAATTCGTGAGGGATGCGGCGCGCGGCGAGAATTTTGTCGAGGGCGGTGGCGCCGGCGTAGAAGCCGTAGTCGTCGTTGTCGCCGCAGTCGAAATAGATTTTCAGGCCGGCGAGATTGGCGGAGCGGGCGAGGACGAGGGGGCTGTTCTGGTCCCAGAAAACAGGATCAGGGGGATTGCCGAAGACGCCGCCGAGTACGCGCGCGCGGGGAGAAGTGGGAGAGGCGCTGAGGAAACTGGGAAGTTTTTCGATGAGCGCGGCGCTCTGTGCGCTGACGGAGCCGAAGAGTTGCGGGTGGCGAAAGGCAAGATGCAGCGCGCCGTAGCCTCCCATGGAGACGCCGGAGATGGCGCGGTTAGCGCGCCCGGGAGCGACACGATAGCGCTTTTCGATAAACGGGAAAAATTCCTGGAGCAGAAAATCCTCGTAGCGGTTTTTGCCGTCCCTTGAATTGATGTAGAAGCCCGCGCCGCCGTCCGGCGTGGCGATCAGGAAATTTTTCAGTTCACCTTTTTCACGTTGGTCTTCGACAAGATTCCAAAGGCCGGAATGGATGAAGAACTGTTCGTTGTCGCCGAGGCCGTGGAGGGAATAGAGGATGGGGAAGTGTTTTGTTCTGTCGGAGTCGAAGGATGGAGGCAGGACGATGCAGTAGGGAACACTGCGGGAGAGGATTTTGCTGGGGAGGGAGTTGCATTCGACGCGGCCGGTGGCGGCGAAAACAGGGAGGTTAATGAGGTAGAGGAGGGAAAGGAAGTAAAGGAAAGAGCGGAGGATCGCGGCGTTCGATCGTAAGAGCCCACCCTTTGCACACACCGCAAAGGGTGGGGCACCCTCGAGCACTTGGATTTCGCGCGCTTTGATGGAAAGACCAAAGGAAGGGCCGGAACTACTCATAGCGGAGGGCGTCGACGGGGTTGAGCTTGGCGGCACGAGAAGCAGGATAGAGGCCGGCGGCAAGACTGACAAGAACGGCGATGACCAGGGCTGCAAGGGCGAGCCACCAGGGAACCGAAGTGAGCTGAATAGAATTGAGATTCTGACGCGCAAGATAAGTGTTGGTGCCGAAGGTGATCGCGCGACCGAGAGCCCAGCCGGCGGCGACTCCAAGAACACCGCCGAGAAGGCCCATCACACCGGCTTCGACGAAGAAGAGTTGCTGGACGTCCGAGTCGGAGGCGCCGAGGGCTTTGAGGACGCCGATTTCGCGGCGGCGCTCGAGGATGGCCATGACCAGCGTGTTGACGATGCCGAGCGTGGCGATGGCGAGGGCCAGGCTGCCGAAAATGCCGACGAGGAGGTCGAAGACAGTGAAGAAGATGCGGAGAGACTTCGAGGCATCCAGCAGCGAGAAGGCGCGAAATCCCATGCTTTTGATGGATATTTCGAGCGCTTCAACCTGCGAGGGAGATTTGGCACGAACGGAGAGCGAGGCGAAGGTGGTTTTGTTAGAGCCGGAGTCGCGGACAATGTCGCGCAGGTCGTTGACTTGAGCGGCGCGGAGAGTGGAAGCGGTGGCGAGCGGGATTAGGAGGCGTGCGTTGCCGTAGCCGCCGTAGCCGGCAGCGGGTTCGGTCTCGACGATGCCGACGATTTTAAGGCGGAGCTCTTTGGGAACGACGGAAAAGCCGCCACCGGGGGAATCGGGTTGAGCGGCGGAAGTATCGTTATTGATAGTTGAGGAAGGGAGCGCCTGGCGTTCGGCGTAGCGAAGGATCAGATCCTGGCCGAGCAGCGAGGATGGCTGATCCGAGACGTCCTTGGCAAATTCGATCTGAAGGATGGCTTCGTCGGCGCTCACGGACGAGAAGTAGCGGCCCTGCATGCCGTCGAAGGAGCCGGAGTTTCTGGAAGAGTCGGGCATACCGGCGACGACGGTGGCGAAAGGCTTGTTGTTGAAGCGGACTTCGGTGAAGAAACGAATTTGGGGATAGACTTCGACAACGTTGGGAAGTTTCTCGAATTCCTTACGGGCGTCTTCGTCGAGGGGGCGCGGCGGCTTGTCCGATTGAGGTTCTCGTTGCGGCCCCCCCATGCCGCGGAGATTGGTTTTGGGAGTGACGATAATCGTGTCGAAGAGGCCGCTTTCCGAAAGGCGCCTGGAAGCGAGTTGTTGCAGGCCGACGCCGATGGAGATGATGGCGACGAAAGACGCGACACCGACGGCGATGCCGAGCGTGGTGAGGGCGTTGCGGAGAATGGATTCGCGAAGATTGCGGAGGGCGAGATCGGTGAGGTCGCGGGGCTTCATTGCACGGGGCCTTTCGCGTTTGATGTGGAGAGGAGCTTGCCGTCGCCCATGATGGCGAGGCGGTCGGCGAAGGCTTCGGCGAGGGGGCGTTCGTGGGTGACCATGACGATGGTCATGCCGAGTTGTGAACGAAGTTCGCGGAGAAGAGTAAGGATGGCTTCGCCGGTGGCGGAGTCGAGATTGCCGGTGGGCTCGTCGGCGAGAAGAATTTTCGGGCGATTGACGAGGGCGCGCGCGATGGCTACGCGCTGTTGTTCGCCACCGGAAAGTTCGGTGGGGCGGTGGCCGAGGCGATGCGTGAGGCGAACGCGTTCGAGGGCCTCGCGGACGCGCGCGGGGCGCTCGGCGCGATCGATTTCGGCGAGGCGGAGCGGGAGTTCGACATTTTCTTCGAGCGTCATTCGGGGAAGAAGGTTGAAGGACTGGAAGATCATGCCGATGGTGTTGCGGCGATAACGTGCGAGATCGAGCGGGGAGAGCGAGGCGATGTTTTGGCCGTGGGCGAAGATCGCGCCGGAGGTGGGGCGATCGAGGCCGGCGATCAGATTAAGGAGCGTGGATTTTCCGGAGCCTGAGGAGCCGAGGAGGGCGAGGAATTCGTTGTGGGGCACGGAGAGAGAGAGTTCGTTGACGGCGCGGACGGAGGCTTCGCCCATGGTGTAGTGGCGGGAGACGCGGTCGAGTTGGATGGCGGGGTCGGCGGTGGGCATGGAGGTGGCGTCAGTTCATGATACGCGGGAAGGGAAGAAAAACTTTCATGTGAGTTTGATGCGGGGAGGAGAGGAGACGTAAAGGAGGTTGGGGAGGTAAAGGAGAAGATCCTTACGCTGAAACGCTTGTGTAAGGTCTGTTCGTCGAGGTCCTTCGGCTATCCTCGTCGGATAGCCTCAGGATGACAATTTTTTTTGGGTGCAGTTTAGTCAGTGGCGGCGGCTTCAGGTGGTGGGAGGGACGTGGTGGCGGGAGGCGAGGGTGATGGTTAGGCAGAAGGCCAGGAAGACAGCGGCGGCGGAGATTAGGAAGAGATTGCGATAGCCGGCGCGGCTGATGATGGCGCCGGCGATCGGCCCGGCGAGGAAGAGGGAGAGATCGATGAAGGCGTTGTAGGCGCCGAGGGCTGTACCGCGATTTTCATTGGGGATGTGGCGAACGGCTTCGACGGCCAGCGAAGGAAAAACCAAGGAATAACCAATGCCGATCAGAGCCGCGGCCACAAACGCGGCAGAGGGAACGCGCGCGAATCCGAGCAGTAGGAGGCCGAAGACTTCTATGAAAAGCGAAACGAGGGCTACGGGAAAGCCGCCGATGCGAGTGATCAAGCCGTTGAACAGGATGCGCGTGACGACGAAACAAGCTCCATAGAGAGAAAGGGTGAAGGCGGCGCCAGCCCAACGAAGATTAGCGAAATAGAGGGTGATGAATGTGGCGAGAACCCCGAAGCCGATTCCCCCGAGGGCCAGCACGGTGCCGTGGGGAGCGACGCTCCAGAAAATGTGCGCGAACGGCAGATGGCGCGACGGCGTGACAGGAATGCGCGGCATGCGGAGTGCGAAGGCGACGGCAGCCAGCGACACGGCAAAAATGACCAGGCCCGCGGAGGCAAATCCCCAATGCTGCTGCAGCAGAACGCCGAAGGGAGCACCGACGGCGAGGGCGGTAAACGTGGCGACGCCGTTCCAGGAGATGACCTTGGCGATGTGTTGCGCGCCGACGCGCCCGATGCCCCACATGGTGGCGCCCGTGCCGACCATGCCTTCGCCGACACCGAGGAGCAGGCGTCCGATAAGCAGAAGCGCAAGGCTGAAGGACGCGGGGAAACGGACGAAGGCGGCGGCAAAGGTAAAAAGGCCGCTGGCGGCGCAGATAAACAGACCCAGCACCACGATGCGCTTGGGGCCGAGGACGTCGACTATGCGGCCAACGCGGGGGCGGGAGAGCACGGTGGCGACGTACTGGGTGCTGACAACCAGCCCGGCGAGGAAGGTGCCGTAACCGAGTTGCAGGTGAACGTGCATTGGGAGAATGGCAAGCAGGATGCCAATGGTGAAGTAGCAGACGAAGGTGAAGGAGACGGTGGGAAGAATTTCGGCGACGGTGCCGGCCGAGCGTTCGAGAGAGCGTGGTTGGGCGGCCGCTTCTGGAAGCGGGTCGGCGATGGCGGAGGCGGTGGTGTCGGGCATAGGAAAAAGCCGAATCCTTAGTAAGTATAAAGGTGCGATGAGACGAGAGGGTGAATAGATACAAGGGAAAGGAATAGAATGTGGCCGGATTGGTGCCGAATCGAGAGGAGAAGAACATGCCGACGATTGAGGGAAAAGAAGGACGGGCATGGATCGATAAGTATGTGGCGAAACCGGGGAAATTGAAGGGAGTGATGAAGGGGCTGCGCGCCTTGGTGAAGAAGACGGTTCCGGGGTGCGAGGAGTATGTGAATCCGTGGAAGATTCCGTCGTTTGATTCGAACGGGACCGTGTGCGGGTTCATGACGGGAAAGGAGCACGTGACATTTATTTTTTTGCGCGGCGCGGCGCTGCCAGACCCGGAGGGGTTGCTGGAAGGGACGGGGAAGAGCGTGCGGCATGTGAAGGTGCGGACGGCGGCGGATGTGAAGAAGCCGGCGCTGAAGAAGTTGATTGTGGAGGCGGCGAGGTTGAACAAGAGGGAGCCGATGAAGGGGATGAAGGTGGATATGGATAAGAGGAGAGGTAAAGAAGCAAAGAAGTAACGAAGGAAGGAAAGAAGAGAAAGGCAGGAATTACCACAGAGTGCACAGAGTGGCCGCAGAGTCAGCGGAGAGTTGGAGCCCGGATGAAATTTACCGCGTTGGTCGTGGGGATTTTCGTAGTCAGTGCTGGGGCGTGGGGACAGAAGCCGCCGCTACTGGGAGAGAAGGATGTGGCGGCGATTGCGGGGGAGATCAGCGGAGAGACTGCGAAGCGGAATCTAGAAGGGATTGCGCGGTTTCACCGGCAGCGGGGGTCGAAAGGATTTCATGAGGCGGCAGAGTTGGTGGCGGAACGGCTGCGGGCGTACGGGTTGAGCGATGTGGCGATTCTGGAATTTCCGGCGGATGGAAAGATTTTTTATGGGACACAGAGGTCGCGGCCGGCTTGGGATGCGGAGAAAGGAGAACTGACGGAGGTAAAGGAGGGAAATGAGGTAAAGGAAAAGATCGCCAGCTTTGAAGTAGAACCTGTCGCACTGGCGGAGGATAGCGAGAGCGAGGATGTTACGGCGGAGTTAGTGGATGTGGGTGAAGGAACGAAGGAGAGCGATTATGCCGGAAAAGAGGTGAAGGGGAAGATTGTGCTGGTGAGTGCGCAACCGGGTGCAGTGCAGGACTTGGCAGTCGGCAAGTTCGGCGCGGTGGGGATTGTGAGTTACGCGCAGAACCAGAAGACGGCATGGTCGGGCGAAAATTTAGATGCCATTCGGTGGGGGCATCTGGAGACGTTTTCAGCGAACAAGACGTTTGGGTTCATGGTGTCGTTGAGGACGGCGCATGCGTTTCAAGGGCGGCTAGCGAAGGGAGAAACAATCCGGCTGCATGCGGTGGTGAAGGCAGGGCAGCATCCGGGGAGTTATGAGGTGGTGACGGCGACGATTCCAGGGGCGGATGCGAAGTTGAAGGAGGAGGAGATTGCGTTTTCGTGTCACCTGGATCATCAGAGGCCGGGGGCGAACGACAATGCCAGCGGGTGCGCGACGATTCTGGAGGTGGCGCGGACGCTGCAGAAGTTGATTGCGGAGGGAAAGCTGGCGCGACCGGCGCGGACGATTCGATTTATTTTTCCGCCGGAGATTGAGGGAACGCTGGCGCTGCTGAATGGCAAGCCGGAATTTGCGAAACGCATCAAGGCGGTGGTGCACATGGACATGGTGGGCGGGGGGCCCGAGACGAAGGCGGTGTTTCATGTGACGCGGGGGCCGATGAGTTTGCCGTCGTTTGTGCAAGATGTGGCTTGGGCGTTTGCGGAGTGGGTGAACGAGGAGTCGTACAAGTTTGCGGCAACAGGGAAGGCGGAGTATCCGCTGGTGTCGGCGGAGGGCGGCGCGGAGCCGCTGCGGGCAGAGTATTCGGCGTACACGATGGGGAGCGATCATGATGTGTATCAGGATTCGTCGTTCGGGATACCGGCGATTTATTTGAATGACTGGCCCGACCGTTTTATTCACACGAATCTGGATGCGCCGGGGAATATTGATGCGACGAAGTTGAAGAGGGTGGGATTGATCGGGGCGGCGAGCGGGTATTTTTTGGCGAACCTTGATACGGAACGAGCGATTTGGGTGGAGCGTTTTACGGAAGAAGGGAGTGTCCACAGGATGCTTGCCTACCGGAAAAAGAACTATGAACTGTCGGGCGAAGGTGAAGCTAGGGACGTGAATGTACTCACGGCCTCATACGCGGAGTACGAACAGGATGTCCGGTGTTCCATACAGCACTTTGAGCCGGAAGTAGCCGAGCTAAATGATATCTATCTATGCGCTGTTCCGCCGCAGGAAATAGAGATGCGGAGAAAAGATCGAGCTGAAGATAGGGGAGAAGGACTCCTTAAGTTTTCGAGGAAGCAATCGCGGCGCGGGCCGATGGCGGTGTTTGGGTATGACTATTTTGAGGGGGAGTGGGCGAGGCGGGGACATACGACAAAGCCGAAATTGTTGGAGTACCAGGGATTGTGGGGCGGCGGGGAGGAGTATGCGTACGAGGTGTTGAATTTTGCGGATGGGAAGAGGAATGCGTACGAGATTCGGGATGGGGTTTCGGCGGAGTACGGGCCGGTGGAGTTTGAGGTCGTGTTGGAGTATTTGAAGGCGCTGGAGGAGATTGGGGTGGTGGAGGAAGTGAAGTAAAGAAGTAAGGAAGTAATGAAGCAACGAAAAAGAGAGAAGAACAGAGAAGAACAGAGAAGATGGCCGAGTCCTTCGATCGTAAGAGCCCACCCTCCGCAAAAGGCGCGGAGGATGGGGCACCCTCAAGCACGTCGAGACGCGCTGGTTGATCGAGAAATTTAGGGGGTGAGGCGGAAGGGGATGACAGGAGTTGGGTGGCGTTGATTACGGCAGGAAAGCGGGGGCTGCGGGCGCCGCGCTGCAAAGGGTGCTAGGATTTTAGATTGTGTGGTAAGGAGTTGGGGAAGTAGTGAGGAGCTTGCTGGAATGGCTGTGACGATGAAGGCGCTGAGGAAGACTCAGGCCGCGCGGGGATTGCAGATTGAGAGCGTGCCGGTGCCGGAGGTGGGCCATGGGGACGCGCTCGTGCGGGTGAAGGCGGCCTCGATCTGTGGGACGGATTTGCACATTTATGGGTGGGACCGGTGGTCGCAGGGGCGGATCAAGCCTCCGGTGACGTTGGGGCATGAGTTTTGCGGCGTGGTGGAACGCGTGGGCGCGGATGTGACGGCGGTGCATCCGGGCGATTTTGTTAGCGCGGAGATGCACGTGAACTGCGGGCATTGCCACCAGTGCCGGTTGGGCGAAGCGCACATCTGCCCGAATGTGAGAGTGATCGGGATCGATCAGGATGGGGCGTTTGCGGAGTTCGTGAAAATTCCAGCGACGAATATCTGGAAGCTGGATGCTGCGATTCCGGAAAGATATGGAGCAATCCTGGATCCGCTGGGGAACGCCGTGCACACGGTGCTGGCGGGAGCGATTGCGGGGCAGACGGCTTTGGTGACGGGCTGCGGGCCGATTGGATTGATGTCGATTGCGGTGGCGAAGGCTTGCGGGAGTTCGACGGTGTTTGCGACGGAGACTAACGCGCACCGGCGGGAGATGGCCAAGCAGATGGGCGCGGACGTGGTGATCAATCCGGCTGCGGAAGACGCGGTGAAAAAGATTCTGGCGGAGACGGACGAAACGGGAGTGGATGTGCTGCTGGAGATGAGCGGCGTGCCGAGCGCGATTCAGCAGGGGTTCAAGGCGCTGCGGGCGGGCGGACGCGCCTCGCTGCTGGGGATACCGACCGAAAATGTGCCGCTGGATTTGGTGAATGACGTGATTTTCAAAGGAGCAACGGTGCAGGGGATTTATGGGCGGCGGATGTATCAGACGTGGGTGCAGATGACGGCGCTGCTGAAGGCGGGGCGGTTGAACCTGGAGCCGCTGTTTGGGGAGAAGATCACCCTGGAGAAATTTGAGGATGCGTTCGGCAAGTTGCAGAGCGGGATGGCGGGGAAGATTTTGATTTATCCGAATGGATTGAAAGCATAGAAATTAAAAAATGGAAATTGGAAAGTAGAAAAGCAAAAGGCAGGACTTAACGCAGAGGACGCGGAGAGTTGGGAGATAGGTCATGAGTGAGAGTGTGACGCAGGTGATTAAACAGCATCCGCTGCAGTACGTAACAGAGGCACTGAATGAGTTGCGGGCTAAGGGCGTTGCGCCGAAGTTGCGCGTGCTGGAGGGCGAGCAGAAGCCGGTGTGCGTGTTTGATGGGCGCGAAGTGATCAACCTGGCGTCGAACAATTATTTGGGTCTGACGTCGGACAAGAGGTTGCGGAAGGCGTCGATTGAAGCGGTGCGGAAACTGGGAGTGGGCGCCGGAGCGGTGCGGACGATTGCCGGCACGATGAAGCTCCACATGGACCTGGAAGAGCAGATCGCGAAATTCAAGGACGTGGAAGCGTGCGTGGTGTTCCAGTCGGGGTTCACGGCGAATGCCGGAACGGTTTCCGCAGTGCTGGGGAAAGAGGACCTGATCATTTCGGACGAGCTGAATCATGCGTCAATTATTGACGGGGCGCGGCTTTCGAAAGCGACGATCAAGGTGTTCAAGCACAAGGATGTGAAAGACTGCGAGCGGATTCTGCAGGAGCACGCTTCGTTTCCAGGGAAGAAGCTGATTATCACCGACGGCGTGTTTTCGATGGACGGCGATATAGCGCCGCTGCCGGAGCTTTGCGACCTGGCGGAGAAGTTTGGCTGCATCATGATGGTGGACGATGCGCACGCGAGCGGCGTACTGGGGCGAGGGGGACGCGGGACGGTGGATCATCACCAGTGCCACGGGCGGGTGCACATCCAGGTGGGGACGCTGAGCAAGGCGATCGGTTCGATGGGCGGGTATGTGTGCGGTTCGCGCGACCTGATCGACTTTTTATATTTGCGTGCGCGGCCGTTTTTGTTTTCGACTTCGCACCCGCCGGCCACGGCGGCGGCTTGCGCGGCGGCGTTTGCGCTGCTGGATTCGCCCGATGGCGAGAAGCTGGTGAAGAAGCTTTGGGCCAACACGAAATTTTTCAAGCGTGAATTGAAGAAGCGCGGGTTTCAGTTCAAGACGAGCGAGACGCCAATTGTGCCGATACACGTTGGAGACGCGGCGAAGGCGTTTGAATTTTCGCGGAAGTTGTTCGAGGCGGGGGTGTTCGCACCGGCGGTTGGGTATCCGATTGTGGCGGAAGGCAAGGCGCGGTTGCGGGCGATGGTGAGCGCCGCGCACAAGAGGGAACACCTGTTGAAAGCGGTGGAGATTTTGGAGGAAGTGGCAAAGCCTTTGGGAATTGTTTGAGGCGAACGAAGCCGAGCCCTGCCTAAATCAACGGTATGTAATTCTTTCCCCGGAACGGTGGTTTAGACAGGATCGCCCGGAATTTTTGCAACTTTTTCCATCCACAAAGCATAGATAACAAAGGGCGTAGTTTTGGCACAGGATTTGCGAATATCAAACGATGCCGTCGCTACCTTTCTGTCTTGACGGGCATGCCCAGCCTGCTCAATGACGATTGAAATGAGGAGGTTTCGGAAATGAAACGCATTGGATTTTTGATGGCGACCGGGATTCTGTTTGCGAGCGCTGCCGCCGCTCAACCCCAAGCGGGCGCGCAGCCTGGCGGGCAGGCATCGGCACGAACGGGGAATACCCAAGCACAAGGTTCGGGATCTGCTTCGGCGGCGACCGCGGCTTCGGCGCAGAACGGGCAGGCGAATGGTTCGCTCGGGAGCGGGGCAGCGATCAATGCAGAGCTGAGCGCGCCGATTGATTCGAAGAAAGCGAAACCAGGTGATGCGGTGGCAGCGCGGACGACGGAAGCCACAAAATCAAACGGCAAGACAGTGATTCCCAAGGGCTCAAGACTTGTGGGACACCTGAGCGAAGTTAAGTCTCGTGCCAAGGGAGATTCGGAATCGGCGCTGGGCATCGTGTTCGACAAAGCGATTCTGAAAAACGGCGAGGAGATGCCATTGAATGTCGCTATTCAGGCTCTGGCGTCGGGGGAATCGACTGCGGTAGCGAGTGGAGGCGATGACACAGGAATTATGAGCGGCACCAGCGGGTCCGCGATGGGTTCGGGAAGACCGATGAGTGGCGGGGGACTCGGTGGAGTGACCTCCACAGCGGGCGGAGCCGCGGGCTCCGTGACAAATACGGCCGCGAATGTGGGCGACACGGCGGGGGGAGCGGTGAATTCCACGGTTCGTTCTGCGGGGAACACCGTCGCGGCAAGTCAGGGAGCAGCGGGCGGACTGAATGCCGCAGGACAGCTGACATCGGGCAGCCGGGGAGTTTTCGGTTTGCCGGGAGTGAACCTGAGTTCGGCGACGGCTGGCGCGGCGCAAGGGTCGGTGATTACTTCCACGGGAAAGAATCTTCACCTGGCGAGCGGGACGCAGATGTTGCTGGTGACGCAGGCGGCAGGAACGCCGAAGCCTTAAGCGGATTGACCAGTTCAAACAGCGGTCAAAGATCGCATGTAAGAGCGGCTCGCCCCACAAAGGCCTCCGGGGCGCAAAAGACGCGCCTCAAAAGGCGGGGCCTACAAGGACTTGAACCCCCAAGAGCACAGCCAGGAATGGCCGTGCCACCTGCTGTCGACGGGCGGCTGGGGACGCAGGGCTTTGCTATACTCGCCCGCATGGCGGCTAAGAGCGAAAATACGAAGAAGCTATTTCTTGTGGATGCGATGGCGCACATCTACCGGGCGTTTTATGCGCCGATGAATCGGATGAATGCGCCGAGCGGCATTCCGACGAAGGTGCCGTTCCTGTTCGCGAATATCGTGAGGAGGCTGCTGAAGGATTACCAGCCGGAGTACGTGGCGATCGTGTTCGACACGCGGCAGCCGACGTTTCGCGACAAATTGTTCGAGAAGTACAAGGCGCAGCGGCCGCCGATGCCGGACGAGATGGGTGTGCAACTGCCGTATGTGCGGCGGTTGTGCGAGGCGATGCGGATGCCGATCTTGGAGCTGGACGGATACGAGGCGGACGACGTGATCGGCACAATGGCGAAGAAGGCCGCGGCGAACAAGATCGATGTGCTGGTGATATCGAACGACAAAGACATGATGCAGCTGGTGAATCCGGGCGTGCGGATCTTACGTACCGGATCGGGTGGAGCGAAGGCAGACACGATTGTGGATGCGGCGAAGGTGACGGAGATCCTGGGCGTGCCGCCGGGGAAAGTGATCGACCTGATGGCGCTGCTGGGCGACACGGTAGACAACATTCCGGGCGCGAAAGGGATTGGAGAAAAGGGCGCGACGGAACTGATTCAGAAGTACGGAAGCGTGGAGAGCGCGCTGGATCACGCGGATGAAGTGACGAACAAGAGGTACCGCGAGGCGCTGCAGCAACAGAGAGAGCAAGTGATGATGAGCAAGCAGTTGGCGACGATCAATCTGGATGTGCCGCTGGAGGTGGACCTGGAGAAGCTGCAGGTGCGCGCGGCGGATCCGGCGGCGCTGGCGGAGCTTTACCGGGAACTCGGATTTAATTCGTTGCTGAAGGAGTTGCTGGCGAGCGGGGCTGAAGTGGGCGGAGGTGTGGGGGAAGGCCTCACCCCTGAAGGGGTGAGCTACAAAGATGGCGAAGCGTCGGCGAAGGATTACGCGCAGTTTGCGAATGTGGAGGAGTTCAAGGCGTACCTGAAGAAACTGCCGGTGAAGGCAGAGCTGGCGGTGTGGCTGAATCTGGAGCCGGGGGAGCGCGAGGCGGAGGGATTCGGGACGCGCGTGGCGGGAATTGAGGTTTCGCACAAAGAGGGCGAGGGCCGGGCGGTCTGGGCGGACGAAAAGGGCGAGGCAATGAAGGCGCTGGCTGCGGCGGTGCAGGATGAGAAGCGGCGAAAGATCGCGCATGACCCGAAGCTGTTTCAACTTTTGGCGGGCGGCGGGGAGAAGATCGAGCACGCGACACAACTTTATTCTTATTTGCTGCGGCCGACGACGGCGAACCACAATTTTGCGGACGTAATTTTCCGGCAGTTCAACGTGCCGATCGGCGGAGGAGCGGGCGAACGCGCGGATTACTTGCAGCGGCTGGCGCCTGTCTTGCGGAAGGAAGTGGAGGCGCAGGGCCTCGACAGCGTTTACGAAAAAATCGATCTGCCGCTTTCGGGAGTGCTGGCGGAGATGGAGCGGGCGGGAATTCTGGTGGATCCGGACGCGCTGGCGAAGATGTCGCACTCGATGGAGAAGGAAGTGCGGCGGCTGGAGAAGGAGATCTGGAAGCTGGCGGGTTCGGAATTCAACGTGAATTCGCCGACGCAACTGGCCGAAATACTGTTCGACAAGCTGAACCTGCAGCCGCCGGTACGGCGGGGCAAAGGGAAAGTGCGTTCGACGGCGGCGGACATCCTGGAAGAGATGAAGGCGCAGCACGAACTGCCCGGGAAGGTGATGGAATATCGCGAAATTGCGAAGCTGAAATCTACTTACGTGGATGCGCTGCCGAAATTGATCCATCCGGAGACGAAGCGCCTGCATACGAGCTTTTCGCAAACGGGAACGGCGACGGGGCGGCTGAGCTCCAGCGACCCGAATTTGCAGAACATTCCGGTTCGCAGCGAATTGGGACGGGAAATTCGCGCGGCATTTGTAGCACCGAAGGGGCAGATTCTGCTGTCGGCGGATTATTCGCAGATCGAACTGCGTATCATGGCGCATTTTTCGAAGGACCCTGTGCTGACGGAGGCGTTCCGGAACGGCGAGGACATTCACGCGCGCACGGCGCAGGAAGTGTTCGGCGTGGGGCCGATGGCGCAGACGGCGGAGCACCGGCGCGCGGCGAAGGCGATCAATTTCGGAATTATTTACGGACTATCGGCGTTTGGACTGGCGCAGCAACTGGGCATTGAGCAGAAAGAGGCGTCGCAATTCATCAATGCGTACTTCACAAGGTATCGCGGCGTGAAGCAGTACCTGGATAGTGTACTGGTGGAAACGCGGAAGACGGGAGTGGCGAAGACTTTATTTGGCAGAATCCGGCCAATCCCTGAGATCAATTCGCCGCAAGCGCAACTGAGGAATTTTGCGGAGCGCACGGCGCTGAATTCGCCGCTGCAAGGGACTGCGGCGGACCTGATCAAGATGGCGATGATTTCGATTGACGCGCGGTTGAAGAAAGAGAAGCTGGCCGCGAAGATGATTTTGCAGGTTCACGACGAATTGCTGTTTGAGTTGCCGGTGAAAGAAAAAGGCAAACTGGAAAAGCTGGTGAAAGAAGAGATGGAGAACGTCCACAAACTGGCGGTGCCGCTGGTGGTGGAAATGGGCACCGGCCCGAACTGGCGCGATTTGGACTGAAGAGGCGCGCTTCTCTGGTTAGGTGTGGCCGAGACACGACGAGCGAAGCCGTAGCAACGGTAAGAGTAACCCAAGAAGGCGGCGTAAAGCCGCCCCTACACCTGAGGGAATTTCCCGCCCGCTGAAGTGCAGAGCGTTTGAACACCTTGGAGGACCTGCCCGAGAGGGCAGTGGACAGATAGGTTACAGGGAATTTACAGATTCCCTGTGGCCAGCCCCCTTCATACTAGCCTTGCTGTGAGTAAACGTGCGAGGAACGACGATGTGGCGCAATGGAAAAATTCCTCTAACCCTGGCCATTTTGTGGTGCGCGGGATGCAGCGGGAGACAATCCACGAGCGGCGGAAATGCCGGTATCAGCGTGGCTGTATTTCCGAGCGCTACATCCGTGGTGATTGGACAGACGGTACCATTCAACGCGACGGTGACGGGGACGACGAATACGTCCGTGAACTGGCAGGTGGCGGGAGTGCAGGGAGGAAACGCAACAGTAGGGACAATAACGACCACGGGAATGTACACGGCGCCGAATGCGCTGCCAAGCCCTTCCACAGTGGTGGTGACGGCGGTTTCCCAGGCGGACACCACAAAGATGGGAACCGGACGCGTGCAGGTGTTTCAGTCGAATATAAATCAGAATCCGCAGAGCTTGCCAATCAAACTGGGGACGTCGGGAGGAAACGCAGACGACGTTAGCGGCAGGTTTTGCTGTGGAGGAACGCTGGGGTCGCTACTGACGCGCAATGGCAGCTTTTATATCTTGAGCAACAACCACGTGCTGGCGAGGAGCGATCAGGCGTCGCTGGGGGAACCGATCTCGCAGCCGGGGATTGTTGATACGAACTGTTCGACCGCGGGAACGCAGACGGTGGCGAATTTAACGTCGTTTGTAAGTTTGAAGGCTTCAGGTACCAGTGTGGACGCGGCGATTGCTCTGATCGTGCCGGGAGCGGTGGATTTGACAGGGGACATCCTAATGCTCGGGAGCACCGCAACGGGGAGCACGCCGGATCCCGGGCCACCCCATCAGGGAAGAGGAATTCTTGCGTCCATTGGGGAGCCGGTGGCGAAGAGCGGCCGGACGTCGGGATTGACTTGCTCTAAGGTTTCGGCGACTAACCTGGCCACCTCGGTGACGTACCAGACGCAGTGCAACGGCGGAACGAGTTTTACGGTGACGTTCAACAATCAGGTTGCGGTTTCGGGCGGCGGATTCAGCGCTGGGGGAGATTCTGGGTCGCTGATTGTGGATCAAAACACGGCCGATCCCGTGGCGCTGCTTTACGGCGGATCGGATACGGACGCGGTGGGAAATCCAGTGGGAGATGTGATTGCCGCATTGGCGGACGCACAAGGGAATCAGCCGTCGTTCGTGGGGAGCGCTTCGCAACACCAGGTGATTGGTTGCTCGCTGGCGGGGGCGGCAGTGAAGGCGGCGGCGCAGACCGCGATTGCCGTGGATGCGGCTTCGTTGGCCTTGGCGCAACGGGCGCGCGATCTGCACGCGCCGGAGTTGCTGGCGAATCCGTATATCAATGCGGTGGGCGCTGCGGCGAGCGTGGACCGGCCGGGAGAAGCGGCGGTGCTGATTGTGGTGAATCTGGGGCGGGAGGCAACACCGCTGCCGACGACGATTGAAGGAGTGGCAACCCGCACAGTGACGATGGGAGAACCGACGCCGCACGGAATGCTCGAGTTCGAGGCGGCATCACGAATCGTGCCGGCTCAAGATGCGTTTGCGGTGAGCGCGCTGGAAAACTCGGAAGTGGAGCGGGCGAAGGCGGTCCACGCGGCGCACGTGGATGAATTGATGAAGGAGCCGGGCGTGCAAGGAGTGGGGATCACGTCAAGCGCCGATGCGCCGGGAGAAGCCGCGCTGATGATTTACCTGATTCGCGGGGAAAAGCACAATGTCATTCCCGCGCTGATCGATGGAGTGCGGACACGCGTGCGAGAGACGAGCCGGTTTGCCGCGGGACGCCGCGGGCAGGAGCCGCAGCAGGGGTGCAAGGTTCCCGCTGCGATTCCAGTGGAGACAGAGGCCGTGAAACCTTAGCCGACGCGGATTGGAGATGTTTGCGAATTGGGGGCGTCCACAGCGATGCGCGACGCCCTTTTTCTTCGGGGATGAAGGGTTATGATGGAATCCAGGATTTCGAGGGGAAATGGAGACTGAAATGGCACACGGGGAAAAATTTCTCGCGCTGGTGAATGACGCGAAAAAGCGGATCAGGGAAACGAACGTGGCGGACGTGAAGCGGCGGATGGATGCGGGGGAGAAATTTGTGTTGGTGGATGTCCGGGAGGAGAGCGAGTGGGCGCAAGGGCATTTGCCAGGAGCGATTCATTTGGGCAAAGGAATCATCGAGCGGGACATCGAGCAGCGCGTGCCGGACGCGGGGGCAAAGGTAGTGCTGTATTGCGGCGGCGGATTTCGCTCGGCGATCGCGGCGGATAACCTGCAAAAGATGGGTTACAACAACGTGGAATCGATGGACGGCGGCTGGAAAGGCTGGATAGGCGCGGGGCTACCTGCGCAAAAAGGGTAAAAAGAAAGAGAATTGCGCAGCGGCAACCGGCGACATCAATGCTGGCGAGGAAGAAACGCTTGCGATGCTCACGGAGGTGGAGTACCATCCCGGCACTTGCTCCCGAATTGCCCGCTCATTGTGAGCAAGCAATCCCCCCCTGGAGTCGAGTCGCACCCCCCGCGTGCACTGCAGTCCAGATTCTGAAAGGAGTCGCTCCCTTGAGAAAAACATGCATTGTATTCCTCTCTCTATTTGCCCTACTTTTGATCGTGCCGGAGATTTCGGTTGCGCAGTCGGATTCGCAGTCGGACAAGTTTGGAAGCCCGACGTTTACAACGGATTCGTCGGTCGCAACCGTACCGGCGACGTCAAAAACCGTACCGCACTGGACATCCTCGTTCACGTATCAGGGCGTGACCTATCCCTACACGATGGTGGGCACCAATCCCGCATCGAGTAACTCCACGACTACCGTGGACGTGGCTATTATTCCATTCGACTTTGTTTTCGCGGACGGCCTGGTCCTAAGCGGAACTTCGAAGGTGGGCAATGTACTAGGCTCGCCGAACTTCCAGAGTGCGACCTATACGAGCGGCACCACGCAGTATGGCGACGCGGTGCAACGTGCCGAATTTTGGCCGTTCGTTTCCGGAGCGAGCCCGAACTGGCATACGTTGATCGATTCCACGCCGACCGTGTACCCAACGCAGGTAATTCAGGTGCCGCAGAACCAGGCGATCGTTCTTGTTGGGAGTGTCTCGCACAGGATTTTCGCGCTGATGAGCTATCCCTGGTTTTCGGATCGCCTGAATGAAGCCATCAATTCGCTGCACATCGCGCCGACGACACTGCCGGTGGTGCTAACCTACAACACGTTTTTGTATATCCATAACCTGAATAACTGCTGTGTCCTCGGTTACCACGGCGCGACGCAATCGACGAACGGAAACGGCAACCAGCAGATTCAGACCTATATCTATGCGGCATGGCCGGACCCGAACATATTTCCTCCGGGATGGGCGGACGTGCTTCCGATGAGCCATGAGATTTCCGAATGGATGAATGATCCGTTCATCAGGAATTTCGTTCCACCGTGGCAATTCCCCGGAGAACCCGGATCCTGCCAGGGCAATCTGGAAACCGGCGACCCGATGGAAGTCGTGGCGAATCCCGATTTTCCGGTGACGATTGGCGGATATACATACCATCCACAGACGGAGGCCATCCTGCCGTGGTTTACGCGGCAATCTCCTTCCTCGGCGATCAGCGGCGCGTACAGCTATCCGGATACGACGAAGCTGACGATGCCCTCGCAACCCTGCCAATAATCGCGGGACACTGAAGACCTGCGGCGCCGCGGAAATTGTGCGGCGCCGCATTTTTTTTCACTGGGTTGCCTCATTGCCGATGCAAAGATATGACGAGGCGTGACATTTTCAGCTGCCCGTAAATGGTGGCAGTGGTTTGCGGGAGCTCAAAAAAGCTGCAACAACCGGAGGTATTGGCTCATCTCATTTAGGCAGGCTCGGCCCGGATCCCAGGTGCGGCTCGCAGCGGAGGCCTGCGCGAGGCGTCGAAACACGCAAGAGGACGATTCGCAGTTTTTGACGAGAGACCACAGACAGAAAGAAGGCCAGAGATGAAGAGCACCAGCGCAACGCAATCGAGTACAGAGCGTCCGGCGGCGAAGGCCGGCGATTTCGTAATCGGAGGAGATCTACGCGTTCACCGCCTGGGATTCGGGGCGATGAGAATTACCGGCAAAGGGATTTGGGGAGAGCCGAAGGACCGCGCGGAGTCGGTTCGAGTTCTGCGCAAGGCGATCGAGTTGGGAATTAATTTTATCGACACGGCGGATTCCTACGGACCATCGGTCAGCGAGGAAATTATCGCGGAAGCGCTTTATCCCTATCCGAAAGAGCTGGTGATTGCGACAAAGGCTGGGTTGGAGAGGCCGGGCCCGGACCAGTGGGCGCCGAACGGAAAGCCGGAGCACTTGCGGAAAGCGTGCGAAGGAAGCTTGCGACGTCTGCGCGTGGAAAGGATCGACCTTTTCCAGTTGCACCGGATTGACGACAAGGTGCCGGCGGAAGAGCAGTTGGGGACCTTAAAGGATTTGCAGAAGGAAGGAAAAATCAAACACATCGGGCTTAGCGAAGTGAACGTGGCGCAGATCGAGCACGCGAGGAAACACGTGGCCATCGTGACGGTGCAGAACCGCTACAGCGTGCTGGATCGCGGCGCGGAGGACGTGCTGGAATATTGCGAGCGGGAGCGGATCGGATTTATTCCGTGGTTTCCTCTTGGTGCGGGAGAGTTGTCGGCGGCGGGGAGCAAACTGGCAAGCCTCGCGGCCCAGGCGAAGATTACGACTTCGCAGTTGGCGCTGGCATGGCTGTTGCGGCGCTCGCCGGTGATGCTGCCGATTCCCGGCACTTCGCGGGTGGATCACCTGGAAGAAAACGTGGCGACGGCGGCGGTAAAGATCGACGACGGAATATTTCAGGAGCTGAGCAAGCTGGCCGGCAAGGGCCGGTAGCGCCGGAAGCGGAAGAGTATTATTTGGCGGCGAGAAGCGTTCTTGCTTGCGACAATTCAAGGCGATCGGAATGGACGCCGTCGCAATTTTTAAGCAGTTGCGCGTAGTAACTCGCCGCTTTGTCTTTTTGCTGAGTCATCTCGGCGGCTTGCGCGGCGCCGTAAAGGCCGTTGAAGCGATTCGGGTCCGTGCGCAGCGAAGTCTCATATTCAGCTAGCGCTTCCTTCGGTTTCTGCATCTCCAGGAGCATATCCGCCAGCATTTCACGGACGGGCAGGTCTGTTTCGCCCTTGCCGACTTTATCTTCCGTGTCCGCGACGGAGCGGAGGAGAGCCACAGCTTCGGGGGCCTTCCCAGAAGCATAGTCGGCCCACGCCTGCATCACATCGTGAGTATCTTTTAAAGAATCGGCGAGGTAGGGCTTGTCGCCCTTGCGGGTGGCTTCGATGAGCTCGTCGCCGTGTTTCAGGGCATCTTGCGCTGCAGCGACATCGCGAAGGTGGCCGGCAGCGATGGCGCGGCTCCAATAAGCGACGAGTTGCACGTGGGGTGGCGTGTTAGGCGCGGGTTGTTGACTGAGCGCTTCTTTCCATTGACGGCGTTCGATCGCGTACATGGCGGGGGCGAGGACCCTGTGGAGTTGGAAGTAGTCCTTAAATTGAGGATCGGCGTTCGATTCAGGAATCGCGGCGAACGCTTCGACTTCCGCCTCCGCGTGGGCGTCGTCCCCGATTTGTAGATACGCATATTCAAGGAAATCCATGGAATGCATTTTGTGATGCATTACGTGGATGTGCATCGTCGCCATCTGGTCGGCAATCTGGATCGCGGCGAGATTGGAGTTGATGTCGTCTTGCCAGAGGCCGAGGCGCGCGAAGATGTGGGACGGCATGTGAACGGCGTGGGCGGAGGCGGGCGCGATGGCGGCGTATTGGCGGGCCGCGGGAAGAGCGAGGCTGGCCATCGAGGGATTGTCGCAGCTATGAATAATGTAGTGGGCGATGCCGGGATGGTCCGGCTGTTCTTCGTAGAGTTTGTTGAGGATGGCGACGGCAGCTTTGGCGTTGACGAGGTCGGGGTCGCGATCGGGCGCAGAGCCAAGTAGAGCGAGGGCATGCAGAACGGCGGCCTCGCGATCCTGGGGATTGCGCTGACGGACGCCGTCCATGGCCTTGGCGTATGCTTCGGCGCGTTTTTCGTGATCAATTTTTCCTGTGTCGGTGTAAAAGACCGTTAGCGCCTGGATGTATTCGCGTTCACGCGCGGTGGGGGGATTGAGCGAGCGCGCTTTGGCAAGCAAATCCGCACCGCGCTGGAGATCGGCCTTGGAGGGTCGGTCCCAGAGTTGGTGATAGAGACTCATGGCCTGGCCCCAGTAGGCCATGGCGCAGGCGGGATCTTTCTTCTGGATATCTTCAAACTGGTTGATGGCAGTTTCGTACTCGAACGAATAGAGGAGAGCCATGCCGCGCTCGAACTTGGCTTGGGTGGGGGGAGCGCAGGAGATCGGGAAGGAGACGGTGCCGAGCTTTTCGCTGGCGTCGTGGTGGTGATGAAGTTCGTTTTGAGCGAAACAAAGGGGAACATAAATAATTACGGTAAGAAGAAGAACAGCAAAGCAATTTTTCATCGCACGCTCCAGATCAGCGAAAGCGTAGTCCTGGAGCGCGGCAGTGTCAACGAAACGCGGCGAGCAGTTTCCTGTGAAGGTCAGTGGCGGGGAGTTAGAACGAGAAATTGGCTGGGGCGGAAGGATTCGAACCTTCACCGTCCTCATTAACAGTGAGGTGTCCTACCAGTTGGACCACGCCCCAGCGGGGATTTCATGGCTGCTCCGGGGAGGGCCGGAGCCTGCAGGCGAGGCCTGCAAAGCGATGAAGAACATAAAAAGCATAGCATGGAGGGTGCCATCAGCAAGAGCGGAATAGACTGAGGGCATTCATAAGAAAGTTTTATCCGAGGAAGAGGCTGGCGCATCTGAAGAACGGATAGGAAGCGGTTCTGTTTTGGAAGAATTACCACGAAGGCACGCGACTTTGATTTATTCCAGAATGTTCAAATTGGCTGTACGTTGCGTAGATCAACGGTTTGCGGAGTTCAAAGGCAGAAAAAATGGATATGAGTTGCATTCCCAGAAAAATTATTGGACACTAATCGGTCGCTGATGCACCCGGACATGCGCAGTCCGGTTTAAGAGTGGAAAACTTCGGGGGACCAACGCTCATGGGGAAGAACTTCGCTCAAGCGCAACTCTGACATGGCACAAATCTTTCACCGCAGTGCGAACTACATGGCCCGGGCGAGCTTGCTCGGAGTAGCTGTTCTGGCGGGAGTTGCTTTGACAGCGGTTCTCGTCCTTGCAAGGTCGCCTTACATTACCAATCAAAATGTAACGCGCACGCAACCGGTTCAATTCAGCCACAAGCACCACGTTGGGGACGATGGAATTGATTGCCGGTACTGTCATACCAGTGTCGAAACCTCGGCTTTCGCGGGAATTCCTCCAACCAAGACCTGCATGAACTGTCACTCGGTGCTTTTCAATAACGTGGGGTACCTGGAGCCGGTGCGCGAGAGCTACCGGACGGACGAGTCGATTCGCTGGACCAAGGTGCACCGGCTGGCCGACTACGTATATTTCAACCACAGCATTCATATCAACAAGGGGATCGGCTGCTCCTCTTGCCACGGCAGCGTGAACCAGATGCCGCTGATGTTCCAGGCAGCGCCTTTAAACATGAATTTTTGCCTGGACTGCCACCGGAATCCGCAACCGAATCTTCGACCCAAGGATCAGATTTTCAACATGGACTGGAAGGCCCCCGCGAACCAGGAACAAATAGGGCGGCAACTTGCGGCCGAGAACAAACTGCGAACCACGGCCGAGCTGACGAGCTGTTCGACGTGTCACCGTTAATGGATGCTATGAGCGATCACGAACACGAAAAGCAACTGCGCATTCTGCAAGGCCCGCCGAGTACGAAACCCTCGATGGATGCGGGGCATGGGCACAATCAGGAAGACGAAGAAATCGTCGACAACGCGGTGCGTGAGCACCGCCTGGAACTTTCCACGGTCCGCGAAAAGCTGAAGGACAAGAGCGGGAAGCAGTATTGGCGGACGCTGGAAGAGCTCTCCGAGGACCCGCATTTTGAGGAATTGCTGCACCGGGAGTTTCCGCGGCACGCTTCGGAATGGGATGACGCGGTTGACCGCCGCGACTTCCTGAAACTGATGGGAGCGTCGCTGGCACTGGCGGGGCTGGCAGGTTGCGGCCGGCCGGATGAATCGCACATCGTGCCGTACGTGAAGCAGCCGGACGGCGTGGTGCTGGGCAAGCCGAATTATTATGCGACCGTGATGCCGTTTGGAGCGGATGCGGTTGGCGTGCTGGTGGAAAGCCACGAAGGGCGGCCGACGAAGATTGAAGGGAACCCGGATCACCCGTCGAGCCTGGGCGCGACGAGCGCGATGGTGCAGGCTTCGATCTTGAATTTGTACGACCCGGACCGCGCGCAGACGGTGCTGCAGGGCGGCGAAATTCGGGCGTGGTCCACGTTCCTGGATTCCGCGCAGGAAGCGGCTGTCGGCGTGAAAGCCTCTGGCGGCGCGGGATTCCGCATTCTGACCGGAGCGGTGACTTCACCGACGCTGGCAGCGCAGTTGCGCAAATTGCTGGCGCTTTATCCGCAGGCGAAGTGGCACCAGTGGGAGCCGGCGGTGAGCGACGGAGCGCGCGAAGGCGCGAAGCTGGCGTTTGGCCGAGCGGTGAATACGGTGTACGTGCCCAGCAAGGCGGACGTGATTTTGTCGCTGGACGCGGATTTTCTGGCGAGCGGGCCAGGGCATATTTCGTACGCTAAGCAGTGGTCGCGGCGGCGGAAGCTTGAGAGCCCGAGCGATTCGATGAACCGGCTGTATGTGGTGGAGCCTACGCCGACGGTGACCGGATCATCGGCGGACAACAAGTTGCCCATGCGGGCTTCCGATATCGAACCGTTTGCGCGGGCGTTGGCGGCGAAATTGGGGCACGGCAGTTCGGTCAACCTGCCCGGCGACGCGGAGAAGTGGTTGAACACGGTTGTCGCCGACTTGCAGAAGGCGCATGGCAGTTCGCTGGTGATCGCGGGCGAGCAACAGCCGGCGGCGGTGCACGCGCTGGCGCATGTGATTAACGCGGCGCTGGGGAACGTGGGAGCGACAGTTTATTACACGGAGCCGGTGGAAGCGGAACCGGTGAATCAACTTGATTCGCTGCGGGATCTTTGCACCGACCTGGATGCGGGCAAGGTGGATTTGCTCGTGATTCTGGGCGGCAATCCAGTCTACGACGCTCCACACGATTTTGATTTCGTCACCAAGCTGAAAAAGGTGCACACTTCGGTGCATCTGAGCCCCTATTTTGACGAGACTTCGGCGTATTGCCAGTGGCATGTTTCCGAGTCGCACTACCTGGAAAGCTGGAGCGACGCGCGGGCTTATGACGGCACGGCAAGCATCGTTCAGCCGCTGATTTCGCCGCTGTATTACACGAAATCCGCTCATGATGTGGCGGCGGCGTTTAGCGACAAGCCGGGACAGCCTCCTTACGACGCCGTGCGGGCCTATTGGACGGAGGCGTCGGCTCACCTTGAAACTTCGATCGATGCAGGTTGGCGGAAGTGGCTGAATGACGGCGTGATTGCCGGCACGAAATTGCCGCCGATTAGTCCGCAACTGAAGTTTGACGCAGCAAGTTTGCCCACGTTTAAGGCAATGCCCGCCGCCGATGTCGAATATATTTTCCGGCCGGACCCGACGGTGTACGACGGACGCTTTGCGAATAACGGCTGGCTGCAGGAATTGCCGAAGCCGGTGACGAAACTGACCTGGGACAACGCGGCGCTGGTGAGCCCGAAATTCGCACAGAAGAACGACCTGGCGCACAAAGTGGTTTCGCGCGGCGGAGAGCACGGGCAGATTCGCTCGACCGTGGTGGACATCGAGCTGAACGGCAGCAAGGTGACGGCCGCGGCTTGGACGGTGCCGGGGCAAGCGGAAAACACGGTGGTTTTGCCGCTGGGTTACGGGCGCTCGCGCGCGGGGTTTGCGGGGACGAACAAGGGATTCAACGCGTACGTGGTGCGGACTTCGAATGCGATGTGGAGCGCCGCGGGCGGCAAGATGACGGCAACCGGCGACGGATATTCGCTGGCGTGCACGCAGTATCACTTCAATATGGAAGGCCGGCAGATTCTGAGCACGGCCACGCTGGATGAGTACAAGAAAAACCCGGCGTTTCCGCATGAAAAACACGAAGAAGTCGCGAAAGATGATTCGCTGTATAAGAATTATGCCTATCCCGGATATGCCTGGGGCATGGCAATTGATCTGAACAAGTGCAACGGCTGCAACGCGTGCGTGGTGGCTTGCCAGTCGGAAAATAACATTCCGGTGGTCGGCAAGGATCAGGTGATGCGCGGGCGCGAAATGCACTGGATCCGCATAGACCGCTATTACACGAATTCGCCCGGATTTGAGGATGGCCACACGGGCGACCCGACGGAATACAGCCCGGCGCTCGACAACCCGGAGACGTTTTTCCAGCCAGTACCGTGCATGCAGTGCGAGAACGCTCCCTGCGAGCAGGTTTGCCCGGTAGGGGCGACCACGCACAGCGCGGAGGGCCTGAACGACATGGTGTACAACCGCTGCGTCGGGACGCGCTACTGCTCGAACAACTGTCCCTATAAGGTGCGGCGGTTTAATTTCCTGCGTTTCCAGGATTGGGAAACGCCGCAGCTGAAGCTGCTGCGGAATCCGGAAGTAACCGTCCGCAGCCGCGGGGTAATGGAAAAGTGCACGTATTGCGTTCAGCGCATCAACAACGCGCGCATTGACGCGGAGAAGCAGAACCGGCCGATTCGTGACGGCGAGATCGTGACCGCTTGCGAATCCGCTTGCCCGTCGGAAGCGATTGCGTTCGGCAACATCAACGATCCGAACAGCAAGGTGGCGAAGTTGAAGGCGCAGCAGCGGAACTACACCCTTCTGGGCGAATTGAATGCGCGGCCGCGGACAACATACCTCGGCGCGGTGCGCAATCCGAACGCGGAGCTGGAAAAGGCATGAGCGGAGACGAGAAATTGCCGGGAGGGCACGAGCCGGAACCGTGGCTCGAGCCGGGGCATACCTACGCGTCGGTCACCGACAAGATTTCGTCGGTGGTGCTGACACGGCCACTGGGAATTGGATGGCTTTTGGGATTTGCCTTCCTGTTCGGCATCGTGATGGTGTTGAACCTGGCGATTGGCTGGCTGATCACCAAGGGCGTGGGAATCTGGGGCATCAACATCCCGATCGGTTGGGGATTCGCAATCGTCAATTTCGTGTGGTGGATCGGTATCGGCCACGCGGGGACGCTGATTTCGGCGATTCTATACCTGCTGAATCAGAAATGGCGGACATCGATTAACCGGTTCGCGGAAGCGATGACGCTGTTTGCGGTGGCTTGCGCGGGATTGTTTCCGTTGATCCACACAGGTCGGCCGTGGATGGCGTATTACATGTTCCCGTACCCGAGCACGATGGGGATCTGGCCGCAGTTCCGCAGCCCGCTGATCTGGGACGTTTTTGCGGTGTCGACGTACGGAACGGTATCACTGATGTTCTGGTTCGTGGGATTGCTGCCGGACTTGGCGACGCTGCGCGATCGCGCGAAGACCCGCTGGCAGCAGGTGATATTCGGCGCTTTGTCGATGGGATGGCGCGGATCGGCGCGGCACTGGCACCGGTATCAATCGGCGTATCTGCTGCTGGCCGGGTTGGCAACGCCTCTGGTGCTTTCGGTGCACACCGTGGTGAGCTTCGATTTCGCGGTGGGCATTGTTCCCGGCTGGCACACAACGATCTTTCCGCCGTACTTCGTCGCCGGCGCGATTTATTCGGGCTTTGCGATGGTGTTGACGCTGGCGATTCCAATGCGCAAGGCGTATGGCCTGGAGGGATTCATCACGCTGCGCCACCTGGAGCAGATGGCGAAGGTGATGCTGGCCACGGGCCTGATCGTGGCGTACGGCTACTTCATTGAATTTTTCATGGCGTTTTACAGCGGGAACAAGTTCGACGTGTTCCTGGCGAAGCAGCGGCTGCACGGGCCGTACGCGCCGTTCTACTATGCCCTGATATTGTGCAACATCCTGACGCCGCAACTGCTGTGGTTCAAGAAGGTGCGGCGGAATATTCCAGCGCTGTTTGTGATGTCTCTGATCATCAACCTCGGGATGTGGCTGGAGCGGTTCGTGATCGTGGTGATTTCACTGACGCGCGACTTCATGCCTTCTGCTTGGGGGAGGTATTCGGCGACGGTGTGGGATTACGCCACGTTCGTTGGCACGCTGGGGCTCTTCACGATGCTGATTTTCCTGTTCGTGCGCGGGCTGCCGGCGATTGCGATTTCAGAAATGCGCGAGCTTGTGCACCAGGATTCGCATGGCAATGAGGGTCATTCATGAGTGAACGCCGCTCACAACTGTTTGGCGTGATGGGAGAATTCTCAACGCCGGAAGACCTGCTGGCCGCGACAAAGAAGGCGCGGGAGGCCGGCTATAAGCACGTGGAAGCCTACACACCGTTCCCAGTGGAGGGACTTTCGGAGGCGGTGGGATTCAAGTGGACCGCGGTGCCACTGCTGACTTTGATTGGCGGAGTCGGAGGTGGGTTGACTGGATTCGGACTGCAATACTGGGTTGCGGCGATCGCCTATCCGATCAATATCGCCGGGCGGCCGTACAACAGTTGGCCCGCGTTTATTCCGGTGACGTTTGAATTGACGGTGCTGGGGGCTTCGATATTCGCGGTATTCAGCATGCTGGCGCTGAACAAGCTGCCACAGCCGTATCACCCGGTCTTTAACGTCGAGCGGTTTTCGCAGGCGTCGACGGACAAGTTCTTTTTGTGCATCGAGGCGCGCGATCCGAAATTCGACCTGGCGGAGACATCCAGATTCCTGCAGAGCCTGCACGCGCAACACGTCAACGAGGTGAAGGATGAGGAATAAGCCTTCCCTTTTTGCGATCGCGGCGCTTTGTGCGCTGGGCTTTGCCGGCTGCGAGAACACGCTGCGCCAGGATATGGCCAACCAGCCGCGGCAGAATCCCCTGTCGCCGAGCGATTTTTTCGCGGATGGGCGATCGGAGCGGCCAGCCCTGGAAAACACCGTCGTGCGCGGGTCGATACAGGATGATGCGCTGTTTGTACCCAAGGAATCGAACGCATATCCGCTGCCGTTGACCGCGGAGTTGTTGGAGCGTGGCCAGCAGCGATATGGGATCTTCTGCACGCCTTGCCATGGAATTCAGGGCGACGGGATGGGAATGGTGGCGATGCGCGGGATGAAGCATCCGCCGAGCTATCACCAGGACCGGCTGCGGCAGGTGCCGAACGGTTATTTGTACGACGTGATCACCAACGGGTTCGGCGCGATGTACGGCTACTCCGCGCAGATTCCGCCACGAGATCGCTGGGCGATCGTGGCGTACCTGCGGGCGCTGCAGTTGAGCAGAAACGCGCCGGCGGGGCAGCTGCCGGCGGAGTTACGGGAGAAATTGATGGCGGGAGGAACCGCGAAGTGAGCGCGCCAGAGTTCAAAGCGCCAGCGAGCGTTGACCGGTTGCAGCAGGGCGGGCTGGCCGTCGGAGGCATTGCGCTGATTATGGCGATTGTCGGCTACGTGAAATCGCCGGCGGATTTTTATCACTCGTACATTTTCAGCTACATGCTGATCTTGGGGCTGACGGTTGGTTCGCTGGGATTATTGATGCTGCAGCACCTGACGGGTGGCATCTGGGGCATGGTCATCCGGCGCCCGCTGGAAGCGGCTTCACGAAACATTTTTTTGATGCTGATTCTTTTTATTCCGATTTTGATGGGGATGAAATACCTCTACTCCGGGAACGACAGTGAAACAGGCTGGCTTAATGCTCCGAAAGAGGGCGAGCATGCGCTGACCTCGTGGCAACAGGGATATCTGACCCCGGGCGGATTCGTGACGCGCGCAGTGATTTACTTCGCGATCTGGATCGTGCTGATGGTGGTGTTTAACAACTGGTCGAAGCAGCAGGATCAGTCGAACGGCGAAGGACTGAAACAGCGAATGAAGGCATTGGCGGCGCCGGGGGTGATTCTGTATATCCTGGCGATGACGTTTGCGGCGATTGACTGGGTGATGTCGCTGTCGCCGCGGTGGGCCTCGACGATTTACGGATTTTTGTTCGTGGCCGGGCAGGCTATTGCGGCGATGGGGCTGATGATCGCGGTGATCGTGCTGTTGGCCGGTTCGGAACCGTTCCACGGAGTGATCAAAAAGCGGCACCTGCACGACCTGGCGAAGCTGCTCTTTGCGTTCAACATGCTGTGGGCGTACTTCGCGTTCTCGCAGTTGCTGATCATCTGGTCGGGAAACCAGCCGGAAGAGATTACTTTCTACCGTTCGAGGTTGAACGGGCAGTGGGGCGTGGTGGCGGTGATCGTGCTGCTGTTCAGTTTCGCGATTCCCTTTTTACTGCTGCTTTCCCGCGACGTGAAGCGGACAGCCAGCCTGGTATCGAAGATCGCGGTGTGGATGATTTTCATGCGGCTGGTGGATTTGTACTGGATGACGCGCCCCGAGTTTACTTCGCGGGCGGTGCCGACTTGGCTGGACATCGTGGTGCCGGTGGCGTTGATCGGCTTGTGGGTGGGGTTTTTCGCCATGAACCTGAAGCAGCGGCCGTTGCTGCCGGTTGGGGACCCAAATCTTTCGGAGGTGCTTGCGCAGAATGAGCACTGAGCACCACAACCACGGGCAGACGAACGGCGAGCGGCCGCAGCACGCGGACGTTTCATTTGAGGGGACAGACGTCCGCTCGTCGCCGATTTTCAAATTTCTGACGTATCTCGGAATTACGGTGATTGCGTCGTTCATTGTTTCTATTGGCATTTACAAAGGGTTGAAGAGCTATTGGATCAACTCGTATGAAGAGCCGGCGCCGATGCGCGAAGCAGGCCCGCAGTTTCCGCCGGAGCCGAGAATGCAGGGCATGCCGGGACATTTGACGGACCCGCAGCATGACATGAGGGAAAAGGTGGAAGCGGACACCAAGGCGAATAACGAGTTGGGCTGGGTGGACAAGAACGCGGGAATCGCGCAGATCCCGGTGAAAGATGCGATGAAATTGATTGTGGAAAAAGGTTTGCCGGCGGTAAGTGCGCCGGCGGAAAAGAAGTAAGGATGAACGTGTTTCGCACATTTGCGGGAATCGCGTTGCTGATGCTCGGCGCAACGTTCACCTGCGGGCAGATGATTCCCGATAACGTGGGGCAATCCTCGAAAGGATTGCCGCCGGCACTGCTGAACGTGAAATTCGATCCGCAACTGAACGCGCAGATTCCACTGGATGCCCAGTTTGTGGATGAAGCCGGGTCTTCCGTGAGGCTGGGCCAATATTTCGGCAAGAAGCCGGTGGTGCTGGTGTTCGCGTATTACACGTGCCCGATGCTGTGCAGCCAGGTGGAACAGGCGGTGGTCGGCACGTTGAAGATGATTTCGTTCAATCCTGGGACGGATTACGACGTGGTGTTTGTCAGCTTCGACACCGCCGATACGCCGGACACGGCGGTGAAGAAGAAGCACGAGGCGCTGCGGACGTTCGCGCGGCCGGCAGACGACGGGGGCTGGCATTTCCTGACGGGAAGGCGCGAATCGATTGACGCAGTGACGAAGGCGGCGAATTTCAGCTACAGCTATGACGAGCAGAGCAAAACCTACGCGCATGCGAGCGGGATTCTGCTGCTGACACCGGATGGAAGAATATCGCGTTATTTTTTCGGAGTGGATTACCCGGCGAACCACGTGCGGCTGGGGCTTGTGGATGCATCGGCCGGGAAAATCGGGACGCCGGTGGATCACCTGCTGCTGTTCTGTTACCAGTATGACCCGACGAAGGCGCGGTACAGCGCCACGATCCTGACGGTGATCCGCATGGGCGGAGTGGTTACGCTGTTCTGCATGGTGCTGGGCTTCGTGATTTTCCGGCGCCGAGAGCACCGGAACGAGCATTCGCATCAGGATATGCCGACGCAAGGAGCACACTAGAGCCGTGCAGTCATCGCTTCCAACTTTTCCAGTCCAGGCGTCCAATTTCGCGGGCAACGTCGATGCGTTGTTCTCGTTCATCCTGATGACCACGCTGTTTTTCGCGGTGCTGGTGACAGTGCTGATTATTTTCGCGGCGTTCAAGTTCCGGCGGCGAAGCGAAAAGGAAGTGGGCGACGACGTCCACGGGAATAATGTGCTGGAAGTCGGGTGGACGCTGATTCCGACGATCATCGCCATCGGGATGTTCGCTTGGGGCGCGGCGATTTACGTGAATTACCGGATCGCGCCGACGGATACGCTGGACATTTACGCGGTCGGGAAGCAGTGGATGTGGAAGCTGCAGCAGCCGAACGGACGCAAGGAGATCAACGAGCTGCACATTCCGTTGAACCGGAACGTGAAACTGATCCTCGGCAGCGAAGACGTGATTCACAATTTTTATGTGCCAGCGTTCCGGGTGAAGATGGACGTGGTACCGGGGCGGTACAACACGATGTGGTTCCGGCCGATCAAGGCCGGCAAGTACCACTTTTTCTGCTCGCAATATTGCGGCACGAATCATGCGGTGATGGGCGGATGGGTGACGGTGATGGAGCCGGCGGAATACGCAGCGTGGCTATCCGGAGAGAGCGGCGACGTGAATCCGGCGGCGGCGGGCGAACGGCTGTTCACGCAGTTTGCCTGCAACACGTGCCACCTCGCGAATGGAACGGGGCGCGCTCCGTCACTGAATGGCGTGTACGGAGCGAATGTGCTTCTTGCGGACGGTTCCACAGTTGTCGCCGACGAGGCGTACATCCGCGAATCCATCCTGCAGCCGAAGGCAAAAATCGTAGCCGGGTATCAGCCGGTGATGCCCACGTTCCAGGGACTGGTAACGGAAGAGCAGATCCTGAACCTGACAGCGTATATCAAGTCTCTGCAGTCGCAGCCCGTGCCGGCAAAGGGCGCGGGAATCGCGCCGTCTTCAGCGGGGAAGAAATAGTATGAGAGAGCAAGCCACGGGTCCGGCGCCGCAACTGCCGGAAAAGCACTACCTGAACGCCACGTACGGGATTCGTTCGTGGCTGCTGACCACGGACCACAAGCGGATTGCGCTGCTCTACCTGGCTTCGGTCACTTTTTTCTTTTTCATCGGCGGATTCTTCGCGATGATGATCCGGCTGCACCTGCTGACACCGAGCGGCTTTCTGCTCACGCCGGATCAATACAATCGCATGTTCACCATGCACGGCGTGGCGATGGTTTTCTTTTTCCTGATCCCCTCGATTCCGGCGGTAATGGGGAATTTCCTAATACCGCTGATGATCGGGGCCAAGGACCTGGCGTTCCCGAAGATCAACCTGCTGAGCTGGTACGTGTACGTCGTTGGCGGAATGTTCACGCTGTGGGCGATGATCAACGGCGGGCTGGACACCGGGTGGACGTTCTACACGCCGCTGAGCACGGTATATTCGAATTCGGCAGTGGCCCCGGCGGTGGTCGGCGTATTTATCACGGGATTTTCGTCGATCCTCACCGGCTTGAATTTTCTGGTAACGGTACACACGATGCGCGCGCCGGGGATGACCTGGTTCCGGCTGCCGCTGTTTGTGTGGGCGCACTATGCGACGTCTATCGTGATGATCCTGGGGACGCCGGTGATTGCGATTACCCTCGGACTGGCGGCGATGGAGCGTGTGTTTGGCCTGGGATTCTTCAATCCAGCGATGGGCGGGGATCCGATCCTGTTCCAGCACCTTTTCTGGTTCTACTCGCATCCGGCCGTTTACATCATGATTCTGCCGGCGATGGGAGTGATCAGCGAGTTGATTCCGACGTTCGCGCGCAAGCGGTTGTTCGGATATCACTTTGTGGCCGCGGCCAGTCTGGCGATCGCGGTGATCGGCTTTCTGGTTTGGACGCACCACATGTTCCTCACCGGCCAGTCCACGTATGCGGCGGTGGCTTTTTCGTTTCTGACGTTTATCGTGGCAATCCCCTCGGCGATAAAGACGTTTAACTGGACGGCCACGTTGTTTGGCGGGTCGATTTCGTTTGATACCCCAATGTTGTACGCGTTCGGGTTTCTGGGGCTGTTCCTGGTCGGCGGATTGACGGGATTGTTCCTCGGCGCCCTGGGCGTGGACATCAACATTCACGACACCTACTTCGTGGTGGCGCACTTCCACTACATCATGGTGGGCGGCGCGGTGATGGGCTATCTCGGGGGGTTGCATTTCTGGTGGCCCAAAATAACCGGGCGCAAGTATCCGGAGTGGCTGGCGCGGATTGCGGCATTCGTTCTGTTCATCGGGTTCAATTTCACCTTTTTCCCGCAATTTATCCTGGGAATCATGGGCATGCCGCGGCGGTATCACACCTATCCGCCGGAATTTCAACTTTACAACGTGATGTCGACGGCCGGCGCGTCGATTCTCGCGGTCGGCTACCTTCTGCCGATGGTGTATCTCACCTGGGCTGCGTTTTACGGAGAAGTGGCGGGCGACAATCCGTGGCCAGCGACCGGCCTGGAGTGGAAGACGCAATCGCCTCCGCTGACGGAAAATTTTGAAGTGACGCCGGTTGTGACCTGGGAAGCTTACGACTTCCACAACCGGCCGGACCTGGGGCTCGACGTTCCCGCTGGGAGGGGCTCGCCAGTGGTGGCGCCGGCTCACGGGGACGACTGAAGAATGGCCGGGCCGCGGCCCGGAGACAGGCGAGCGGTTGGCGCCTGAACTTGACGGTCAGAGGAGTGCGGAGTGCATCGCACCGGAGCATTGTACGGGCAGTTCAAGACGCTGGAGCAGCAGAAGGATACTGCCACGCTCGGCATGTGGATTTTCCTGGTGACCGAAGTGATGTTCTTCGGCGGGATCATGCTGGCGTATACGATCAACCGGCACACGTATTTCCACGCGTTTGCGATGGGCAGCAACACGCTGAGCCTGGGGCTCGGCGGATTCAACACCGTGGTGCTGCTGGCGAGCAGCTTTACGATGGCGATGGCCGTGTGGTCGTCGCAGACGAGCCGCAAGAGCCTGATCACCCTGTTTCTGAGCCTGACGATCCTCCTGGGGTTTGTGTTTTTCGGCGTGAAGTATGTGGAGTACGCGCAGAAATTCCATCACCACCTGGTGCCGGGCAAGAGTTTCGATATTTTTTATTGTGTGAACAGCCCGACGAAGTGCGAAGACATTGACGCGGCCGACATGGCCAAGGAAAAGGAAGAGCTCGAAGTCGCGGCGAAGGCGGATCCCGATCTGAACGCGCACGCGCAACTTTATTATTCGGCGTACTTCGGGATGACGGGGCTGCACGCGCTGCACATGGTGATCGGGGCGGGACTGTTGTTCTGGCTGTTGAAGGAATCCGTCGCCGGGAAGTTTAACGCGGAGTGGAATAACCCGGTGGATATCGTCGGGTTGTACTGGCACTTCGTGGACATTGTGTGGATTTATCTGTTTCCGCTGTTATATCTGATCGACCGGCACAAGTAGGGAGCGACGCGTGTCTGAAAACGAACATACCGAACACATCGTTTCGCCCGGAATGTATCTCACCATCATTTTGACGCTGCTGGCGTTGACGGGGATCACTGTATTTGCGGCGTTTATTGATCTGGGAAGATTCAATATCGTCGTGGCGCTTTTGATTGCGACCGTGAAAGCCACGCTGGTGGTTCTGATTTTCATGCACGCGAAGTACGCGCCAGAGCGGACGAAGCTCGTAATTATCGCGGGAATTTTCTGGCTGGCGCTGTTGCTGTTCATGACCTTGAGCGATTACGCGTCGCGCGTGGATTACCGCGGAGTGCGCTACCCGATGACGCAGATCATTTCGCATACGATCGAAGACCGAGGCTGAAGCCGAGGACGTTTGCTCCTTCACAAGTGAAATTGAGAAAAGCGAGGAGGCCCCCTGGCATCCTTTTTTGTTGGTAGCAAAGATGTCTGAACAAAAAGGAACGCACACTCGCCTGCGCCGGTTGGTCGGAAGCAATCCTGAGGTGTTTTGGGAGCCAGCCGCTTGCACGGCTGAAAGAGTTGCAGGTTTCGGAAGAAGTGAGGGGAAGTGCGAGCCGGCCCAGCCCTCAATCCCCTAAAGGGATCCTCGGCTCGCCTCCCCCACGCGTGTCTAAAGTGCAACCGGCTTACCATTCGTAAGTCATTTAATTTCAATACATTAAAGTCTGGGGGCGGGTAAAAAAGCACTACCCCCGGGGAAATTTTTACTCTGAGAATTGGGAAAGCCGGGCCCACCGGCAAAGATTTTCCCAGTCGGGCATACGGCCGGCGGGTCAACTTGACCTCCGCTCACGCGAGTTGCTATGTTGAAAGACTATGCTGGGCTCAGTCTATCTACTGAGTGCCAGGGCTCCTGTGGAGGAAGCGCTTTCGAAATATGGGGATAACGAAATTGGTTGTGCGGGGAGCGCGCCAGCACAACCTGAAGAACATCAGCGTGGAGATTCCGCGAAATACGCTGACGGTGATCACCGGGCTATCGGGATCGGGCAAGTCGTCGCTGGCGTTCGACACGATTTATGCCGAAGGGCAACGGCGTTATGTGGAATCTCTCTCGGCGTACGCGCGGCAATTCCTGGACCAGATGGAGCGGCCGGAAGTGGATGTGATCGAGGGCCTCTCTCCTTCCATCGCCATCGAACAGAAAACCACCACTCGTTCGCCGCGATCCACGGTGGGAACCATCACGGAGATCTACGATTACCTGCGCGTGGTATATAGCGCGGTGGGAATGCCGCACTGCCCGAATTGCGGGAAATCAATCACACGGCAATCCAGCGAACAGATCGTGCAGGCGATTTTGCACGGAGAGCTGTGCAAGGCCGACGACCGCATCATGATCCTGGCGCCGATAGTGCGCGGCAGAAAAGGCGCGTACCGGAAAGAGCTCGAGAAGCTGGCGCAGGATGGGTTCGTGCGCGTGCGGATCAACGGCGAGTTGCTGCCGCTGGATGAAACGCCGGTGCTGGACAAGCGTAAGAATCATACGATTGAAGTGGTGATTGACCGGTTGCTGGTGAAGCAGGGAGTGGCGTCGCGACTGGAGCAATCGATTGCCACGGCGCTGCGGCTGGCGCAGGGTCTTGTGACGGTGGCGGTGGTCGGCGGCAAGGAATACACTTTTTCCGAAAAGCTGGCGTGCCCGGATTGCGGTTTGTCGGTTCCGCAGCTGGAGCCGAGGTCGTTCAGCTTCAATTCGCCGTATGGGGCGTGCCCGGCGTGCAACGGATTGGGCTCCAAATATGATTTCGATCCTGCGAAGGTGATTGCGGATTGGACGCGACCGCTATTTGACGGAGGACTCGGGCCGGGGTCGGGCTCCGCGATCCTGAAACGCACACTGGAGCTTGGCGCCTACGCGCATGGGTTTCACCTGGATACGCCATTCGAGAAATATCCGGCGAAGGTGCAGAACCTGCTGCTCTATGGATATCCGAATGGAGATACAAAAAAGGGGGCTGGCGGACGTTCCGGCGCGGCCGAAAAAGGATTTCGGTTCCAGGGAATATTGAAATTTCTGGAGAGGAATTTCGAGGAGTCGAATTCGGACTCCTACCGCGAGTGGATGACGCAGTACATGTCCGCGACGCTTTGCAGCGCTTGCCATGGGAAGCGGTTGAGGCCGGAATCGCTGGCGGTGAAGCTGGGCGGGTGGTCGATCGCGGATTTTACGGCGCTGGCGATCAGCGACGCGCGGCCGGCGGTGGAGAAAATTCTGGGTGGATTGACGCCGCGGCATAAAGAAGTTGCGGGCAGGCCGCTGAGCGAGATTGCGGAGCGGCTGGATTTTCTGCTGGCCGTGGGGCTGGGCTATTTGAGCCTGGACCGCTCGGCAGCGACGCTCTCCGGCGGCGAGGCGCAGCGCATACGGCTTGCGACGCAGATCGGGTCGCGCCTGCGCGGCGTGCTGTATGTGCTGGATGAACCGTCGATTGGATTGCACGCGAGGGATAACGACCGGCTGCTGCATTCGCTGGAACAACTGCGAAATCTAGGGAATACCGTGTTGGTTGTGGAGCACGACGAGGATACGATTCGGCGGGCGGATTTTGTGGTGGACCTCGGACCGGGCGCGGGTAATGCGGGCGGCTACTTGGTGGCGCAGGGGAAGCCCGCGGAAATCGCGGCTATAGCGGAATCGTTGACCGGACAGTATCTTTCGGGGAAGGCGCAGATTGCCGTGCCGGCAAAGCGGCGCAGCCCGAATGGGAAAGCGATTCAGATTCTTGGCGCGCGGGCGAACAATCTGAAGGATGTGGATGTTTCGGTGCCGCTGGGATTGCTGACGGTGGTTACCGGTGTTTCCGGGTCAGGCAAATCCACGCTGGTAAACGACATTCTCTATCGCGTGCTGGCGCAAAAATTGTACCGGTCGATGGAGCAGCCGGGCGCGCACCGGATGCTGCTCGGTGTGGAACACATTGACAAGGTGATTGAGATTGACCAGGCGCCGATCGGGCGGACGCCGCGCTCGAACCCCGCGACCTATACGGGTGTTTTTGCACCGATTCGCGAACTGTTTTCGATGATGCCGGAGTCGCGTGAGCGCGGATACAAGCCGGGGCGATTCAGCTTCAACGTGAAGGGCGGGCGGTGCGAGGCGTGCCAGGGAGAAGGTTTGCGGCGCATCGAAATGAATTTCCTTCCGGACGTGTATGTGACGTGCGAGGTATGCCGCGGCCGACGGTACAACGCGGAAACGCTCGCGGTGCGGTACAAGGGCCACACCATTAACGATGTGCTGAACCTGCCGGCGAGCGATGCGCTGAAATTGCTTGAGAACATTCCACAGATTCAGCAGAAGCTGGCGACGATAGTGGAAGTGGGGCTTGGGTACGTGCAACTGGGACAATCGGCGACTACGCTTTCGGGCGGTGAGGCGCAGCGCATCAAGCTGGCGCGCGAGCTTTCGAAACGGCAGACCGGCCGGACGATGTACATTTTGGATGAGCCGACGACGGGGTTGCACTTCGACGATGTGAGGAAATTGCTGGATGTACTGCAACGCCTGGTGGATTTGGGCAATACCGTGCTGATCATCGAGCACAACCTGGACGTGATCAAGCAGGCGGACTGGATTATTGACCTGGGGCCGGAGGGCGGCGCTGGGGGCGGGCGGATTGTGGTCCAGGGTACGCCGGAACAGGTTGCCAAGACAAAAAAGTCCTACACGGGACAGGCGCTCGCGCGGCACCTGGGATTGAATGGAGCGGGCGCGCATTTGGGCAATGGGAATCTGAAGGCGTCATGAGGCGCGGTGCAGCGCGGAGGCGATTTTCGCCTTTTCCTTGCGCGGTGTGTGGGTTCCTCGTAAAGTGATGTGACTCGAATGAGCATCTACGACATCCAACCAATAACGCTTGGCGGCGCGGAGACATATCCGATTGCAGACCGGCGGAGCAAAGTGAATGAGCGGGATTTTGCGCGGCCCGCAGGGAAAAACCCTTCCTTAAAGAAGTTCCTGGACGGGCTGCCGGGAATTCTGGCGGGGAATGATTTGCGGAACGTATTGGCCGCGATCCATCAGGCCAAGGCACGCAAACGAGCTGTGCTTTGGGGCATCGGGGGCCACGTCATCAAGGTGGGCCTGGGGCCGCTGTTGATCGAGTTGATGCGCACGGGATTTGTCAGCGGGCTGGCGATGAATGGCGCGGCGATGATCCATGATTTTGAGATTGCGCTGGCCGGGCAGACTTCGGAGGATGTGGACACGGCGCTGGGCGAAGGAAAATTCGGGATGGCCCAGGAAACGGGCCAGGGCATAAACGAAATTGCGAAGCTCGCGCACCGCATCCGGCTCGGGTACGGAGAAGCCGCTGGGCAATATCTGCACAGCGGCATACTGGCGACGAAACATCTGGAAGCGAGCGTTCTGGCCGCGGCTTATAAATTGAGGATTCCCGTGACCGTGCATCTGGCTATCGGAACGGATATTCCGCACATGCATCCGGCGGCGGAAGGAGCAGCGCTGGGGGCGGCGAGTTTTACGGATTTTCGGCTGTTCTGCGCGCTGGTGCAGGGAATGGATGGAGGCGGAGTGTACCTGAACTGGGGATCCGCCGTGATTTTGCCGGAGGTATTTTTGAAGGCGGTCTCCGTGGCGCGAAACGCGGGCCTGAAGTTGCGGCCGATTACGACGGCGAATTTCGATTTCATTCAGCATTACCGGCCGCTGCAGAACGTGGTGAAGCGACCGACGGCGGGAGCGAAGAAAGCCGGCGAGAATTCCAAAGGGATTGCAATCACGGGGCATCACGAATTGCTGATGCCCCTGGTGGCGGCGGCGCTGGCGTCCGGGTGGCCGTCGGGGACGAGGCGTGCGAAATTATGAGTTGGGACGACGAGAAGCCGCTGATTCCCGAGGATGGCAAGGGCGAAATGCAAGAGCCGGGTGCGCCAGTGGGACCAGCACCGGTTGCAGGGGAGCCGCCTCCGGCGTGGCCGGGCGAAAGCGATCCGCAACGCATTCCCGTCGATCCCCGTGTTTATCCGCCAGTGAAGCTGATTCCGGAAGATTTGCAGATCAGCTGGTCGTGGGTCCACTTTCTTGTGTTCCTGGCGTTCACGGTGATTTGCCTGGTGGTGGTGCCTTCGAGTTTCATGCTTTATTACGCGCCGCACACAAAGATGACGGCGGAGCAAATGCAGCGGTACATGCTGTCCAAGCCGCAGGTGGCGATCGGAAGCACGATTGTGGTGTACGCGGCGATTCTGTTTTTTCTTTATGTCACGCTGGCGCTGTTGCGAGGGCAGCCATTCTGGCGGGGACTGGGCTGGCGAAAGATTCAGCCGAAAGAGCCGGGAATGCCAAAGGTTCCGATCGTTTACTTCCTTACGGGCTGCGGGCTCTCGCTGCTTGTCTTCGGGTTGACCGCGGTGATGAAACCGCCGGAGAACACGCCAATCGAGGAAGTGTTCAAATTCAGGCAAACGGCGATGCTATTTGTGGCGATGGCGGTGCTGGTAGCCCCGCTGGTGGAGGAGACGGTCTTTCGCGGCTACCTGTATCCGATGTTTGCGCGGTGGATCGGAGTGGGGCCGAGCATTGTCGTCACCGGCGTGTTATTCGGGCTGATGCACGGTCCGCAACTAGGCGGCGCCAAGAGCCTGATCGCGCTGCTGACGTTCGTGGGAATTGTTTTCACGTATGTGCGATCGCGCACGGGAAGCGTGTTTGCGAGTTACCTGATGCATGTGGGCTACAATTCGCTGATCGGCTTGAGCCTGATTTTGGAAACTCACGGATTCACGAAGATGCCCACCGGCAAGTAGCGAATTCGCTTCCCAGTCTATATTCGCTAAAATAGAGAGAGAGGAAATGCGAAGAAATGTACGTTGCGCAACCGATTGAATGGACAGATCGAGGCGTGGTGATGCTGGACCAGCGGAAATTGCCCGCCGAAGAGATTAGCTATACCTACACGGATTACCGGGAAGTAGCGAAGGCGATTCGAGAGATGGTGATTCGCGGAGCGCCGGCGATCGGCGTGGCTGCGGCAATGGGAGTAGCTCTGGGAGTGCAGAAATCAGCGGCTAAAACGATCGAAGAGCTGAAGGCAGAACTCGTGGTGATCTGCGAGGCGCTTGCAAAGACGCGGCCGACGGCGGTGGATCTGTTCTGGGCGCTGGAGCGGATGAAGGCGCGATTCGGGGAATTGACGCGCTCACATTTGGACATTGCGGGAATCCGGCAGGCGCTGATCAAGGAGGCGCAGGAGATTCACGCGGAAAAGAAGGCAACGGACGAAGCCATCGGGCGGTTTGGTGCGGAATTCATGCCCAGGGAAGGGCAAGTGATGACGCAGTGCAACGCCGGCGCGCTGGCCACGGCCGGAATCGGGACGGCGCTGGGCGTGATTCGCGTGGCTTTCCAGCAGGGGAGGAAATTGCACGTGCTGGTGCCGGAGACGCGGCCGTACCTGCAGGGAGCGCGATTGACGGCGTGGGAGTTGCACCGCGGGGGAATTCCGCTGACCGTAATTACGGACAATATGGTGGGGCATTTTCTGAAAACCGGGAAAGTGGGAGCCATAGTTACCGGAGCGGACCGCGTCGCTGCAAATGGAGACACGGCGAACAAGATCGGGACGTATCAAATGGCGGTGCTGGCGAATGAGAACAACGTGCCCTTTTATATTGCCGCGCCGATTTCGACGTTTGATTTGTCCATTCCGTCGGGCGAACAAATACCCATCGAGGAACGGGCCGCTGCGGAGGTGACGCACATCCAGGGTGTGCGGATTGCGCCGGCGGGCGTGGCAGCGGCGCACCCGGCGTTTGACGTGACGCCGAATCGCTACATCGCTGCGATTTTTACCGAACGCGGTGTTGCCAAGGCGCCGTACACGGAATCGCTGCGGATTCTGGCCGAGGCCGTGCCCGCCAAAGCGGCGAGTTAGCTAACCTGCGCGCAGGATTTGTTCGCAGGGGAGAAATCCCACCGGATCAGACCGCGCGCCTTCCAATATCCTGGACCTGGATTCCGCAATCCCAAGTGCTATAATCCGCCCCAGCCGGTAGGGGTTCATTATGAGCCGGTTCCGCAAGCAAATCTGCGTTTTACTTCTGGTATCGATCACACCGTCGAAGACTGTGTCCCAGTTATCAGGCAATAGTGTGACTGTCAGCGGCGTGGTCCTTGCCGAGGGGAACAATCAGGCCATTGAGCATGTGGTCGTCCACCTCTGTGATGGCGGCGGCAATCTGCTGGAGCAGACCACCACTCAACAAACTGGTGATTTCTATTTTCGTGGAATGAGGCGAGGTCGCTACATTCTCACTTTTGAAGCCAACGGGTACCTCAAGACGGACTTCCAACTGGATTTGAGTTATGCCTCGGATAAGGGCATGACTATCTACATGAAGCCTGTTGCGAAGCAGTCCGCTGCGGGCCCCGCCGGATCGACGGTTTCCGCGCACGAGTTATCCATGCCACAGGGCGCACGGGAACTGGTAACGTCTGGGAAAAAGAAACTGTACGTGGACAAAAAACCGGAGGCAGGCCTACATGATTTCCATCAGGCAGTGACCCAGGCGCCGAATTATTATGAAGCCTATCGCGAAATTGCAATTGCCTACCTGACCATGGGCAAAGCCGACGAAGCGCGGGATAACTTCCGCAAGTCGATCGAATTAAGCCACGATACCTACGGGGATGCCGATGTGGGCTTGGGAACCCTTTTAGTGGAGAAGGGGGAAGCCGGGGAAGGGGAGAAAGTGATTCGGCGCGGCGTTGAGTTGAATCCCAACTCCTGGATGGGCTTCTACGAACTTAGTAAACTGGACCTCGGCCGCGATCGACTGGAACTGGCGTTGAAATCGGCCGAACGCGCAAGGGCGCTGGCCCCAAACGCTCCCATTGTGTATCGACTGCTGGCAAACATCCACGTGCGGCAGAAAAATTATGTGGACTTACTTGGCGATCTCGATACATACATCAAACTGGATCCCGGCTCTGCCGCAGGATTACGCGCTGCGCAGATGCGCCAGGAGATCGCACAAGAAATGTCCAAACAGAGCCGGACCTCGCCCCGGGAATCCAAGCCAGAGTAGTTCCCCAATCTGTTTTTGAGAAGTGCGGTGCGTCCGAGGGCGCGACTGTGCGCGCGAATCGTTTCAATCGTAAAAAAAGAGGGCGGCCGATCGGCCACCCTCTTTCTCCGCGTTTTCGCAGAGTAAATTAGAAAGTAAGTTTGGCCGTAATCTGGGCCATTCTCATATCGGTTGCGGCAGAGGCGAACGCCCCGTAAGGAGACGTCGGCGGCGCTTCCGTGAAGATGGTCCTCCCGAAATTCGAAGGTCCAAAGTTTGTTTGAGCATAAGGCGTACCGTAATTCGCATGGTTAAACCAATTGTAGGCGTTCAGCCCCAACTGGAAGGCAACGCGCTCGGTAACCGTGAAGTTCTTGCGGATGCTCATGTCACCGCCGAGGTATCCCGGCCCGGTGAAGCCATTGCGACCGACCGCACCAGTAAAGTTGTTTGTGGAAAATGGGTTTTGAAACTGGTAAGGCGCCCCTGGGTTTACGGCCGCCTGGCCAGGTAGGGTCGGATTTGGGCCTGCCATGATGCCGAAGCAGGGGGCTGCAACGCAAGCACCCCCGTCGGAGAAGTTTCTCCTGGTGAATAGCGGCTGCAAAAGGATCGCGGCACCGGGGTTAACGGAACCGCCAAGATTTTGACCGGTGAGGCCTGTAACCGTTGCAGTGTCATCCACACTGAACGGGAAGCCTGTACGGTAGAACAAAGTGCCTGAGAGTTGCCAGCCACCAATGGCCAGATTCTTGAGGCGGTTGGTGCTCTTGAATGGCAATGCATAGATATAGCTGCCGCTGATCTGATGGCGAGCGTCATAGTCGGCGGAGGCGTAGTTGGCCCGCAGGTTGTTCGGACTGATCTGGCCCAAGACGCTGTAGAAGATGCTCCACGGCGAGACGCCACCGTTTGAGGTTTCGTCAAAGGCATGCGAGTAGGTGTAGTTAAAGCGGCCGCTCAAACCATGCCAATTATGCTCCTCAAGAGAGATGGTCATCCCGTTGTAGTTGGAGACGGCTCCACTTTGGAGGAAATTCACGCGGCCTACGCGAGGATCCGTCGGCGCAAGAGGGAGCACTCCGAATCCGATCTGTCCGGGCCCCGCGAAACCGTTGCCGTAGTCGTCGTAAAACAACTCGGAAAAGCCGCGGTTGCCCACGTAGTTCACCATGAGAATGGTGTGTGGAGTCAGCATACGTTGGACTTCGAGGTTCCATTCCACGTATTTGGGGTTCTGAAGGTTGCGGCTCACGTCGTTCAACGTGGGCGTGGTAGCGCACCCTGCGGGAAGACCTGGGGTTGCCAGAAACGTAGTCAAACTGCCGCCGGAAAAAAAGTTGTTGTTGAAGGCGGTGTTGCACTGCTGGACGGTGGACACACCGCTACCCGGGAACGCAGTTGTTGTTGGGGAGTTCAGGTCCCAAGCCAGGTTCCCGCCTGGAACGTTCCAGAGGTTCACTTGCGGGAAGTTTGTATCAATGGGGCTCAAAACCGTGCCCGGATAGAGATCGGCAAATAAGCCGACGCCGGTGCGAATCACGGTCTTGTCTCCCCACGGGCTCCAAGCCAATCCGAACCGCGGTTGGAAGGCGACCAGTTCGTTGCCGGGAATAATCGTTTTCCGGCCTGTCTGGAACGACTGGTTGTAGGGAACGCTTGCTCCGTGAATTAACTGGTTGAAGGGGTCAATGGGAAGCGAGGCGCAATTGTGCTGGCAGACACCGCCGGAATTACGGTCGGCCCGCAAGGCCAACGTCATCTTTAATTTTGGAGTCACCCGGAATTCGTCCTGGAAATAAAACCCGACGCTATAGAACGCGACGGGCTGGACAGGGCTGATCGCGAAGTTAAAGTTTGTAAAGTTCCCAGCGCCGCCGGTTAGCGAGTCGTTGGCTAATCCGAACAGGGTGGTGTTCACTGCCGGGAAAACAGCTACCGAAGACGCAGTGTGATCGCTAATGTCATCCCGCCGCCAATTCAAGCCCATTTTGAAGGAATGATTCCCCCGGTTGACGGAGAGGTCATCCACCAATCCCCACTGCGTCACGTTGCGCCCTTGTGGGAAGAGGAAGCCGCTGGCATACCCGCCATTCCCCGAGCCGAAACCGAGGTTTGATAAAGAGCCGTCAGAGAGGGCCAGGTTGCCGGGGAAGAGGGCGAGTGCGGGAGACGACGGCGTTACGGAGCCGAAAATCGCCGAATACCACAGTACGGAACCGATGAAATTATTCACGACTGTGGGATTAAAGACGTGTGTATAGTTCAACTGGCCTTCGTTCTGAGGCTGTGTGCTGAATGTGTCAAAAGCGGGGTTAATGACATCGGTATAGGTCGGCTGGGTGCCGCGATCAAACTTCATGCGACCGAATACTTTGTTGTTGTCGTTGAAGGAATAATCGATTCTGGCCGAGAGCAGCCACTCTTTATTGCCCGAGGGCGTGCTGTCGGTCCAAGACTGAGTGCACTGGTCGGTGATGAGCAACCCCGTGGCGGGAAGGCCGTTGCCCGAGCAACTCTTGGCGTTTGGCACCGCGGCAGCTATCCCCGGCGCCGAGTTATACAGCTTAAACATGTTTTGATAGAAGGCAATCGTGGGTGCGCCAGCGCCTGCAATATTGCCCAGAGTAAAATTTTCGAATGCGGGGGTCGGGGTCGTTACCGGTTTCACAGAGCCGAAAATGTAACGAATGCCCTCTGTGTTCACGAAGAAGAAGAGTTTGTCTTTAATGACAGGTCCGCCGAAGGAAGCGGCCCATTGATTGTTATTTTCGAATGGGCGCGGCTGGCCCGCGGCATTGAGAAGGGGATCGTTGGCATTCAAGTAGCGGCCCGTCCAATTGTAAACGGCGTTGCCATGCCAACTGTTGGTGCCAGACTTGGTTGTGTAGTCGATTTGGGAAGCGGCCTGGCGGCCGTATTCACCGGTGTAGGCATTATTCACGACGGAGACTTCCTGGAGTTCGTTGCCACCGAGCAGCAGGTTGCTGGACCCGGTGTTGTTCAGGTTCAGGAAGGGGTCGTTGTAATCGTTGCCATTGATGGTGAAAAGGTTTGAAGTTCCTGGCAGGCCGAAAGTGCTGAAGTTGCCGAAGCCGCCGCCTGCGGAGTTGCTCATCGTGACGCCCGGCGCGGTTTGCGCGATATAGGTCACGTCTCCACCGGGGTTGGGAATTTCCTGGATTTGCTTGGTCTCAAAGTTGGTGGAAATGTTGGCGTTTTCCGTTTGGAGTTGCGCCTGTTCCACGGAAACTTCCACGGTTGTGGAAGCGGAGCCGATCTCCAAGGGCACGTTGACGGTCACCGTCGTTCCCAGCACTACAGTCACGGGCCGTGTCGAAGTTTTGAAGCCATCTTTGACTACAGAGAGGATGTATCCACCGGGCTTGAGGAGCGAGAATACATATTCACCACCGGCGCTTGACGTGTAGGTAAACGCCTGACCGGTATCGCTGCTCTTAAGAGTCAGCTTCGCATCTCCGACTACTGCACCCGTTGCATCCGTAACGGTCCCCGCAATACCTCCCGTGACAATGGACTGTCCGCAGGAACCAGATACGCTAAAAAATAGCAGGGTAGAAATCAGCAAACATACGCGTCCCACGTAGTTCCTCATCTTACGTTCCTCCTCTAAGGATCCACTCGCTTGGATCGAGTTACAGTCACCACTCCGATGTAACCCACGGACTTAGAGTTGCGGATATTTGCAATACGCTGTTAAGCCAATGCGCGCGGACTAACAAGCGCTTGAAAAAAACCACAACAGACAGGAGTATTCTGAGCAACCGAGGCCGAACAACGGAAGGCCGAGAGAGCACGCTGTTTGCCAAACACGCCTCTCGAACCATTTTTTGAATATCTTGTGGATTCAATGGCTTGCTTCGCAGCGGGGCATCGAGAGGCTGGGGCGAGTGCGTTTGGGCTATGGTCAGACGTAGAAGGACTACCAAGAATTGTAAGGTACTAGTGTCAGTGTCATTAGGAAGGTATTGCAGCTAGTGAATTTGTGAGTTTAAGGTGAGCCGGATATGAGAGCGGCTTTGTGTGTCTGGGTACGATTTTCCCGTTCGCCTTTTTCTTTGGCGGGTTCGAGATGGTGCAAGTGGCGTGGCCGTCGCAGCGTTAAGTAATTAACGCGTAACTTAATCCAAGCGTTTCGTGATCAGGGCTTCTTCCATACGGATGGCGAGGCATGTGGAGAGCACGCGCAGGTTGCTGATGCCTGTCATAGGAAAGAGTTGACACTTCCAGAAAGAAGGAAAACTAGGGAGCAACAGTGCGGGGCGGAGCTTTCAAATTCGATTGCGCCGGTCCGACTGCTTGCCGCAATTAAGGGAAGATTTCGCCGCGAATGTGTTTGGCCAGCTTTTCGATGCGTTTCAATTGGTCGCCCAAGTCCTTGGGGATCTGACCTTTGTTGATCTGTTGGATTTGAGTGGCGACACTTGAGGAGAGTTGAGCAAGTTCATTTGCTTCCTGTTGGACCCTCTGCATGTCGATGGTTCTTGCCCTCGGAGGCACCGGAGCTTCCATCGGCGCGTTTGTCTGCTTTTCTGCCTCGATCCGGCCGGGTGGCATGGGTTGAGCTTGATCCGGGAATAAGGTGGAAGGAGCTACAAGAGGAACTAAAAAGAGCCCGATGCATGCTAAGAAACTTCGCATAATCACCTCCATCGGAATCAAAAAGCAGCCAAATGAGTCCAATGCAAATTCGCGATAGCCTGGGGGAGAGGTGCGCGACTAAGGCTGAAATTGCGGCAGGGCAAAAGTGGTCAGGGTTTCACATTTTCGTCAAGCCAGACCTAGACAATATAATAGGGTCAAATCTGGCGGATGGAAGGCAAAAAGTTCGGCTCACTCCAAACTTCCAAATGCTGTAGGCTGCTCCCAAAAAACAGATATTAATCGGCTTGCTTGTCGCCACACCCTTTATATGTAATAGAAATAGTTGGAGTTAGTGGCGTTAACTATTGGAGCGCCAATTGCACTAGAAGGCGCATCTGGTCAGCGGTTGTGTGGGGTCGCGGTTGCTTTTCCAAGAAATTTAGTTAGGTTCGAAGCCACAGCTTTATCAAGGAAGCCTCCTGTGATTTGCTGTGGTTGATAGTCTGGCCGCTTTCCTGTCTGCAAAGTGTAGTTTGCATTTGAAAAAGTCCTGTAGTCGCTATCTCGAAGTAGTTCAGAGGAGGAGGAGTAATGCGTCGTATGCTCAAGATTATGGGGTCTCTCGCATTAATTGCAGCCCTTGGGATCGCGCTCGGGGTGAGTCTGGTGGTAGCACCTCCGGCGCACGCTCAAGCGACGATTTCAACGGGCAGTATTCAGGGTACGGTGCTGGATCCAAAGGGAGCGGCCGTATCCACCGCAAAGGTTTCGCTGGCATCTAAGGATACCGGGACCACCCAAATAGGGACCGTCAATGCCACTGGCGATTTCAGCTTTGCGAGCCTTACGCCTGGCGTGTATGCATTGCGTTTCGAAGCCTCGGGATTCAAAACTCTGGAAAAGACGATTGTGGTGCAGGTCGGCCAAGTAACTTCGGGAACGGTGACCCTGGAAATCGGAGAATCCTCCACGGTTATCACGGTGGAAGGTTCAAACGTAACCATCAATTCCGAGCAGGTCGCGATTCAAGGCGTTTTGACGGAACAACAGATTGAGCAACTGCCGATTAACGGCCGGAACTTTCTAGACCTGGCGCAGCTTGAGCCGGGCGTGCAGATTCAAGACGGAAACAACTTCGATCCCACAAAGGTCGGGTACTCATCGATCTCATTTGGCAGCCGCTTTGGACGCACCGCCCGCATTAACGTGGACGGCGTGGACGTCAGCGACGAAACCGTCGGCACCGTCACCACCAACATTCCCTCCAGCGCGTTGCAGGAGTTCCAGCTCAGCCAATCCTCTCTGGATCTTTCGAACGACATCACCTCTTCCGGCGCAGTAAACGTGGTCACCAAATCGGGGACCAATGATGTCCATGGTGAAGCGTTTGGTTTCTTCCGGGATAGTGCGACCGCCGCAGCTCTGCCCCGGCCGCAACCGTCTGCCTCGAATCCGAATCCCGAGGCGCCACCCTTCCAACGCAGCCAGTTTGGCGGTGACGTAGGCGGACCGATTGTCAAGGATAAGCTGTTTTTCTTTGCCGACGCGGAACGTACGATTCAGCACCTTTCAGCGCCGCTCGCCTTGTCTGACCCGTTCGGAGCGCTTGGTACCGCATACAATTCTCCATTTAAAGAGACGGACCTGTTGGGCAAGATTGATTATGTTGCCACGCCTAACCTGAAGTTCTTCTATCGCTTCGACTATTTTGACAACTACGCTGTTTCCGAATTCCAGTCTGTGGGATTGAACCCGTACCTCAGCAAGAACTACACTCGAACCCACGTTTTGGGTGCGGACTACGCACATGGCACATGGACGCACAGTTTCCGGTTTGAATACCTCAAGTTCCAAAACCAGATTCTCGACGCTACACTAACGAGCGGCCTGCCATTTTCCACCTTGGGCGCCAGCTTAGCGGTGGGTTCCTTGAACGCCGGCCCGAGTTTTCTTGCGCCTCAGACCACGCCGCAAAGCGACCACGCATATAAGTACGATGGCACCAAGACGCTTGGCAGGCACACGCTCCGCTATGGAGCTTCTTTGAACCATCTCCAGGGCGGCGGATTCGCCAAGTTCTTCGCCATTAACCCGCTGTTGATTAATATCGCCGACCCGGGCTCAGTCGCGGCCGCGAGCGGCAGTCCCTTCGCTCCAGGCGGGGCCAGCAATCCCTTGAACTACACCCTGCAGGAAGCGATCATCGGCAATGGCCTTGGCTTTTCGACTGAGAAATCCGCCTTCGGCTATCCGTTCGGCGGATTGGGACCGGATAACCGGCTGGGGCTCTACATTGGCGACACATGGAAGGTAAAGACCAACCTGACGGTCATTGTTGGCCTCCGGTATGACCGGGACACGGGCCGCACGGACAGCGATCTTAACAGTCCAAGTTTTGCGGCCGCTGTCAATTCCTTCTTCCCGGGGTTTGGAAATCCCGTACAGCAGCCAAACCACAACTTCGGCCCGCAGTTGGGTGTTTCCTGGGATCCATTCAAGAACGGGAAAACTGCTATCCGGGCGGGAGTAGGCATCTACTTCGAAAACGTGATCTGGAACAGCGTTCTGTTTGACCGGCCGCTCCGGTTGCCAAGTGGAGGCTTCCTGTCTACGCCCGTTCCGTGCTTCTTTGGAACAGCCTTACCCGTACCTTTTGGCGATGGCACAACGCAGACCATTAACCCCGCCGCTTGCACCGACCCGATTGGCGCAGCCGCACCAATCGTCGCTGCTTTCCAGAAGACTTACCAGGCTTCCTTCCCGGCAGGCGCCACCGTAAACAACCCCAACTATTTGCCGACGCTACTCGCAGGCGGAACCTCGGCCATCCCGACCGGGTTTTTCGGTCCGGATTACAAGAGTCCGCGTTCCACGCAAATGAACATCGGCTTCCAACGGGAACTCTGGCACGGAGCGGTGTTCAGTGCCGATTACGTTCGCAACGTAGCCACGCACTACGCGCTTGGTTACGACATCAACCACGTCGGCGACGTTCGCTATTTCAACCAGGCGGCCGCACTTGCGGCCATCAATCGCACAAACGCCAGTGTGGGCTGCCCAACGGGTATTACGGGCCCCGGACCGGCGTTGACGGCTGCGATCAATTGTGCGATGGCGCAAGGAGCTACTATTTCGACCTATGCACAAAACGGACTCGGGACACCGTCTGATGCAGGCGTCTCGATATGCGATGCGGCCACGACCGGTTACCAGTGCGCGTTCGGCGGGATAAACCCCAATAATCCTGCCTTTGCAGTTCAGGAGCCGATTGGTCGCGCTGTATACAATGGACTGCAACTGAAGTATGTCCAGAACGTCGCACATCCCGTGACTGGCGTAAAGAACCTGAGCTTGCAAGTCTCCTATTCCCTGTCCAATTTCAGCGCTGACGGTGGGCAGGTCGGAACTGGCAGCCAGATTTCCGCGAGCGACCAGGACTTCGTGAACAACGCATTGGACAACGCGAATCCGGCGAGATACTACGGCCCTGCAGGATTGAACCGCAAGAATCAACTCTCCTTCGGAGGCGTGTTTGATTTTCCCGGCGGGTTCCGCTTCGGATTCGTGGGCCACTTCTACTCCGCGCTGCCGGTGACTCTGTATTCCGTTACCAACGGCAGCCAGGGCGAAATCTACCGTACCGACTTCTCGGGAGACGGCACCACGGGTGATCCGTTGCCGAACACGACGATCGGCGCCTACGGAAACAGCATCAAAGGCGTGAACGCTCTCACCAGCGAAATCAACAACTACAACGTGACAGTGGCCAACCAGCCGACCCCAGCAGGCCAGGCGCTCATTGGCAGTGGCCTGTTCAATCTGCAACAATTGCAGGCCCCCGGCTTTGGCGGCGTCGCGCCGTTGATCCCGCTGCCTCCCCAGGGCCAAGTCTCTACTTACGGCCTGAAGGCGGTGGACCTCCGGTTCAGCTACCTGTACAAAATCAAGGAGCGGGTAACCATCGAGCCGAGCGTCGCGATGTTCAACGCATTTAACTTCGCCAATTTCGATGGCTCCGGCGGTTTGATTAGCGGCGTTCTCAATGGCCAACAAGGTAGCTTAAACAATACGACCTACTCTCAACAGGTTGCTCAACGAACGGGTGTAGGAACCGGTGTTTACAGCCTGGGCTCACCTCGAGTGTTTGAATGGGGTTTGAAGGTTTCCTTCTAACTCCCAATTAAACCTTAACCCCAACCGGCGGGAAGCTGAATGGCTTCCCGCCGGTTTATTTTTCCCGCAGGGCTTTGTGGAATGGTGAGAAGGATTGAAACGATTCAGGAGGCGTGCCCAGATTTTCGCTACAAATGCCGGATGCGTTCGGCGAGGGCGCGGCTGCGCTGGCGGGCGATTTCGACGAAGCGGGGGTCGTTGGCGATCTGGTCGAGGAGGGGTAAGGCTCGCTCGGGCTCGGGGAGCGCGCCCTTGCTGAAGTCATTCTCAAATTGCAACAGGGCGTCGTTGACGCCGAGGCGGTCGTACCTGATGCGGCGCTGCAAGAGTTCGATGAGTTCCTGCTGGCGGGCCAGGCCCTCGCAAATCTGGAGGAGTTGTGCCGCGGCGGAGTTTAGCGTGTAGTTGAATTTGACTTCGCTTGACTCCGCACCCGCTTCCCAGCGAAAGGTTTTTTCGCCGAGGTTTGCGATCTTGCGATGGACGTCCAGGTCCAGTCCCTTGAAGTGGTGAAGTTCGGCGGCCAGTTGGAAAATTTTGGTTCGCAGCGCTGGGCCAATTTCGAAGGGAGTCGCGCCGGCGTCCTCGTCCAGTTGGCGAATTTCGTATGTGGCGGCGGCCGAATTTTCCTGGATGCGGATCTCAATGAATTCCGGGACGCTGGATTTGAAGATGCGGCGATAAGTAAACCAATTGCCGGTGGGGCCGGCCGCCGAAGCGAAAGAAAAAAGCGCGGCGCAGAAGAAAAGAAGGCAGAGGCGGCGAGAAAAAACGCTCATCGGGTTGGCTGCGGGCTGGAGATTCGCGCGGCGGACCGCGAACGCGACGCGGCAGTGGCCACAGAGGCCACTGTTTTCAGCGAGCGCCTGGAGCGAGGATCGCCGGAAAGCCCGTAGCGACGCGCGAACTGTTCACCCTGAAGATGGCAGAGAGCGACGGCGAGCGCGTCGGCGGCGTCGGAAGGCTCAGGCGTTTCCTCCATTTTCAGGAGCGCGCGCACCATTAATTGCATCTGCTTTTTGTCGGCGTGGCCGTAGCCGGCAACGCAGGCTTTCACTTCGCGCGGGGAATAGCTTCGCACTTCAACGCCGTGCTGCTCGGCGGCCAACAGTACGACGCCACGAACTTCCGCGAGGCGCAGGGCGGTGCGCATGTTCAAAGCGGTGAATACCGATTCCACAGCCAGGGCATTGGGATGAAATTCCTCAATTAATTGGCAGAGGAGAGCGTGGACATCCTGCAGGCAGGCGCCCGGGGAAGATTTTTGCCGTTTGGGGGGAATGCGAAGCGCGCCATAGCGCAACACGTGGAAATTGCGTCCATCTGTTTCGATCACGCCGTAGCCAGTCGGCCCTGATGCCGCGGGATCGACGCCCAGGATGCGGCGAAGAATCGGAGGTTCGGAGTGGCTGGTTGGAACGGGCATCCCGGATAGTCTACGGCAAGGAATCACGCCCGCCAAATCATTATGACCGGGAACGGGCACCAAGAAAAAAGACCACCGGGGTTATCCCGATGGCCTCGTAAAAACTGCGAGTGGAAAGCCCGAACTAGTTTGCGCCGACGGCCGCCTGGATTTCGGACTCGTCGATGTCGAAGTTGGCGTAGACGTGCTGCACGTCGTCATGCTCTTCGAGGGCTTCCACCAGGCGCAACATCTGTGTGGCCTGCGCGCCGGTCAGCTTGATGTAATTTTGCGGAACCATGCCGATCTCCGCCGATGCCGGAGTGACGCCCGCTTTGGCGAGCGCTTCTTTCACGGTCTCGAGGGATTCGGGCGGGGTCACGATGTACCAGGCGGAGCCGTCGTCCTTCATATCCTCCGCACCGGCTTCCAAAACCAAATCGAGCAATTTTTCTTCGGAGGCCGCTTCCTTCGCAACAGTGATCTCTCCTTTGCGATGGAACATCCAGCCCACGGCGCCGGCTTCAGCCATATTGCCGCCGTTTTTCGTCATCAAATGGCGAAACTCGCCCACGATGCGATTGCGATTCGTGGTGACCACCTGAATCAGCAAGCCCACGCCGCCGGGCCCGTAACCTTCAAACATGGCTTCTTCGTATTGTTCGCCCTCGAGCTGGCCGGTGCCGCGGAGGATGGCGCGCTCGATATTGTCGTTCGGCATGTTTTCGTTTTTACCAGCCAAAATAGCCGTGCGTAAGCGGGGATTGGAGTTCGGATCACCGCCGCCGATGCGAGCGGCGATGCTGATTTCTCGAATGATGCGAGTGAAAACGCGGCCGCGCTTGGCGTCCGTGGCCGCTTTCTTGTGCTTGATTGTTGCCCATTTTGAATGCCCAGACATGACAAATCCTCTTTATCGCTCGCGACCGCCGGGCGGTCAGCTGAATTTGGATTAATGGCCCCCGCCACTGGCAAGGAATGCGCGCGTGGCTCATTCAACCTGCATTGCGGGGTCGCCCTGTGCGGAGACCGACAATGTGCCGCGAAAAGTCCAACCCAACCGCGAGCCATCCTTTTCCGGAACCTTCGAATTTTAGCACACTTAAGAAGTCACGGGAATGGCGAGGGGGCTTGGAATAGCCCCGTCACATCGTATCCCTCTGGCAAAGCTGACAGGATTGAGCGACAAGAGGCGGAACGAGATGGCCGGGCGGCTAGGGGGCGGGCCGGATGCGATTCACGGCGCGTTCGACGGCCTCCAGCGTGGCAGCGATGTATTCCCGGGGCGACCATGTTTTCATTCTTTCGAAAGCAGCGGCCCGAAGTTTTGCGAGCCGCTCCGGGTCGGAAAGCGCCCGGCGGAGGAGGGAAGCCAGCGCAGCCACATCCCCACAAGGATAGATAAAGGAACGGTCAACCGGCGCGATGAGGTCGCGGCCCGCGCCCACCTGGTCGCTGGCCGCGGCCATGCAGCCGCACAGCATCGCTTCGTTGACGACCAGACCGAAAGGTTCGTATTCCGAGGGGAGGACGAGCAGGTCAGAGGCGGAATAACATGCCGGGAGTTGCGATTGATTCACGAAGCCGAGGAATCGAACATTGTCGTCGCAGCCGAGGCGGGCCGCTTCCGATTGCAGGGCTTCGCGCAAGGGGCCTTCGCCGGCAAAGACCAGCAGAGAGTTGGCCATTTTCGCCTGCGAGAACGCTTGAAGCAGATCGAGGGGACGCTTCCAGGGCTGGAGCTTCGCGCAGAAAAGAATCACTGAAGTGTCCGGACGAGCCCCCCAGGAGGCGCGGACCGAATCCCGGTCAACCAGCCGGGATTGCATGATCCACCAATCGTTGTCCACGACGAACGGCACCCGAGTGACATGCTCATCTGGGATTCCCAGTGAACGCATCAAGTCGCAGGTACCCGAGGAAGGGGCAACGACCTGGCTTGCCAGACGGTACAACAGGGGCCAGAAGGCGCGCTTTACAGGGCCTTTCCATCGGCTGGAATCCCGGGGGGCCAGGGATGTGGCGTCGGTGCCAAAGAGAAAGGCGGAGCGGGACAGTTTGCTGGCAAAATAAGTGATCCAGAAAGAGGCCCGGATGTAGCCCGTGGGACAGAATACGGCGTCGAAGTTTCCTTCGCGGACTAAATTCCAAAGGCCGGGATTGTACAGACCGAAAAAACCTTCGGAGTCCGTGCCTTTGTTGGGGATCTCAATCCATTCATAACCATCGAGCAGGGGAATGTCCCATTGGAAATTCGCGCCAAATTCGGGGTCAACTCCCGGTTTAGCCCCGCGCAACCTGCAGTAGGCCGTTCTCACGTCGAGCCGAGGGTGCCCGGCCATTCTCTTGAGCAATGGCGACATATATTGAACGGGGTGTCCGCAGACGAAGAGAACCCGGTAACGAGAATCAGGCACGTTGGGCACCTGACAAAGAAAGGGCGGGATTCGGATTCAATAAGGAGTAGCGCACAGGGTGGAAGCTCCTCATCTCCAAATTATACATTGGCAATGCGCGGCGACCTCGCGGCCTGCCGGCGGCTACAGATTCTGCCACCAGGACATTTCGCCTCCGTATCGACCATCAACGTCAGCGAACAGAAATGTAGTCATTCTTACCGGTTGCCTGGCCCCGCCAGGCTCAAGCCGGACTCGGTCGGCGATTCATGCATGCTAAGGATGTGCCAACGGTTGTCGGATCTGCGACAAAGCATCATGCCCCGGCCCGCGGTGTGTATGGACGGAGAATCGATCGTGTAGTCATACAAGCTCCACACTACATCGCCGACGGCTCGCTGGTCGCGCATTGTCAGGCAAAGATGGACGTGAGGGGTCGCCCCAAAATATTTCTGCTGAAAATGGTTGGTGGCCTCGTCGCGCCCGCGCAGTTCCCCGCTTGAAGAGCTGAGCACGAAGTCCGGGTCGAAACAGGAAGCCAGTTTGTCCGCGTCCTTGTTGTTAAAAGCCTCGGAGCAGGAACGCATTGCTTGGTCCATCTCCGCGATCAGAGACGCTTCAGCGGAACTTGATGGCGCGATGCCCAGGCGCGCAACGCTGCGTTTCAGATCAAGTGTTACGCCCAATTGTTCCAGAAGATCCACGCCAAGGATGCCGTCGACCTTGCCGCCACACGCTTTGGCGATGGCGCTCAAGTCGATCGCCGGAAGCTTTACGCCTTGCAGAATGTGATTACCCAGGGAGAGCTCGCCGATCGACACTTCGCGCGCGTTGAGAGCGGTTGATTCATGCCAGGATTGGATTTGCACCGTCCGGCTGTGGCCCCGTGGAAATGACTTCTCATTGAGCAGGGACGTGGCAGCCGTGTCTACGAGGAAACGTTTTTCGACGTTGTCTGCGCGAAGAATTGCTATCGGCAGACGGTCGCAACGTTGAAGCGGAATCTCATTTTCATACCCCGGGGTCTGCGCTTGAGCTCGCCAGGCAGCGGGGATAAGGTTCAACCCTGCGATCACTCCAGCGGCCAAAAACAGACAAATTCGCATCACTCCCTCGATTGCACGGGTCCGGTGGCCTGGTCGAGCCGCTGCAAAATCGCGCCGCGGACCAGGCGGAATGCGTTTGGATCCCGGAATAGCCGCGAGCTCCAGTTCGCGCCCATCGCCAGGGCCTGAATTTCGAACGCCAACTGGGGTACGTCTACTTCCTTCTTGAGTTCGCCGGCCAGCTGCGCGTCGCGGGCTGCGTGCTCCAGATTCCCCAGCCACTTTTTCATCAATTCCACGATCTGATCCCGGACGCGCCCCGGCCGGTCGTCGAATTCCAGCGAAGCCGCGGAAAAAAAACAGCCGCCGGGAAAAACCTTCTTCTCGCCATATGCCAGCCAGTTCTCGCAGAGCGCGTGAAGACGCTTCAGCCCGTGAAATTCGTACGCCGGGCGGACCACCCTCTCAACAAAAATATCGCGAGCCTCATCCACAACCGCGCATTGCAAATCTTCCTTGGAACCAAAGTGGGCAAAAAGCCCGCTCTTGCTGATTTGCAGCGCGGAGGCCAGTTTCCCGATCGACAACCCCTCAAGCCCCTCCAAAGAAGCCAGGTTAACCGCCTTTCGAAGGATGGCGCGGCGGGTCTTCAGCCCGCGAGGACGGCGCACAATAGCTTTCCTATCTCGACCGGCGCTATGGCTCGGCGGGGCGGGAGTCTTCGTTCGTAGTTGGATGGTCTTCATATGCGTCAACGACAATAGCACGACCGTTCGTGTTATTACAAGCGGCTTAGGACCCCGATTCCCCGCAAGGGGAGTGAGCTTGCCCGGCTTTTTTCGCCCACGCGACTGCCGCTGCAAGCCTTCTTTGCGGTTCCTTTTTTGGCCAAGTCGGCGGGCACGGCAAACACCGGGAACGCGATAGTCACCCACACATAAAGGTGACTATCGCGGCGGCGATTGGATATAATCCCGCCATCATGCCGAACCAAGAAACGCTGTACCACGTGGCCGGCCGGGTCGCCACCATTACGCTCAACCGGCCCGACAAGCTGAACGCCTGGACGGCCGTGATGGAAGGCGAAGTGCGCGCGGCGATGCAAGATGCGGACCGGGACGACAATGTTCGCGTAATTGTCCTAACGGGCGCGGGACGCGGATTCTGTGCGGGCGCGGACATGTCACTGTTGAGTACGGTTGCGGAAAAGGGGCTCGATGCTGCCAGGCGAGCACAGGCTGTGCAACCTGCTACCGGAAGCCGCGAGAGTGTGCGGCCCGATTTCCAAAAGAAATATTCCTATTTTCCCGCGGTTACCAAACCCGTGATTGCCGGCATTAACGGCCCGGTTGTGGGCTTGGGTCTGGTGATCGCGTTGTACTGTGATTTGCGGTTGGTGTCAGATGGTGCGCGGTTCGGCACGGCATTCGCACAACGAGGACTCATTGCCGAATACGGCATGGCGTGGATGCTGCCGCGCCTGGTGGGACACGCCAATGCGCTAGACCTGCTTTTTACCGCACGAATGATCGATGCCGCGGAAGCGTTGAGAATGGGATTAGTGAACCAGATCTATCCGCAAGGAACGTTTTTGGAAAACGTGCAGAAATATGCGATGAATCTCACCTCCAGTGTCAGCCCCAGGTCCTTGCGGGTGATCAAACGGCAGGTGTATGAGGCGATGTTCCAATCGCTTGCGGAAGCGTTTGAGAGTTCCGAGCAGGAAATGCTGGCGAGCTTGCAGTCCGAGGATTTCAAGGAAGGCGTGGCGCACTTTATCGAAAAGCGGGCCGCAGCTTTCACAGGAAGATAAGGACGCTCCCGTGAACTTCGAATTCAGCGACAAGGTAAAGGAGTTTGAGCGCAGGCTGCAAGCCTTCCTGGACGAACATGTCTATCCAAATGAGCAGCGCTACCGCGACGAAATCGAGAGGAATCGGTGGTTGCCGACGAGGATCATTGAAGAGCTCAGGCCAAAAGCGCGTGCGGCCGGCCTGTGGAATCTTTTCTTGCCGGAAAGCGAGCTCGGAGCGGGACTGACAAATCTGGAGTACGCCCCGCTTTGCGAGATGATGGGCCGCAGCGAGATGGGACCCGAGGTCTTCAATTGTTCCGCGCCGGACACCGGCAATATGGAAGTGCTCGCCCGGTATGGCACGCCGGAACAGCAGGAACGCTGGCTCAAACCGTTGCTCGCGGGTGAGATCCGATCGTGCTTCGCGATGACGGAGCCTGCCGTGGCGTCGTCCGACGCGACAAATATCGAAGCAAGAATCGTCCGCGATGGCGATCACTACCTGATCAATGGCCGGAAGTGGTGGACCTCCGGGGCGGGCGACCCGCGCTGCAAAATCGCAATCTTCATGGGGAAGACGGATCCCACGGCCCAGCCCCATAAACAACAGTCGATGATCCTGGTGCCGCTGGACACGCCGGGAGTGAAAATCGAACGGCTTTTGAAAGTGTTTGGGTATGACCACGCGCCGCACGGCCACGGTGAGCTCACTTTCGAGAACGTCCGCGTTCCCGCCTCAAATATCCTGCTCGGCGAAGGGCGTGGCTTTGAGATCGCGCAAGGGCGGCTGGGGCCCGGCCGAATTCACCACTGTATGCGGTGCATCGGTGTGGCGGAGCGAGCGCTGGAAACAATGTGCAAGCGCGTGCAAGCTCGCACAGCATTTGGGAAATCGTTGGCCGAACAAGACACCATTCGCGCCGCCATCGCCGAGTCGCGCATGGAGATTGAACAAGCGCGGTTGCTGACGCTGAAGGCTGCATACATGATGGATACCGTGGGGAACAAAGCGGCGCGAGCGGAGATTGCGATGATTAAAGTGGTCGCGCCCAATGCCGCTCTGCGCGTGCTGGATCGCGCGATTCAGGCGCACGGGGGTGCGGGCGTATCACAGGACACCTTCCTCGCAGCTGCGTGGGCGAACGTACGAACCCTCCGAATTGCCGATGGGCCGGATGAAGTACACGTGGAATCGATTGCCAAGTGGGAACTGGCCAAAGGCAAGAAATCGGCGAGCGCTTCAGTTTCGCGCTGATACAAAGACGCCGCACCTATCGGCATTAGGCGACCCTTCCGGGAGATATGCATGCCTCCATTGGTTGTTAGCGATCCGCAATCCCTGAAGGAATTCGTCGGCCGGGAATTTCCGGTCACGGAATGGTTCCCTATTTCACAGGAACGCATTGCACTCTTTGGGGAAGCCACCGAAGACCGGCAGTGGATCCATCTGGACCAGACAAAGGCGAAGAACGAATCTCCCTACGGCACGACGATCGCTCATGGATTTCTTACGCTTTCTCTGATCAGCTATTTCTTGAAATCGGCGATTCAGATCCAAAGCGGTGTGCGGCTGGCAGTGAACTATGGATTGAACCGCGTGCGCTTTCCTGCCGCCGTCCGTGCTGATTCGCGAATCCGGGCGCGTGTTGCATTGCTCGCCATCAAGGAACTGCCTGACTCGCTGGAAGCGACGTTCAATGTAACGATCGAATGTGAAGGTACCGAAAAGCCGGCTTGCGTTGCGGAGTGGATCGTACGCTACTACACGTGAGCCACGCGGTTTTGCGCACCCATTCGGATAATCTGAACCTGAAACCCCGTGCGGCGCTAGACCTGCCGTGTCTGCGCTCCGTGCCACGATGCTCGCAGGAGCATTTGGATCGTGTCGGGCATGGAGGCAAAGCGTTCGTCTTTGGTCAGGCCCTGATGATAGCGATAATAAATCTGCTGGACGATGACGGCAAGTTTGAAACGTGCGAACGCCAGATAAAATGCGATCTGCGAAGAATCGGCTCCGGTTTTCTGGGCGTAAGCGTGCACAATTTCCGCCCGCGTCAGGCTGCCGGGAACGTTTGTTGGGCCCCAGCGGTTTTTTTGTAGTTCTTCCGAATCCGCCGCGTCGATCCAATAGGCCAACGTGGTCCCAAGATCCGTCAGCGGGTCGCCAATCGTGCACATCTCCCAATCGAGGACGCCCACAATTTTAGTGATGTCATTCGAATCGAGCACCACGTTGTCGTATTTGTAGTCGTTATGGATCAGCGAAACGCCGCTCTTGGACGGCATGTGCTGTTGCATCCACGCCGTGATTTTCTCCACTTCCGGATAATCGTGAGTTTTTGAACCGTAGTAACGCTCCGTCCACCCGCGGACCTGCCTCTCCAGATACCCTTCGGGTTTCCCCAGATCGGAAAGGCCCACCGCCGCGTAGTCCACTCGGTGAAGCCGAATGAGATTATCGACAAAGGACTCGCTCAAGCGCCGCGCTTTTTCCGCGGAAAGATCCAGACTCGGCGGCACCTGCCTTCGAACAATTACGCCGTGAATCGGATTCATCAGGTAGAACGGCGCGCCGATCACGGATTCGTCGTCGCAATAATGAAGCACTTCCGGAGCCGGAGCATAGGCGGAGTGCAGCTTCGAAAGCACGCGAAATTCGCGGCTCATGTCGTGAGCGGATTTGACCTTGCTGCCGAACGGAGGCCGCCGAAGCACAAGCTCCCTGGCGCCAAGACTCAACGAATACGTCAAGTTGGAATGGCCGCTGGGGAACTGGCGGACCAGGAGCTCGCCGGCCTCGTTCGGAAACTGACGGCGCAGATACGGTTCAAGTCTGGCCAGGTCAAGCTCTTCTCCCGGCCGTATGGGCGCGGGGAGGTCGAGCAAGTCACTCATCCGGAGGCCTCCTTAGCGGTGGGTCAACATCGCGGGATCGTCTAGATGCGGTTGACAATTGAAACAGCTGAGTGTGAATCGCTCACCCGAATATAGGAATTCGCTCCAGGATGAGTTCCGCGACATCCAGCTCACACTTAATGTGTTTTCCGTGGACAACTGCAGCGCGCGCTGCATGGCCACCGCAATGGGTCCCCCGGAAGTGAAAATCACCGTCTTTTCTCCCCGGCTGCCGGCGGAGAGGAACTTGGAGAGGCCGGAGTTCACTCGAGAGCAGAATTCCGCCCAGGTCTCCACACCCGGCGGGGAAATTGTTCCGCGAACCCATTTGCCGACGACGGCCTCGAACAACTTTTGAGAAGTGGCCCGCCGATCGATTGAGCCGGAGGCAGACTGAAAGGCGGAGTGGAGATCGCGAATCTCTTGGTCGCGTTCGAGCAGTTCGGGCAGACTGCGTTCCAGGACTGCCTCACCTTGATATTCGTCAAATTCGCGCAACTCCTGGGGGTCGGGAAACCGCACGCCGGCTTTCCGGCACTCAGCGCTCACCACCGCGAGAGTGTCTTTTTGCCGGACGCACGGCCCTGTGCAGGCACGGTCGAAAACGAATTTTTGTCGCGCCAAATATTCGCCTAGAAGGCGCGCCTGCGCCTCGCCCAGCTTGGAGAGCTTGTCGTAATTTGGCTCGAGGTACGAAGCCTGTGCATGACGGACGAGAAAGACGACGCCCATTTCTGACTGACCCCCTCCGTCAGATGTTCAACAGCGCGGAGCGCCGCCGCGCTAGGCGGTTGCACCCTGTTCTCTGGCAAACTCCGCAAATGTCTTGCCCTCTTCGGCAAGTTGTTTCAGCAAGGGCGCGGGCTCCCAGAGTTCCCCATGCTGACGCTGGAATATGGTGATGCGATCGTAAACGTGTCTCAGTCCCACTGTGTCGGCATACCACATCGGTCCGCCGCGATGCGCGGGGAAACCGTAGCCGTAGATATAAATAATGTCGATATCGGAGGCACGCAGCGCGATGCCCTCGTCCAGAATGCGCGCTCCTTCGTTCACCAAAGCGTAGAGGCAGCGATCCACGATTTCGTCGGAAGAGATTTTCCGCTGCACAATTCCAGCCTCTTCCACCCACTTACGGATGAGTTCGCCGACAGCCAGATCCGGCGTGGCGCGCCGCTGCTCGTCATATTTGTACCAGCCCGCGCCAGTTTTCTGGCCGTAGCGCCCGAGTTCACACAGGCGGTCTTCGACGAACGGTTGGCGAATCCCGGGCGTTTCCAGATGACGATATTCCTTGCGAATGCGCCAGCCGACATCGAGCCCCGCAAGGTCCCCCGTGGCGAGCGGCCCCATCGCCATGCCGAAATTGGAGAGTGCCTGGTCGACGGCATCGACGCCCGCTCCTTCTTCGACAAGGAATTGAGCTTCGCGGCGGTACGGGCCAAACATGCGATTGCCGACAAATCCCCGGCAGTTGCCCACGAGCACTCCAACTTTGCCGAGCGATTTTGAAAGTTGCATGCATGTGGCGACCACTTCCTTGGAAGAAGCTTTGCCCCGGACAATTTCCAGCAACCGCATGACATTCGCGGGGCTGAAGAAATGCGTTCCGATGACGGATTCCGGCCGTGAAGTCGCGGAAGCGATCTCGTCGACGCTTAACGTCGACGTATTGCTTGCAAGGATGGCGCCCGGCTTGCACACCCGATCCAATTCCTTGAACACTTCCTTTTTCAGAGCCATGCCTTCAAAAACGGCTTCGATCACCAGGTCCACATTTGAGAAAGCGTCATAGGCGAGCGTGGGAGTTATTCTCTTCAGCCGTTCTTCGGCGGTCTTCTGCGAGAAGCGCCCGCGATTCACTGAATTCGCATAATTCGACTGGATGGTTGCGAACCCGCGGTCGAGCGCCGCTTGGTCCGCCTCTTTCAGAAGCACGGGAATACCCGCGTTGGAGAGCACCATGGCGATGCCGCCGCCCATCGTGCCCGCGCCCACAACGGCCGCGGAATGAATCGGAATAACGTTCGTCTGTTTCGGAATGTCGGGAATTTTGGCGACTTCCCGCTCGCTGAAGAAAACGTGAATCAACGATTTGGATTGTTCGGAGAAGAGGCACTCGATAAAAAGCTTTTGCTCGGCCTTGCAGCCTTCTTCAAACGGCATTTTCGTGGCGGCCTCCACGGCATCGATGGCCCTGGCAGGGGCCAGCAGGCCCCGCTGTTTCTTGGCAGCCGCTTCTCGCGCGGTGGAAAAGACCAGCGCGTTTTCCGCCGCGTTTCCAAGCTTTTCGTTGCGCTCGCGTGTCTTGGGGGCTGCCTTGCCGGCCACTTCAATAGCAAACGCAACTGCTCCGGCGAGAAGGTCGCCTTCGATGATGCGATCAATGATGCCTAACTTCAGCGCCTCTTCTGCATTAATCGGATTGCCGCTCACGCACATTTCGACGGCTTTGGTCACGCCTGCGAGCCTCGGCAGGCGCTGTGTGCCCGCCGCGCCGGGAATCAGCCCGAGCTTGACCTCGGGTTGGCCGAATTGCGCCGTAGCTAGGGCCGCGCGATAGTGCCCGGCCATCGCCAGTTCCATTCCTCCGCCAAACGCCGTTCCGTGAATGGCCACAATCACCGGCTTCGCGCTGTCTTCGATTTTCAGGAGCAACGGAAGCAAGCCTGCGCCGCGCGGCTTGCCCGAAGTCATCTTTCCGAATTCCTTGATGTCCGCGCCGGCGACGAACGTGCGCCCGCCGCCGATCAGAACCGCAGCTTTGACGCTGGCATCGCTCGCGATCTGGTCGAGCACCTCGGAAATGCCCTCGGGGACGCCGGGGCTCAGAGCGTTGACCGGAGGATTATTGATCGTAATGACGGCGATGCCGCCGTTGCTTGTGAGTTGCACCAGTTCAGTCATCGAATGGCTCTTTTCTTATGTGATTGTACCCTACGCGCCTTTGGCGGAGACGCCGCCGGAGTCGATCACCATCGAAGCAATGCGCTCGCGATGAAACGTGGCGTCACCGAACGCCGTCTCCGACGCCTTCGCGCGCCGGTAGTAAAGGTGAAGATCGTTCTCCCAGGTGAACCCCATGCCGCCGTGAATCTGGATGCCGCGATTGCCGACGGTCCGAGCGGCATCGCTGCAGTACATCTTGGCGATGGAAACCGCGGTCGGAGCGTCCGGCAAGTTTTCTTCAAGCGCCCAACCCGCGTAGTACACAGCCGACCGGGAGCTCTCGGTTTCCAGATACATGTCCGCGCACTGATGCTGCACCGCTTGAAAGATTCCGATGGGTTTGCCGAACTGCTTCCTCGTTTTGGCATATTCGACGGTAACGTCGAGGGTCCGTTGCATGCCGCCGACCAATTCGGCCGCCAAGGCGGCAGTGGCGATATCGAAAGCCCGGAGAAAGTTTGCGCCGGTGCTGAGTTCTTCCGCCGGAGTATTGGCGAATTCGACGACGTAGAGCTTTCGCGTCAGGTCCATTCCGGACATGGGAGATATTTTCAGATCCCGAGCCTTAGAGTCCACCACGAATACACCGTTGCGCGCGACAACGATCAGGAAATCGGCGACCGCCGCATCCGGCACGAACAGTTTGGTGCCGGTGAGCTTTCCGTTGCTGGCATTCAACTGGATATCCCGCGGGTTCCAGCTCGCACCGGCTTCCAAAATGGCAACGGTTGAGCGGGCTTCTCCTCTGCAGATGGGCGCGAGATATTGTTCCTTGTGCGCGGCCGTGGCCACCGCATCCAAAACAGCTCCGGCCAGAACCACCGTCGAGAAAAACGGTCCGGGCAATAGCGCGCGTCCCGCCTCTTCCATCAGCAGCATCAGTTCCACTTTGCCCAGGCCCACTCCGCCATAAGCCTCCGAAAAAATTATCCCGGTGTAACCTTGGTCGGTGAGTTTCGCCCAGAGTGCGGCGTCGTAAGCAGTATCCGTTTCCATCAGGCGCCGCATTTCCGCGCTGGGGCATTCACCGGCGAAAAATTTCCGCGCGCTGTCTTTCAGGAATTCCTGGCTCTCCGTTAAACCGAATTGCATGGCGTGTCCTTTAGTAACTTCTCGGCAGGCCCAAAACGAAATGTCCGATGATGTTTCGCTGCACTTCCGAAGTTCCTGCTTCGATGGTATTTCCCCGCGTTCGCAGGTACGCATACGACCAGATTCCGTTGTCGATCGCGCGCGGGTCGCCGGCCATCAATTGGCCGTACGCTCCAAGCAGCTCCTGCGCCAGTTGCTGAATGCGCTGGTTCAGCTCGCTCCAGAATATTTTCTGAATGGAGCCCTCGGGGCCCGGCACTCCCGTGGCGGTGATGCGGCTGAACGCGCGCATCTGGTTGAACCGCATGATTTCGATTTCCGCGCTGCACTGCGCCAGCTTCTGGCGGATGAGCGGGTCCTCCGCGGCTGGCCGCCCGTCGCGCTGAATAGTATGCGAAAGTTCGATCAGGCGCGTGATGAATCGTTTGAAGATGAGGTGCAACCGGGCGCCGTACGAACCCCGCTCGTACATCAGCGTGCTCATCGCCACATTCCACCCGTCGTTCACCTTGCCCAGCACATTTTCCGCCGGCACGCGCACGTCGCGAAAGAACAACTCGCTGAATTCGGACTCGCCCGTCATCTGCCGCAGCGGGCGAACTTCAACCCCGGGCGAGTTCATATCCACGAGAACAACGGTGAGTCCTTTGTGTTTGGCCGCGGTCGCGTCGGTGCGGACCACCAGTTCGCACCAATCGCCAAGCGTGCCGTAGCTGGTCCACACCTTTTGGCCGTTCACGACGTAGTGATCGCCGTCCAGCCGCGCTTCCGTCTGCAAACCGGCGAGATCGGAGCCCGCATTCGGCTCAGAGAAGCCCTGGCACCAGATCTCCTCGGCGCTCAGAATTTTCGGAATGTAGCGTTTTTTTTGCGCTTCCGTTCCGCAGGCGATGATAGTTGGTCCAATCAGGCCCAAGCCCAGCGAGTTGGCCATCGGCGGCGCGTCCACGCGCGCCATCTCTTCCCAAAACAGGGCTTGCTGCATCAGCGTGGCGCTGCGGCCCCCGTATTCCTTGGGCCATGAAACCGCTGCCCAGCGGCCTTCCTGGAGTTTCCGTTGCCAGGCGCGCAAATACGGGAACGATTCTTCCAGCGGCTTTTCGCGCCACTCGTTCCAGTCTTTTGGGACGTTCGTAGCCAGCCACGCGCGGAGTTCATCGCGGAACGCCAATTCCTCGGCGGTTAAGTTTAAGTCCATGGACGATGCTCCTTACTCCTCTGTTTCCTTGAGGCGCCCTCGTTTTCTTTCGTGCTCGCGAAGCAATTCCCGGTCCGGGTAACCGATTCAGACGGAACTCTTGCGTGTGATAAAGTCCGGGCGGATCGTATCCGCGCCGTGCCAATACTTTTTGCGGAGATCCTTTTTCAGAATTTTCCCAGTCCCCGTCTTTGGCAGACTGGCAACAAATTCAACGGACCGCGGGCACTTGTAATGCGCCAGGCGCGAACGGCAGAAATCGATGAGCTCCGATTCCGTGGCGGCGGCATTCGGCTTCAGCACCACCAGGGCTTTCGGCACCTCGCCCCATTTGTCGTCGGGAACCGGGATCACTCCAGCCTCAAGCACCGCAGGGTGCGCGAGGATGGCTTTCTCAAGTTCGAGGGACGAGATGTTCTCTCCGCCGCTCACGATGATGTCTTTCTTACGATCGACGACAAGCAGGTAGCCGTCTTCGTTGACCGTTGCCATGTCTCCCGTGTGGAACCACCCCCCCCGCAGCGCTTCGGCGGATGCCTCCGGTTGTCGCCAGTAACCCTCCATCACGCCATCCCCTCGCGCTACGATCTCGCCGATGCTCAGGCCATCGCGCGGCACGTCGTTGTCGTTCGCGTCCACGACCCGCAGCTCAACACCGGGGATCGCGTATCCCGTCATCGCTTGCCCCACGAACCGCTGCTCGCCTTCCCACCCAAGCTCCGGCTTTATCGGTGAAAGCGAGAGCGCCGGCGAAGTTTCCGTCAGGCCGTAGCCCGAATAACACTCGCAACCGAGTTTTTCCTCGACCTCGCGAATAAGAGTTGGAGAAGACGCCGCGCCGCCAATCACGATCCGCCGCAAGCTGCCCAAGTTGTACTTGGGGCGCTCCGGACAATTCACCAGCGCCGTGGCCATGATCGGAACCAGGCTGCAGGAATGGACGCCTTCCTTTTCGATCAGGCGAAACACTTCCCTCGTTTCGAAGCGCTGGATCATTACGTGCTTGCCGCCGAGCAAGGTGAGGAAATGCGCCACGCCCCAGCCGTTCGCGTGGAAGAGCGGAATTGTGTGCAACTCCACCGCACCGCTCTCGATATGGAACCCCAGGCAGACATGCACCGCGTGGAGATACACATTTCTGTGCGTAAGCATCACGCCCTTTGGATTGGCGCTCGTTCCGCTGGTATAGAAAAGTTCGGCGAGAGCGTTTTCATCGATTGCGGCGATGTCGGCGCGATAGGGTGTGGCGTCGCGAAGAAGTTCATCGTAATTGCGCGGAGAAAGCCAGGGCGCTTCCGGTGAGCCATCGAGCTGGCAAATCATTTTTACCGAGGGAATATCCTTGCGAAAAGATTCGGCCAGGCCTAGCAACTGCTTTTCAACGAAGAGAATCGTTGCACCTGCATCGTTCAGAATGTAAGCAAGCTCGTTCGGGGCGAGCCGGATGTTCAATGGCAGAAGAACCGCGCCGGCTTCCAGAACTCCGTAGTAGGCTTCCAGCAGGCGGTGGCAATTGGTGCTGAGGAAAGCGACGCGGTCGCCGGGCTGGATGCCGGCTTGCCGCAGGGCACCGGCCAGACGGCGCGTGCGTTCGGCAAGCTCCACGTATGTAAATTTCTGATCATTGCAAACGACCGCGGTTCTGCGCGGGTACTGTTGCTCCGCGTAGCGAAGGAAGCGCAATGGGGTAAGGGGAATGTTCATGGTTTGGCTTGCCCACGTCAGGCGGATTGCCCTCCATCAACCACAAGAATGTTTCCGTTCACAAAATTCGATGCGTCGGATGCCAGGAAAACAGCCGCTCCCTTCAGGTCATCCGATCCACCGAAGCGTCCCGCGGGTATGCCTGTCAAGAGCATATCTTTATTCCGCTCGATGATTTTCCCCGACATGTCGGTCGGGAACCAGCCCGGCGCGATGGCATTTACCTGGATGTTGTGCATTCCCCACTTGCACGCCAGGTCCTTCGTGAAAATAATCACGCCGCCCTTGCTCGCGCTGTAGCCGATGGCCGAGAAACTTGGTGGCGAACCGCGCAACCCGGCGACGGATGCGATGTTGATGATTTTCCCGCGGCGCTGGGCAATCATGATCTTGCCCGCGGCTTGGGAAAAAAGAAACGTTCCCGTCAAGTTGGTCTCGATGACCTTTTTCCATTGCTCCAGCGTCATCGCTTCGACAGGCGCGCCCCACGAGGTGCCCGCATTGTTGACCAGGATATCGATTCTCCCAAAACGCTGGACCGTGGCGTCAGCCACCGCTTGAATGCTGCCGGGATCTTTCACGTCGCAACCGAGTGCAAGAACCTCGGCGCCAAGCTTCTGCAGTTCCTCAGCCGCTTGCAGGCAGCGCTCCTTCTTGCGCGCGCAAAGCACCAGATTAGCGCCCATTTCGGCCAAACCTTCCGCCATTTGCCGCCCGAGCCCAATGGATCCCCCGGTAACGATGGCTGTGCGTCCTGAAAGGTCAAAGAGTCTCTTGGCGTTCACCGGAGAATCCTCAACTGGGTTGCCGCGGAGTCTCTCAATCGTTGTCTCTATCTCTGTCGTCGGCATCGAACGGCCGGAGATACTGGGTAGGCTCGAATTTTATGAAGGCCGGGGCTACGGGTACATTGATGCCTGCCGGATTGGGGAAAATATTGAAGCCGGGGCCAAGAGCTTCGGCGTTGTTGTTGAGATCCGTCACATCGAGTGGGCCCCATTTCCCAGTATCCAACCGGGCGAGAAGCGCCTGCACCGCGGCGATAGTTTCCGCCGGCGTGAAAGCGCAATGGCCGGCGCGCGAGACGAAAGTCTGGCGCAGAAGTCGCTCGTTGCCTTTTTCGCGAACAACCTGGCGGTAAGCCCGTTCGTTTTCCACCACCACCAGCCCGTCGCCGGTGGTGTGCATGGTCAGAACCGGAATATGAATCTCGCCGTTATAGGTGATGTTTTCCTGCAAGTAAGCGGCGGCATGCGGGTCGGCGCCAATCCGCGCCGTCTCATTCAGCATCTTGAGGTCGGCATCGAGATCCAAGCCGGCCTGCGCGTACAGAGCGCGAACTTCGGCGGCGTCAGCAGAGTGCTCCAACTGTACGCGGTAATCCACGCCGGTATTCCAGGAAGGATTGCCTTGGGCGCGAAATTCAAGCTCCGCGCGAAACGCAAACGCGAACGGAAAGTCCACCATGGAAGCCCAGAGGAATTGGTTGGCCTGCTGGTCGGTGAAATCCGCGGGAGCAGGCTCGGGAGAAAGAGGAGTAAACCAACCCGGCGTGTCACCGAGCGCGGCAACCAGTGAGAGGCGGGCTCTGCCCTGCGGCGTCCCAGCCGCACCTGCCAGCAGTCCCTCCGCGAGTTTCAGGTTGCCAGCGGGATCGGTGATGTTTACAAGCTGCAGGCCAGGTGCTCCGAGCAAGGTTTTGAACGCGAAAGCCGAATCGAGTGCCGTATTCCAGGTGGCAATTCCGCCGGAGAGCACGCCGCACATCGGGAGGGCGGCATCAAAACGATCCGGATAGCGCTGGATCAAACCGGCAGTAATCATTCCGCCGAGAGAATGGCCCCAGGCGATTGTTCGAGTGGGCTTGCCAACACTTTGCGTGAAGAGGTCAAGCACGGCGATCTGGTCCGGCAGAGCTTGCTGAAGAGCCCAACCTGAAGTGGCGTAAGAGGAGCCGGCAAGAGCAAACCCGCTCGCCAGCATGAAGAATCGCGTGGCCATGTCTCCGACGTCCATCGCGGGATTTGGAGTGCCGGGGACCACATACCCGTGGCTGTAGAGAAAGAGCGTCCCGTTCCAGTTTGCGGGTACCTCGATTAGAAAAGTTGCGCCGTCTGGCAAGGTCCCTTTGTGAGCAACAACACCTGGCTGCGCCGAGCCGGTGCTTGCAGCCGAAAGGATCAGGACGGCCACTAATACGAAAAGGAATGTTGCTTGCTTGGTTTTCTGCCACATGATCGGGAACCTCCACAATGCAAATTTGAAACTGACTCTGGCGCGGAAAATTGAAATTCCGGGCTCCGGTTCACAACCAGACGACGTGAATTTGCCGACGGCACCCTGGAAGATGCCGCTATGCTCCGAGTTCCCAGGGCTTAGAACGTGAACCGCGCCCCGAGTTGGATTTCGCGTTTCGGAAAAGCAGCCGTGAACCCCAGTGGCGTGCTCGGCGAAACCACCGTTCCGTCGCTGAGGACCCGGCCCGGAGCTATCCCGTGCACATTGAACGGCGGCGCGAACGCCGCGCCCACAATATTGTTCACGCTGGCGTAGTTCGTGTGGTTCGCAAGGTTGAATGCTTCCGCGGTGAGTTGCAGGGAAGCCTTCTCGCCCAGCTTGAAAGCACGGGTGAGGCGCATGTCGAAGTCGTAGTAGCTTGGGCCAACGCCGCTGTTGCGGGGTGCGCCGGGCGGTCGGTCGTTGGTGAAATGGCCGTCTCCGTTGATATCGGCGCCGGCGAGTAGATTGAACGGATGGCCGCTGTTGTAATTAAAGACGGGCGAGAGTTGGAAGCCGCCGAGAATGCGCGAACGCTCCCACGGGCTTTCGATCACTGCTGCCACCACCACCTTGTGCCGTTGGTCAAAATCAGACAGCGACCGCTCGCAACTGAGACACGTGGCGTTAAATGGAGAATAGTCGCTGTTGAAGTCCGTCGCTTCGTCCATCGCCTTGCTGTAGGTATAGTTCGCCATCACCGTGAAATGATTCGAAAAGCGCCGTTTCAACTCAAAGAGGCCGCCCTGATAGAGCGCGGTCGCCAACGAACTATAAACATTGTTCTGCAGAATCGTGTGCGTGGGATCGGCAAAGCACAGCGCGGGATTGCTCGCGCAAGCCGGCGCTCCCCAGTTCTGGAAAGGGAGGCCGTTGGTGGGGAGCCCATTCGCGCCTACGCCCGGTTGACCACAAGCCACGACCCCCGCCGTCGGACAGGTAGGCGCCCCAGGCAACAGGTTGGTGTCAATCGCCACGGGCAGGTGAAGTGTATGGACGTAGATGTAATTCGCGGAAAAGGTGAATCCCGCTCCCAATTCTCGCTCGAAGCCGAACGAAGCCTGTTGCGACATCGGGCTCTTATAGTTTGGCTGGCCCGCGAAGAGCACTGTACCGGGCGGCAAGGGGCCCGTGTTGGCAACGGTCAGGCCAAACTGCGCAATGTCCGCCGGCGTAATGCAGGCGAACTGGCCTGCGGCTGGCTTGCCGCAACCGATAATGTTGTTCTGCAACGGATTCGCCGGATTGAACCCCTCCGCATACAACGTCTGGAAAATCTCCGCTGAGCTCGTTACCGGATGCGCGGGATTGCCGGTAGCCGCGCCCAGGATGCTCACAAGAGTGTTGGCGATTGTTCGCGTGCCATTCACGTTCCCGAGCACCTGCACGACGCCGGGAATCTGCGCGTAAATCGGCGAATAGAAAATCCCATAGCCCCCGCGGATCACAGTTTTGTGGTCGTTGAGAGGATCCCAGGAGAACGAAACGCGCGGGCCGACATTCTTCTTGGGCGTATGCAATGGCCCGTACTGCGAATCCAGCTCGTAGCGCAGGCCATAATTCAGCGTGAAATTGGACCGCATCTGCCAGGTATCCTGCGCATACAGCGCCGTGAACGGACGGGTTTGCACGTACTTCGGATTGCCGAAGCCTTGCTCGTAGAATGCCGGCAGCCCCAGGCTCCAGGACTGCAGGGTACTTATGCTCGATTCCGGAGCGGAGACGCCGCAGGCCGCGGGCGCCTCCAGGCACAAGCTGACCAATGCACCAGGAAGCTCCAGGAATTCAAATCGTCCCGGAAAGAACGTCTGCGAGGTCGTGTTGTTCTGGCGAATCAGTTCGCTGAAGCCTAGCTTGATCGAATGGTGCCCCCGGACCAGTGTCACGTTGTCGGCAAATTCATAGCGGCGCCCGGTGGTTATACTCGGAAGAAAAATCCCCCGGCCGAAGAAACCGAAACCCTCCACGTCCAACCCCGGTCCGCCGGGGTCATTAGTGTTCACGTTAAATTGATAAATGTTCCACTGGATGCGCGCTTCGTTTGCCGTCGAGGCATTGAATTGATGAAACCACGAACCCTGCAACGTGCTGTCCCAGGCAAGTTCCGAAGTGCCGCGGGAAAAGGCGGTTAACGCTTGCAGGTCCGGATCCTTTTCCGAGAGATGATCAAAGCTGTAGCGCAGGAAACCCTGATCGTTGTCGCCGAAGCGGTGATCGAGACGCGCGGAAAAGTCGTTCGAACGGATCGGGAACGGGAACAACCCGCCATTGGCCGCGAACTGATTAACAATGTAGGGGTCCAGAATGGATTTGATCGGGGGAATAAAAGGATTGGGGCCGGCCGCGGGGTTTACTGTCAGCAGGCTGTTCAGCGCGAATGCGCAGGTTGGCGCAGGCAGAATCAGGGGATTCGATAGCGGGTTTGACGCATTCGTTGTAATGCACGGAACCATATTCGTGGCCGGCTGCGCCGCCAGTTGGCCGATGATGCTCTGCTGCGTGAGCGTGGGAGCAAATATATTGCTGTTCGTCAGCAGCGGGACGGAGTCCTGCGCATCAGAACGCAGCCCTTCGTATGCCAGGTATAGAAACGTCTTGTCTTTCCGGATAGGGAATCCCACGTTACCGCCAAATTGCTGGCGATTGAGGCTATCCTTTATTGGCGTGCCCTGCGCGGTCAGCGAAAATGGTTGACCCGGCACCAAAGCTTGCGTGAAGGCGAACGGGTCACGCGCATCCATGGCGTCATTTCGGAAATACCCGAACAGATTCCCATGCAAATCGTTGCTACCCGACTTGGACACGATATTGATCGTGGCGCCGCTCGCTCCCCCCAACTCGGCCCCGTAGTTGCTTCGATTAATCTGGAATTCCTGCACTGCATCCTGACTCAGGTTCAGCCGCACGCCTCCGGCATCGTCGTTGGCTTCGCCTCCGTCCACCGTAACGCTGTTCCCCCTCCCGTTGCTGCCATAGAACGAAAGTCCACTCTGTGGCGTCTGTTTGACGCGGAAGTCAGCATTGTCGGCAATCGTGTTCGAATTGCTTACACCCGGGGCCAACAGAGTAAATGTAAGATAGTCGCGGCGAGCGATGGGTAGATCCGCGATGTATTGTTGTACCAGCGTATCCGCTTGGCTTCCCCTGGCTGTTTCAACCGTCGGCAACTCGCCGGTTACTTCTATTTGCGCCGTCCCGGTCGCTAACTTCATGTGAAAATCCAGAATCAGCGTTTGCCCGACGTTAACTACCACGTTCCGATGAGTTTCCGTTTGAAAGCCGGACACTCGGACGGTCACGCTGTAAACTGATGGCGGGAGCCCTGTCACCTGAAACTCGCCGTCGCTCCCCGTCACCGCGGTCCGCCGAATCCCTTTCTCGGCGTCTTCGATCTCTACGGTGGCCTTCGGCACTGTGCCGCCTGCGGGATCTATCACCGTGCCCCTGACCTCGCCCGAGGTTCCGGTGCCTTGCGCAAGCACCACCAGATTCGCGGGAAACAATAACGCCGACAACGCGAGAGCACCAGCGAGCAAGGTTGACCTCATAGATCCTCCTCGTAAATCGAACGCATCACCGAAATTCTTGAAATTGGACCAATTACGCTCTATCCCCACCGCCATCCAGCTGACCGCAAATTCTTCAACCGGAACCGATGCCGGCTCGTTCCAGCTTGGCAATTCGTTTTGAACTGTTGCAGTCGACCTTACGTCATCCTTCAGGTAGTTAAGGACTCAATTTTCCCCGACGTCCGTATGCAAAATTATGATAGTGCGTATCACATAATATTTACTAACGTCAAGACGAATCCACAATTCAACCTTCATATCGGCCCAAGCACTCTGCCAGCCATGTGAAATTGTGGAATTGGGTGAGGAACTGCGCAGGGGCAAGGCTGGCGTCACGAGAATTTGCGGCCAAATTCTCGTTTCGAGATTCTCTAACGGGGAACCAGCACCATCCGGCCGCGAACTTGGCCGCGCCGCACTTGTTCCAGGACTGCATTCACCTCCGTCAATGGGCACGTGGTGACTTCGCATCGAACCTTCCCCGCTGCGGCCATGGCCAGCAGTTCGCGCATGTCCTGCCGCGTGCCGACCGAAGAAGCCTGGACGCGCACCTCGGATGCCGCCATCTGGATGGGCTGAAAACAAATTGACTCGGCGGGCAACCCGACTACAAGGAGAATTCCCCCCGGCCTGACACAGGGCAGGGCCGTCTCATACGCCGCTTTTGCAGCGGAAGTCACTATCGCCGCATGTACGCCGCCGATGCCTCGCAGCTCCTTCACAACATTTACCTTCGCGGCGTTCAAGGTAAGCGAAGCGCCCATGCCTCTGGCTTGCGCAAGTTTTTCGTCGGACACATCGATCGCACTGACGGCCGCTCCCAGTCCCAGCCCAATCTGCACCGCCAGGTGGCCCAGGCCGCCGATGCCAAAAACGGCCAACCGTTGGCCCGGCTGGATTCCAGCGTGATTGAGGGCGCGATACACCGTGACGCCCGCGCAGAATAGCGGAGCAGCGTCGATGCAGGAAAGTCCTTCTGGTATCTTCAGGGCATGACTCGCGGGAGCCTTTACGAATTCAGCATAGCCGCCATCCACCGTTACGCCGGTGATCTGTTGTTTGCGGCAGAGGTTCTCATTGCCCTCGCGGCAGAATTCGCATTCTCCGCAGGTCCAGTGCACCCACGGAACACCTACGCGGTCTCCGAGTTCCAGGTGCTCCACGGACGCGTCCTTTTCCACCACGCGACCCGCGATTTCGTGCCCGAGAATCAAAGGCTTCTTGGTGATCGGAACGATTTGCGGCCAATCGCCGTCGGCCACATGCAAATCCGAATGGCACACGCCGCAGGCTTCCACCTCGATCAGCACTTCGTGGGCGCCGGGCTTCGGCCGTGCGATCTCGTCGATTCTCAGAGGCTGTTTGAATTCGTGCAGGACGGCGGCTTTCATCGCTTCCACCTCGGATAAATCTGGATTCGCAATTCAGATCTCAGCGCACGAATAAAGGATTGTTGAACATCCGAGATCGATCTAATTCCCCGCTAAGGTCTGGCGCCGCGCAAAAAGAATTCGACCGCATTTCTTACGCGCTCGGTGAGTTTGTGCGGTCCGGTCAGATCCACAGCCCATTGGCGCACGACCGTATTGAAAAGTCCTTCCATGAATTCGGCAAGGTGCACGACGGGAAAATCCGGGGTGATTTCTCTGTTTTTTTGTCCCTCCGCGATAATCTCTCGCAGCAGGCTGACGGTTGCCGCTTCCGCTCCTCGCAATTCCGGCGAACGGACAGGGTCCATCGCGCCGGCCAGAATTACGGCTTGCCACAACGGGCGTCCCACTTCGGTCACATTTCCAAGAGTTTCGTAAAAGCGGCGCAAGCGCTGCTCCGTCGTCGCCTTTACGGAGAGCTCTGCCTTCAGGCTTTCGGCCTGGCGGGCGAACGCGCGCCGCCCCACTTCGCGCAATACCGCATCTTTACTGGGGAAATACCGGAAAAATGTGGGTTGGCTGATCTCCAGAGTGTGGACGATGTCGTCGATTCGCGTGTTTTCATAGCCGCGCCTTCGAAAAAGATGCAACGCCGTTTCGACGATCTGCTCCCGCAAACGCGCCTTCTTACGCTCGCGCAGCCCGGAGATTGGTTCTTTCCCGGAGGGGGGGTGGCCGTGGCGTTTGTTTGTGGCCTTGCGTTCGTTGGCCCTCCGGGGAGCTGCCGGACGTCTTCCGGCAGTCTTTGCACGGCGCATAATTGGTTTCCTCCGGGGTGATGCACAGCCAGTCGCGCGGCTTATATTTCGATAGTCGCCCTAACATTATAGTGACTAATGCAAAGTTGCAAGCCTCCCACTGCTGGTGTCCTGATTGCCCGTTAGGAAGTGAGTCTCAGGAGTAAGTGGCGCGGTGCGGGCAGGAGCGCGCAATGAAAATTCTACCGATATCTCACGAAGTGTAACTTTAACGTTTGTGTTTTGAGGATTGGATTGACTGCGGTGCACCACAATGCAGCATTTCACTTCGCAATTGTCACTAAACGCGTTGTAAGTTATGATCAAGTGGACGGTTATAACCGGAGAGGTGGCCGAGAGGCTGAAGGCGGCGGTTTGCTAAATCTACCTGCCCTGTTCGTACTCACCACGTTTCATTTGTTTTGAATGATTTGACACGCTGTCAGTTGTACTGAATCATCCCATTTGCAAGCTAGAGTGCACCAAGAGTGCACCAAAAAAAGCCCTTCGCTACCTTCAAGATATCCGCAATTTCTGAACAAATGAAGCTTTCCGAGTCACATTCATCCCTCAGCCCCTTGTGCCGAACCCTTGAGGTGCGATTGGCGAATGTGGAACAACTAGCTAACCTCGACCTGCCAGTATGCCTGTTGCCAGACTTCGAATCCTTCCCCGAGGCGAACTTCAGCGCTGCTTTCCGTTCGACACCGGCCGCATACCAAATTCACGAGCCCCAAATCCTCGTCAATGGAGACCGATTCTTATCTCTTCCTTTCCATATCCAACAGGCCGCCATTGCGCACGAAATCGCCCACGCCATTTGCAAGCGAACGCCGTTGCAACTTGTGGACCCCGATTGGGGTATTCGCCTCAGCGAAGAGATCGTGGCTGACTTCCTCGTGTGCAGCTGGGGGCTGCTGGACGAGCTCACCGAAGAGCGCTCAAGGTCGTACGGCGCGCGATACTGCGAGATTTTGCGAATGTGGCCGCGGCAAGCGGATTTCGTTCGGCAAATGACAGTTTGGTATCAACAGAAACTTTCAGGGCAGGCCCGACCGGTAGTTGATCACGGTGGCTCCGGGTCTATGCATCGATCGTTTCTCTAGGACTGAACTCGGTTTGTACGGGACCAATCTACTCTCCACCGGCCGCCCCGCAGTGGAGCCCAGAAGAATCGCTTGGCGGGTGTCATGCGCGAATGGTGATACAACGCAGCAGTACGCTCGTAGAAACCACGGGTGTGCCAGGAAGTCCGAAATCCGAACCGCTCAATATCCAGGTGGTGGCAGAATTCTTGACACAACGTGCTTAGAAAGGTCCCGAACGAGGTTATTTCCTTCCGAACCGCCGTTTTCAGCCACACGCCGATCAGTTTCGTCCCAGCTTGGTAGTCCCCAAAAAACTCGATGGTTGCTCGTTCCCGCACGCGCAGCGGCCGAGCAGCCAAAACTCGGACTGAACAGCGGGAAACCCCATAGAAATCGGATGCAGCGGAAAGAAACTCTGTACAGGCTCGACTCACATCTCCAGCCGCTTCGAACTTCATCGCAACTTCAAGAGACGCGGCAATGCTCTGTAGCCGTCCGTCACCCGGCAACACTAGGTCCTTCATCCCGTCGCTACGGCAAAACGATTCGCGACTTTTCTTTCGTGGCGCGGCATCCGTCGGCATTTCGTTTTCCTATTGTCTACACCCAGTCAGCGAGCCAAGCATCATTCGAACCGCTCGTCCCTTTCTCTTTCCATTCTCTCCATTATGTTTTCCGCTTGCCTTGCCGCCGAAACCTCTTCACCGAGTCTCGTTTTCTCCGCGGCGATGAGGCCCAGTAAAGCTGGATCAGATTCCATTTTCAACTCCTCAAGGAGCTTCATATTCGATTCGATAATTGCTGCCCGCGAACCTCTCCAGTTCCCCGGAGTGAACTTTCGTATAAACAGTTTAAGGACCGCAGCGCGATTGGGCGCCCGATCCAATAGTTTGCGAGCGATATCGCGCCACTGCACGCGCCCAGGCGCCCCTGACAACAGGAAGGGTGTTACCGCACCCGCAATCGCAGGATAACGAATGGCAGGCGCCTCGTCACACCAACCGATCAGATCATCGTCCGAGATCTTATCAAGCGGATGGCGCCCAAGCTGGCTCGCTTCATCGAGAATCCTAACCCCCGATTCAAGCTCCGTTTGCTCACCTCCGCACAACGCATCCAATGCTGCGCGGGGTTGTACGCGGAACAGGATCTCCAGAAGCTCCCCGTGGTACGACGCGTAGGTTTGCGAGTTCGCGATTGCATCCTTCAGATTGCGACAAATCTCGCGAACCGCTGCTTGCCCCTTGTCGCCAACCAGACACTCCTCCGCGATCACACTTAGCCGATACTCCTCGCCAGGCCTCTTCCGTGTAAACCTTAGCCGGCGCATCAACTCACACCCAATACCGGTCAGTTCGGTAGACCAATTCTGACTTCTGGCGTAGGAAATCCGCATGTAGAGAAGTTCAATGGCAACGTCTAGGCCGTCCGGCACCGAAGCAATCCCCATCAACAGTGCGCTGAAGTCATTCCCAGAGATTGCATGAGTCGCGCCACCCATAACCAAGCTACGATAAATTCCCACTCTGGCTTTGCGAACTTGGAGCGATCGTAGAAGACGGCCGACACCATCTTTGTTGATACCCACGGAAGTCTGCAGAACCGGATACCAACGCCCCAACAAGTCGTCTTCCACAGCCTCACCCAGGAGGCTGCCCGCGAGGTCAGCTTCGCGCTCGTTGAGAGCATTCAGGAAACCTCGAAGAACTTGCACGTTCTGCATGTCTTTGTCAGTCAACCCGAGTTGCGCGACCAACTTGTTCCACATTGCGCGGGGATCCTTCGCCTCCTGAGCAAGGCCCCTCCCAAATTGCCATAACTGTCCGCCATTTCCCGTCATTAAGTCGGGCAGTAACGTTCCCAAAGAACTTTCATCCGCCGCTGCCGCTCGCCCCAAGTCCTGCGCCATGCTCTCGACCTGTGCCATGCTCTTCTGCACATCAGTCGTTCCGTCCACACTTGCATCAACCCCCACATATAGCATCGTTTCCGAGAGAACGATTGATCGCACTTTTTGCAGGAGATCCTTCGGTTTGAGGTCGACTTCGAGCGCCACCAGACGGCTCGCTACCGTTGCTTCCGAACCACGAGAGTCATAATGAATCGTTTGGCGAACTGCAATCCAACCCCCGGGCCAGAACTCTTTCTCCGAAATCCGACGGCAAACCCGTTCCAGGTCATCGTACATTCCGGCAGAACTCCAAAGACCTCGAAACTGTTCTGCGACAATCTCTCGTACGTTCGGCGCTACCGGTTTGTCAGACAATGCAAATTCTTCTGCGAGGGTCAGACCCTTCTTGAACCAGTCCTTCACCTCTGCCCGACTGCGAGGCCACCACCCGTAATCCCGCGAGTGCGCGCCAAACTCAAACTCCGAAGTGGACCCAAAGTGAACAGATTCCAGACTTGCTCGTAGCGCCGCCAAACCCAAGGCCTGCCTCTTCGGATCGTCCGACAACAAGAGTGACCGGGTAACTGCCAATCGCCGATCAATCGTCGCCCGCGTTCCGGAAAAATACATTGGGAAGAGCGAGGCGAAGATTCGTCGACCTTCGTTATTTTCATTGTCTACATTTCCAGGCCCGACAATCTGGATCAAAAGAGCGCTGCAGCGTTCAAATAGAACTGGGTCATAAGCCAACAACCGTAAAATGCGAAGGTAGCGCTTGTAGTCGGTCGCCAGATCCTTTTTTTCAAAAACCGCTCGCTCTAGCGCTTCCAGAGTTGTTTCTGGAGAAACAGGAGCGATATTGCTAAAGAGTGCGAAACCGAGCTCGTTCAACTGTGCCAGATTTTCCAGCATGCCTCCCCGGGCGAGCCATCCCGAAGCCACCGACTGCGCTTCCTTGCTATCGTTCAGATAGCTCAGTCTTCGCGAAAACGATCTCAGCAAGCGCTCACGACCTTCGCGACGGAAGCAATTGTCCACTGCACCGGGTGTAATGTTCTGAAGGGCGAGCGCCGCCAGTCGGTTGGCGATTGCGTGCGGCAGGATTGCACGCCAAGGCCCCCGCCGTTGTGCTAATCCTCGCCGTTCCAATTCTGCGCAGTATGCGAACATTTCTGGCGCACTCTTCCCCGCAAGACTGCCAAGAAGTGAAAGCTCATCCATCGCGTCCCCGGATATGTTCTCCCCTTCGAATGAATAGACCAATGACAGAGCCTGGGCTGATCGGAACAATCCCTCGTCCGGTTCCTGTCTCTGTTGAAACAACCGCCTAAATAACTCCTGGTCCGATAACTGGCCAACTCCCTCATCTTTTTCGATTCTTCCGGCAAGTGCGATCGCCACACGGGCGTTTCCCCCGGAAAAATCGGCAATTCGTCGCGCGTCCACGGGAGACAATTTCGGAAATCGGTCCCGGATCAACTTTTCTGTCAAATCGATCGACGCCACATCGAGAATGAAGACATCCGTACCTTCCGGTTCATCTTCTCGGATGTCGTATTCCACCGTAATCAGACTGAGCAAACTTCCATCTGCTCGACACAATTCCGACAGGCGATAGTGCAGATCGGGTGGACAGTTATCGACAACGAGTACTGCCCTTCTGTGAGTGCCAATTAGCGCGGAAGACAGAGCAACCGGCGAAGGGTTGGGTCCATCTGCGACGTTCGTATACACCGCCATGGAGGGGTCAAGACTGCGCGCTCCCACCCGATCATCAAATAGCGCTTGCGCCAGCCGTGTCTTGCCTACCCCGGACAGTCCAACCAAGCGCACAATTCCTTGGGGATTCCGTAACGTGTCCCGAATACCTTGAATCCCATCGATTGCGGACAGGCCGGACTCTGTCCGCTGCTGCGGCGTTCTAATTCGAAGTTCGCCATCGAGAAGATAGTCGCTGGCGATGCTCTCATGTGGATACGACCACGCGCCATAACCCGACCAACCATCCAGTCTTTTCCCGATTCGCTCTCTGACCCACAAGGTCGTCCCGGTATGGTCGCGCAACCACGTTTCAATCCTTTTTCGGTCATAGAAATCGACGAACAGAGAGCTTCCGTTTGCCAGGTCCCAGACAGCTTCCGTCATCGCGGTGCGGCGATCGCGCAAGGCCGAATCGGATGTCGACCCTTTGGAACTCACAATAATGTATGCGCCTGACTGAGCAGCAAGTTCCCGGATAACGGGTCGCACCACTCCATCGGGGCGCATTTCGGATGAAATTCCCGAAGGCGGTGTGTCCTCGGCTTTGACCTGGAAAACCGTTTTCGATCGCGGAATCAACCCTTCGGGCTCCACCTGTGAGGGCAACGTCACGCGTACGTCTACACCCCCGTCCCCCGCATTCTGATTTCCGCCCCAGGTCACGCAAGTAGGCGAAATTCCTCGCCGTTTCATATCGGACTCGCACAGGCGCCCGACCAAAGACCGCAGGTCCTCATCGTTCAACAGTGCGATATCGTCCGAGGTAACCTCAAACACAGCTCACTCCAGAAGGTTCGACCAACTCAATCCTGCACGGTCCGAACTCACAAAATTCTGCAACCGGTGCAGCAACGCTGTAGCCCACCCTTAACCTGGAAATTGGATAGGTTGGATCTTGCTGCTCTCTGTAGGAATCGTAAATCCGGTGACTTCCTCAAACGTCTCGCCCGTAAAATGAAGTTCCTTGCGCAAATCTTCCAAAGTTAACTCCACCTTCGTTCCGAGAGACTGGAGTGCTGAGCCCAGCAATTCCGGTTCCTGAAAACTCGGCTCCTCCGGCTCGCCAGTCGTCGGCCACTTTTTCCAGGCCATGTATTTGTAGGCCTTCCGATACTCGACGGCCCCAATCAGTCCCAAATCGTATGCACGTCGCACGATGGCCGCGGCGCTCACTCGCCAGCGCCGCTTCAACGCAAAGATGTGTTTCCACGAGAACGTCGCCTCGCACCGAAACTCACGCGCGAATACTTTGCGCGGAAGTAAAAACGCGCTCGCGAACCGATCGGCTGCGATCTCCGTTTCGATGCTGCCCGTATGGATACCCTGATGCATGACCAGATGGCCGCATTCATGGCCAATATCAAAATGCCAACGCGACGTGCTCTTTACGAACTGATTCAATACGATGATTGCCGTCGGCCCGCACCGCGAAAACGCATCCACCTTCTGCGCGTCCGATAGCTGGGAGACGATCACCACGCCCGCGCGCTCAAGAACGCGGCCAACTTCCATGATGGGACCGTCCAGACTGATACCCCAATGTAGTCGGCATTGTTCCGCCGCACGTTCAATCTCTTCCGCGTCCGATACAGATGTCGTAATTCGAGGAATGTCCTGTTCAGGAAAACGAAACACGGATTTCAGTCGCGTAAGAACCAACCCCAGCAGGGTCGCGTGTGCGCGAACCTTATTTTTCATACGTTCGGGGGTGGACCGCCGATGGCGAAAACTGCACTGCTCTTCGTGAAAGATGTCCGGGATTTCGCCGTAGAAAAATTCTGGCTCAAATCCCAAGACGGATCCGAAGGCTTCCACGAGATCGCGCGAAGGATTTTTCTTTCCGGACTCACACAATGACACCAAGGCCGTGGATGCAGCCACAGCTTCACTAAGTTCCTTTTGCGTGAGGCCCCGAAATTCGCGTGCAACCTGCAACCGGTCGCCCCAAAATATCTCACGCGGGCGTGCCTCCCACAAAACTCCAGTTTGAGCCCGTGGTTCGTTCATTTCGCCTTGGTCTTCTTCTCAGTTTGCGGCGCATCCTTGGCGATGGGTTCGACTGTGATGGGTTCCAGGTGGACAGCTTTCGATTCGAGAGGTACGACGTTCGGACGTGCGGCGCCAAAAGGAATCACATACACGCCTGTCGCTTCGCCCGCTTCGTCGAGCTCGACAAGCTTTGCACTCGACACACGACCTTCTCGGTCTGTCTCGATGGCGATCCGCAGAATCTTGTCCAACGGACGAAAGTCTTGGAACAACTGCCTCTGCAGCAATTCGCCGTAAGTCGTCACCAAATAATTTGAAGGTGGGTCGTCCGGCGAGCCCTTATAGAACCGGATAGGGAGTCCCTCGATGGCAAAGGTAAATCGCGGTTTCGGCTCTTCTTCGACAACCGTGAGCCAGACATGCTCTTCGGTAAGCCGCTTGATCCGGAAACATGATCGTTCATATACACGCGTCCCGAGCCCCCAAGGACCGTCCCCATTGAGCGGATCGTATAAACTCAGAGCCTTATTCCGGACATCTTGTAAGGCGTCGGCGATAAGCGAAAGGCGTTCGTCTGTGAGTGCGGGGTATTTCTTGGTGGGAAGGAAGTCGTTGCTCATGCCAGCCAGCATAGCACCATACTAGACTTTAGTGTGAGATAATTTACGCCATTTTGAATATTTACGCTTCTGGGATTATTTACCCCGTGCTAACTTCTTTACGCGCCTGTAAAGAATTGAACGCCAATGTCCAGCGATGAACTCGGCAAAACAGGCAGGTGGGTATCGCCGGATGCCAGAGTTATGCTTTGTGCTCAGTATTTGGCTCTATAGTGCGTTTTGCACTGAATTCCATTTGCAAGGTAGAATGCACCGAGAGTGCAGCAAGACTTGGCTCCGATACGCTCGCGTTCCTTTCATACCCGACCATCAGGCTTTCGATCTAATAACGCCGCACGTTGCTGTACTTGAAGAAATTGTGCTGTTGCTCGCGGACAGAATCCGAAAGAGATTGCGACGACCGACCCATACTGTCCGTCAAGACCGCAATCTGCTTACGCAATTGCCCGTTTTCAGATTCCAGTCGGCCGATTCGTTTCTTCAAGACAACCACTTCATCACGCTCGTCGGCGCCGCTCACTGAGTCAGCCTGCTTTTGCTTCCCCGTTGCACCGGACTTGCGTTTCACGACTTTAGCCTCTTGGTGCTCCACTTTTTCCATTGCTGCCTCCTCTCATCAACAAAACGGGATTCCTTCCGGTCCTAACCAGCGAAGCAAGGCGAGTCTCTCGATTATGATTCGTCTCGCATGGTTAGTAAGAATTTCCCCCCGACCACGGGATCAATCCTCTCCGCTTCCGCCAGTGCCCACTGGCTCCAACGTTCCAGCTCTTCGCCTGGGCAAGCCGCATTGTCCGTCTGTTTCGCACGAATCGCTTCCACGTATTTTCTGATCGCTCCGGCCTGCTGAAACGCGGCGGCGCTCTTGAGCAAGCGATCGATGCGGGCTTGTTCGAGCCGCTTCTGCCGCTCCCGTTCCGCGCGTTCGGCCTGGCGCTTCCTTTCCCGCTCTTCCTCTTCCAGTTCGGCTTTGCGCTGCACGCGCCATTCGTAACTACGTACGGTGCCTTCGCGGTATTGAAGCTCCGCGGTCAACATGATTTGGACCGCAATCTCTGTCACGCGCGTCTCAAGTTTGCCCTGGTCATCGTCCTGCCAGGCGATGCGGATGCTTTCCGAGCCGGGACTCCGGAGAATCGACAACGAAAGCTTCGCTTCATCGGCGTCCGCCGAATTTGCCGCATTTCCCCGGCGCCTTGCCTGCTTGAGCCGGTCCAGTTGGATAGCGACATGCTTCTGGTGGACGGTGAGATGAATATTCCGTCCCTCGTGATCGCTGATCGAAGGCTTCCCGTTCATCATTCCCGCCGCCAAAACCAGCGTGTTCAACACGCGCAGCCTCCTTCGCTCAAACGGACTGTCAAACCGCGGTGCGTCCCAAGACGACGGGAAGGAACTGGCGCGCTGCCGTTCCCGCCGTTGCGCGTCTTCCTTCAGAAGTCTCTCGACCATCGGATGCCATATCCGCACCTCACGTGGCACCGTCACCTTGCCAACCGTTTTGGCAATGCGTTCGCGCACGCTCTCGATGGGTTCCTCAAATTCAGGAGGCGGCGGAAGAGGGCCCAGCAGTTCCTCTTCGCTCCAACCGGAATGCCAATAACCATGCCCCGCACCAATCAATACTTCGTCGTCCATGCCGGGCGGACGCTCGGGTAGCGCTACTTGCAACATGCTTTTTCCTGCCGCCTTTTTCGCCCAATGTCCCAGACCGGGCGTAGGAACTTCCGCTCGGGCGCATGCCTTCTTTAGCGCGACATCGGAAATTGCGAATCGTGGAGCCAGGATCTTCAACGGCTCCGACCAGACAAGCTCGTACAGCTCCTTCCGGGAAAGCCGTTTGGCCATCGCAATCTCCAACAATCTGCGTTGGACTTCACCTCAACGCAAAGGAGTTTCTCGGCAGCGTGCCTCTCCTGTGATTTGGCGGCGCCAGGAAGGAACTTAGTCTTCGGGCACCGCCTCCGCGTCCTCGGCACCGCCACCCGATAACCGCGACGAAACCGAACTGCGGCTACTTCTGGTCTATGTTGGAACTCGGCTGTTTGTCTCAGAATCTACTTCTGATTTCTTAGATTGGGTGGGCGACAAGCCTATCGGCCTACTCTGCCCAATGGGAGAAGTACTTTCGAGGAGCGAAGCCCCAAAAGATTCATCGTGGGCCCGTTTGCGTCGATCTCCCGGACACATTTGGGAAGAACCGGCGCGATGTCATTCTCTATCGCAAATCTCTCTCGTACCCGAGACCTTCGCTTGTCAATGCGTTAACGTTGAATTTCGCATTCCGAATGAGTCGCATTGTCGATCTCCGAAAGTTCGAAAAGGGAACCGATCATTTCGTCGCCCGCTCCCGTTTGGCTCTTCGCTACGAACAGGTCAAATTGTTTCTTCCCTCCAAAGATCGCATGCATGATCTTCTCGCCTTCCAAAGACTCCGTTCGGTACCCTTCTTCTAGACGTAGCTTACGAACCGCAAACGTCGGGTGTGTAGCATCGTCACCCGTAATTCCCGCTTTCACATAAACCAGCGTAATTGTCTCAAACCCCAGTCGACCCAACGGACGGGCTAGGTCTGTCAAATCGTCGTTTCCCAAGTCCTCATCAATAGAACGTTCTATCTCGAGGTCCGTCAGCTTCGCCGTAGCTAGTAGCTCAGACCGAGTATCATCCTGGCCACCCGTTAATCCTCGCCGCAACTTCATTCGTGCCAACTTTCGTTCCTGTTTCTTTTCCGTGATTAATTGGTTTCTTCTCTTCTCCCGCTGAGCTTTTAGCGCGGCGTATTGAAACTGCTCTGCAGCCCAAGTCGTCGAAACCAGGAGCCCATAGTCGTCAGCACGCGCCTCGTCCGGTGTTTTGCACTGATCAAACCAAATGTGTGCCGCCTCATGCCCCAGGACAAACAAAAGCGCTCGGACATATATGCGGTTGGCCAGTTGCGAGATGCCCCAAGCGTCCAGTATCTTTCGGTTTGCTGCGCGTTCGTATGCCTCAGTCCTATTCAAGACGTCATCGGTAGTAAGCTGCGCCGGCTCAAACTCGATAATTTCATCTAGTAGTTTTTCCTTCGTAAGAAACATTTTCGGGCCCGGCGTTTCCGCGATCGCTTCCTGTACAGCCACTTCGCGCAACTGCTTAACCAGAGTGTCAGACACTTGAATAATCGTATTGGGCTCGGAGAGGGCGCATGCACCCGCCGCCAACCCCGAGTTTTGCAAAATGCGTACCGTGAGGTGCGGCGCGCTCACCGTGTGTAGGGCGCTCGGATATAACTTGGGGATTACATCCGTCTCCAAGCTCCATATGAAAGAGAGTAGCTCGTCCAAATCCGGTTTGAGGTCTGCTGGCTCAAACTGCTTTGTTCCCATTCTGGACCTGCTACCTAAACTGTCCGAACGACGATCGAACAACAGCGAATGCTTAATCACCAGGAATTCGTTCATCTGATTGACCGTTGGAGCTTCAAGTCTCTTCGATATCGCATTGAGATTGATTGCGGCGTTGCAGGCGTCCTTTTCTTGGTTGTTTCTTGGGTGTACCGACTGCGCATCGGCAACCCCGAGGAGCACGCTTCCGATGCCTACGACCGCCATTATTCTTTGTGCTCGCAAAGACCCCACCTTGCACAATTGCAACTTACTGCGCAACGAGCGCCACGGAACCAATGCTTGGACTCGAGTTCGCCTCTGGCTCTTGGAATACGGCGATCGTGATGCTCGTTGCCTCACTCAGAAGTCCTCGCGAAGCTAGTTTTTCGATCAACGCGGTCACCTCGAAGCTGCGCCACGACTCACTCTCATCGCTCACAGCTCTACCGGAAGAGCTGGCACTGAAGAAGTTAACCGTTCCCACTCGACGCAAGTCATCGGCCGAGGGGCTAATCCCCTCAAGCAGGTCCAAGTAAAGGTGATACGTCACCCCAGGTTGAGACTCACAACGCAGTCCCCTCACCAGCAGATATATTCGCCGCCGACTGGCGAGATGCAACAATTGTTCGGAAAGCTTCTCTTTCTTGCCACGCGGAGATCTTAGAGCCACACGTACGGGCAAATGTTCGAGGCGGATCGGCCCGGATGACGAAGTTTGCAGAATGTCCGCATCATCAAAGGAGTTAGGGCCAACGGGGCGTCGGCCGCCTTGAATAGACGTGTCCAACCCACACACTCCAAGCGAGAACCACAAAAAGAAAAAAACGCGGCCAGACGACCCAGTCATGGAGTGCACTTTCGCCGTGCGACGCAGGACATTTTACATCTTCTTTGATACGATACGGCAACTCCAGAGCTGCGCAATACCAAGAAAGGCAGAATAACCAGATGATTACACGCCGATCCTTCGTGGGGACGCTGAGTATCTTGCCATTCTCAAAATATGTCAGCGCATTCGCTGGTCGAGCACCCAAGCGGGTCCGCCACGAAGCCTCAAGCCCGGAAGGTCAAGCGATGCTGAAGGTCTACGCGCGCGCAGTCGCCACCATGAAGAAAGCGAACGAGGAGTCCCCGCTAGGCTGGCTATTCCAATGGTATACCCACGCGGTCAAGGCAGCGACGACAAAGACAGCTGAGATACGGAGGATCTATACAAACCCTTCAGACCCTCATCGAGCGCTCGCAAATGAGACTTGGGATACTTGCCAAGCTCACTTTGACTTGAGAGATGAGCCCTACTTCCTACCGTGGCATAGGATGTTTGTGTATTTCTTCGAACGGATTATCGCTAAAGTTGCAGACGATAAGTCTTTCGCCCTGCCATACTGGAATTATTCCGCATCTGGCCCCTCCCACGGAGTAATTCCGCTACCTTTCCGCCAGCCGAGTGACCCGATTTTTGCATCGTTGTATGTCAGTAACCGAAATGCGCCTACATCAGCAGCTCCGACTACGCCAAACGTCAACCAAGGCGAACCGATCGACAAAGTGGACCCCGGCGCCTTGGACCTGTCCGTGCTTGGCGAGTGCAACTACCTGCCATCGGGCGCCTCGGCCGGTTTCAACAAGAATCTTGATGATACTCTCCATGGGAGAGTCCATGTTGACGTCGGAAATCCCCTGAACATGGGCGACATTCCCTGGGCCGCGGGGGATCCCCTGTTCTGGATGCACCATTGCAATGTCGATCGCCTCTGGGCCAGTTGGAACGCCGGAGGCCGCAGGAATCCAGCCGATCCCGCATTCCTCACGCGAGAATTCATCTTCGCCGATGAAAACGGCAATCGGGTCAGCGCGAAGGTGGAAGACTTTCTGGACATTGCAAAATTGGATTATTCGTACGCGTATCTTGAAGCGATTCCCAAGTGCCCCCCGCCCCAATTCGGCCTGGCTCCTCCAGTGCCGACGGTCCTAGCGGTTAACGAGACTCAAGTCGCACTCGAAAAAGCCCCGGTCCGCATCAGGCTTCAGACGCCTGCCGGCTTGGTGCCGTTCGCGGCGCAAATCCAGACACTCCCTGCGGAACAGCACATATTCCTCCGACTGAAGAACCTACAAGCAAACATTCAACCTGGTGTTCTTTATCATGTCTTTCTAAACCTTCCTGCCAATGCGCGACCCGATGAGGCCGCATCTCACCGCATTGGCTTTGTAAGCTTCTTTAATTTCGTACAGATGAAACATCAAGATAGGTCCGATATTTCGCAGCGCTTTCTCACTTTTGAGGTGACACGAGTGATGAAAGATCTCGAAACCAAAGGGTTTTTGAAAGACGGAGTCTCTCTAACCGTCGCCCCGAACCGTGAACCGGTGACCGACGCGAAACCGTTGGTAGGGCAGATAGACCTCGTACATCAGTCTGTCTAGTCTCTATATATCAGCCACTTGCTATTCGTGTAGGTCCTGATATATTGACGACCACAAGTAGTATTATTAATGCCAAGGTGAATGCCTATGCGCCCAGCTACCAGGCTCTTCCTGTCCGTGTGCTGCCTCGTTATCATCACGATTTTACCGACGATCCCACATGCTCAAGCCCAGATCCCAGGGCAGCCTCAATTTGATGACAGCCCGCCTCCAGTAGGGGACCAAGTGCCTTGCATGCTGACCCACAAACAGAGCTATGCAGCCCGTTCGTTAGGTCCACCTCCGCCCCCTTCCACCGCAAGTGTTCTGGCGCAAGCGGCCGAATCGACTGCAGGGAGAATTGATGTCTCGAAAGGCGATCAGAGCGCCGCAATAAATAAGAGGGCTCTTAATTCCTATGCTCGAACGCTGAGGTCGGGCGAATATTCAGCATCCACACCCGAGGCCCTACGCCGGGCGCTTCCAACTCTTCAGGCCCAAGCAGTCGCAGACTCCATTCAAGACTTGCCGGACGCCCAGAAACCGGCCGCCAGCGCGGCAGCCACCGGCCTCTTGCAGCAAACGACGAATGCGACGCTCTCGCAGCTAGGCACAACATTCCAACGTCCTAAGGACGTTTCGTGCTCCATGTCCGTGCTCTCATGGGACGAGGCCCACAAGTCTCTGGGACGAACCATCGCGGATACATACATCGTGGTTCAAATTACTGTGCGAAATTTGGACGGGAACAACGAATTTCTGATTCAAGACGCAGAGCTCGCCGTAGACGCGAACAGTGCGCAACTCGCAAGATTCCAAGTTGGCCACGAGAAGGAGGTTGCTCGGGGTGTGCTGTTGTACGGCCAGAGCTATGATCGGCAACACGTTTTTATAAATATCGTCGATGGCATTGGAACTATCCTCGGGGCAGTCGTCGCCATTCCGCAGCCGTCAATCGACGCCTTAACTGGCGCGACCGGATCCTACCACGCTGGGTTAGTTCCGTTCCTGCATTCGCTCTCTCCCGACCTGACGACACGGAATCTCAACACTCTCAATGACCTGGCTTTTAGTGCGGCCAATGCGAGCCGTATCGTCGTGCCGAAGAGTGGGTCCGTCCCGTTCCTCATATTTGTGCCTGTCAAACCGCTTGAGCAGGCCTGCTGGCTGCAGCCTGGGTACGATTTTTCGAGCGACACGCCGCTTTCCTCTGCCTGTGATCAAGTCTGTAAGAACAGCGCATGCACCAACGAAAGCTTACAGACGGTAATTTTCAAGCACTGGACACCCGTTCAACTCCAAGCTCTTGGAGCCCATTCATACGCTCTGATTGCCGGAATCCATTTCAAAGCGACTGGTCAAGCTGCGACTCTCAATTCGATAACCTGTACCTCCCCGACGGACACATCCGGAGCTTACTTACAATATGCAGTACCGTCCTCAGGATTGAGTTGTGCGCTCTCTGGCACCGATCTCGACACCGTCTCTACTCTGCGCTTTCGGTCTGCTGCCGATACGAAAACCAATTTGGATGCGAAAGTGACTGTCAGCGGAGATAATACAACCGCAACAGCGGTTCTCCCCTCCTCTGAGACGGCAAAAATCCAACAGCCGTCCTATGAACTGTATGCGGTTGACAAATCGAGTAGTGAGCGCGATCTAAATCGTTCCGTCAGTTTTCGCCTGCCGCCGTCAATCGCGGCAGGCCAAAGCATCCCGTCATCCGGTTCCGCCACTCTCAACGGATCCAACCTAGTAGGAGTGTCGCAAGTAGTCTTCTATGACAGTGCCGATTCCAAAGAAGTAGCCCGCGCCGATGCCCTCAACACTACGGCGACGAGCATTTCGTTCGCAGTTCCAAATGCTGCTTCTCTTCCCACTTCGAAGGACTATGCAGTCCGATTCGTATTGGGGGACGGCGCCAGCACTGTATTCGACACGAAAACCACGGCGAAACACTAAGCCTTCCATCAAATCCTCGACAAATATAGTGACGCTACCCTCGGATGAAATTGAATATCGCTCTGCGCTCACAGCCTGAAGTACGTGCGAATAACAGCGATCAGAGTCTCCGGCTTCAGTTCCCTGGAACCGAACGTCGTCTTAAGCCCCGCTCCAATCGCCGCCCATTCCTGCTTGTTCTCCGGTGGAAACGCCGAAAGGAACCGTCGCAAATCTTCCTGAACGGTTTTCGGGATAGCCGGCCCCGCTTCGCCGGGGAGGGTTGCGGCAATCCTGAACACGTCCGTACGGTGCTTGCCGATGTCCTTGCCTTTTCCTTCTTCCCCTTTTGCGGCGCGCTCCGCCAAATCAATATAGGCCCGCGCCTTGAGTGGAATCAGCGCCGCCGGATTCGCGAACGGAAGATTTTTCTCTTCGTTGTGCTGGTCCCGGATGAGTGCATAGTAATCGTCATTCAGCAAAATTGCCGAAAGGCTGGCGGAATCGTCGTCAAGCTTTATCGGAACAATCTGCTGGCCTTCGCTGAGATCGATGTTGGATGGCTTGCTACTGAAAATCTCAATCATCGAGGGATATCGTTCGTCCTTCGGCTTGTCGAAGCGGTAGAGTTGCCGGCCGTCGTCCGCTCCGAATCGGCCCTGGTACTTCCCGGCTTCGATGAATTCCCAGAATCGCTTCACGAACTCGGCGTCCAACGCCTCCACAATCAGGACCATGTCCATGTCCTTCGTTGCCCGAAACTCCAGGCCTTGCGTGGACAGCCATTCATGGCAAGCTACACCGCCAATGAGCACGAATGCTTTCCGGTAATCTGCAAAATGCTCGCGGAAAACATCAAGCCCTCGAATCATTGCGGAAGCCTCTCAATCAACAAGCCAATCTCCTTCTGGATGCGCTCGTCTCCGGATGTGCGCAGGTTCAGGTACAACGAACAAGGGTCGGCGACGCCGTTTTCCGCGAGCACCCAGGGATCGTATTTCCACGACTCCATCCGTGCATCCGCCTCATCGCGGCCGCCGCAACCGACCAGCTCGCCTTTTTCGAGCGCCGCCCCCAATGCACGGTCGCGCATGGCATAGGTCGCGATAGCATCTTCCGCAAGCATGGAGACCCGGCTCAAGGCGGTAGTTCCGGACACGACGGCGCGCGCGCGCGGCTGCCCCCAACGCACCCATTGTGTCCTGCGAACCGGACTGGCCATCAGCGGCTCCGCTTTTTCCCACAGCGCCTTGCCTAGCAGCACGAACTCCAGAAAAACCATTTTTCCCGCGCGCCGCACTTCACACAGCTTCGCGTCGTGCAGCTCCTCTTGCGCAAAGCTGATGGCTTGCGGCGAATATGCGAGGCGCTCGCCCAACTTCGCCAGCGGAATGTGCGCGTCCGGCTCCCTCAGAATCTGATGAATCACGACGAGCTGAGAAACTGGTGAAAGTTTGTCCTGTATTCGAGACTGCGCTTTGGAGAAGCGCTCCCGAAGATCGATCATCAGCATCGGGAGAAACATCTGCGCTCCCGGCACGATGAATGGAACACTCTCGCGTATAAGGCGGTTCCTTAGGTAGGACGGCAGCTTGGCCATGACCAAGACAACGTCTTGCCCAAGGCGCTGCCGAAGCATGGCGGCGTTGCGCGCGTATTCGCCGGCCGAGAGTTCTTCGGGTGGCGTCTTTTCGACGGCCAGACGCAGTCGTCGCCCGAACAAGTGCATCTCGGCGAATTCGTACTGCTCCTTCAGAAAAAGAGGCAGCGTCGCCGCCGCCGGCGCCTCATCCAGCCTAGGCCGAATTCCGGTGACCAGCTCCACATAGTCGATCAAGGATTGTTCGTGGCGGATCATCACTACAAGACTATAGCACACTACAGGTGCTATTTGTAGTGAACTAATCTATTGTAGTATGGTGAAAACAAACTTGTTACAAAGGTTCGCTAAGTGCTCCCAACAAACCGATTCTTGGAGTGCGAATCGTCCTTATATTCCTTATATTAAAGTCGCCCGAACGGCTAAGGAAGGGTAGGCTCGGGCGAGTATTCATCTCCGGCACTTGGCCCGTACGCGGAATTTCACTCGATGATTTACCTGTTTGCTTCTGCTGGCTGCAAAGACAGCGGCGACACGGATTGGCCCGGTGCTGGAATCTCTCCCAATCTACTCCCGTAGACACGTTCCTCTGCCCATTCTGTCAGCCGCACACGAACCCCGGACGCTTTTCCCGAAGGCAAATTGCTAACCAATTGCTGCTCTACGACGCGAAACCAATATCTACCTAAGCTGCCACGAAGTCTGTTTGCCAAACGGTGGTGACATCGGCCCAACCGGCTACCGCTACCGCACGGACACCGCTCCTTATTTGCGTGGCGCTTCCTCATAGCGAGCAACCTGACAAACGGCAAAACTTCAGACTCTCGCTTTAGCCCCAACAACAACCGCAAGTCCTCCATAATGCCGCTCGGTCCGTGTTCAAGGTCCTCAAACGGAGCCTCTCCGTACATTTTCAAATACGAATACCGATACAAGTACGGAATTACGCATCGTTCGACAAACCCTACAAGGGATAGTCCTTCGGCAAGCATTAAGCGCAGGCGCGTTTCAGATGCCAGGCAGAGAGAGCCGTCTCGAAGGTGATGATAGGAAATCCTGATGCGACTACCCGTTTCGAATACAACTGGAATTCCCCGCGGGAACCCTTCAGGAATCCGAATCTCGATTTGATAGCAGTCGCTGATCCGTGCTTTTCCGGACATCTCCGCGTTGAACTCCAATCTTCCCGCGAGGACGAGATCCGAAGCCTCCGGAACGATGCGCAGTCCGGGCTGCCTGACCAGAAGTTCGTCAAGACGCCAGCGAGCTGGAATATCAGTAGCGATGGCGATCTCCCCACGGCCGCGGTGTCGATCTCGGGATCGCCACCACCGGCGCGAGCACAACAGCAGGCGCACGGCTGGCTCGTCTCACTCCAAGCTGATCTAACTGTTCTTCGGTAAGAACCACACCAAAGGTTCGCGCAATCAGCTCGCCCAGTGTTTCTCCGGTCACCGAATCGACGAGTTTTTTCAAATCAGCCCGAACCTGCGTATGCCAACGCCAAAACGATCGTTCAAGGCTCGGATCAAGAGACCATTTGTCGGCGTAGTCCTCGGCAGGATTCGCGGGGTTTGGCACCCTCGGTTTCTCGGTCCGCACAAAATGGGGCATCTTCTCCACTATGTTTGTCAGCGCAGCGAACAAGTCCGGCTCCCCTTCATAGGCGTGCGCTGCCAAGTTGGTAATGATCATTGATATCGGTGCAAGGTTGCAGCTCGTTCGAAACATCACGTCACGATGCCGCTTCAGAATCTGAATCGCCTGCTGCAGCGGAGTCTTGAACTCGTAGGCTGGAACATCTTCAACCGCAGCGTAGAAATTTCCTTTGACGAGTTCTTTCAGGCGGGGAAGAGCCCAGCTTCGCGCGCACTGTTCAAACCAGTCCGCGAACCCTCTCGGATTGCTGCTGAGAAGCGCAGACGAGATGCGCTCATAGTGCGGATGGCGCCTGTCGGTTATCGCAACTGCAAGCTGTGCCAGCCGCAGCGGCACGCCGGCCGCCACGATCGCGTCCACGACTCGCTGATCTTCCGGCACGCATGGCAGCGAATCCAAATGGAAACTGAAAGCGTCCGCGTAAAACAAGCGCCAGCACCGGTTCCGCTCCTCGACAGGGTCCGTCATCTGGTGCGCGATGGCGTAGGCCTTGATCTCCGCGCCGTACAGATTCTTCAGCTCTTTCTGCGACAGCCGGGTTTTCGCAATCTGAAGTGTCGTCACGTTGTCGAGATCATACTTCCGTGTCGGTACAACAGGCCGGACCACGGTCCCATACCGAAAGGACCCTTGCGGAACAACAACCGGCGCGAATGCGACCACCGTCGATTCGGGGCGGCAAAGCCACTCGCCGAGAGAGCGATGTCGTGCGACTGCTTTCTCGTAGTACGAGCGGGGAATCTCGATTTCGGTCACGACGAGCTGCAGGACGGAATTTACTGTGGAGTTTACGATCATTGTTCTTCTCCCTCTGGAATCGTTAGGGCCCGAATAAATCCACCTTCAGCGTTCACCTGGTCATAGAGGAGCCACGGCATGTCGGCTTTCGGCATCCGAACTCGGCCAAATTCCACAGCAAGAGAAACAGGCATAGCGGGGAATACGTGCAAAACCTCAGTCTGGCCGTGAACCGCTTTGATTTGGTCGAGAGCCGTTCGAACGAGTGTTCGGAATTCCGCCTTCTGCCGGCTGGTCTTGACGACATCGTTATGCGGTGCTGGCACGCCAATCGACCAGACACTTGCTTTCTCTCTCAGAACGCGATGAATACGCTCTACGCTAACCGTCGCACTCACTTCGAAAACGAGTGCCGGCTCACCATCAACGGAAGCCGGTCGCAGCAATCGAAATGGCTGCGTTTCAGATTCCGGAGGCCACTTCCACGTCGCCGGCTCGCGATGGCGCTGATAGACATCCGAAGGAACGATATCGCCGAGCAGACTTCCGAGAAGAATGAGAAGCGGCTGTGGGGCAATCGCAAAAACAGAAAGGTGCTTGACCCCGCCCTCGGCAATCTGAAGACGCACCTGTCGCTCAAATTTGCGCCGCAGTTCGAACGCCTCGTGCTGCCAAAAGCCTGCATCGCGATCACAAAGCGCGCTGTTGTGAACGCTCAATTCGATGGCGCGGTCGGCAGCCGGATACCGACTCGGAAAAAGCGCTGAGGCGGCGTCACAATAGTTAAGAGGAGAACTGTGGTCGCCGATGTTCGCGCCAAAGAGCAAGACATGACTGTTCTTTTCAGGAGCGATCGAGGAAACGAGCTCGATCCGCCGCTCGTGTGCTTCTTTCATCTCCTGCAGGAGCGAAACTGTGTAGCGGCCACCGTCGCGCTTGCGGTCGACCTTCCGGTGACAGGCGTGGCATACCAGCATCAAATTCGAGAGGTTGTGCAAATCTGCGCCTGAGAGGCCGATGTTGCCTCTGGGCCCGCGACCGGAAAATGAATAGATATGCGCCTTCTCCGCGATATTCACCTGTTCCTGCGTCACTCTGGATTTCCAAAGGGGCTGATTGCAACCGCCGAATTCGCATCGACCGGCGGCTCGGCCCCACAGCAGACATTCCACGGAATGCGGGACACTTCGCGTTACTTCCTGCGCTGTGATCGATTGCACCACCACCGTACGCGCGCGGGCGCCAACATCCTCGCCCCCGCCGAAGCGCGTTGCGGGCAACCGCCGTCTCGGCGTTCCTCTCAAGACTTCATCTTTTTGTGCCAAGGTCTTCCCCCTTGACTCGCTTTCTATTATTCTTATGGCCAGCAGGTAGGACGTTCCTGCTACAAACTGTCCTATACATAGGACAGTATAAGACCCGGCCACAGGCCTTTGTCAAGGTCTGTTCAAAACTCAACTTGTGGAGGTGATGATGAGTCTATCGATCGAGGACTTCGGGCGCTTGCTCGCGGCAAAACGCGGAGGACGCGGCGTTCGCGCCGCAGCGCTGGAAGCTGGCGTGACCCACTCCACGTTCTCACGCGTGGAGAATGGACACATGCCCGATCTCAAGACATTTGCAAAGCTCTGCAAATGGCTCAAGCGCGACCCGCGAGAATTTCTTGGAATGGAAATTGCCGAACCGGCCCCGACCCAGACGCGCGCTGTGGTTCACTTCAAGAAAAAGAAAACCGTTCAAATGGAGACGGCGAAGGCACTAGGTGAGTTGATTCTCGCCGCCCAACGCGCCGTTCGCGCCGCTGAAGAGCAGGTAGGCCGCTAGGCCGTGCGGCATGGTTTCAAAGCCCAAAGCGAACGCAGTGCCGCGTCGGCAAGAACTGCACTTGGACTCAGACCGAACGCTCCGTTAGACCCTTGGGAATACGCCAAACACTTGAATGTAAGGGTCCTGGATTTCGAGACGCTGAGTCTCTCGAAACAAGCAAAGTCCCAGTTGACTGTTCACGATCCCGACAGCTGGTCTGCGATGACGCTCCAAGTAGACGGAAAATTTAGCATCGTTCTCCACCCCCGCCATCTTCTTACCCGCCAGCGATCGGACTTGATGCACGAGCTCGCACACATTGAACTGCGCCATTCTCCAGTGCGCGTGGAAGTATCTGAATCGGGTTTGCTGCTCCTTAGTGACTACTCGGATGAGCAAGAGCAGGAAGCCGACTGGTTCGGTGCCGCCCTTCTCCTTCCTCGCGAAGGCTTGGTCAGACTCCGCGCGACTCGGAAATCTCCCGCGGAGATCGCTGCATACTACGGCGTGAGCGAAGCACTCTGTCTGTGGCGTCTGCGAACGACCGGCGTTGAAACGCAGATGCGCCGGTCTCATCGCTGAACGCGAGCGTAAAACTCCCGGCGTATACTTGGTGTATGACTAGCAACACCAATCGTCGTCAACGCCGGCGCTCGGCTCCTCCCCTTCGATCCGACATCCTGGACAGGCTGGGCCTCCTTGGCCTTGGCATCCTCGGCCTCGCTTGGCTGTCGCAAAAGTCCACGCAGCCCGGTCCTTCTCCTATGCCGCAGTACCTCGGAATACCAACCGATATTTTCGACTTTGCTGCGGCGGCCCAAGAGCAGGACATGTGGTGCTGGGCAGCTTCCGTGCAAATGCTTCTCAAATACTACGGCATTGAACAATCGCAGGAGCAGATCGTCGCGCGCGCTTACGGACACCCTTTTAATGAGCCGGGAACGGATGAAGCAATCAGCGCAAGTCTACACGGCTGGGGAATCAAGGCTGATCGCAAACGGTTTATCGTTCAATCCCGAGTCATCGCCGGCCCTCCGGCCCCCCACGTCCTGTTCCGAGAGCTCTCCTCCGGTCGCCCAATTCTTCTCACCTTCAGTCCCGGCTTTGCTGTTGGACACGCAGTGGTCGTGACAGCGGCAAGGGCAGTGAATCGTCAAATCATCTCGTTGGTTTATCGCGACCCTAACCCCACGCCGTCAAATCTCGAAAACTGTGGCAGGATCGAACTCTCCTTCGGAGCTCTCGCTTCCTTCCTGCCTTCGATCCGAAGCCACTGGCTCGTATCGGTGCGTGAGGCATAAGCGGAACGCCAGCGGTTGGAGTCTGAATTCCTGCGTCCGTAACTTCAGAAGCTCTCTGACACAAAATGCCGGGTCTTCTGCATAGACAAGTTGAAATCCCCTAAGACCAGCGTCCGTTGGAGCCGAGTCGCTCTGTCGCGAGGGATTGTCTCGCCACAGAATGAACCACGAACTCACGCAGCGCCTCGTCAAGCGCTTTCCGATCCTGTATCAGGACTATCACTCTCCGATGACCCACACCTGCATGTGCTGGGGCTTCGATCACGGAGACGGCTGGTTTGAAATCATTTGGCAGCTAAGCCTCGCTATCGAAGAGGAACTCAATTATTCCTGGCTTCGCGAGCGCTGGTATCTATTCAAGAAGTCCTTCTTTCGTTCCTGGAACAAATGCATTTATGCCTTGTCTCCCGCCCGCCAGGACAAGCAAATTCAGCAAGGCTCCGGAACCAAAGAAGATCCGTATCGGTGGGTTGTCGTGGAACGGGCCCCGCGTGACTGGTTGGCCCGGTTGGCGTCGAACTTTTTGCCCGCCCCCCGATTCGGCGACTACGGACGATGCTCTGCGAAACTCCAGAATCTGGGGCTTAAAGCGTTGGTTCACTGGCCGTACACGGGTTTCACCGTCCTGCAGGTGAAAGAAAAATTCGGAACCCTCCGTTTCTATTGTCCCGGCAGCGGTGTGATCGACAAATACGTCCTCCTTGCTCATCGCCTCTCTGCGATTACCTGTGAGGACTGTGGAAAGCCAGGAACCTCGAACGATTCCGGCTGGATTCGCACCCAATGCGAGGAATGCCGGTCAGGACGGAGTCAACACGGACCCGCTCGAGCGTAAATACATGGTGAGCTCCGCGATTTCGGAGCTAGCCACCAGGGTGAGACAAAAAACCTTCACTTCTGCATAGACTCCATGAGAGCCATTTACTTGCTGCAGAGACCGTTCGATTCTCCCGCAGCCCAAGAAAAGGGGGTTCTCCAATTGCACAGGCGGAAAGGAGGAATTGGAGCTTCGCATGAGGACTGCCCTGCACCTGTCGGAAACATCCACAACAGCCACAAAATCCAACAAAACCGCTGAGTCGGCGTCGCTCGGCAGGCAGCTGGCCGTTCCGATGAAATGCTCGGCGCCAGTTTCTCCTTCTTCCGTTCGTCCTTTGCCGGAGCCGTTCAGCGAGGATAGCGACGACCTCCCGTGGAATGTTTCGCGCGCGGCCCAGTTTCCAGGTCCGTACTGTCCTTCACGATGCACAGAACGCCCCAATACAGGTAGCCAGTAACTCTGATCTTTCCAATTCCCTGGACCAAGCCTAACAACGCCAGCGTCAAGCTGCCCGTCAAGATTCTTCTCCACTGCTCTTTGACCGCTGTGAAGAACAAATACAGTTCGCCCATGCTCGCTCCTCAACTCCGTCACAGATTTCGCAGGAACCACGCTTTACCCTCCGCCGCCCGTGAACTGAACCCGAAACTCCTGAATGGCGCGAGCTTCGTCCGGCGAAGAATGGGCTGAATCCCCATACCTTTCAAGGAGCTCGTCCAGTTCTTCCGGCGGGAAATAGATGCTCCTGATCGTTCCCACAGGATCTTGAGCTCTTGGATCTTCGGTCGGATGGAGTTTCTCTGTGGGGAAGAAACGGACCAGAAATTTTCCAACGTTGGAATGCCGCGCTTCAAATTCCTCTCGCAGGTACTGCTGCACTTGTTCTCGTCCTTCCGTACCGCAAAGCGCCCACCTACCCAGCGGTACGAAGTCGGCTTGCCCTTCGTTCGGGAAAAACGTGAATCCGCCAGAACTGTATTTTGCTTTCATGCGCTCCCGGAAGGCCCCTTGTAGTTTTTCGGCATCCACTTTGCTCCAATCCTGTAGCTCACGATTCTTTGTTGTTGTGCAGTCATTCAGCACTTCTGTGGCGAAGCGGTCGGATGCCGCCCCACGGAGAACTCGCTCCAATACTGTTTGCGCTGAAAGCGTCTCGTTCAACCGATTGGCTGCAGCAAAAATGATGCCGCGCGCTGTCCTTTCCTCCACGGGCACCAGGGGATCCGCTTCGAACCTGTCGGACAATCCCGACACGGCAATCGGCAATGCCTCTAAAGCCATTGGGTTAAAGCGCTGGATTGCTCCCCTCACACGTCGGAGAAAATCCCACCGCTTCATCGGTACTTCCTGCAATTTCTCATATTGCGAGCGGAAAACCGCAACGCACTGCGCAACTTCCAATTGTCCATTCATCGCGGTGACGAAGGTCG
>Ga0210387_10000027_pt1 | contig 158146 bp, 147 predicted proteins | sample IncBWC7OmetaG_FD_160108 | JGI IMG/M metagenome (GOLD analysis project Ga0210387, IMG submission 160108) | Forest soil microbial communities from Barre Woods Harvard Forest LTER site, Petersham, Massachusetts, United States - Inc-BW-C-7-O ...
GCGTACAGAAAATCTCCCTCTGGCCCAGTCGCGATAATCAGTTGCGGTATCGCATCGAGAGTTGTTCGAAGGTCCGCCTCGGATTTGGCTATTTCGTCGTAAGCCTTCGCCAGCGCCGACTGCGCCAGCTCTCCCTCGATCGCAATCACCGCTATATGCCCTGCGCCTTCGATTAACCGCAAATCCCTCTCGCTCGGGACGCGGGGCTCCGAATAATACATTCCGAAGGTGCCGAGCACTTGCTGATTCTTCGAAAGAAGTGGCTGCGACCACGCCGCGCGTAACCCGTAACTTAACGCAACCTCTCGATACTCAGCCCATAAGGGATCTGTCGCAATGTCCGAGACGATCACCCGCTGCTTCAGAAACGCAGCTGAACCGCACGAACCAATTGCCGGGCCAATTTTCAGCGGCGTTATGGCTTCAATCCATCCCTTGGCAAGTCGCGGACCGGCAGCGGGCCAAAGCAGTACCCCATCCGCATCCGTCAGCATCACTGTCGAAACAGTGTCTCCCGCCTGTTCATCGATTGTGTTGCATAGGTTTTCCAGAATATCGGTGAGGGGAGCGCCGCCAGACAGCATCTCCAGAGTTCTCTTCTCGGCCTCTAAAAGCGCCTCGGCCCGCTTTCGCTCCTCAACGTCGGTGTTCGCGCCATACCACCGGATGATCTCGCCAAATTCGTTCCGCAGCGGTTCGGCACGGAACAGGAACCATCGATATTCTCCGTCGTACCTCCGCAGCCGGGCTTCAATCTCGCCTGGCTCCCCGGAAGCCAACACTTGCTGCCAATAATCCGTTAGCCTCTTACAGTCTTCCGGGTGAACCGCAACCGTCCAGCCCCAATCCGCCGCTTCTTCACTGGACAGCCCCGCGTAATCCAACCACCGCCGGTTGAAGAATTCGGCCGAGCCGTCGGGACGCGCCGACCACGCCAGCGTCGGAATCGTGTCTACCACAAGCCGAACGTCCTGCGCCCGTCGATCCGCTGGGGAGCCATTCCCCGTCGATAACATGGCCCGATTATTGTTCGCTTGCCGCATTCCGCGTCGTTAGATGCAGAGACCTCAAAGAGGGGAACACTTCCCCAAAACCGCGCTCTTGACATAAGTCTTCTAGTTCCCTAATCATGGCCATCATGTCCGAGTCAGTCAGCCATCGCCTCGCGGCCCTCTCCCTTCCCGACGCCTTCGGCGACTCCGTCCGCCTCGGCTCGCTCTGGGAAAACAACCCCGTCGTCCTCGTCTTCCTCCGCCACTACGGCTGAATCTTCTGCCGCGAGCACGTCGCGCAGTTGCGCGAACACCAGCAAGCCTTCCGCGAAAAAGGCGCCTCCCTCGCCGCCATCAGCATGGGCGATCAAAACTACGCCCGCCTCTTCCAGCAGGAAACCGGCATCGACTTCCCCCTCCTCATCGACGAGCACAGCCAGACCTACAAACTCGCCAACCTCGGCAAAGCCAACCTTCTCCACCTACTACGCAGCGACAATTTCCAAAGCCGCGCCCGCGCCAAAGCCGCCGGCCACCACCAGCACAAACTCGGCCGCGATCCCTTCCAGCTTGGCGGCACCTTCATCTTCGGCCCCGGCAACATCGACCGCTTCGTCCACCTCAGCCAGACCTTCGGCGACAACGCCTCCCCCGCAACCCTCCTAGCCGCCCTGTAGCTCACCCCTTCAGGGGTGAGACTTTTCCTTCCGCCACCCAGGTCGCTCACGCTTGCCAACCCGATCTCCCGCCCTCGACCGCCCCCACCCCAACGCAACCAATTGCATCCACACATCTTAACGACCTTCCATCACCTCCGACCGCAACTCTTTCCCACCCCCCGGGTTTAACCAACTGTAAGCCGCTTCCCCAGGGAAGTTTCCGGGAAGCGCGCCGGCCCCTTCGTTTTACTCCACGAAGCCAGGCCGGGATTGAGGGGACTCTATGCGTTACTTAAAACATGTTGCACTGTTAGGAGTTTTGCTTTTTGCGGCGGGCAGCGCCCACGCGCAAGTTAGGGTGGGCATCGGAGTAGGTCCCGTGTACGGTACGGTCGGCCCTGCGCCGGCCTGCGCCTACGGTTACTACGGCTACGCTCCTTACGCCTGCGCTCCCTATGGCTACTACGGGCCTGACTACTTCGCCGGTGGCGTCTTCATTGGCGCCGGCCCCTGGTTCCACGGCGGTTATGGCCATGGCTTCTACGGCCTTGGCGGTTACTATGGCCGCGGCGGTTACTACGGACACGGCGGCAATTACGGACGCGGCGGCTACTCTCACGGCTTCGTCGGCGGTGTGATCGCGGCGGATTCCACGGCAACGCGGGATTCCACGGCGGCGGTGGCGGCGGGTTCCACGGTGGTGGAGGCCATGGTGGCGGCGGCCATCGCTAACTAGCTCCTGAACGCCCCGGAAATCTTCCGGGCCAACGCTCAGAAAAATTCCTAACCCAATAAAAGGGCGGCTCCCAATCGAGCCGCCCTTTTCCTTTTCAAAAATAAACATCCCCGTAGCGTCCACCTTCAGGTGGACCAGCCTGCCCTAATGTAAGAAGGGTGGACCAGCACGAATGTAGTCCCGCATGAAACTAATCCCGACTCCCACCCCACCGCATTGTCATTCTGAGGGCATGCGACAAGCATGCCCGAAGAACCTCAACTCCAACCCTTCCACCCAAATCAAACTCGCGAGCTCCTACTCCCCTCCTCGAACGGCGTTACCCCGACCCGGTCGGACGCCTCAGTCCGCCGCTGCGGCCTTCGCCATCCCCGAATAATGAATCGTAATCAGGAATCCGTTCGTCCCGTCATACGCGAACTTGTGCCCGTCGCCTTCGAACGCCTCATGCTTAGACTCCCACATCCGGAACCCGTCATTCGATTGCGCACTCCAGTATTTCAGGTTGTGCATCACCACTTCCTCGCCCGGTTTGCTGCCGGCCACCCGCTCCAGCACCACTTCGCCCTTCCCGTCCGCCATCTTCGCGTGCGCCACGCCGCTCTTCGTGTCTACTTCCCACGAAAACGCCGTGTGGCTCACCCCTTTTTTCTGAAAAGGTATCGCTGAATAAAGCTGCGTCAAAACGTCCAGCAGTGCCGCCTCTTGCTCCTTGCTGACGCTCGGATCGAAATTCGCCACCAGCCAGGAGTCCTTTCCCGTGCTCCAGTCGCTGCCTAGATCGCTTCCCAGCCACACCTTTGCTCCATCCAGCTTCGTTTCTTTGTAGTGCCCCTTGTCCACCTTCAGCACCAGGTTCGCCCTGCAAAACTGCGCGTCCATATGGTGCTCGTCCATGTGCTCTGTCGCATGCATGTTGAAATAGCATGGGCAGAACATGTCGCAACTGCACGCCTCAATATAACTCGCGGTGATCTCAAAATCTGCTTTACCCGATTTTTCCTGCGCGTTCGTACTGAAATAAATAAGGCCCGCAGCCAGCACCAGCACTGCCGCCAAAAGGACTCGAGGAAAATGACGCATGATCCCTCCAATCAATCTGTCAAATTGTCAAAATGGGGCCCGACGTGGAATGGAAAAACTCTACTCCCCGGCTTTGCCGGTTTCAACTGCTTTCCCGGGAGATTTCTTATGGTCGGGGGAGATCCAGCAGCACCACGTCCGAGCGCTCCTGCACTCGCTCCAGCACAACTTCACGCCCGTCTGGCGAGATGTCGAAGTCGCGTATATCGAAATCTGGCGCCAGGTTGGTCAACTGCCGCTTGGCGCCGGTTTCCAGGTCGAGCCGCCAGAGGTTCTTGTGTTGAATATCCCCTTGCAGAAACAGTAGTGCCCGTCCCCCAGGCAGAAATGTCAGATGCCGTGCCCCCCGAGTCAGCGTCAGGGCTGGAAACGCTCGCGCTCCTGCTTCACTCGTCACAGCCTTCACTGAAAACGTGGTGCCAATATCGGGCCCTGAGTAGAAAACGAAGCGGCCATCGGGAGCCCACGCGGGATCTACCGAATAATCCTGCACAAAAAGCACGGGCGCGCCACCGTCCATCGGTATCCGGAACAGGTGTGGAACGCCACGATCCTCTGCCGCCGAAAGGATCGATTGGCCATCCGGCGCCCAGGCCGGGTTGCCCTGCAGATCTAGCGATTCGGTCACAATCCGCGCGTTCGTGCCGTCGGCTTGCATCACGTACAACACCTTCTTCTCGTGTTGCCGGACCGAGAATGCGATAGATCTTCCATCGGGGGAGATTGCCGGGCCGCCAAACACTTGCGCGCCCACCCCATTCCACAACTCCGTTCCGGTCCCGTTGGCGAGCTTCCAGACACTCTCGCTAGCGCTCGTCGCGGAAACATATAAAAGATACTCTCCCCCCAGGCGTGGAGAAAACCCCGTGCCCGTCGTCAGCGAAATTCGAGCTGGCGTAGGCGCCTCGGCGGGTGGATCTGCTAGCCGCAGGCGCCATAGTGTCCTTTTCGGACTTGCTTGCGTGACAACCAGACGCCGACCATCCGCACTCGCCGCCAGAGACGTGTACCGGTCAAGGCCAGAGCTCAGCTTATGCGGAATGCGCCGCTCAACATCCACGCTATACAGCCACGGCCCCGAACCGTCCGCATCGCCTGCCAGGTACATCAGTGTTCGCCGATCCAACAGGACCGGATGCGTCACGCGCGCAGAGTGCGACGTAATCCGTTCAGGAGTTCCGCCGCCTGGGGCGATCCGCCAAATGTCCAATTTGTCTGGGAGAGAACCTTCGACGAAATAGATGAATGCCGAGTCGGTCGACCACAAGGGGAAGTGGCAGTGCAGCCCGGCAGGCGCTGTGAAGATGGGCCGTCCATCCAATCGCCTGGTGCCGTCTGACACAAACAGCGGATCTCCGGGTCCGGGCGTGTGGTACGCGAGTCGGGAAACGTCGCGCGTCCAGTCGACCTCGGCCACGCCTTCCAGGTATGGCCTCGGCTGGCCCCCCAGCGTCGGCACCGCCCAGATACTGATGTCGCCGCTTGATCCGCCTTGCTTGCGAGCCCAAAACGTAACCAGCGAACCATCAGGTGAGAACCCCATCGTGCGGACTGATGGATTCACGAGTTCCGGCGCGCTCCCGTGGGTCAAGTTGTGAAATTCTCCCGAACCCACTTGCGTAACCCAGACGTCCATCTGTCCATCGCGATCGGACAGGAACGCCACGAAATGCCCGTCGCGCGACACCGCTGCGGCCTGCGCCACTCCATCGATATCGGTGACTGTCTGAAATCGCGCGGCCGCGATTGGGTTCCGCCAGAAGTATTCGATCTTCTGCAACCAGAGAACTACTCCAATTGCCAGCACACCGATCGCTGCCGCCAACGGCAAGACAATCTTCCATTTGCTTTTCCAGTTTGATATCGCTGCGCCTGGTGGCAGCGCATCGGAACTGGCCGACGGCGCATCGTCACCGTTCTCTGCTGCCGCTGCAGGCTTCCGGCCGCGCGCCCACGCATCCAACTCCACGCGAAACGCGTACACTGATCCCAACTTGTCGTGGACATGCCGGTGTACCGGCATTCCCTCTCGCTTCTCCCACCTCTGCACCGTCGTCACGTCGCGGTTTAGGTAGGCGGCAATCTCCTTCCAAGAGTCCAACCGGTCCTCGGGTGGCTTCACCTGCGCCGTTGTGCCGGGAAAACTGTCGCCCATCAACCTCTCCGTCCCTTCCTGCGTTTCGGACCGTTTCGGATTGTGACTCCGCCATTAGGGTAGCGGCATAGTACCGCATTCGACGGCATCCGGCGCTAAGTCCTTCAATCCCTTGCCTTACCGTTTGACCGCACCCGCCTGTCTACCCGATTGTGGCCGCACCACCCTCGGGGTGCACCAATACCAGGAAAGGACCACAATCATGAGATTGAGCAAACTATTGAGGCCCGCAGCAGCCGCCACAGCCTTCGCCGCCATCTTCCTCGCGGCCATGTTGAACACTCCCCCACGCGTCAAAGCCACCGACGATGACGATGACAACAGCAACGACTCCAGGATTCAACGGGGATTCGATATCGCACCTGTCCATCTCAACCTCGAGGGCAAAAACCGCGCTCTCGTCGGACTCGGCAGCTATATTGTCAACGCAACCGTCCCCTGCAATGAGTGCCATGGCGCCGGCCCTGCGATCAACCAATTCTTGCCGGGGGATAATCCATACTTTGGCCAGACGGCGGTAATCGATCCGGCGGCGTACTTGGGTGGCGGCAGAAGTTTTGGTGCACCGGTGCCAGGTTCGGCGGTCATCATCTCCCGCAACCTCACACCCGATAAAACCGGCCTGCCCATAGGCGGCCGCACATTTGGGGAGTTTGTTCAGATCATCAGGACGGGCGTGGACTTGGATCACCTCCATCCGACCTGTGCAACAGGAGTTGTTAACACGAGCTGCATTCCCTCTCCATACGATGGAGACCTTCTCCAGACCATGCCTTGGCCTGGTCTTAGAAACCTGACGAACCATGACCTGCGGGCCATTTACGAATATCTCAGTGCGGTCCCCTGCGTCGCAGGACCGCCGTCGCCTAGCCCGCGGCATAACGATTGCCAATAAAGCTGCCCTCGCAAATTGCCGCTACGAACGCGGCCGCATGGATCGGCGGACGGGTCGCAATACGCCCTTCCGCCTTCCCAAGAGTCTAGGGATGGACTTCGCCCAGGCGTTCCTGTAGCCTCTCTCGCATGAAACGCTCTAAATCACGCAAACGCGGTCCGGCGTCCAAGCCAAAGCCAACCGTCGCTCCTAAAACCATCGACGCCTACCTCGCCGCAGTCCCTGAGCCCGCCCGTTCCACTTTGCAAAACGTCCGCGCCGCCATTCGCTCCGCCCTTCCCCCATCCGCCACCGAAACCATCAGCTACAAAATCCCCGCCTTCCGTCACGTCGAAATCATCCTCTGGTTCGCCGCCTTCGCCAAACACTGCAGCCTCTTCCCAACCGCCCGCGTCATTGAAGAGTTCAGCGTCGACCTGAAGCCCTACACTCTCTCCAAAGGCACCATCCAATTCCCTACGGACAAGCCACTCCCCTCCGCTCTCATCAAGAAACTGGTCAAGGCTCGCCTCGCCCAAATCGCCGCCAAAGAGCGCCGCCGGTGAAACAACCCCCACTTTATGCCGAGAGGAGGCAAGGCAAGCCATGCCATACAGCATAGCGACGTTGCTGATCCGCAATCTTCGTGATGTCTTCGGTGAAAACGATCCCGCTCGCCGGCGCGCCGCCATCGACGAGCTTTACACTCAAGATTGCGTTTTCTACGACCCCAGCAAGGGAGTCTATCGTGGCCGTGACGAAATCGACCGCATCGCGGGCGCGATCAAAGCCACTCACCCTGAATTCCGGTATCAGCCAACTACAGAGCCCGCGGAATCGGGCAACGGCGGGCTGGTCCGCTGGATATCAGGCCGCCCGGGTGAGGCGCCAGCCTACGCCGGGACCGATTTCATCATTGCGCAGGACGGCCGGATCGCCGCCCTTTATCTCTTTTTCGACAAGCTACCTTAAGCTGCCGGTAAAGAAAGCGGGCTAATAATTTTACCGCGGCTGTCGATTTCGCCAGTCGCCGTTCGTCCTATAGGTAGAGCCCGAACAACTGCCTTAAGTTTTCCCGGCTCACAATCCATCTCAGGAGACCCCAACATGCGCTTCATGATGCTGGTCAAATCCGCCGAAAACTCCGGCGCTCCGCCCAAGGAACTGATGGACGCCATCGCCAAGCTCGGCGAAGACGCCGCCAAAAATGGCTCCATGATCGAAGGCGGCGGTCTCGCCCCCTCCGCGATGAGCACTCGCGTACGTTTGGCTCAAGGAAAAATCTCCGCCATCGACGGACCCTTTGCCGAAACCAGGGAACTCGTCGGCGGCTACGCGGTTTTTGAGTTCAAGTCGAAACAGGAGGCGGTCGAAAGCGCGCTGCAGTTCATGGAGCTTCACCGCAAATATTGGCCCGGCTGGGAAGGCGAAACCGAAATCCGGCAGATCTTCTCTCAACAAGATTACACGCTCGAAACCGGTCGCCTCGCCCTAAAGCCGGATGCCGCTCGCGGCGCTTGACCTTTTGAACGCAACCCCTCATTCTTCGCGGCAAGCACGGGACTCGGGTGACGCTCGAAAGTGCCCGCGAATCTAAGAGGCGTGTTTCGGGTGTTGCGCTGACGGGCGCCGCGCTTCCTTTGCCGAGCGAAACCGAAAATGGCGCTCGAAACATTCGCCGCAGCGGTAGGGACTGATGAACAGCGCGTGGTAAAGAAGAGATTCCACGGTACCTTTCCGCCGCGACCTGTGGAGCGAAGCGCTTCCGCACTCCGGACACTGCGCGGGATGAGTTCCATCGAGTATCAGTTTCATAATGCACGCTTCCAGGCAGGGCGGTTTTTCTCTCACCGCCGTTGCGAAGGGGCTGGGGATCAACCGAACGGCGGTCAACCCAATGTGGGGACCACCATCGTAGCCGTGAGATACGCCTGATTTCAATATAAATTTCTTTGGACACCATTGATCTGTTTGGTGAATTGGCTCTCTTGCAATCCGCCTCGCACACCCTGCGCATTTGAAACTCAGGGTTGGGGTGTTCGGGAAGTTCTTTCGGAAGTGCACTACTTGCCCGTAAGCCTTTTCCCTGCCGTCCGACAAGTCTGTACTGAATTGTAGAGCTCGCAGTCTGGCAATACCGCTCCTGGACCGGAAGTGGACTTGCCCGAGCTTCAGGCACCTAAGTGCTCTGTTCCAAAAGGAACACCGTTTCGCGCAGCGCCGTGAGATCGTCGGATTTGGAGACCAACTCATCGTGCGGTCTGGTCCACCGAGGTTCCAGGTCTAAGGGCCGAAACTGTTGCTTTTGGAGAAGCGACAGATAGTCCCACCCGCTGACCGCGGTCGGCGTCGGTCCGTGAATAAAAGGAGACTGTCATGCTTCTGATTTTGTTGATTGTTCTCATACTTATGTTCGGGGGTGGTGGCGGCTATTACGGATATCGGAGATGGGGGACGGGCGGCGGCATCGGCATTGTCGGAGTGGTTCTGATCGTTCTCTTGGCTCTCTATCTCTTGGGCGGAATGCGCATCTGACCTGACCGGTCTACTTGCTGCCCTGTCGGTCAAATCGAAAAGGGCTTGGCCCCGAAGACGCCGGGCACTAAATGGAGGGCACAATAGATGCTCACGTTCATTCTTCCAGTTTTTCTCATCCTAGCCCTTGTCGCTGTTCTTCCCATCTGGCGGCACAGCAAGAAGTGGAGTTTTTATCCCCTGGGCGGCGTCAGCCTGGTCATTCTAATTCTTCTCATTCTTTTTTGGGCCGGCCATTTCTAGGAGAGAAGTTCAAAACGCTCAGAACGTTATCGCCGCAAACTCATAACCTGGCTGCCAGCCTTGCCGGTTTTCTACAATCATTTCTCTCGTAATCCCGCCATCTCCCCGGAACACCGGCTCACGCCAAAAAAATCGCCGCAAAGCCCATTGGACTTGCGGCGAGCAAAAAATCCTGGTTGTTGTTTTTTCTAGGCCTTCGCCTTCCTCCAGCCAAGCAACCCGGCAAAGCCTACCCCCAACAGCAGGAGACTTGCTGGCTCCGGCGCGGGAGTCGCCGAAAAAGTGACTTGCGGCCCCAGAACTCCTGGGACCGTTGTTTCGAAGTACGCCACCGGGCCGCCGCAGCAGGCGATGGAGTTGTAATAGAGGTTGTAGGCAATTCCCCCCGCCAGAAACGATACGCCTTCAAAATCCACCTGTGGCGCTGTCGCGAAAAGCAGATTGTCATTGGCGTCAAATCCATTAGGCGCGATCAGCGTCATCGCCATGCCGTCTTGCGTCCCTGAAATCCCCGTAATCAGGTACGACCCGCTGAGCAAAGAGTTGGTGGTGAACGTTCCGCTGGCCGAAATGCCGGTCCCGGAAATCGAGAAATTGAAGCTGTCTGCGTTGGCACTCGTTGCGCCCAGCAGCATCCCAACGATTCCAAGCACCATTATGATGCGCCGCATTGACCAGATCATAGTTCCGTCCCCCCAACGATCTTCGTTGCCGTCCCCTCGGGACTCAGATCACCAGTTGCTTCCAGAATGCAAGATGGTTGCCAATCCAGTTCTCCTTATAACTTAGGCACTTATCCCGCTGAACCCTGCAATACTTTCCCTTTTTACTGCACGGCTTTTCCGCTCGTATTCAAATCGGGGACGCGACCCCTCACAGAATCGCGTCCCCGGCCACAACCATCGTTCTTCCTTCTCTCTCCTAAAACCGGAAGACAACTCCCGTCGAGAGGCGCGCATTGTTCTGTGTCTGGCTTCCGAACCGCGTCATCAGATAATCCCCCTGAAAAATCCGCCAGCGGATTCCCTCTTTGATTTCCGTGTCGATTCCTCCCCCGATCGCCATCGCAAACGCCGAATCTCCGAATCCGGCCGCGCTGAAGTGCGCTCCGCCCAGCAGAACGTGCGCAAACGGCGATACTCGCGCTGGAAAAGACACTTGCGGTCCGAACATGTAGGAATAGACTGACGTCCCCACCCCGTGCGTCGATCCATAGTGCCCGTCGAAGTCCGCCACTCCGCCAATCCAGTCCCTGAATTTGTATTGCGCCGAAGCTTCCCACCCGTTCAAATTCAGGTCCGTTCCTCCACGGAATCGCATGTACGTATACCCGCCGAACACTTCCACCTTGTCATCGTCCTGCGCCGCCGCGGGCAGCAGCGCCACAAACAGAATTCCAAGCAGCAACCCTATTGCTCGCACCATGAGAATCTCCTCCTCATTCTTTTTTATTGTTGCATTGGGATACTTCCGGGTAGCCAGGGTTTCCCGGATCTTCCTGCTGCAGGCAAGCTACCGGGAAATCTCGCGCCGCAGTATTGGGCTGGTAGTGGGTCGGACCGGACAATCTCTCACGTCTCCGGTCGGAAATATTCTACCGCATTTCCCCCGCCGCTGTCCCCCGTAGCGCCACCTTCAGGTGGACGCGCGCCCTATCCCCTTCGGCTATAATTCCCCGATCACAAAGTTGGATCCCACATGGACACCTACTTCCTCACCTCTCCCCGCCTCGGATTCCGCCACTGGTCCATCTCCGATCTCCCTCTCGCAACGGCCCTCTGGGGAGATCCCGAAGTCACCCGTTTCATCGGCGGCCCGCTCTCGCCCGAAAAAATTCAAGAAAAACTTCGCGCGGAGATGGAACTATCCTCTCTTCACTCCGTCCAATACTGGCCAATTTTCTTGCTCGAAACCCGCGAACACGCCGGTTGCTCCGGCCTTCGTCCCTATCGACTCGAAGACCACATCTTCGAACTCGGCGTGCATCTTAATCGTCCCTTTTGGGGCCGCGGCCTCGCCGAAGAAGCCGCCCGCGCCGTCATCCATTTTGCTTTCGCCCTGCTCGGCGCCAAAGCTCTCTTCGCCGGCCATCATCCCGCCAACTTCGCCTCCCGCAACCTCATCCTCAAACTCGGCTTCCACCACACCCACGAAGAGTTCTATCCTCCCACCGGCCTTCATCACCCGTCCTATCTCCTCGAACCTCCGCCGGGCATATAAACGGCACGCTCCGGTTTCAGCGACAAAAGCCGCGTACCCGTTCCAGCAGCAAGCTAAGTTTGGAAATGTCTTTGGCGGCCAGCGTCTGGAACTTCAGTCCCAGTCCCTGCGCGGGCTGCGCTTGCGCCACCACGCTGTCCAGGCTGATCTGCCCTTCCTGCACCAGAAAATGAATCCGGATGAGTTCGCCTCTGGACCGGCGTCGCGGCGTCTCAATGAAAATCCCGCCGGTGCTCACGTCCCGCACCCGAGACACGTCGCCGAAACCTCCGCACTCCCAATAAACCCAAACATCCCGTGTCGCCGGCAGCCGCATCATCCGCCGCCGCGATGGAACAGAACTGGCAAACCCGCTCACTGAATGCCGCATCCTTTTCTTAGCTGGGTTCTGTTCCGTTCGGCCAGTCATTCTATCCAACCGAATCGAACACACGACGAGTCTGCCGCGCCCCTGCACGCCATGAAATCAGGTATTTGCTGTATTCAAGCCGGGTAAATCACCCGAGCCGCACCACCACCGGAAACCGGAAGTTCCGCAAGGCCATTTTTCCGGCTGCCGCCTTAACCCGATTTTGTTTAACCGGACAGAAACTTTCCTCGATACTTTTCGTCTTATACTTTTCCTATGTTTGTCGCGATTATCGGCGCGGTGTGGCTTTTGTGTTTCTTGGGAATCCCGATCCTCGCTCTTTTTTCAATTCGCGATTGGGCCACAACCTATCGCTCAACGCTCCCGGCATTTCGGAGCGGAATTGGTCTTCTCTCCGTCGGCGTCATTTTCTTTGGTTGGATCTTCCTCGTCGCGCTGGCCGTCTTCGGGATCTTCAATTCCGCCTGGTTGGACTTTTTTACTCAGAAAAGAAATCTCCATTTTCTCGCACTCGCCGTCGCCGCTTCCGTGGCCAGCTTGACGCTAAAAGGAAATGCCCGCCTGCAAGCTCTGGCTGCCGGGGTTTTATTGGTTCTGTTTGCAATTCTGTGGCTCGCCAGGGAAATGCCGTAGCTTTCGGAGGCGCTTCAACGCGTGAATGGCAGGATTACCGCACGGTGTGATCGACCACAAGACAGCTCGGATGAATCCCGATCAACTCTTTCCTTGCCAGCTATTCTCTAGTTCGGATTTGGCCGCGTACAAATTCGTCAGCCTGTCGTGCAAATTCTGTACGTCAGGAACGGCCGTTTGGATAGCCGTCTTCAGGCTACAGAAAACAGTCCGGTAAACCGGCTTGAATTCCGCCAGCACCCCGTTAGTCCCTCCCCAATTTAGGCGGTCGCCAATGGCCAGCAGCATTCGGTGCGCTTGGAGCAGACTTATCTCTCCCTGCTGCCCCTGTTTAACCCATTCTTGCAGCGCCCCCAGTTGCTGAATGGCGGAGTCCTTTTCCAGATCGCTCATCGCATCATTCCCAATAATTTCAAGCACCGCCTGTTCAAGCGGTTTATCGATAGCCTCTGCTGTGTTGATGGTCGCTTTTGTTTCGGAAAGGGCTGCTTCCAGTTTTATCGTGTATTCGCCGAGTTTACGATGCACCACTTCCAACTGCCCGCCAGCCGCTTGTGCCGCCTCGCCGGTGGATTTCCCTTGCTGCAGCGCCGTCTTGTAAACCTGGTAATCTCCGGTAGCCAGATTCCAGATAGCTTCGTCCACCATTGCCTTCGCCGAATTTCCATAAGCAACATCTCGAACCGGCGCCTTCCCAGTTGAATCCGCCGTCGTTTTTACAACCTTTGTCTCTACAGGAACCCGCGCAGCCTCCGTCGGACCGGCTCCATTCCGCTTTACGCCTGCCATTTCCTTAATAGTTTTGGTTGGTTCCTCGTGTTTTACTGGAATGCTGTCCTGCGCCGGTGCCTTCGTTTTCTGGCGTGCCGCCGGCTCAATTTTTGCTGGTTCCGCGCGTTTGATTGGAATACTGCTCTGCTCCGGTGGCTCCGTTAGGACCCGCGCCTCCGGGCCGTGGTCGCGAGAGCGCCCCAGTTGTTTCGCGTGGCTTTCACACACGTAAATCGGCTCATTCCCGCCCTGCTCCCAGCAAACAATTACCTGTGTTCCGTAGTCGCAGTCGAGCCGGTAATGTGGAGAAAGAGCCTCGGCAGGCTTCCCAGTCCGCAGCCGCCACTCGGCGCGGCTTGTGCAATGGAGTTTGGACACGCACCAATTTTAGCGAACCCGTGATAGAGGACGCGCTAGGCCTCTGTGTTTCCGTTGCGGAATATGTAACCCCTCTGGCAGTGAACAGCGCTAGGTCTTCCCAGGTTGCTGCCTCGGAACACCTGAACCAAGGGGCAGGGTTGCTCCGCGCCCCCACCTGTCACTATCGAACCGATTCCATCGGCAACGGCGTCGCCGCCGGCATCTCCAACACCCACCTCCCCGATTACCATCGCACCTTCAGCAACACAATCAACGTCGGGGGCACCGACATTCTCCGGAACACCCTCGGCAACGCAGCCAAGGATTTCTGGCGCGGCACCCGCCCCCAAATTCGCAACCGAAGAACCAACCGCCTGTAGTGGCCGACCTTCAGCTCGGTCGCTCGGAACGCCAATGCCCCCACATCCCACGGCTTCCCCGGGATGATTCTAAGAAATGGCCCCCTCTTTCTTCTCAGCGTACTCTGCGCTCTCAGCGCACTCTGCGTTAATCTTCTCTTTTCTTCTCTCCAAGCTCTTGCCTAACTCCTCCCGGAAAGCTATGCTCCACGCAACACACGGGCAGCACGTGCCCGTTCCCCGGCTTACCAGGTTTCAACAACGGAGGATTCGATTGCCAACCGCCAATGTGGGCTCGCGCCTTTCCTGGCCGCGCCCGAAATATTTTCTTTTCGCCTTCATCGGCTTGATGGTCGCCTATGTTCTCGCTCACAACGAGCGATTCCTCGTCAACCGCGGGGATCCCGAATGGCCGCACATCCAATCCTTCAAGTGGTGGTTGCTACCCCACGGCATCGCCGGCGCCTGCGCCCTGATTCTCGGCCCCATGCAATTCTCCGATCGCCTTCGCCAGCGTTACGCCCGCTTCCATCGCGTTGTCGGCCGCATCTATGTCGCAGGCGTCTTCATCGCCGCACCGCTCGGCACTTACATCCAATATTTTCAAGAGCGCATGGGCGCGCCGCGTTCTTTCAGCTTCGCCGCCGCCGCCGACGCGACCCTCTGGGTGACCACCACCGTCATCGCACTCATGTTCATCCTGCGAGGAAAAATCCAGCAGCACCGCCAATGGATGGTCCGCAGCTTCGCCGTCGCCATCGTCTTCCTGGAAGTCCGCGTGGTCGCAGGAATAACCGGTTGGGAAAATCTGGGCGAATCTGTTACCGAAACGATTGTCTGGGCCTGCGTCGCCTTCTCCCTGCTCTTCGCCGACATCGTCCTCCAGTGGCAGGATCTCCGTCGTGCCCGGCCCGTCACCCTCAAATCCGTGACTGCCAGCCATGCGCCCGAAGCGGGTCTTTTCGTAGAGAAAGCACCCGTCTAATGGAGTATTCAGCGGCTTCAATCCACCTGCTGCCCCGCCGTCTTTCCCACTCAGCGGATAATCTGTCCAGCGGATGTGAGGATTATTCAGCGTTGACTTGACTCATTCGAGGCCGTAAGATGGCCGCGAAAAGTGGCGCACGTGCCTGTGCCGTTATCCACCCCCCTTATTCATCCTTGCGATTAGGAGTTCTCATCCTTGCCGGCCCAACTCATTTCTCATTATCGTGTGCTTGATCAGCTCGGCAGGGGAGGGATGGGCGTCGTCTATCGAGCGGAAGATACCAGCCTCCGCCGTACCGTGGCTCTTAAATTTCTTCCTGAGCATCTCGCCAAAAATCTGGCCGTCAGCGAACGCCTCCGCCGCGAAGCGCGGTTGGCTTCGTCACTGAACCACCCAAACATCTGCACCATCTATGAAGTTGGCGAAGACTCCGGTGAAGTCTTCATCGCGATGGAGTATGTAGCTGGCCGTCCGCTTTCGGAATCGATTCGTGCAGAGGGACTACCCCTTGAGACCTGCCTTCGCTACGGACGTCAACTCGCCTCTGCGCTGGCGCACGCCCACGATCATGGCGTGGTCCATGGAGACTTAAAACCCTCAAACATCATCATTACGCCCGGTGGTGACGCCAAAATTCTCGATTTCGGTTTGGCACGCCGCAGCGATCCCGCGGAATTTGACCGCCAGACTCTCGAAACTATTTCGGCGGAGCACCGCTCGGGACTCGGCGGAACGATTCGTTATATGGCACCGGAGCAACTCGACGCCAGCCCGGCCTCGCAATCCACGGATCTCTGGGCTCTGGGAGTCGTTCTCTACGAAATGGCGGCGGGCTCGCATCCTTTTTATGGGGAGAATCTCTATCTGCTTTGCACTGCGATTCTGCGTGATCCTCCGCGGCCTCTTCCGCCCAAGGTGCCCCCTGGTCTCGCTTCCATCATCACCCGGTGCCTTGAAAAAGAACCGGCCCGCCGGTACCAACGCGCCGGCGAGGTGCGTGCGGCGCTAGAGGCCCTGACGCCATCGCAGGAAGAGGTCATTCTCGCCCCTTTGCCGCCAATGAGAAAGGTCCCGTACCTTCCGCTTGGGGCCGCGATTCTGCTTCTGCTCGCTGTTTTCGGAGTGTACAAATTCCGCGACAGAATTGGCATCGTTGGTTCCACCGGCCCCTTGCCTCACCCAGTGCTGCTTGGAGTTCTGCCTCCCGCCCCCGGTGGGGATTCTTCTCAGTCTGCCTTCAATGACGGCTTGGCAGACACTCTAAATTCTCGCTTAAGCGAGTTGAGCGCCCGCCATGCCTTCGTTGTCATTCCCATGACCGAGATCGTTGGAAAAAACGTAAAGACCGCGGATGGAGCCCGTGAGCAATTTGGCGTGAACCTCGTCCTGGCGCTCAACGTTCAACGCGCGGCCAACAGTATCCGCGTCAATTATTCTCTCGTCGATACCCGCTCACACCAGCAAGTACGAGGAGGGACGGTCACCGCCGCGGCTGCCGATCCATTTGCCTTGCAGGATCGCGTCTTTGAAAGCGTCGCTCAAGCCATGGAACTGCAACTCGCGCCTGAGGACAAGCAAGCTCCCGGTTCCCAGGGCACTCCCCAAGCGGCTGCTTATGCTTTTTATGTCCAGGGGCTGGGCTATATGCAGGATTACGTTGTGCCGGAAAAAGTCGAGAGCGCTATCACTCTTTTCCAGCGCGCACTCGAGAAGGACCCCACCTACGCGGCCGCCACCGCGGGTCTTGGCGAAGCTTATTGGCGTAAGTATCAACTCAGCCACGACCCAGCGTGGGCGAAAGCTGCCATCGGAACTTGCGAAACCGCAACCAGGCAGGGCCCCCGGTTAGCCGCGGCCCACTCCTGTCTGGGGCAGGCGTATTCGGCGCAGGGGTTGTACGAAAAGGCCGCCGATCAATATCGGCGCACGCTCGACCTCGAGCCCACCAGCGACGATGCCTACGGCGGCCTCGCTAGCGCGTATGAGCACCTCGGCCAGCCAGCCGATGCCGAGCAGGCGTTCAAGCAGGCCATTGCCCTCCGTCCGGGCTACTGGGCCACTTACAACTGGCTCGGCCTTTTCTACATGGATCATGCGCGCTACGAAGAAGCGGTCAGCCAGTTCTCGCAAGTGGTATCGCTTGCGCCGGATAGTTTCACCGGTTACTACAACCTTGGCGCAACTCGTATCTTGCAGGGCAAGTATGTGGAGGCAATCCCGCTGCTGGAAAAATCGCTGAGCATTCGCCCCACGGCGGACGCAAGTTCCAACCTGGCCACGGCCTATTTTCAAATGCATCGTTACGACGAGTCTGCGGTCCAGTTTGAAAAGGCAGTTCAATTGGACCCTAAGAACTACATTTTCTGGGGAAATCTCGGCGATGCGTTATATTGGAGTCCGGGGCGACGCCCGGAAGCTGCCGATGCGTACGGTCGAGCGATCTCACTGGGAGATGAAAAACTTCGCCTGAATCCTCATGACGCGCAACTGCTCAGCAGCCTCGGAATGTACCACGCAATGCGTGGGGAACAGAAAGCCGCGATCGACAATCTCGACACCTCGCTCCGCCTTCAACCCAAAAGCCCGGATTTGCTTTTCAACGCCGGAATCATCTACCAACAGCTCGGGGACTCCAAACGCGCTTTGGATAGTTTGGAGAAAGCCGTCTCCTTGGGGATTTCCCCTGAACTGATCCGTGACACACCGAATTTCGATGCACTTCGGGACAATCCGCGGTATGTCAGCTTGCTCGGAAATCACCAAGAGAAATGACGGAGGTTCAAATGCACTTTCCATTCTTACGTTACGCCTTGGCCATTACTTACATTTTGACGATTACGTTGTGCCTCGCCGCTGGCTGCGGTGACAAGCTAAAACCTGCGGCCGCCGGAAAGGGTAAGGACAGTTTCGACTGCGGCGACAAAACCGTGTATGTGGTGCCCGGCGACGGTACAGCTCCCAAGGATGTTTATCTCTGCCAGGGTGACATTTTGACCTGGAATCCTAACCATCACATTTTTACCGTCAGCTTCCCCAACAAATATCCCTTCGAAGGTGCGCCAACGACGTTCGCAAATGATCCGCAAAATCCGGACGCTCCTGTGCCGTCCCCAAAGGCGAAAAATACCGGCTCGCTGGTCGTCTACCACTATGATATGACTGTTGATAAACTTCCGATCGTTGACCCCCAGGTCGTCGGCGGGGGCTACCACTCCAATTAATCAGCTTGCTGGACGGGATTGACCGGCTCGAGCTTTATCGGCAGTACGGCCGGTCTTCTGGAGCACGCCCGCCACTTGCTTTAAATTTGCGGCTTTGACATTCCTCTCCACACTCACCCACAATTTTCCTGCGAACCGGCGCCCCGGCTGTCGAGATATACTCATTCTCGTTGCTTTTCGGCTTCAACCGCCAGCTGCTTAACGCGCAGCCACTTCAAGGGAGGCTCCATGCACAGCAAACCACGCACCCTCGCGTTACTCTGCGCAGCGTTTTTCATTTTGCTCCTCAGCGCTTTTTCCTCTTTCGCGCAAACGCCAGCAAACCCTCCGCAAAACTGGCCCGCACCGCAGGAAGGCAACTACACTGTCCACGATTTCCATTTTCAGTCCGGCGAGACTCTCCCCGAAGTCCGCATCCACTACTACACACTGGGCAAGCCCCTCAAGGACGCCTCCGGCCGCACCACCAACGCCGTCCTGATCCTCCACGGCACCGGCGGCAGCGGCGGCAATTTTCTTCAGCCCATCTTTGCCGGCATGCTCTTCGCCCCCGGCCAACTGCTCGACGCCAATAAATATTTCCTGATTCTTCCCGACAACATCGGTCACGGCAAATCCAGCAAGCCCAGCGATGGCCTCCACGCGCATTTCCCTCGGTACGAATACGCGGACATGGTCGCGCTCCAGCACGAACTCGTCGAAAAAGGCTTGGGCGTCAACCACCTTCGCCTGATCCTCGGCACTTCCATGGGCTGCATGCACTCCTGGGTTTGGGGCGAAACCTACACCGATTTCATGGACGCGCTCATGCCTCTCGCCTGCTTGCCCGTCCAGATCGCTGGTCGCAACCGCATCTGGCGCAAGATGGTCACCGACGGCATCCGCCAGGATCCCGACTGGAAAAATGGCGACTACACCACCGAGCCGCGCTCCGCACTCGAAATCTCCGCCGATTTCCTCATCATCGCTGGCAGCGCTCCTTTGCACATGCAGGAAGATTTTCCCACGCGCGACGCCGCCGACAAATTTCTCGCCACAACCATGGCGCGCTTCACATCCTCCCTCGACGCCAACGATTTCCTCTATGCCGTCGATTCCTCCCGCAACTACGATCCCTCCTCCAAACTCGAAACCATCAAGGCCCACGTCATGTACATCAACTCCGCCGACGATTTCATCAACCCTCCCGAACTCGGCATCGCCCAACGCGAAATCAAGCGCGTCAAACACGGCCAGTTCGTCCTCCTCCCCGTCTCCGAACAAACCTTCGGCCACGGCACCCACACTCACGCCGCCGCCTGGCAATCCTATCTACAGCAACTCCTCGCCGAGTCCGCCAACCCCAATTGACGCTGCCCATGTTCATCACAGCGCATCTCGGAATTACCCAGTGATATCTTGTGCCCGGACTCTAGGAGGGTTTTGATGAAATTCGCGCTTCGCAGTTTCGCCATCTTGATTGCCTGGGCGTTCTTCGCCATTCCCGCCCTGCGTGCAGCGGAAACGCAGCCTCTGCGAGTCGCTATCGCCGGGCTCGTTCACGGTCACGTCGAGGGTTTCTTCTCGAACTCCCTCCATCGGCCGGAAATTCGCATCGTGGGCATCAGCGATCCCGACCGCAGCCTCTTCGATCGCTACGCGGCAAAGTTCGCACTTGATTCCGCCCTGTATCACGCGGGTCTCGAAGAGATGCTGCGCACCACAAAGCCGCAAGCCGTTCTCGTTTATTCCAGCACCTTCGATCACCGCAACATTGTTGAACTCTGCGCGAAACACCACATCCCCGTCATGATGGAAAAACCCCTCGCCGTCAGTCTCGAAGACGCCCGGGCGATCGAACGCGCGGCCCACGAGGGAAATATCCAGGTCCTCGTCAACTACGAAACATCCTGGTATCCCAGCAACCACGCCGCGTATGAACTGGTCCACGCGGGCGCGCTCGGCGACGTCCGGAAAGTCGTGGTGCACGACGGCCATCAAGGGCCGAAAGAAATCGGCGTCAGCTCCGAGTTTCTGAACTGGCTCACCGATCCCAAACTGAACGGGGGCGGCGCGCTCTTTGATTTCGGCTGCTACGGCGCCGACTTGATGACCTGGCTAATGAACGGTGAAAAACCGCTCTCGGTTACCGCCGTCACCCAGCAGATCAAGCCGGACGTCTATCCGCACGTTGATGATGAAGCCACGATCATTCTCACGTATCCAAAGGCCCAGGCGATTATCCAGGCTTCCTGGAACTGGCCCTTCGACCGTAAAGATATGGAAGTGTATGGACGCACGGGCTACGTGATCACTGTCCGCCGTGAGGACACAAAAGTCCGTCGCGCGGGAGAAAAACAGGATCAACTCGTCACGGCCCAAAAACTGCCGTCCCCATACGATGATTCCCTAACCTATCTACGCGCTGTCATCCTCGACGGCCTAAAGCCCGATGTTCTGTCTTCCCTCGAAACCAACATCATCGTCACCGAAATTCTCGACGCAGCCCGCCAATCCGCCGCCACCGGCAAAACCGTGAACCTCAAACCGTGATGGCGTTTCATTTCCACTTTTCCACCACCCCGTTTTATCCCGCTTGCGCCTTCTGCGAAACTTCGTTACGCTGACTCAGTCGCCAGCGGTGGCCCCCTCCTCACCCGCTATCGGTTGCTCAACCCGCAATTCAATTTCCGGTTACGAAGGATGCCGCATGACGCACAAGAACACCTGGGTGAGATTTGCTGTGGCAATCGTGCTGACCTTGCCTCTCGCTGCCTGCAAGGACAAAAAAACTCTGCAAGAAAACGAACAATTGAAGGCCCATGTCGAGGAACTTCAGAAAGAGAACGGCCAGGTGGGCAACGATCTGGAAGCAATGACGACTGCCCGCGATGAGTTGGCCAAGGAGAACGATTCTCTTAAGGCGGATCTTAAAGCCTGTAAGGCGAAGCACCCGGGGAAAAAGCCTGCCAGCCGGAAGCATCACCATAGCTGAAGCCGCCACAATTTTAAGACCGCGCGCTGTTTCAATTGCGCGAACCAATAGCTATTTGCATCATAATAAAAGGGAGGTTTGAATCATGAAATCTTTTGAAGTTCAATTTCGCTTTCAGGACCGAACGGAAGCAGCCGTGGAATCAACGGTCAAGGTGGACGCATCAAGTCTTCCCGGCGCCGTCGGCAAGGCCGTCCGCGAGTTCGTCAAAGGACTGGATCGCAAGCAGCGCTTCGACATGAACAAGAACGGGCTGCAAATTACTGCCAAGTCCGTCGAAAGTTCAACCGACTCGCAGCCAGACGAAGCCGCCAAGGCCGTCGCCAGCTAAAAACTTAACCCGTTTTCGCGTCTGGGTGGCGTGGCGTCCAATCCTTCGGCGGGAACGCCACGCGCCAAAACGTTTGATTCGGCAGCATGAACTCGACTCCCACCCGCGTCTGTTCGCCCGGAGTCTTGTCAACGTGGACCACAACACACTCCAACGCCGCCTTCGTCTGCACGTTCGACAGGGTGAATCGCTGTCCCCGGTACACTGCCGCCGCAATCGCAATCAAGGCTCCGTGCGCGCTGATCGCCAGCGTGTAAGTATCTTCTTCAAAAAACAACGCTCCACTTCCCTGTCCCGAGACTCGCACCGGCAGCTTCATCAGCACCCGCTGGCTCCTACGCCGGTTGGCGGCGAGCCACGAGACTTCGCGGGTTTCGGCAATCCATTTGTTCAGTCTCGCGAGCTGTTCCGGCTCCACCACCGTAAACATCAGCCCCATGCCCTTGCCGGGTTGGTTGTATACAACCCTCGCGTGGGACTCAAACGACTCCGCGCCTTTCGTGATACGTACCTCCGTGACAGTCCCCAGAGCAAACGGGCTGTCCGTATCCACGTTGCAGCCTTGCTGGCTCAAATCCCGCACGCGCGTTTTCAGCCGCTCCCCGGGCTCCGCTGCGATCACCTCAACGGCAGCGGTAAACGCATAGCGAGGATGACTGCGCCGGTCGGCCCCGGTTTTCGCCCCGGAATCGGGAGCCGGCTCTTCCCTCTCAGCGCCCTCCACAACAGGACTCGCGGGAATCTCGCTTTCCTCAGGAATACTCCCGGTGCTAGCAAAGCTCTCCAATTCTGCTTGTATCTCCAGAGCACTCTCGGGCGCCTCGGTTTCAACCCGGAACACGCTATGTTCCACGGGCTTTGGGTCCGGCCCCAGTTTCCGCTTTCGATTGTGGCGCTTCGCACTCATACGATTCTCATGCTATCAGCGGGACGGGAGGGTTTAGCAATAACACGTCTCATTGAACCCTCCGGATGTGCCCAATTGTGCTACTGGAACTTTGCGTGTTCCAGCACCCAGATCTCTTGTAAGCGCGCTGGAAACTCCCCTCGCCGATCGGGGACTGAATGCTCAGCCTGACGGATGCGGTGCCCTCGGGGGTTATCCTTACGCGAGGTGAGTCTCGTATTGGACAGACACCCGCTGTACGCTAACGTACACTCCCTTTATTGAGCTGTGACGCTGCCAAGCCCAGTGGACAGGGGATAAAACCGCGATGAACGTCAAGTCAGTCCTGACGAACGTCCAGTGATCTCCTGATGTGCCAGCCTCAGCTTCTCTCCTTTTGCACCAGCCTCCTCGGCGAGTCACAGCCTCGCGCTCAAGCTTCCTCTCTTCCGTGGAGCCCCGCTTCCAGAACGGCCTTGTTCCCTCCTCTCCATTCCTTCCTCGTTGGCGCTTCCCTTCTGCTCTGGTTCGTTCCGGCAGGCGCGCTCGCTCAGCAACCTTCCCCTGTGCGAACAGTCAGCAACAGCACTCTTCCGGATGCGCCTCTACCCCATTTAGCCCCGCTTGCCCCCGCTCCGCAATCACCCCATGCGGAAGGTGAAGCCAGCGTAGCAGGTACCGTGCTGGACGTAAGCGGCGCCACCGTTTCCGGCGCGGACGTCAGCTTGACGCGGGAAGACGGAACCCCGTTGCGTACCATGGTCTCCGAAGCCAGCGGCGAATTTACCTTTACTAAAATTCCTGCCGGCTCCTACCTCGTTACCATCAACGCAAAAGGTTTTGCGCCCTTCACATCTCCGGAGTTCGCCGTCGCCGTTCGCCAGGCCTACGAACTTCCTGACGTCTCTCTGGCGCTCGCGACGGCCAGCATGGTAGTGACCGTCCGTCCAACCGAATTCATCGCCGCCGAGCAGATCAGGGCCGAAGAAAAGCAGCGTCTCGTCGGTTTCTTCCCAAATTTCTATACCAGCTACATTTATGACGCCGCCCCGCTCACCGCGAAGCAGAAATTCTCGCTCGCCACGCGCGGCACCTTCGATCCGGTGGCCATGCTCGGCGTCGCCGTCGCCGCGGGCATCGAGCAATCCACAAATGCCTATGCCGGCTACGGACAAGGCGCCGCGGGCTACAGCAAGCGTTTTGCCGCTAAATTTGTCGACGGCCGCACCAGTGACTTCTTCACTCACGCTGTCTTTCCCACGCTCCTCCACCAGGATCCGCGCTACTACTACCAGGGTTCCGGCTCCGTCAAGTCCCGTTTCGCGCACGCGGTCACCTCCGCGTTTCTTGCGCGCAACGATAGTGGGCGCACTGTGTTTAACTCTTCCTATTTGCTCGGCGACATGGCATCGGGCGCTCTCTCCAATCTCTACTACCCCAAAGCGAATCGTGGAGCGCACCTCGTCTTCACCAATACCGCCGTCGGCCTCGCGGGACGCATCGGCACAAATCTGATGCGCGAGTTCCTCTCCAAGAGCATCACCACAAACGTTCCCGGCGACGGCAAACACTGATTCCCGCCTTGCCTGCTTGCGTCATCGCTTCGTATGATGCTCTCGAGAAAGCCAGGTAACCCGCTCGCGGTTGAAAGTCTCTAGAAACCATCTCATAAATAAAGTGAAGGGGGCCGGAGCTTTAGCTCCGACATCAACAGGACTAGAAACACTGGGCTTCAGCCCCTGCGGAAATGCCTCCTCAGCCCTGCGCCCATTCATGAGACAAGCTCCAGCCGGAAAACGCTTCGCCCAAACTCCTCCGTGCTACCATTCCCTCTCCGCCACGAATAGCCGCCCGGAGAGACCACCATGAAACCATCCGAACGCTGGCCCGCACTGCCCTTGGCCGAATGGAAAGACACCTACACCACCCTGCACATGTGGACGCAAGTTGTCGGCAAAGTCCGCCTCGCCCTTTGTCCCAACCTAAACCACTGGTGGGCCACCGCGTTCTACGTTACCGCTCGCGGCCTCACCACCTCGCCAATCCCCTACGAAAATGGCATTTTCGATATTCACTTTGATTTCATCAACCACGCCCTGGAAATTCAAACCAGCCTCGGCGAAACCCGATCGTTCCATCTCGTCCCTCGCACCGTCGCCGCTTTCTACGATCAATTCATGGACGCGCTCCGCTCCCTCGGCATCCACGTAAAAGTTTGGGAAATGCCCGTCGAAGTCCCCCGCCCAGTCCGGTTCAATCTCGACGAACATCATTCCTCCTACGATCCCAAGTACGCCCATCGCTTCTGGCAGGTTCTCGCTGCCGTCGCGCCCGTCTTCGAAAAATTTCGCGCCGGCTTCATCGGCAAATCCAGCCCGGTCCATTTCTTCTGGGGCAGTTTCGATCTGGCCGTTTCGCGATTCTCCGGCCGCCCCGCGCCCATTCGCCCGAACGCCGACACCATCACAAAAGAGGGCTACTCCCACGAAGTCATCAGCGTCGGCTTTTGGCCCGGCGATGGAGAAATCATCAAAGACGCTGCCTTCTACGCCTACGCCGCGCCCGAACCCCCCGGTTTCAAGGACAGCACAATCCGCCCTGCAAAGGCCTTCTACAACTCCGAAAAAAGCGAATTCTTCCTGATGTACGACGATGTCCGCCTCTCCAACTCTCCCGAGCAATCCCTGCTCGATTTCTGTCAATCCACATACGACGCAGCCGCCAATCTAGCGCACTGGAACCGCGCCGAACTCGAACGCCCCGCCTCCCAAACCCGCGCAAAATCCGGCGCATAATCTCCTCCCGTAGGGCCCGCCGACCGTGGCGGGCCGCTCTTATTTTCGAGTGCGGCCTGCCCTGAGCATAGCCGAAGGGTGGCTTTGCCACCGCTTTTGAGCAAGCCGCCTCACCTCCCAAACCGTCCCCCTCTTCGGCTATCATTCCTTCTCGTGACCCCAACCACCGAATCCTCGACCCACTCCCGCCGCCGCGCCCTCCGCGACACCCTCCTTTACGGCCTTTCCGGCGGCCTGCTCATTCTCGTCCTCAAACTCACCGAATACCGTTTCCTCGTCATTGAACACTCCGTCGAAATCTACGGCGCCTTAATCGCCGCCCTCTTCTCCGCCCTCGGCATCTGGCTCGGCCTCACCCTCACCCGCAAAAAGCCCTCCATCATTATCAAGGAAATTCCCGCCCAACCCTCCGAGCCCTTCGTCCCCAACGAAGCCCGCCTCACCGAGCTCGCCATCACCCCGCGCGAACTCGAAATCCTCGGCCTCATCGCCGCCGGCCTCAGCAACCGAGAAATAGCATCCCGCCTCTTTGTCAGCGAAAACACCGTAAAGACCCACTCCAGCCGCCTCTTCGACAAGCTCGGCGCCAGACGCCGCACCCAGGCCGTCCAGCTCGCCAAGACTTCCCGCCTCATCCCCTAGCAACTTTTCCTATCCGAAAGCATGATTTTTCTCCCTTCCGCCGCAAAATCATCCAAAAGTATGACGACAACTAGCGCCCCTTCGGCTAAACTTCCGCAACTTGAATAGCTGTTCAATAGAAAGGGGCATCATGAAACGCGTAACCGGTATTGGCGGAATCTTTTTCAAATCAGAAAACCCACAGCGGCTCTACGAGTGGTACGAAAAGCACCTCGGCATCCAGCGCGATCCGAATGCCGGTAGCGCATTGTTTCAGTGGCGCGAATTACAGGCTGCCGACGGCACCCAGCCCGGTCCCGAAGGCCTCACGACTTGGTCCATCTTCCCGCATACGACCAAGTATTTCGGCGACAGCAATGCCGGGTTCATGTTCAACTACCGCGTTGATAATCTCGACGCGCTGCTCGAAGACCTCAAAAATTCAGGCGTCACAATCGATCCTCACCGTGAAAACGCCGACTACGGCCGCTTCGCCTGGATTACCGACCCGGACGGCAACCGCATTGAGCTCTGGGAACCGCCAAAGTCCTAGGAATACTGCCCGCAGCACCGGCATGCCTCGTTCATAGTTCGGACACGCGAACCTTTAAGTCAAAAAAAGGAGCACTTAACTTCCATGCGAAAAACCGTTCTCACCTTCGGCCTGATCGCCGGCCTCATCATCTCCGTCCTTATGGGCGGCTCGCTTCTCCTCGCCGACAAGATCGGCTCCGGCCACAGCATGGCTCTCGGCTACACCATCATGGTGGCGTCGTTCCTGCTAATCTACTTTGGCATCCGCAGCTACCGCGACAACACCCTCGCCGGACAAATCTCCTTCGGCCGCGCCTTCGCCTGCGGCTTCCTGATCGCACTCATCACTACTGTCTGCTACGTCGCCATGTGGGAGGTTCTCTACTTCAACTTCATGCCCCACTTCATGGACAGCTACTTCGCCGCGCAGATTCACAAGGTCCAGTCCTCCGGACTTGACCCCGCCACCGCCGCCGCGCAGGTCGCCGCTATACAGCGCTCTCAGCAGCTCTACCAGAACCCCTTCGTCAACATGGCCTACACCTTCATGGAGCCCCTGCCCGTCGGCCTCATCATTACTCTCATCTCCGCCGCCCTCCTCCGCCGCAAAAATCCCGGCCTTCCCGAAAACTAACAGAGGAATCTCATTCCCCGTAGGGCCCGCCGACCGTGGCGGGCCGCCCTCCGGGTTTCCCCTGGGAACGCCATTCTCCCGAATGGCGTTCTCCGTAGCGTCGGCTTCCAGTTCACCCTGAGCGCCATAGGGCTTGTGTCCCCGCTTCCCCATTTTCTATTTTTTCTTTTCCATTTTCGATTCTTCCCCCGCAATCCCAAACCCCCGCCGCCTGCGCGCCCTTGTAGGGGCGGCTTTAGGCCGCCTTCCTGGGTTACTCTCCCCTGCAATATCCCCCGCGCTCATCCGTCTTCACCTATAGATGGACGCTGCGCTCGGAAAACAGTGGCGAATGCCCGATCAAGATCAGCGAATCTCCCAGGTCGTCGATCGCGAACGCTCCCGGCTCCTCAACTTCATCCGCCGGCGCGTCCCCGACCCGCTCGATGCCGAGGACATTCTCCAGGACGTCTTCTACGAACTCGTGGAGGCGAACCGTCTGCTGATGCCCATCGACCACATCACCGGCTGGCTCTTTCGCGTCGCCCGCAATCGCATCATCGACCTCTTCCGCAAGAAGAAGCCGCTGCTCTTCACCGATACGGACGCAGCAAATGAGGACGACAAGTCGCTTCGCTTCGAAGACCTGCTCCCGTCGCCCGATGCCGGGCCCGAAGCGCTCTACGCCCGCAGCGTGCTTCTCGCGGCATTCGAACTGGCGGTGGACGAATTACCCCTGGAGCAGCGCGAAGTCTTCGTCGCCCACGAAATCGAAGGCCGCAGCTTCAAGGAAATCGCCGCCCGCACCGGCGTCGGCATGAACACGCTTCTTTCGCGCAAACGCTATGCCGTTCTGCATCTCCGCGAACGCTTGCAAGGCATTTACGATGACTTTACGAAAACGTAGGGAGGCACTATGGCTGGAAGACTCATCAAGTTCATCTTCATCGTTCCGCTGGCAATTTTGGGAATGCTCCTCTTCGCCTTCATCGGCGGCGAAATCGTTCTGCAACTTTGGAACTGGCTCATGCCGCCGCTCTTCGGCTGGCCCATGCTCACATTCTGGAAAGCGCTCGGCCTGCTCGCGCTCTGCCGCATCCTCTTCGGCGGCTTCGGCTGGCACCGCCCCCGCCGCTACGTTTTCCGCGATCGCACCGACGGCCACTGCGGCCGCCTGACCCCCGAAGAGCGCGAGCGTTTCCGCCAGCGCGTCCGCGAACGCATCCGCGAATATCTCGGCATCGACCCGTCCTCCCCCAAACCCGAGGAGCACTGACACTTTCCGCAACCTCCGCCCCAAATCCGGCATCAAAAGGCCGCGTTGTCCTTTTTTGCACACACGGACACGCTTGCCTGTGTTCTAATCCAGGAGTCGCCTCGCTTCTCTCTCCTCGGCGACGGAGGAATTGCCATGTCTCTAAAAATTACCAGCAGCGAAGTGGATGGAGTCGTCCTCGTCGCGCTAAATGGCCGCATCATTTTGGGCGAGGAAAGCACCGCTCTCCGCGAAAAGCTCAAAAGCCTGATCGCCGCCGGAAAGAAGAAGATCGTTCTGAATATGGCCGAAATCGGCTACATTGACAGCGCGGGACTCGGCGCTTTGGTCGCCGCTCATCTCAGCGCCAAAAACGCCGGCGGCTCCATACGCCTTTGCAATCTCGGCGATAAATTCCAGGAAGTCCTGCAACTCACCAAGCTGCTCACCGTTTTCGACGTCTACGATACCGAAGCAGCCGCCGTCGCCAGTTTTCCCACTTCCCTGTCCGCCGGCAATTAGCTGTAAAAACCAGCCGAGCACTCCTGACTTTCCTAGCCTTTGTAGGGCCGGGGCTTGGTTGCCCAGAGCGTAGCCGAAGGGCCCCGACCATTTGGCTTACTCCATTTTTTGTACAGTACGTCCATATTCGCCTCAGGCTTAGCTCCATGCCCCCGGCCAAAAGGCCAGTGCTATCCGATTCGTTCGGCCTGTTCTTCAGTCCTCTCGACGCGCATTTTCCTTTCGCTTATCCTTGCAAAATGAACCGAGAAATTCGTGGCCTCCGTTTTTCGTTCGACGCACATGCGGAAATCGCTCAGGAGAATTCTCCGAAAGCCGCTATCCCTGGGCGTGTAACCGAACTGAGCCTGCACGGCTGCTTCCTCGAGACCTCCGCTTCGCTAGAAGAAAAGCGTCAGGTGTCCCTCAAGATTCACGAGGCCGGTGAGTCCTTCGAAGCCGAAGCCGTCGTCCTCTATGTCCGGCCATCAGGCTTGGGTCTCCTCTTTCGCGAAATAAAACCCCGCTACCGCGACACTCTCCAAACCTGGATCCTCAAAGCCCTCGATCGCCAACTCGAACTCCAGCAAATCCCCGGCTAACCGCCCCGTAGCGGCCGCCTTCAGGTGGCCAAGCTCTCCAAACAATTGTAACGGCCACCTTCAGTCCTTGCCTGACAAGGGAAGTGTGGCCCAGCCTCGATTTGTAGGGGCGGCTTTACGCCGCCTTCTTTCTCTTCTCTTGCCTTTGTCGCGCCCGCCTTCCGAGGTCGGTTTCTTGGACTCCGGATGCTTCTGCGGGGCGGGCGCCTTTGCGCCATCCTCACCTTTGTACCGTCCACCTTCAGGTGGACAAGCTCGACTCGTGAATATTTGCACCCCAATCTTCCCATCCACTCTCGATCTGTGCCCCGATTTCACTTACGGCAACCCTGTCCCCCAGCCCAGTTGCCACCGAGCCCCCGCTCCCGAACAATAATCCCGAGGGGTATGCCCATGAAAAAAGCCAGTGCTCTTATCGTTTCTATTTTGCTAGCGTGCCCCGTCTTCGCCGCGGACCAAACCAGGGAACAAAAACGCCTCGAAACCTGCGGCCAGGTCTTCAAAGAGATCATGGACATCCCCGATGGGATTCCCAAGGACCTCCTCAACAAGGCCGAATGCGTCATCGTGATTCCCTCGGTCCTCAAATTCGCTTTCGGCGTCGGAGGCGACTTCGGTCGCGGCGCGATCACCTGCCGCACCGGCCAGCATTTCACCGGACGTTGGAGCGCCCCCGCTCTCTTCGCGCTCGAAGGCGCAAACATCGGCTTCCAATTGGGCGGCCAGGCCACCGATTTCGTCCTCCTGGTCATGAATCCCAAAGGCGCGGACTCCATCCTCAGCAGCAAAGTGAAGCTCGGCGCCGACGCTTCAGCTGCCGCAGGCCCCAAGGGCCGCACCGCCGCCGCCGACACCGACATCGCGATGCGTGCGGAAGTTCTCACCTATTCCCGCTCGCGTGGATTGTTCGCCGGCATTTCGCTCGAAGGCTCCACGCTCCGCTCCGACGGCAGCGCCAACAAAAAACTCTATGGCCGCGACCTCAACGCCAGGCAGATCGTCCGCGAAGGCAAAGTCGGCGTCCCAGCCGCAGGCCGCGAACTCGTCTCCCTGTTGGATAAGCAATCGCCCAAGAACCAGTCCGACCCGGTCTCCCTGAAAGAATAAATCCGGCGGCTCGTCTTTCTGGGCGTGCGAACTTCTACGCACCCAAACACAACTTCATATCTCCTGAAGCTTGCGTTTGCCGTAATTTAGTCGTGCGGCGAACGTGGGGGACGATCCCCGGGCCTTTTAGAGATAGCCTGGCAATTGGAACGAACGCAGGGAAAACAGATGAAAACGTCCCCTGTTCTCGGCGGGTGGCCCGGACACAATTTTATCGTTTGGTTTTAGGGCGCCCATCGTTGAGCAGGATACCACTCTTGTAATTCACCGGAGAGTATAATGGGGTCGCGGCGCGGGTGCCCCACCCTCGGGTTGCGAGGGTGGGTCTTGGGTTTCTCCTTCCGCGTAGGTTTCGCTCACCCCTCGCCTCACGGTGTCTTCAAATAAATATTCCCGATGTTGTGCTCCCGCAGCATCGCGTTAAACGCCGCCAGGTCTTTCCCCGCCAACTGTTGAAACTCCTGCGTCGCTTTGTCGCCGCGCGCCTTCAACTCTTCCTGCACCGCCATCTGCTGCGTGGTGGGCGGAAAATCGGCGCTGCTATCCAACTGGCTGAACAGATACGCAATCTTCTGCAGCAACATCGGCGGCCACCGGCAATCGTCCTGCCCTCGCCCGGTCAGCCGCAGCTGCAACAGAGTTCCCTCAATACCCGCGAGCTTCTCCGCCAACTCGTCCGCGGCTTTCCGGATCGGTTTTGCGCTCTCGTCGGTGCCCAGCTCCTTTTCAAACGCCACAAGCTGCGCGCGAAGAGACTCGCTCTGGTTCACGGTAGCGCTCAGCGCGCTCATCTCCTCGTACAGCGCTGTCTGCACGCGCAACTGCGCCTGGACGTCGCTCTCCGATCCCGTGGTATGCGGGTCCTTCCGCACCGTCAGCTTCTGCGTGAATTTTTCCTCTCCCACGCTTAGCGCAACGGTGTACGTGCCCGGCGCCACAAGCACCGACAGCCGTCCCATGGCCGGAGCCTTCCGCCATCCCTCCGGCCCGAACGGCACATCCGGCGCGTAAAGCGGCGTGGTGCGCAACTTCATTTCCGTGCTGCGTTCCGTCCGCAAATCCCACCAGTAGCGGTTAATCCCCTGCTTGGTTTCGCAAGCCGGCGGCTCCGCGTCGGGAAAACCCTCATCCGCCTCCGGCTTTTTCGCCTCCGCCGCGTTTGGTTTCGCCGCGTGGCATTCGATCTCCCGCACTTTCTTGCCGCTGGCATCCGTGATGGTCAGCTTCGCCGCTTCCTTCTCTCCCAGGTTGGACTTGAGATAGAAATTAATCGACGCTCCGTACGGCGGATTTTTCCCCGTCGTAGGGTCGTACTCGACCGCGGCCGCCTGCACCTGCTCCTTAAATCGATAGGCATCGCGCGGCGCAAACAGGTGTGCCTTCTTCGCTCCCACCTCCGGAGTGAACTGCTCCAGCGCCGTGATGTCGTCCAGAATCCAGAAGCCGCGCCCGTATGTCGCCGCCACCAGATCGTGAAACCTCTCCTGAACCGTCAGCCAATACACCGGCGCGTGTGGCAGCCCGTTTTGCAGCGGCTGCCAGTTCTTCCCGTCGTCGAACGAAACGTACGCTCCGCCCTCCGTCCCCAGATACAGCAGTCCCTGCCGCGCCGGGTCTTCCCGCACGCAATGCGCATAGCTCAGCATGTTCTTCGGAATCCCAGCCGTGATTAGTGTCCAGGTTTTTCCATAGTCCGTGGTCTTGTATACATACGGATCGCGCACATTCACCTGATGCCCATCCACGGTCAGGTACGCCGTCCCCGCGTTGAACCGCGACGCTTCGATATTGTCCACGGTGCCCCACTCGGGGAAGCCAGGAAGATTCTTCGTGACGTTGCTCCAATTTTTTCCGCCGTCCCGCGTCACCTGCACTTGCCCATCGTTCGTTCCCACCCAGATCAGCCCCGCCTCCTTCGGCGACTCCACCAGCGCGAAGATCACTCCCGCATATTCCACCCCGATGTTGTCCGGCGTAAGCCCTCCCGACATCTGCTGCCGGCTCTTGTCGTTCCGCGTCAGGTCCGGACTGATGATCTGCCAGCTATTCCCGCCATCCGTCGTGACGTGAACAAACTGACTGCCCACGTACACCTTGTTGTGGTCGAACGGAGATATCGCGATCGGGAATTCCCAGTTGAACCGGTACTTCACCTCTCCCGCCGGCGCCCCTGCCACATAGTCAGGCCACACCTCCACCTCGCGGTCCTGGTGAGTCCGCTCGTCAAACCGCGTCACCGTCCCGCCGATGCTCCCCGATCCCGTGCCCGTGGACCAAATAATGTTGTTGTCCACCGGGTCCGGCATCGCAAAGCCGCTCTCCCCTCCCGCCACCGGGTGCCACGCTCCGCGCGGAATGTCGCTCCCGCCAGCCGCGCCAAATTGCAGGCTGTTGCTCGGGCCGCGCCACGACGGTCCGTCCTGCCGGTTCCCGTACACAAAGTACGGTATCTGGTCGTCCACGGTGGCGTGATACATCTGCGCGATGGGCAGGTTGACGTGGTTCCAGCTGTGGCCGCGATTTACGGAAATAGCCACGCCCCCATCGTGAACCACCGCCATGCGTTCCCCGTCCAACGGATCGATCCACATCTCGTGATTATCCCCTCCGGGATCGGAGGGCATCTTCGTCAGCGTGTGCCCGCCATCCAGGCTCCGCGAAAATGCCGCCGAGAAAAAATATACTTCGTTCTCGTTGTCCGAAGAGATCTCCAACCGCGTGTAGTAATGCGTGCGCCCGCGGAGTTGCCGGTCGGAATTGACCATCTCCCAGTTCTCGCCGCCATCATCGGATCGCCACAGTTGCCCAAGTTGCCCGGCGCTGTTCGCCTGCGGAACCCCGTCGCCCGTCTCGATCTCCGCATACACCCGGTTCGAATCTTTCTTCGCGACGCGCACCGCAATTCTCCCCACGGGAGCATTCGGCAGCCCATGCCCTTCCAGCCGCTTCCAAGTCACGCCTCCGTCTGTCGACTTGTACAAGCCGCTGCCCGGCCCGCCGCTTGTGCGGCCCCAAGTGTGAATCTCGATCTGCCACATCCCCGCGAAAACAACTCCCGCATTGTTGGGATCCATTCCCATGTCCGAGCATCCCGTGTTCTCATCCACGAACAGCACTTTGTCCCAGGTCTTCCCCCCGTCCGTCGTGCGGAATACCCCGCGTTCCTGCTGCGGCCCATACGCGTGGCCCAGCGCGCACGCCAGCACCACGTTCGGATTTCGGGGGTCAATCTCCACTCGCCCGATCCGCCCGGTCTTCTCCAATCCCATCAACGACCACGTCTTTCCCGCGTCCGTGGATTTGTAAATTCCCTGCCCCACCGAAATGTGGCTTCGGATGAACGATTCCCCTGTTCCCGCCCACACGATGTTCGGATCGCTCGCCGCCACGGCCAACGAACCGATCGAAGACACTGGTTCCGAGTCGAAGATAGGCTCCCAGTGAATCCCGCCGTCCGTGCTTTTGAAAATTCCTCCAGATGCCGCTCCCACGTACCAGATGTTTGGTTTCCCCGGAACCCCGGCGACGGCCGTGGCGCGGTTGCCTTCCGGCCCGATATACCTGTACTTCAGTTGGCCGTACACATCAGGACTGACGGCGGCCTGCTGCGCCTGCAGCGAACAAGGCGCAGCCAGCGCCACCGCCGCGGCAATCACTGCCGCATATTTTGAAACAAGGAACCTCGCACGCTTCAACATGGTGAGCCTCTCCAATTGTGATGAATTTGGGATGCGCGGATAATATCGGTCGAGCAACCACAGGTCAAGCCGCACCCCCGCAAATAGTTCGCAAGTCTCAACTCGCCAAGACGCATTGGGGTGCCGCACCCTACCTGCCCTGAGCGAAGCCGAATGGGCGGTTTTCAGGGTGCGGGTTTTGACGTTTCCTTTTTCCGGGCCGGTTGGCCCGAGTCTAATGATCTGGAATTCGTTGGCACGGAATTCGTGGAAGGGATATCACTTCAATAATTCCCGCGGAAGTAGAGAGGTGAGGTGCCCCGCGTTCCGGTGTTTGGTACCCGGGTCTTGGGGTTGACTTTTCTTTTCCTGACGTCTCCTCGGAACGCGGGGGACAAACGCGGGGGACAGACGGAACGCTCCTCGGGTTTTCCAGTGCTAGTCAACGAAGGTAGGGAAAACGGGTGAAAACGTCCCGTCTGTCCGCTCCTCCCCCCTGCTCCCAAGAGTCAATCCTAATTCTCCTTCGCGCCCCTGACGGTGAGGTCCGGAAGGAAGGCGGTGAGGATGCCGAGCACGGGAAGAAACGAGCAGACGTGGTACACAAAGTTGATGCTCGTGTGGTCGGCAAGCTTGCCCAGCAGTGCGGCGCCGATACCGCCCAAACCGAACGCTAGTCCGAAGAAAAGTCCGGAGACGGTACCGATTTTACTGGGGATGAGATCCTGTGCGTAGACAAGGATTGCCGAAAAGGCGGAGGCAAGGATGACGCCGATGACGACGCTCAGAATGCGGGTCCAGAACAGGCTCGCATAGGGCAGAAGCATGGAAAAAGGAAGCACGCCGAGAATGGACCACCAGATGACGAACTTGCGGCCGAAGCGGTCGCCGATTGGCCCGCCGATGATGGTGCCTGCGGCAACAGCCCCGAGAAAAATGAACAGGTGGATCTGGGCGCTCTGCACGGAGATATGGAAACGGTCCATGAGATAAAAGGTGTAATACGAGGTCAGGCTGGAAAGGTAGAAGAACTTCGAAAACATCAGGATGATGAGAACACCCATGGTGAGCGCAATTTTGCGCGAAGAAAACGCCGGACGGCCCCCCTCGACTGAGCCAGTGACGTGACTGCCGGTCGGAGCGGCTTTAGCGCCGGCTTGACCAAGACGATAGCGGTGAGCCCAATGACCGATTTTGAACAGCAGGACCATGGCGATGAGCGCCAAGATCGAAAACCAGGCGATGCTGGATTGGCCCCTGTACAGCACAAAAGCGGCAAGGAGAGGTCCTAGCGCGGAGCCCGCGTTGCCGCCCACCTGAAAGATGGATTGGGCGAAGCCGTGCTGTCCACCGGAGGCCATGCGCGCGACGCGCGAAGACTCCGGGTGGAAAACGGCGGAACCCGTACCGATCAGTCCTGCGGCGATCAGAACGATCGCATAGGTGGGAGAGACGGAAAGAGTCAGCAAGCCCGTGAGCGTGATGCCCATGCCTGCGGCCAGGAAATACGGTTTGGGATGGCGATCACTGTAGAGCCCGACGAGCGGCTGCAGCAGCGAAGAGGTAAACGTGGCTGTAAAAGCAATCAGACCAACTTGGCCAAAGTCCAGGCGAAAGGTGTTTCGGAGCAAAGGATAAAGAGCTGGAAGAAGCGACTGCACCGTGTCATTGAGCAGATGGCAGATACTGACGGCGAGCAGGATTCTGAAGGTGGAGCGCTCAGCGGAGCCGAGACGCTCGGTGTGAAGCACGGAGATGTTGGTCTCACTCGACATTTTTGTGGCGGACGAAAACGCAAGCACTTTGGCCCGCATCTTTAGGATAGACGGGAAAGGAAAAATCGCAAAATTCGCCATTATGGAAACATGAACGTGGGGAAAAACGGAGCGTTACCCGGGTTCTCTGGTGCTAGTCCAAAAATAAAAACGAAGGTCGGGCAATTCGGTGAAAAAGTACCGTCTGTACCCTTTTCTGGTAATCAATGGAATAAATCTTCAGTAATGCTCCCACATTTCACACCACTGATCGAGTAGGCATTCCTGACACCCTTGCGTCCATTTTTTGGACACCCGTCGGCCAGTGGTCACGCAAAAACCGCGTCGAATTGCCGCTCCCATTCTCCATCCACCTATCCCTCTTAAAATTCAACCTCTTCCAGTCCTCACAACTTTGGCATCGGGTTTGCCTCTCCAGACTGCGGAGGAACTCATGCGTTATTTAACATTTTTTGTCCCTGCTATCTTGGTTGCGGCTCTGCTGAGCATTCCGATCTCCCCTGCCCCTCAGGTCTCCGTCAGTATCGGAGCGGAACCCGCTTGCCCCTACGGCTACTACGATTTCTCACCATACAACTGCGCGCCTTACGGCTACTACGGCCCCGAGTGGTTCAACTCCGGCGTGTTCATCGGCGCCGGCCCCTGGTTCCACGGCGCCAACGAATTCCAGGGCCACGTTGATAACCGTTTCGATCCCCATCACGGCTACAAGGGTCCCGTTCCGGAGCGCGGAGACAAAGCCTTCAATCACTTTAAGGGGAACGAAATGCGCGACGGGCGCGGCCACGTAGGCGGAGCCCATGGCGGCGGAGGCCACCGCTAACCTCAGGGGCAATCTCAAAGCCAACTCTGCTGCGTTTCCGAACGGTAAGCATCACTCCGCTCATTGTTCGCAGATGCAGCTTTGACCTTGCAAAACCTCTCGGCGGCAGTATAATCCGGTCAATTTAGAGCCGCGCCCCGCCCGCAAGGGTACTCGATCGAGAGGGAGTTGTTATGGCCACAAATCCTGTTCCCGTCTCCGAACTAACTCTGACTACCGACAGCAGCCCAACCGAAATAATCGTCCACTGCGCTGGCAAGATATCGTCGGACACAATTCAGTCATTAAAAGTTACGGTCAAGCCCCTGTTTTCGGAAAGCAAAACTGTCGTTTTGGACCTGACCAATGTGAAATACCTGGACAGTTCCGGGTTGGGTGCGATTGTCGGTCTGTACGTTTCGGCGAGAACCGCGAGCAGTCAGTTGAAGCTTGTCAATTTGAACCAGCAGTTGAAGGAACTCTTCAGTATCACAAGGTTGGGCCAGTTTTTGGCTGAGGGGCGCGACCCAAACGATCTTGGGATGCCCTGATCCTCTGTGCGCCTATGCCATTCGCAAATGCGCTCTGAAACAAGCCCGTCAGGGAACACGCGGCACAGTGCGCTCCTGATTGCGCGCAAGATCTTCCCTTGAAAAATTTAGTACCTCGGCGGGCTCCGCCGGACTCACCGTAATGCGAATGCATTTAGCAGCGGGCTGATTGCTCTTGAGGGCAACACTGCAGATCGGGATCAAAACATTGGTTTCCGGATAATATGCGGCCGCGCTCCGGCGCGCAATCGCATAGGGCACAATCGCAAAGCGCGGTGCCTTGCGCACCTCTTCTTCATCGTGACCGTAGATGTCCACGATCTGCCCGGCTTTGAGATTCAGTGCCTCCATATCAACCGGGTTCAGAAAGAGCACTCGCCGGCCGCCAAATACACCGCGATACCGGTCATTCAATCCATAGATCGTGGAATTGAACTGATCGTGGCTGCGAATCGTTGTTAAAAGAAATTCGTCGGGCTTCAGGTCATGCTTCGGGATTGGGCAAACGCTCAGCTTCGCTTTACAGGAGTCCGTTTTGAAGTTGCGCTGCCTTGCTGCATTCGGCAAGTAGAAAAACTTCTCCTTGGCAAGTCGCGCGTTGAAATCCTCGAATCCCGGAATCACCCTGGAAATCCGGTCCCGGATCAAGCTGTAATCCGCCGCCAAGCCCACCCAATTCGTTTTCGTTCGAGACCCCAAAGTCGCATGCGCCAGGTTCGCAATGATCGCCACGTCGCTCATCAGCTCCGGTGAAGCCGGCGGAAAGAAGCCTTCCGTGGGATTGATAATTCCCATGGAGTCTTCAACCGTCAGCAACTGCTTGCCGGTCTTCTGGATGTCTTCCTCCGTCCGCCCCAGGCAAGGCAGAATCAATGCTCGCTCCCCGGTGATCAGGTGAGAGCGGTTTAGCTTCGTCGAAACGTGGGCAGTCAACCTGCAGCGCTGCATCGCGTGCGCGCTGTACACCGTGTCGGGTACGTTCGAAAGAAAATTGCCGCTGATCGCAATAAACACCTTCACTTCTCCGTCGAACATCGCATGCAAACTCTCGACCGTGTCATACCCCCACTTCCGGGGTGGCTCAAAGCTGAACTCTTTCCCGAGCGCATCCAGAAAAGCTTTTGGCGGGCGCTCCCACACACCCATCGTCCGGTCGCCCTGCACATTCGAGTGTCCACGCACGCAGACCGTGCCCGCCCCCGGGCGCCCGATATGCCCGCCAACCAGCAGAAGATTCACGATCATCGCCACATTGTCGACGCCGTTGCGCTGCTGTGTAACGCCCGTGCACCACGCGCAAATTGTCTTCTTTGACGCCGCGTACATATCGGCGGCAACACGCAATTGATTTCGAGTCAGCCCGCTGTTCTCTTCGATGTCTTCCCAGCTTGTGGCTTTTACGTCGGCCAGCAGTGCGTCGAAACCTTCTGTGAAGGCCTGAATAAACTCGCGGTCAATCGCCCGGATGTGCCCCGCTCGCTCCCGCTCGAACAGGTCCTTCAAAATGCCTTTGACTGCCGCCACATCTCCATTCACTCGCACCGGCAGATACAAATCGGCCAGCGCCTGGCCTTTCCCCAACAGCGCGAACGGCAACTCTAAAATGTTTCCGTAATCCTGCGGATTCGGATTGATCACCCTCATCATGCTGACTTCCGGCAGGGGATTCACCGCGATGATCTTTGCCCCATGTTCCTTGGCCCTCTGGAGTGACGTCAGCATTCGCGGATGGTTTGTCCCAGGGTTGTTTCCAAAGATGAAGATCAGCTCGGTGTTCTCCATATCTTCCAGCGTAGCTGTGCCCTTGCCCACTCCCAGCGTCTCCACCATCGCAACTCCCGAAGATTCGTGGCACATGTTCGAGCAATCCGGCAGATTGTTGGTTCCAAACTGCCGCGCAAACAACTGCAGCAGAAAGGCTGGCTCATTGGTCGTCTTCCCAGAAGTGTAGAAGCTGGCTTGGTTGGGCGAATCCAGGCGATTCAGCTCTTCCGCCATCATCCTGAAGGCCTCTGGCCAGGTGATCGGCTGATAGTGCGTCGCGTTCGCGTGCCGCACCATCGGCGTAGTCAGCCGCCCCTGCTGATTCAGCCAGTAATCCGATTTCGCGGCCAGTTCCGCGATGGAATACTTTGCGAAGAAGTCCGGCCAGATTCGCTTTTTCGTAGCCTCGTCAGAAACCGCTTTGGCGCCGTTCTCGCAAAACTCAAACATCTTCCGTTTTTTGTCAGGACTTGGCCACGCGCAACTCTGGCAGTCGAACCCGGTTACCTGGTTAATCTTCAGAAAAGCTTCGGCCGATCGCACCGGACCCATTTCACCAATTCCGTAGAGCGTGGTATTCCAGATCGCCGGGATGCCGGCAGCCTCCTCCGAGGCATGGCCGATCCTGAGCTTGCCCAAATCCGTTGGGTTTTGCGCTTGCACGGAAGTCGCGTCGTTCGGATCCAACTCCTCCGCGATCTCTGCGCTAGGGCTGCTCACAGCCTTCTCGCGCAGGTCCTGCTTGGCGCGATAGTGCCCGTCTCTGCAATGTTCGTCCCCTTGGATTACGTCCTGTCTGTCTGCCGTTTTCATGGTTCCCTACTCTTCCGCCTGCGATCGTGGAGTTCGAAAAAAGCGCTTCCCTCCCGGCTCAGGAATCGCAACTTCCCCCACCGGCCGCAATCCGGATTCAACAAAATACACCGATTCCGTTCTCTTCGAATTCATGGCTTTAGATGGATTTAAGGAATTTACTGCTGCACTTTTCCTCGGCCCAGGGCATAACGGCTTCCTACTCGATTTGTGTCGTCCAAGGAAGTTTCAGCGTCTCAAGCGACCCAACTTAGCTCGCCATAGGGCTGCCGAAGCCTGAACTCTGTAAGTGATTGAAAATAGAAAGACCTGTCACCGATAGCGCATCGCAGTATGCCATCCGTTGGACAAGATGTCTCAATTCCTGAAATGTTGACGAATGACTCGACTCGTGAGTGAGTGCCCCAGACGCTCTCACTTCCCGCGGGTCAGCCGAAATCGGAATGAGTAGCCGATTCCGATGAAATGATCCACGGCCGCCGGTGTTAATCCCACCCCGAAGTGGAAGTCGATCTGTTGCCTCTTTGCCACCTTCAGGCTTGTTCCGAAATTCAGCAACTGCCGCGACCCGCCGCTTTCCGGGAAGTCACCCACGTACTCGATGAACGCATCCCATGGCCCCATCAACTGCCGGTCCACGAGAATCGTGGACTCTCCGGTCACATTCCGCGTCCGGCTCTGAGTGGGTGCATACAACGAGAACATCCCGGCCGCCGTCCATTTCGAGTTCAACCCGCGCGACCACGCCACTTGCAGTCCGGGATCGTACCCGCCGCTGGACACACGAGCTGCACCGGTCGGCAAACTTAGGAACACCGTAGCGGAAACATCGAATCCTCCCCGCGTGGGGCCGAGCTGTTGTTTTGCTCCGATGGCCATGTCGCTAAATCCCGAGCCTTGACCTCCGCCCGAACTCAGGTTTTCATAGTAGTTCGGAATCGTCAGCCGCAACTCCGTCCGCGTGGCCACGCCAATACGCACTAAAGTCTCCGGAGCGTCAAGGATGTTCTGCCCTTGGTTGTTGGTTACAAGCAACCCGTTCTCGGCCTGAAAACTTCCCGGCGGAACCACAATGCTAGAATTCGTAAACGACGGGCGATCCGTTGTAATTGGCGGAGGACTATCGGCGCTTGCGGGCTGTTGCTGTCCTCTTAACGGCACTAGTCCCACGAACAGGATTACCAGCAGTGCAGTAAATACACGCGTTAGCATGGCCCCGACAATTGTTCCTGTACTGCGCTGCCAGGCACAATAACACGTTCCAGTTGCCACAGCTCAGTAGCTGCGCCCTCGGCGCCCGATCAGCTCGCTAACCCCGCGCCCGACTCACGCACCTGCCGGAAGGCACGAACCGTTAGTTCCTGATCAGTCAGTGCGCCTTGCCAATTCCTCTTCCGGTTCCACGTGAACCAAAACCTGCGCCACTTGCGGCAACGCCCTGCGAATTTCGTCTTCAACCTTGTGCGACACCAGGTGTCCGTCGCGCACAGTCATCTCTCCATTCACCACAATGTGCAGGTCCACATAGAAGCTGAATCCCATCTTCCGGATGGAGCACTTGTCTAATCCCAGGATGCCCGGCACACGCTCAGCAATCGCTTTCACTTTTCCCTCCAGGCTAGTGCCCGGGGTAACGTCGGCAAGTTCACGCACGGCGGGCCGCAGTTGCTTCCCGGCGTTGTAAAGAATCAGCAGCGCGGCGCAAACGGCCGCCCACCCATCCGCCGCCTCCCACCCTCGCCCTCCAAGCAGCGCGATGGAAATGCCCGCAAACGCAAACGCCGATGTCAGGGCGTCGCTTCTGTGATGCCACGCGTCTGTCTTCACCGCGAGGCTTCCGATCGACTCGCCCACGGAGTCCACGTGCCGGAACAGCAGTTCCTTGATGATCAGCACACCGGCAAGCACAACAAGCGTGTAAGCCGCGGGTGTCTCGCTGGGATTCGTTATTTCACGAACGCCCCCATAAATGATGCCCAGCGCTGCCGCCATCAAGCCCAGGCTAACAACCACCGCGGCCATCGGCTCGGCTTTCCCGTGCCCATAGGGGTGCTCTGCATCCGGCGGCTTCACCGCGATTTTCAAGCCAAAGTAAACCACCAAGCCGCTGATCACATCGGTCACGGATTCCAGTCCATCTGCAACCAGCGCAAACGAATTCCCCAGCAAACCAGCCCCGCACTTGATCGCTGCCAATCCCAAATTCACAGCGATGCCCAAAACCGTGGACTCCGCGCCTCGGTCTGCAGCCCTCTTCGACGCATTTTCGTTGGGGTTCATGGACACAGTCGCAGTGATACTACACTTTGTCCGCTCATGGAACCAAACCCCTGATGTTCCGGCGGGTGGCGGACCCTTGAAGAGATAATCCGAATTTAGGTGCCGCACCGCTTCGTCCTGAGCTTGCCGAAGGGCCTTGTGGTTTTCAAGGGCGCGGGTTTTGACGTTTCTCTCTTCCGAACGGGTGGCTCGGGTTGAAAGGCTTGGAATTGGTTGACATGGGATGGGTGAGAGGATTTCACTTCGAACGTGGGGAACGCGGGGAACACTCCCCTGCTCTCTACTTGCGGGACAAATCCTTCGGTGCACTGGATATAATTCGATAGACCTTCATTCCCGCAAAGCAAATCAAAAAATACCAAAAGAAATTGAAGCAGACCAGTAGTCCGTCGAACACAAACGAGTTGTCCCGTGGGATAATCCGCGTAACGAGGTCCGAGATTGCTGCGGCAAAAAATGCACCGGGCAGCAGGACCAAATACCACCCAACCTGCTCTTCAAATCCGTGAGGAATTTTGAACACTGCGAGTGCCGCAACTCCGAGCAGCACAGCAGCAGCAAGACAGCACCGACTCCAATCCGACCAGTGCATTCTCATTAGTCGCCATGATACTCAGGGAAACACTGCCGGGCAAATACTCGCCCGCTGTCTTATGCGCCCGCAGCCCTGGATCGCGGTCGCGCAGCACCCTGCTTCAAGATAATTCCGAACAGTCCCTTTTGGTTGAACCGTCTTGTGTCCGGGCGCAGCGGCTCTGCTTCACAAATCAGAATCTTATCGGCGATGTTATCTTGCGTAAACGAACGAAAGCCCCAATTTGCATCCACATCATCCACCACCAGCGCCCCGCCCGGCCTCAATGCTCTCCACGCGTTTTCCATCTCGAATCGCACGTTTCTTTCGCTGTGCAGGCTGTCGTGAATGAAAAGATCAATCACTCCCAGTTCAGAAATCAGTCCAGGAAGCCGTCGTCTGCTCGAACCTTTAATATAGGTCCATCGATCCGCGTACCGGTCGCCCACCGCAATGGCGACTTGCTTTCTCCACGCCCGTTCCAGCGGCGGCAGGTCAATGCTGTAAAGATGCCCCTGCCCGTTCCGTTCAAGCGCCGCCAGGATAAAACGAGAAGTCACTCCGTGCGCCACGCCGGTTTCCACAATTATCTTCGGCCTCAAAAATCGCGTCAGGCACCATATCGTGCGCACAAACGCGGCATCCCCGTCATTCCAGGACAAAAAGCTTTTCGGGCCGGCGTGAACCCCTTTTGCCTCCAACTCTTTGGTCACCTCGACCCATAACGGCCAGAATTCCGCGTCCGACTTGCAAGGCCAGCCGAGGCCCAGGTACCCATGCAACCTGGATTCCCAACTGCCATCGCACTCGTAGGGACACTGAGCCTTTCCCTGCTCGCGCTCAGCGAGATAGGTCTCCTGGATTGTCGTCCATGCCTCCAGCGGGTCCTCCGCTAGATCCTTCACTGCCTGTACGGGGTGCCTTAGCACGTAGCGTAGAGGGATTCCGAGCATATCGTTCGCTCCCCTCAATTTGAAAAATCCAAAGGTAAATTTGAGAAAGCCTTGGCATTCGGCTTTCTTGCGCGGCCTGGGAAATAACTCTTATCCGATAGTCCGGGTCCGAACGAGTGGGCTCCGCTTCAGCATCCCGAACGAGTCTTAACGTACTCTAATCCGCTGTACGCGTATACTCCGCTATCCATCTGACTAAGTGACTCACCTGCACCGGCCAGACTCGTATATTCCCACGCCGCTGTCATCCCGAACCCCCGCTTGCCCTGAGCGAATTCCGCGATGGACGCTGTTTGCGGGGTGAAGGATCCGCTGTTCGCTTGTGGGCTGCGTTCCGGCAAGAATCTCAACAGAGTCAGACAACTTCTACCTCGGAACAGTGTGCGCCGTGGCCGGCAAATGCCGCGCCCGCAGCCGCAGAACCTTTCGCTGGTTCGCTTCCAGCACCTCAAACCGGTATCCCTCAATGTCCACCTTGTCTCCCGGCGCCGGCACTTTTCCCGAAACATGGCTCAGCAATCCCGCAATCGTCATCACCGTCTCGTCCGAATTTTCCCCGAAGTGAATCCCCAGCAACTCTTCCACGTCCTCAATCGTCATGCTGCCGCGCAGCACCAGGCTGCCGTCCGCCTCGCGCACCGCATCCGGCGCGGGCTTCATCTCCCCGGCGCCCTTTTCGCCCACAATCTCTTCCAGCAAATCCTCCACCGTGGCGATGCCCGCCACCGATCCGTATTCATCAATCACCACGGCCATCGATTGCCCCTTCTGCCGCATCTCCTTCAGCATCTCCGAACCCAGCTTCGTCTCCGGCACAAACAGCACCGCGCGCATCAATTCCCGCACCTTGCGCTTCGGCAAATCCGTATCCGCAATCTGCAGTAGGTCCTGTGCGTGCACCACGCCCAAAATATCGTCCAAAGACTTCCCATACACCGGCATCTTCGCGTGTTTCGTTTCCACAAACCGCGTGTGCATCTCTTCCAGCGTCGCCTCCGCATGCATTGCCACAACGTCCGGCCGCGGCGTCATCACCTCCCGCACCCGCTTGTCGCTGAACTCCACCACCTGCTCGATTAAATCCGCCTGCGAAGGCTCGATAATTCCTTCCTCCTCCGCCGCCTCCACCAGCGCTTCAATCCCCTCTTCCGCCCGCTGCCCCTGCGTCCGCTCCGCATCCTGCTCCGAAATCCGCGCCAGCGATTCCGCACCCTCAAGAAAAACGCGGACCGGCCAAACCAGCACCATCGCCAACCGCACCAGGGGCAGCAATGGCAACAGCCACCGCCCCTCCGTCCGGTACAGCAGCATGTCCGGTACGAAGTGCATCGCAATCACCACTTCCAGCGACAAAAAAACCAGGAACTGTACGCCCGCTTCCCACCGGTTCGGCACCAGATACACAACCGCCCGCGTCGTCTCCAGCACCACAAACGCCAGCCAGAAATGCCCAAGGATGCGGAACGTCCGTCCTCCGCTCCTCCTGTTAATTTTCAGTTTGGGTTCAATCTCGGCTTCAAAAATTTCCAGATGCTCGTGCACCCGGCCCGTGCTCATCCGCCCCAATTCGCGATAGATCAGCGTCAGGTAGGAAAAGATAGGCAGCCCCAGCGCCAGCACCAGGATGCTCCCGACAAATGCCCAGGTTTGCAGCATTACGCGATTCCCAGTTTCCGCCGCAATCGCACTTCGATGCGTTCCATCTCCCCGCGGTCGGTCTCATGATCGTATCCCAAAAGGTGCAGCACGCCATGCAGAATCAGCACCTTCAGTTCCTCAGGAAGCCGCCGCCCCAGCGCTTTCGCATTCCGCCGCGCCACCTTGGGCGATATCGCAATGTCCCCCAAAAATCTCCCACCCGCTTTCCGCACCTGCTGCGCCAATGTGCCGGGCTTCGCGGAATCCTCGTCCACAGGAAACGACAGCACATCCGTCGGCCCCTTCTTCCTCCGATACCTCTCATTCAACCGCGCCATCTCCCCATCGCCAATCAGGCGCACCGCCACACTCTCCGGTCCCAGCCCGATCTCCTCCACAATGTTTTCCAGGAACTCTTCCAGCGGCCTAAGCTGCACCCGAACCACCCGCTGCTGATTCTCAATCACGCCCTGTGGCACAGTCATTCCTCGCTGTGCTCTTCTCCTCATTCTTCTCCGCGCCCGGCGTTTACCCCGACCCGGTGGGGGCGTCTCTGCGTTCAGCTCTCTTCTCTTTCTCCGTGTTCTCTGCCTGCCCCGAGCGATGCCGAAGGGTGCTCTTCCTCTGTGACCTCTGTGTGAACTCTTCCTCTTTCCAATTTCTATTTTCCAATCTACTCCAATTTCACCGGCTCCTTAACCGCCGCCTGCGCCTTCCCCCCGCGCTGCGAGTGCGCCATGTCATGCTCCTCATAAGCCCGGATAATCTGCTGCACCAGGTTGTGCCGCACCACATCCTTCTCCCCAAACTGCACCGTGCTGATCCCCGGTATCCGCCCGCAAATCTCCATCGACTCAATCAACCCGCTCTTCTTCCCGCTCGGCAGATCAATCTGCGTAATATCCCCGGTAATCACCGCCTTCGAATTGAATCCCAGCCGCGTCAAAAACATCTTCATCTGCTCGCTGGTAGTGTTCTGCGCCTCATCGAGAATCACGAACGAATCATTCAGCGTCCGCCCGCGCATGAACGCCAGCGGCGCAACCTCAATAATCCCCTTCTCCAAAAACCGCTCCAGCTTGTCCGCGTCCAGCATGTCGTACAACGCGTCATACAGCGGCCGCATATAAGGATCAATCTTCTGCTGCAGCGTCCCCGGCAGAAAGCCTAGCCGCTCCCCCGCCTCCACCGCCGGCCGCGCCAGAATGATCCGGTTCATCTGCTTGGTCAGCAGTGCGCTCACCGCCATCGCCACCGCCAGGTACGTCTTCCCCGTTCCGCCCGGCCCAATTCCAAACGTCATGTCGTGCGATTCGATCTCTTCCATATACTTCCGCTGCGTAGCCGTCTTCGGCGTAACCACTTTCTTCCCGAACGACCGCGTTCGCCCGTGCTCAAACATCCCCCGCGGCGATTCATGCGGCTCTTCCGTCGCCACCCGCAGCAGCGACTTCACCTCCGCGCTCGTCAGCTCCCGCCCGTGCCGCGTCAGGTGGTTGTACTCCTCCACAATCTTCACCGCGTGGTCCACGCTCTCCTGCTCGCCTTCCACGGTCAGGCGCGTGTCGTGCAGGTGCGTCCGCACGCGCAGGTGCTCCTCCAGTGAACGGATGTTCTCGTCCAAAGTGCCAAAGAAGGGTTCAATTTTTCCGGTAATGTGTATGGTGCGCTTCATCCACTTGGAAGGTATGTCTGCCGAACGGATCGGGTGCCCGATGGGATTCCTCCTGCGAACTTCCGGCTGCACTGCAACCTGAACTCGGAGAAACTACAAACAACCTAGCGCAGCCCTTCGCTCCGGTCAAGTTACACCCCCGTTAAATTCCGCCCGTTCTCCGCACCTGATGTGGCACAGCCATTCCTGCCTGCCCTGAGCGAAGCGCGTTTTGTGTGCCCCGTGTGCTTCACCGGGGCCGAAGGGGCCGTGCTCTTGGATTCCTATTCTCTGCTCCTCCTCAGCGCTCTCAGCGTCTCTGCGTTATCCTTCCTCTTTTTTGAACTCTTAAACTTTTGAACTTCTGGACTCTTGAACTTTTCGACTCTTCAACTTTTCAACTCGCACAAACTTATTACTCGACCACCACCTGTCCCTATTAGCATCCGAATTACCTGTCCTTTAGTACGAGCGTCCTATGGACGAAAACTTCCGATTTCGCAAAACTTACCTCACGCTAGAAAGAAACGTTTTGCGTCACACTTCTGAGGGAGGTTCGGCCATGTCTCTGTCCGCCAAACAAGTTTTCTTCGGCTCCGCATTGCTGCTCGCGGGGACGCCGCTTTTCGCATCGGAAACCGCAAACTCCGGCGTTGCCCCTCTGCCCCGTGCCTACGTGAACTGCCCGGGCATCTCCAACGTTCCGATGACCGCCGACGCCGAGCAGGCCCTCCCCATGCGCCAGATCGCCACGCTCGCCTGCGGCCAGCAGGTCGCCGTCCTCGCCGACAACGAAGGCTACACCGCCCGCATCCGCACCTCCGACGGCAGAGAGGGCTACGTCGCTCGCATGTACCTCACCACCGCGACGCCACCTCCCGCCCAACCGACGCTCGAATTCGATACGCCTGCTCCCGTCGGCAACGCCGCGCCCATCAACGGCATCGTCCGCTGGACCGCCGGCGCCCCCGGCTGCGACCAGTTCAACAGCCGCGGCCGCATGGTCGAATCCGCCACCGCCGACGGCATCACCGTCCAGGTCGCTCTTCAGGACACCGGCTGGAAGCTCCATGCCAGCGTCGCGGTCTCGAACGGCGGCGACTCCAAGGTCTTCGTGCTTCCTACCTTGATCACGCTCGACGAACTTGTTCCCACGCTCCGCAACTTGCGCGAAGAAAATCCCGCAAAGCTGGCGCACAGCGAAGCCAATCATCAACTCATGTACAACGAATCGACGGCCGTCCCGCCGCCAAGCGCCATCGTGCTGCACCAGCGCTCCGTCGCCCGCGCCCCCGAAGCGGGCTACCACACCACATCCGTGGATGACTATCTCGGGTTCAACTTCGAATCAGCCTCGGTGCGCACCGTGGCTCTGAAAGCCGCCAATCTTGCCCCGGGCCAAAAATCCTCCGGCGAACTCTGGTTCGCCCGCGACCCGCGCGCCTACGAGCTTTCCCTCCGCGTCTCCGTCGGCAACGTCGTCTTCGACTTCCCCTTCTCCTTCGAAAACAAATAACTCTCCCTCCCGCAACGAAAGGCCCGGCGCATCCCCACGCCGGGCCTTTTCTTTTACCAACTCTTCTCTATGAACTCTGGCTGCCCTGAACGTAGCCGAAGGGTGAGCTTCCCTCTGTGACCTCCGTGTTAAATCTCTTTCTTTGTTGTTTCGATTTTCCAATTCAATCCGCCGCCACCGCCCGGCTCTTCGCCCAACCGCGTATCGCCGCAATCTCCTCCGCCCGTGTCACGCTCAAAGGCTGCGTAGCCTGAATCTCCGCCACCAAAATTTCCGTGGTCAGCTGCTGCTTCAACCCAAACGCCGTATACAATCCCGCCGCAATCGCCTGCTCAATCTCCGCACCGGAAAAACCATCGCTCGCCCCCGCAAGCTTCGCCAAATCAAATTCCGCCGCATCCCTCCCGCGTTTCCGGATGTGCAACGCAAACAGCGCCGTCCGCGAAGCCACTCCCGGCAGGTCCACAAAAAATATCTCGTCGAATCTTCCCTTCCGCAACATCTCCGGCGGCAGAATCGTGATGTTGTTCGACGTCGCCGCCAGAAACACCCCGCTCTCCCGGTCCTGCATCCACGTCAACAAAGTCGCCAGCAACCGCTGCGACAATCCCGCATCCGCATCGCCGCTCGACCCCGCCGATGCAAACGCCTTCTCAATCTCGTCAATCCACAGCACCACCGGCGAAATCTTCTGCGCCACGTCCAGCGCCTTCTTCAACCGCTTCTCGCTCTCTCCCACAAACTTGTCGTACAGCGCCCCCGCATCCAGCCGCGCCAGTTCGTAACCCCACTCCCCCGCAATCGCCTTCGCCGCCAGACTCTTCCCGCAACCCTGCACGCCGGTAATCAAAACTCCCTTCGGCGGCACCAATCCAAATCGTTGCCCCTCCGGCGTCAAAGCGCTCTTCCGCTTCCCAATCCACTCCCGCAGTCTCTGCAACCCCGCCACATCCGCGAACGAAGCATCCCGCCTGATCGTTTCCAGCAATCCGCCGGTGTGCATCGCCTGCCGCTTCGCTTCCAGAACATCATCCAGCAGCCCGGCATCCGCTTTCCGGCGCCCCAGCACACACTGCCGCAGCACTCGAAGAGCATCGTCTTCCGCAAGCCCCGCCAGATTCTTCGCCAACTGCCCCACACCCGCCGCGTCCAGCGAACTCGCAATCCCCTGCGTCCGATTCAATTCCGCCAGCGTCGCCTTCACCCCGCCTATCAACTCCTCCACCGACGGCAGCCCCAGCTGAAACGCCACCGCATCCGCATCCAACTCCGGAGGCAATTGAACTGTAGCTCCAAGCAACACAATCGATCGCCGCGCCGTCCGAAATCCATCGGCCAGATCCCGCAACCGCCGGCTGATCCGGTCGTTGTCGCAATACCTGCAAAAATCCTTCAGCAAAAATATCCCGTCACCCTGAATCGACGCGATCGTCGTCAACGCCTGCTCCGGCTGATCGGAGTTGTACAAAGCCGCCCCGCCGTATCTTCCCAGCCCGGCAGTCACACTCCACACGTACAGCGGAATCCCCAACTCCTCAGCCACGCACTCCACTAAAGTCGAAAACCGCGCTTCTTCGCTCGTCTCCACGGTGACGATTGGGTGACGCGAGTTCACCAAAAGCCCCAGCTCCGCCCGCTTCGCGCTCAAAGCCGGTACGCAAATCACACCGTTCGGTGCGACCGGCGCCTGCAAGGTCCTCTGCGGTGGTTTGACTTCGTTTGACAAAGCGGTGTGCCTCGCCTCAAACTAATAGTTTGAATTAAATGCTTAAGGAGCAATAGATGGCTCAAGGTCAGGCTACCAAAATAAAGAAGAAGAAAAAGTCCGTTCTAAAGCGCGCGGCACAATCTCGCCAACGGGCCGAAGTCAACCGCGCCAACCGCACGCGCGTTCGCACCGCCATGCGGCGTCTGCGCACCGCTATTACCGCCGGCGACGTCACCGCTGCCACCAATCTCTTGAATCCCACGCTTTCCGCGATCGATCAGGCCATCACCAAGGGCGTGCTCCACGAAAACACCGCCAACCGCTACAAATCGCGCCTATCCCTAGCCTTCAACCAGGTAAAAGCCAAAGCCGCCAAGTAATCATGCAGGTCGGGTAGAATTCCAAAATGTAGCGCTGGCTTTCATGCCAGCGCTCTTTTTTTGTAACGGTCGCCTTCCGAGGTCCGTTCTTTGGACTCCGGATGCTTTTGCGGAGCGGGCGCCTTTTCCCCTCTTCTCTGCAAATCTCTGCGCCCTCAGCGCCTCTGCGTTATCTTTTCTCTTCTCCTGCCTTGGTGCCCCGCGCCTATCCCCACCGCGAACGCACCCTCCCCCAATCACCCGTACCACATTGGCTCTTCCCCACCCTCCACAAACAAGCCATCCTTCTACTTCGGCGATTCTCTCTCCGAACCGAGGTCAACATGCTCGCAACCATCTCCCTAACCCGCACTCCAAAATCCCGCCTTACCGAAGATCTCCGCGAAAACTCCCCCTTCGGCACCAACTACAGCGACCACATGTTCGTCGCCGATTACGTCGACGGCAAATGGCAAGACCCGCGCATCATCCCCTTCGGCCCCATGGAACTCTCCCCCGCCACCACCGCGCTGCACTACGGCCAGTCCCTCTTCGAAGGCTTCAAAGCCCACCGCACCGCCGACGGCCGCGTCGCCCTCTTCCGTCCCATGGCCAATCACGCCCGCCTCAATCGCACCGCCGCGCGCCTCGCCATGCCCGAAATCCCCGAAGAAATTTTCCGCGAAGGCCTGCTCGAACTAATCCGCGCGGACAAGGATTGGATCCCCTACCGCGAAGGCGGCTCTCTCTACGTCCGCCCCGTCTATTTCGGCACCGACGACAGCCTGATGGTCCGCCCCGCATCCCGCTACCGCCTCGTGATCATCACTTCCCCCGGCGGCCCCTATTTCGCGCAACCCATCCGCCTCCTCGCCGAAGAAACCTACGTCCGCGCCTTCCCCGGCGGCACCGGCGACGCAAAGACTGCCGGAAATTATGGCGGCGGTTTGTTGGCCGCGAAAGTAGCCCAAGCCAAGGGCTATCACAACGTAATGTGGCTCGACGGCAAAGACCGCCGCTTCATCGAAGAATCCGGCGTAATGAACATCATGTTCAACATCAACGGCACCGCCATCACTCCCGCCCTCTCCGGCACCATTCTCCCGGGCATAACCCGCGACTCCGTCCTAACCCTCCTCCGCGAAATGAAAGTCCCCCTCGAAGAGCGCCCCGTCTCCCTAGACGAAGTCTTAGCCGCTCACTCGAACGCCACCCTCCTCGAAGCCTTCGGCATAGGCACCGCCGCCATAATCGCCCCCATCGCCGCCATCGGCCACCACAACAAAGACCACGAGATCCCCACCAACTCCCCCACAGGCCTGGCCCACAAACTCAAACACGCCCTAACAGCCATCCAAACCGGCCGCACCCCCGACACCCACAACTGGCTACTCTATATTTAACTCGTCGTTTGTAGCGGCGGGGTTTGCTTGCCCTGAGTCTTCCCGAAGGGCCCCGCCCTCGTAGGATTGCACGTGTAGGGGCGGCTTTACGCCGCCTTCTTGGGTTTCTTTTCTCGACGTAGGGCCCGCCTTCCGAGGCGGGCCGCTCTTAAATATATGTAGTGGCCGACCTTCAGGTCGGTTAGGTCGATCTCTCTGCAACACCTACTTGCAGGAATGCTATAACTAGGTGCCGCACCCTGCGCTCTTCAGGGTGCGGTTTTTTCTTCTCTGCGAAATCTCCGCGAACTCTGCGTTAGACTTTCTCCCTACTCTTCTCAATTTTCTATGTTTTCGCGCCGCTCAACTGCCACACCAAAAACTCCATCACCGAGTGCGGATCCTTCGCCCCGCCCTTCAACCGGTCATCCGCCTCTCTCAGCGCGCCCAACCCATCCAACAATCTTTCCTTCGAAATTTTCCGCGCACTCTGAATCGCCAACTCCGCCTGCTCCGGACGCATTCCCAACGCCTTCGCCGCCTGCCAACCGTTCGTAGCCCCGCGCACTTCCGAAGCCTCGATCAACTTCCGGTACATCCACGCCATCGCCCCCAGCATCGCCACCGGCTCTTCGCCCTCGCGCAGCAACCGCTCGAAAAACTCCAGCGCCTTTTGCGGCTGCCGCGCCGCAAGAAAATCCGCTACTTCCCAGATCGTTGCGCCCTTTTCCGAAATCACCAGCGCCGCCACATCCTGCCGCCGCACGCTCTTCCGCTCCGCCGCATAAGTAGCCAGCTTCTCCACTTCCGTCTTCAACCGCATCAGGTCGCCGCCGACAAACTCCGCCAAATCCTCCGCCGCGCCCGTTTCAAACTCGATTCCCTGCTCGTTCGCCAGCGATTTCGCCAGCACCGCCGCAGCCGCCACGCGCTCCTCGATCTTTTCGCCCAACCCCACCTCAACCACCAGAGCCTTCTCCAGCAGCAATTTCGCCAGCCGCATCCTCTGGTCCAACCCCGAAGCCTCAATCACCAGCACGGTAAACGGCGCGGGATTTTCCAGATACGCCTCCAGCGTCTTCACCGCCTCGTCGCGCGACTTCTCTCCCAACTTCTCGATCGCTTCCCCATCTTCCAGGAACACCACCTGCTGCGGCGAAAGCATCGGCATCGTCTGCGCCTGATCCACCGCCGCCTGCGTCTCTCCGTTATCCGCCGAAAACCGCGAAATCGCCCAAGTCCGCGCCGCCTCAGGCACATATTTCTCGATCAATTGCTTTCGGCACTCATCCCGCAAATACGCCTCGTCACCCAGCAGCAGCACCGCCGGCACCGTCTTCCCCTTCTGCAACTTCTCCAGGAACTCCTCGGTGCTCAGCTTGCCCATCAAAAATTCTCCGTCACCGCGGCCACCAGCCGCGCCGCAAAGTCCTGCGCCATCCGGTCCATTGCCGGGTCGCCTTCCTGGAAGAAATTCCGCACGTCGGTGGACAACTGGTACTCATTCCGGAAAACAAAATTCGCGTTGTGGTAAAGCACCTTCTCCGTCGCCTTGTCCGTCAACGTCACTTCGCACGTCATCGTCACCAGCATCGCCGTCGCCTGCGCCGTGCTGGTCGTCGCCGTCGTTGTCGTCTGGAACAGCAGCGGCACCACTTCCATCTTCAACACTTTTCCCGTCAGCACCGCGTCCCCGCCGTTCGCGTCGGACACCACGCGATATTTCGTCTTCGCCAGCAGCTCGTGAATCGTAGCCGCCGTCAGCTTCTGTTCCACCCGGTACGTCGATGTCTTGTTTTCCATCGCCGGCACCGCAATCACATGAACGCTCTTCGGCATCGTACTGAAATGCCCCGCGGTGTGATACCCGCAGCCGCAGAAACTCAGCGCAAGAATCGCCACCCCCACCATATTAATGCAACGTCCGTGCCTCATCCTTCCAACCAGTCCGCCAGCTTGATCCCGCTCGCTGCCGGCATCCGCAAATTGTCGCAAGCGCCCCAGAACCACCACGCCCCGGCCCGCGACAGATCCGCCCGCGGCTCGCTCATAAACAACTGGCTCTCGCCCGCCACACTCACGTTGCTCGGCCCAGACTCCGATTCTCCCGCAACTGCCCACCCCGCTTCCTTGCAAGCGGCGATCAGTTTGCTCGAATCAACTCCCTCCCCCAAATCCGCGCAAGCGCTGAATGTCAATCCATAAAACACCGGCGCATGAACCAGATTCAGCGAAATCTTCGCATCCTCGCTCACATCGCCCACCGCCGCGGATACCTCCGCCCGAATCTCCAGCCCCTCGCGCGCCAAATCTTCTTTGCTCTCCGCCCCAAATCGCGGCAGCAGCGTAAACGCGGTCTGCGTCCCAAACACCTGGCTGCCGATGCTCTGGAACGACAACAACTGCGAGGTCTGGGTCTCCAACTCTTCAATCCCGTTTCTGCCCGTTTCCGACACCGGCCGGAACATCACTGCCACCAGCCTCTGCAATCCAAACTTCCGCAGCACCAGCGCCAGGCTCGCCGCAGCTGTCCCTCCCCCCGAAAAGACGCTGAACGTCTTCGCGTTCCTTGCAACGCTTTTCCCCGTCAGTGCCTCGATCTTCGGAAACCACGGCGTCGCATCCGGATCCGAAAGTGTCGCGTGGGTAAAGTCGATGATCGTCGCCCCAGCCTCGCGCGCCGGTCCTAAGCAAATTTTCCCGAACGCCGTTGAACCCGCCAAAAACGCGTACTTCGCCCCGCGAAACGTATCCTCCTCCACTCGCTGAATGACCGCCGCTTCCCCGCCCGCCTCCGTCAGCGTGCCCGCCACTGTCTCCTCGTCCACCAGCCGCAAATCCCAACCCGCAAACCGGCTCTCCTCCAAAAGCGTCTTCAACTCTCCGCCCAGCAGCGAAGACGCACCCGCAATCACGATTCTCTGGGAACTTCGATCCGCGGACATGAATCAAGCCGTCCTGGTCACAAGACGTCGCCGCAAAAACCGCACAATGTGAAGAACCAATGGGATCGTTGCATACGTTCCCGCAATGATGATCAGCGCCATTTCCGAATACTTCCAGATAATCGCCACCAGCAGGCACATTAAAATAATGGCGATGGACGGTTGTTTGCGGCTCCATGGAATGTCTTTGAAACTGTAGTACCGCACCGTGCTGGTCATCAGCCCGCCCAGGACCACCAGCAGCACGAACCACGCGATCGCCCAATTCCTGTCGCTGATCGGGTCGAAGAAATGTCGCGAGTGGACAACCGCCGCAACCACTCCCGCAGCCGCGGGCGTCGGCATGCCCACAAAATTCTTATTCCCGCCGGGTTCCATCCCCTTCACGTTGAACCGCGCCAGGCGCCACGCCGAGCAGATCAAAAAGGCCAGGCAGCAGATCCACGCAAACTCCCCCAATTGATGGAATTCTCCGCCGGAGCCGAACGCGTAGCGAAAGCCCCACGCGTACGCAAGAATCGCCGGCGCGATTCCAAAACTCACCACGTCCGCCAGCGAATCGAGCTGCACGCCAAATTCCGTATTCGTCCCGGTCATCCGCGCGATCCGCCCGTCCAGAGAATCAAACAAAATGGCGATCCCCAATGCTTTCGCGGCGTGGTCGAAATCTTCTCTTCCGCCCACCAGCGCGGCGATCGATGCGTAGTAGCCACACAGCAGGTTCGCCACGGTGAACAAGCTCGGAATCAAAAAGATGCCCCGCCGCAGCCTCGCGCGTCTTGTCGGTTTTTCTATAAACGGCATTTGGTGCTGTTCAGGCTCAGTCATATCCCATCCCATATCCCGTGTAGGGGCGGCTTTACGCCGCCTTCTTGCTCTTCGAGCAACAGGGTACTACGTGCCGTCCCTCGATTCCTTAGCTTTTCTGCACTCCCACCGGCATCCGCGCGATCACGCTCGATCCGCCCTTCACGTTGTCCCCCACCTTCACCGCAATCTCCGCGCCCTCAGGCAGCCAGAGATCCACGCGCGATCCAAAGCGCACCAGTCCCACCAGCTCGCCGCGGCCCACCGTATCTCCCGTGTTTTTCCACGACACCACCCGCCGCGCCACCCATCCCGCAATCTGCTTGAAAACAATTTCCCCGTATTCGCTCGAAAGCGTGAAAATGTTCTGCTCGTTTTCAAGCGAAGCCTTTTCCGCCCACGCCGCCAGAAATTTCCCAGGCTTATACTCCAGCTTGGCAATCGTCCCCGCCGCCGGCGAGCGATTCACATGCACATTCCAGATCGCCAGAAAAACACTGATGCGCTTCCCCGGCCGGCCAGCATTCTCTTCATCCTTCACAACGACAACGCGGCCGTCTGCGGGAGACACCACCACCCCCGGTTCCGTCGGAATCTTGCGATCTGGATTTCGGAAAAAGTAAAAGACAAAAAGCGCAAGAAAGACCAGCACCGCGCCAGCAAAAAGAAAATGTAGGGGCGGCTTTAGGCCGCCTTCCGGTCCGGAACTTATCCCAAAGGCCAGCAACGCCCCGCCCAGCACCAGCGGCGGAATCCCAAACCAATACCCTTCTTTGACCATAGTCTCCCCGACCCCGGCGCGATCGCTGCTCGCGGGAGCACCCTGGCCATTCTACGATAAATTTTCCTGGGGCGTGTTTCCGGACAGGTTACTGCGAATGTCGAGCGCCTGCACTGTGAACGCGCGCGGCAATGCGTTCCATTTCGTCCTTCACGTGGAGCTTCAACTTTTTCAATCTGATTTCTTCGATGAGGTCTTCACTGTTCAGGTAGGGTGATCGGAAGAGTTGCTGAAGTTGTGCATCGTACTGCCGGTGCTGCTCCGCCAGACGCTGATACTCGGCGTCTGATTCACCAATTACGTCCCGAGGGCTCCGCTGTGCTGTTGCCATGCGTTCCTCCTCTTTCGTGGTTTTGTGACTGGGGCGTGAATATCACATGAGCGCAGAGTAGCACTGGGAAACCCGGAGTCAAGAGAGAGTTCGTACTAAACTGTGGAATTTTTCAGCCAGAGCTCCATCACACTCGCCGGCTCCTTCGGGTCTTGGTAATAGTCCCTCCGAATTCCAACCGCCTGAAATCCCAGCTCTCGGTAAAAGGCGATCCCCCCCGCATTCGACTCCCGGACCTCTAAGAACACTCGACTTACGCCGCCCTCCTCGAATCGATTCAGCAGTTGTCGCACCAGCGCTCGCCCCTCCCCTCGCCGCCGCATTCCCAGCGCAACTGCCAGGTTAAGGATTTCGGCCTCATCCAGCACTTGCCTCCCGACCACGATTCCGGTTATGCCACGGTTTCGCTCGCTCACGTATGCCGATACCCCAGGCAGTAGCACCGTTTCCCGCAACGCCTCTTCGCTCCAACTCGCCGCCTCTCTTGCCTGGCGCAAAATCTCCGCCACTGCTCCCGCGTCCTGTGCGCTCTGGAACGCACGGACCGCGAACCCGGTTCCCGCCGAAGTATCACTTCCCATGGCTCGCTGGATCTTTCCAAAAGATTTCTGCGTCGGAACGCCGCACGTAATTTGCGTCCAACAACACCGAATCCGTGAACTTCCCCTGCGTCGCTCGTTCCTCCCCTAACGCCGCAACCCCCGCGGCCAATCCGTCCCCGCAATGAAGTAGCGTTTCGCCTTTGGCCGCGCGTTCTCTCCAGCTCGGTCCGCCCGCAAACAGTTCCGGATCGAGCGTGCTCCACCGAATCATCTCTCCGTAAGAGTTCCTTGCGACCCACTTCACAAATTCATCCGGCGCAATCACCATTTCCTGCTCGATCAGCCTCCAGCTCCCTTTGCCTTCGTTCCTATACAGCCCGCCAAATACCTGGCCACGCTGCGCGTCGAAACTCGCGGCAACAAAACCCGTGCTTTCCGCCACCTGCCGCGCCATCACCTCCAGCCTGGAAACCCCCACCGCCTCAATCCCAAACAACTCCGCCCAAGCCTTCACCGTCGTTAGCCCCACCCGTACCCCTGTAAACGATCCCGGTCCCGCAGCCACGGCCAGAAGGCCAACCTCTCGCAATGTCGCTCCCGCAGCGCGCAAGCCTCGATCAACAGCCGGCAGCAGCCACGAAGAATAATCCTCCCCACTTTCATGCTTTTGCAGAGACGCCAGGGCGCCATCCCTCCGGACGGCAACACTGCCTCGGGCTTCGCAAGTATCAATGCCCAGCGTGATCAATTCACTCCTCTCCTCTCGTGTACTCTCTCGCCATTTTTCCTTCCGCACCTTACTCCATCAAACAAAAGGAGTTGCCAGCGGTCCACACCCTTAAGACAATTTCGTACCGATTACTCCATAGTCACCCGGGAATAAATCTGCACCAAATTGCCTCACCGTAGAGCAATTTGAGTGCCAAAATGGTCCGACCATTTCCCTATCTTCCTCATTCCACAGGATATATCTTGACTCTTGCAACACACTACCCTAAACTCTTCTTATCTTCTAGGGGGGACTTCCGAAGCTATGGACTATAAGATTGGCGACAAAGTCGTTTATCCGAACCACGGCGTAGGGGTTATCGAGCAAATCAATTACGGGGTGTTGAACGGCAGAACCGAACGGTATTACATGATCCGCGTTGTTGTCAGTGGTTTGCGGGTTATGGTCCCTCAATCAAACGCGGCGACGGTTGGTCTTCGCTCCGTCATCCGCTCCACCGACACAAGCAAAGTCCTTGGCTTCCTCGAAAAAGGCAAGCTCAACTCTCATCACGACTGGAAACACCGCTTCAAGGAAAATTCCGAGCGCATGCGCACCGGTTCCCTCCTCGAAGTCGCCGTCGTCCTCAAGAGTCTCGTTTCCCTCAGCCGCAGCAAGCCTCTCTCCTTCCGCGAAAAGAAAATGTTAGAGCGCGCCAAGTATCTCCTGGTCAGTGAAATGGCCACGGCTCGCAATCTGACGTCCGAAAACGCAGAGGGACTCGTAGTGAAATCTCTGGCCAAAGCAAAACTCCAGTTCCCCCAAATGCAGGAAGGCCTCGAATCGTAACGCTCCTGTAACAAAGTTTCGCCAAACGGGCAGCCCACAGCTGCCCGTTCTTTTTTTGAGTGCGAGAGCGAAGCTCTCGCTTTTACGGCCTAACCCAGCCCTCCCAATTCTTCCGCACCGCAACAACCGCTCCCCTCTCCAAATCCTTTACTTCCTTTATCTCATTTACTTCATTTACCTCCCTCTTCAAGCCAACGGCATACTCGCCTTCGCATTCAACGTAACATCCGCAAAATTCCCCTCGCAAAATCCCGCAAACGCCGCCGCCGCAATCATCGCCGCATTATCCGTGGACAACGCCCGATCCGGAAAAAAAACATGCAATCCCTTAACCCGCGCCCGCTCCTCAAACGTCGCGCGCAACTGGCTGTTCGCCGAAACTCCGCCGGACACCAGGATTGTCTCCACCCCGCACTCTTCCGCCCCCATCATCGTCCGCTCCACCAGGTCGCGCACCACCGCATTCTGAAACTCCCGCACCAGCCCCAGTGTCATCGCATCGCAAAGCGCCAGCAACTCCGCAAACGAACGGTGCCCTTCCCGCAAAGCCTCTTCGCGCTTGCGAATTCCCTCGCCGTATTCCGGATGCTCCCGCAAATGATAAAGCACCGCCGTCTTCAAACCGCTGAAGCTGAAATCCAGCGCATTTCCCCGCGTTTTCGTCGGCCCAAATTTCACCGGCGCCGCCACATTTCCCGCCTCACCCGCCAAACGATCCAGAATCGGCCCGCCGGGATAGCCAAGCCCCAACAATTTCGCCACTTTGTCGTATGCCTCTCCTGCCGCATCGTCGCGCGTTCCGCCAAGTTTTCGATACGCAAAAGCGCCGCCGCTCGAATCGTCCGTCGATGTCACCTCGTATAAAACCGTGTGCCCGCCGGAAACAATCAAACACACCGCCGGCAACTTGGGCTGCAATCCCTTCTGAAACGCCTCCAAAAACACCGCGCGCACATGCCCTTCCAGGTGATTCACCGCCACCAGCGGTTTTCCCAGCGCCGCAGCCAGCGTCTTCCCATAAGTAATCCCCACCAGCAGCGAGCCCACCAGTCCCGGCCCCTGCGTCACGCCAATCGCGTCCAGTTCCTCAAATTTCAAGCCTGCTCCTGCCATCGCCTCGCGAACCACCGGCACAATTTGCCGCAAATGCTCCCGCGAAGCCAGTTCCGGCACCACGCCACCATATTTCCGGTGAATATCGATCTGCGAAGCCACCACGCTCGACAAAATCCTGCGCCCGTCCTCCACCACCGCCGCCGCCGTCTCGTCACACGACGACTCAATCCCCAAAATCTTCACTCCACTCCTCACCGTCCGACTCTCCATATCCCTCCAAACATTCTCACGCCACTTGCCGCCCTAAATGTAGCGGCCGGCTTCAGCCGGCCCAGCCATCCCAGCCAACCCAGTCAACAAGTACAGTGTATCTCTTTCGCACAGTCCTATTGCTCCCCGCACTTGCCCCCGGCACTCTGGCCAAAAGGCGCCAACCATGACCTTCACCGTCACCACAGAAACCTCCAACACGCTCCAACAGCGCATGCTTGGCAGCGGCCCCGGCATGCCCCCCGCTCTGGCAAACTATCCCGCGCAGAGCGCCACCACCATCGACGGCATCTCCGCCGCTCTCTTCGGCTTGCCCTTCCTAATCGCCGGTTGCTTCATCGGTCTCGCCGCTTTCAACGTCATCCAGACTCGCAATCACGCGCCCGTCTGGCTCATCGCCATCATCGGTGCCATGTTCTTCTCCGCCGGCTTTTTCCTCTTCGCCCACGGCGTTCGCGGCATCGTCCGCAAAGCAATCTACAAAAGTAAAGCCGCGCAGACTCCCGGCCAGCCATGGCTCTTCGATTTTCACTGGCGGCCCGAGGGCATCAACTTCTCCGCCTTTAACGCCATGCTCGGACGTCTTCTCGGCGCCCTCGTCTGGAACGCGTTTCTCATTCCATTTTTCTGGGTTGGTTACACGCAGCGCGGCACCTGGCCCTTTCTTGTCTTCGCCGGCATTTTCGCTCTGATCGGCCTCGTCTTCTGGGTCCGCTGGGCTCAGATGCTTGGCGACCTGCTCCGCTATGGCAACAGCTTCCTCGCCTACGACGAGTTCCCGTATTTTCTCGGCGGCACCTTGCGTGCACGCCTGCGCGCACCGCGCCATCTCGCCGCCGTCAATGCCCTTTCCTTCACCCTGCGCTGCGTTCAGGAACGCTACATCACCACCGGCACCGGCAAGGACCGCCGCTCTCAGGTGGTCTGCTACGAACTCTACAAAGACGTGGTCACTCTCGACCACGACCGCCTCGCCTATTTCGTCGGCGCCGAAATTCCCGTCGAATTCCGCCTCCCCGCCGACAAGCTCACTACCTCCCTCGCCGATACCCCTCCCACTTACTGGCAAATCGAAGCCAAAGGCGAAGCCCGCGGCGCCGATTACCAGGCCTATTTCCTCGTTCCGGTCTACAAGAAACCTTGAATCATTCCCGTCACCTGTGGCATCCAACGGCCCGGATATAACCGTCGCTACATCAGCAGCATCCATGTAGTAAAGCTTCGTCCTCCGCAAGCGTTGCGTGCAATGTGCTACGTTGTATGTTCGGTTTCATATTTTGTTTCTGCCCAAAGCCCTAAAGGGACTCCGATTATGGCCAAGCCAGTCATTCTCACCGTTGACGACGACCCCGATGTCCTTCAGGCCATCGAACGCGATCTTCGCAGCCGTTATTCGGAACGCTACCGTATTCTTCGCGCCGCCTCCGCCAACGAAGCCCTCGACACTCTCCACCGCCTCAAATCCCGCAACGACGCCGTCGCCCTCCTCCTCGCCGACCAGCGCATGCCCGAACTCGACGGTGTAGGTTTCCTCTCCCAGGCCACCGAACTCTTCCCCAACGCCAAGCGCGCCCTCCTCACCGCCTACGCGGACACCAACGCCGCCATCGAAGCCATCAACTCCGCCCGCGTCCATTATTTTCTTCTCAAGCCCTGGGATCCACCCGACCAGAATCTCTATCCCCCGCTCGACGACATGCTCAACGAGTTCATGGATTCCTATCATCCGCCGTACGAAGGTATCCAACTCTTCGGCACGCGCTGGTCGCCAAAAGCCTACGAACTCCGCATGTTCCTCGCGCAGCATCACCTCCCGTATCAGTGGGTGGACGTAGAACAATCCAGCACAACGGACTCGACCGCCGCTCTTCATAAGTCCGACGGCACAACCGAAACACTGCCGCTGATGATTTTTCCCGACGGTACAAAATTTTCCGAACCCACCTCCGCGGACATTGCCAAAAAAATCGGGCTGCGCACTCACAGCGACGTCGAATTTTACGATCTCGCCATCGTCGGCGGGGGCCCCGCGGGCCTTGCCGCCGCCGTTTACGGTGCCTCCGAAGGCTTGCGCACCGTTATGATCGAGCGCGAAGCTCCGGGCGGCCAGGCCGGCCTCAGTTCGCGTATCGAAAATTATCTCGGCTTCCCCGCCGGCCTCAGCGGACGCGACCTCGCCCGCCGCGCCGTCGTGCAAGCCACGCGCTTCGGCGTCGAGATTCTCTCTCCCCAGGAAGCGGGCAGCGTGCGCATCGAAGGCCCGTATCGCATCATTGAAATGACCGACGGCAGCAAAGTCTCCTGCCATGCCCTGCTGCTCGCCATGGGCGTCCAGTGGCGGAGCCTCGGCGTCCCCGGCGAAGAGCGCCTCCGCGGCGCCGGTGTTTACTACGGCGGTGGCGTCACCGAAGCCATGTCATGCAAAGGCGAAACCGTCTACGTCGTTGGCGGCGCCAATTCCGCCGGCCAGGCCGCCATCAACTTTGCCGGCTACGCCGAAAAAGTGGTCATGATCATCCGTCGCGAATCCCTCACTGCCACCATGTCCCAATATCTGATCGACCAGATCAATAAAACCCCCAACATCGAACTCTGGCCGCAAGCCCAGATCGCCGAAGTCCACGGCGACCAGCACTTGGAAGAAATCTCCATTTATTGCTCTCCTACGAAAAAGACCGACCGGGTTCCCGCCAAAAGCCTCTTCATCTTTATTGGCGCACTGCCTCGCACCGACTGGCTGGGCGACCTCGTCCAACGCGATGCTCGTGGCTTCATTCTTTCTGGGCCTGACCTGATGCGCGACGGCAAGCGCCCGCACGGCTGGACCATCGAGCGCGATCCCTCGCTCCTCGAATCCAGCGTCCCGGGCATCTTCGTCGTCGGCGATGTCCGCCACGGCTCCGTCAAGCGCGTCGCGTCCGGCGTCGGCGAAGGCGCCGTTGCCATTCAGTTCGTTCACCAGTATCTTGCGAAGGTGTCATGAGCTACCTGGACCGGGCTGCACCCGTCGCCAAAAGCAGTTTGCCCGCGCTTGTCGACGAAGTGCGAAAAATCACAGTCTTCAACGACCTCCCTCAGGATCAATTGGAGTGGCTCGTCTCCAATTGCCTGGAAGCCCGCTTCGCTCCGGGTGAGACCGTCTACAAAGAAGGCACTCCCGCCGAATACATGTCCATTTTTCTCGAGGGCAGCATTTTCGCTCGCCGCGAATCCGAAGGCGCGAACAGCCCGGTCTTCATTGTTGGCAAAGGCGATGTCACCGGCTTGCTTCCCTTTTCGCGCATGACCCATCTCACCATCACCGGCCGCGCGGAAGAACCCGTCCACCTCCTCCTGTTTCCCGCCACGTTGTTCAACGAAATGCTGCACCGCATGCCAACGCTCGGCAAGCGGCTCGTCGGTCTCCTCACCGATCGCGTCCGCGAAATGACCCGCAGCGAGCAGCAGCGCGACAAACTCGCCGCCCTCGGCCAGCTTTCCGCCGGCCTCGCCCATGAACTCAACAATCCCGCTGCCGCGGCCGCTCGTGCCTCCGACGCGCTTCTACAATGCCTTGCCCGCCTCCGCAAACTCGACTCCCTGCCGTATCTCTCCGAGGCGAATTGCACCGAGATCGCCAGGATCGAAATTGAGTTAAGCAAAGAACTTCAACCTCCCACTTTCAGGGACCAGCTCGAACGCAGCGACCGCGAGGAGTCCATCACCACCTGGCTCGAATCCCACAATGTCCCCGAAGCCTGGAAACTCAGCCCGCTCCTCGTCGATGCCAATCTCACCCGCGATCATCTCGAGCGATACCTTGCCGCCTCGGGCGCCACCATGCCCACCGCGCTCATGCGCTTCGCCACTCTTCTCGAGATGGAGCGCATCGTCCAGCAGGTTGCCCACAGCACCAAGCGCATCTCCACCCTGGTGAAAGCCATCAAGGAATATTCCTACATGGATCAGTCCCCGGTGCAGGAGGTGGACATCGTTCGCGGCATCGAAACCACTATCGCGATCATGGAGCACAAGCTGAAAAAGGGCATCCAGGTTATCCGTGAATTCTCGCCGGACGTTCCGAAGGTCACCGCCAATGGCGGCGAGCTGAATCAGATCTGGACCAACCTGATCGACAACGCCGCCGACGCCATGAAGTCAAACGGCAAGCTGCGCATCCGCGTCGCGCACGAAGGCGATTACGTCCTCGTCGAAGTCACCGACAACGGCACCGGCATTCCCGAGGATGTTCAACCCCACATTTTCGAGCCCTTCTTCACCACCAAGGGCGTGGGCGACGGCACCGGCCTCGGCCTCGACGCTGTCCAGCGCATCATTCGCAAAATGCGCGGCACCATCAACTTCGAATCCGTCCCCGGCGAAACCCGCTTCCAGGTTCGCATCCCCATCCGCCAGTCCATGTAATCGTCCGCGTTTGGAAATCCCTGTAGCTCAGGCCTTCAGGCCTGAGGCTTTCCACAACCACAATCAAGATTTCCACCGGGTGCAAAATGTGTGCGCCTGATCAGCTTGCCTGCCCCGTTTGGAAAACCCTCGCCCTCAAAGGGCCGAGCTACACAAACACCGCAACCACCAGCAATGCTTTTTCTTTCCGCTTGGTTCGCGCTCAATTGTGTGTAGAATCTTGGGCATGAAACGCCGAACCTTTATTGAATCCTCTCTCGCCGCCGCTGCTGTCACTTCGCTTCCCTTCCGCGGTCTTGCCGCCGCGCATCAGGTGGATCCCATCGGCATGCAACTCTACACCGTACGAGACCTGATGAAGACCGATGTCCCCGGCACGCTCGCCAAAGTTGCCGCCATCGGCTACAAGGAAGTCGAGTTCGCCGGCTACTTTGATCGCTCGCCGAAGGATCTCCGCGCGATCCTCGACAAAAACGGCCTCGCCGCCCCTTCCTGCCACGTCTCCTATTCCGTCGTTCAGAACAAGTGGCCGGAAACCATTGAAGCCGGCAACATCCTCGGCCACAAATATATCGTCTGCCCCTGGATTGACGACTCTCAGCGGCAATCCCTCGACGGCTACAAGCGCGCCGCCGACTTGTTCAACAAAGCCGGTGAAGCCAGCCGGAAGGCGGGCATCCAGTTCGGCTATCACAATCACTTCTGGGAATTTCTGCCCGACAAGAGTCTCGGCGATAAGCTTCCCTACGACTTCCTGCTCGAATCCACGGATCCTGCGAACCTGACCATGGAGCTTGATCTCTGCTGGATCACGGTCGCGCGCAAGGATCCTCTCGCGTACTTCAAAAAGTATCCGGGGCGTTTTTCCCTCGTCCACGTCAAGGACTCCAGCAAGATTCCAGCGATTATCCCCGGGAAGGGTTCCCAGGACATGATCGATATCGTCTCCGCAAACTTTACGGCCATCGGCGGCGGCGTGATTGACTGGAAAGTCCTCCTGCCCGCCGCGCAAAACGTGGGGGTCAAGCATTTCTTCGTCGAAAACGACGCGCCCAAGGACGCCATCGCGAACCTCACCGAGAGCTACGCGTACCTTTCGAAGCTCCGTTTCTGAACCAAAACGGGAAAACGTTCGAATGCCTGTGGAAATCCGTTCGAATGTTTTCCTTCTAAGTGCTGCATGCACGGGACTTATTAATATCAGCTAGTTCCGGTATTTAAATAATAATTACCTTCAAGTATTACTTTAAATGTCGGCGCGCCGACATTTTTCGCATTCCCGGGCTCGCCCATCCTCCGAACTTCGCCGCCCCGAAATCGTTCCAGTACTCATTTCCCAAACAGCATGTAGGTTGTTCGTTTGATTGACAAAACTCCCGCCCCGCGTCTACTGTGCTTACGAAGCTGAAAATTCAACTCAACCTAAAACGAATACGAGCGACATGACGACAGACTCGACGCAGTCCCCGCAAAAGTCCGCCGCCCACCCCAGAGTTCGCAAAGCCGTATTGCCCGCCGCGGGCCTCGGCACGCGTTTTTTGCCCGCTACCAAGGCCCAACCCAAGGAAATGCTCACGGTTGTGGACAAGCCGCAGATTCAATACGTCGTCGAGGAATGCGTCGCCTCCGGCATCGAGCACATCATCATCGTCACCGGCAAAGGCAAGAACTCCATCGAAGATCATTTCGATAATTCGCCGCTGCTCGAACGCTTCCTCGAGGAAAAGGGCAAGCACGAACAAGCGGAGATGGTCCGCCGCATCAGCAACATGGTGCAGGTCAGTTACACGCGGCAGAAAGAACCGCTTGGCCTCGGTCACGCCGTCCTGGTTGCCAAAGATCTGGTCGGCGATGAACCCTTCGCCGTGCTCCTCGGCGATGTGCTGATCCCCGGCCCCAATCCCGCCACGAGGCAACTCATCAACGTCTACGAAGCCACCGGCACGGGCGCGATCGCCGTGGAAGAAGTTCCTCGCGACAAAACGCACCTCTATGGCATCTTCGCCGGCGAACCCGCGCCGCAGCCCCCTTTCGGCGAACGCCTTTTGCGCATCCGTGACCTCGTCGAAAAACCGAAAGACGAAGACGCTCCTTCCAATCTCGCCATCACCGGCCGCTACGTTCTGCCCTCCGCGATTTTCGATTGCCTCGAGCGCACCAAACCCGGCGCCGGCGGCGAAATCCAGCTTACCGACGCCATGCGCCTCCTCGCCAAAGAGCAGGGGCTGTGGGCCTACATTTACGAAGGAATTTCCTACGATGCGGGAGACAAACTCGGCTTCCTGAAAGCCACCGTCGAACTAGCCCTGCAAAACAAAGAACTCGGCTCCGACTTCCGCTCCTACCTGAAATCACTAAAGTTGTAGCTCAGGCCTTCAGGCCTGAGGGTTTCCATAACCACGAGCAGGATTGCCCCGTTTGAATTAATTCGGACGCCTAATTGTGTTTTTGGGTTTGGATGGAAAATCCTCACCCCTGAAGGGGTGAGCTACACTCCTCAATCCTTCTTCTTCCCCGGCTTCTTGTCCTTGCTTTCCTTCGAAGAAGACTCCTTCGTCTCAGCCGCTTTCGCCGCGGTATCCTTGCTCTCGTTCGATTCCGTCTTGGTGGCGGGCGGCATATCGGTCCCCGCGCTCTTCTTCCCCGCGTAGTCGGTCACGTACCAGCCGGCGCCCTTGAATTGAATCGCGGGAGCCGTCAACGTCCGCTCCACTTTTCCCCCGCAATGCGGGCACTTCTTCAGATGCGGCCCCGCCACGCTTTCGATTTTCTCCGTCCGCCGCTTGCACTTCGTGCACTGGTATTCGTACAGTGGCACAGCTGCTCCTCCTGCGTGTTCTCTAAACCGTCAATTATAGCATGCAGCTTCCAGCCGCCCGCCCGCAGCCCCGCGTGCTAGACTTTCGTTACGCTTCTCATGACGACCAACGCTCAAGCCGGCGCTTCCGTCTCTTCACAGTGCGGCAGCCTTTATCTTGTCGCCACGCCGATCGGCAATCTGGAAGACATCACATTACGCGCGCTGCGGATTCTGAAGGAGGTGGACCAGATCGCCTGCGAAGATACGCGCCACACGCTGAAACTTTTGAACCACTTCGAAATCCACAAGCCGCTCGTCAGCTACCACGAGCACAACGAAATCACCCGCGCCCCGGAACTCGTCCATGCGATGGAACAAGGCGCCACCGTCGCTCTTGTCAGCGATGCAGGCATGCCGCTTGTCTCCGACCCGGGTTTCCGGCTGGTCTCGCTCGCCATCCGCCACCAGATTGCCGTGATTCCCATCCCCGGCGCGTCGGCGCTGATCACGGCGCTTGCCGCGTCCGGTCTGCCGAACGAGGAATTTCTTTTCCTCGGTTTCCTGCCGGCGCGCTCCAGCGAACGCCGCCGCGCTCTTGAGCACCTGCGCATCGAAAACCGCACCATCATCCTCTATGAAGCGCCGCACCGCATCGCGGAAACGCTCGCCGACGCGCTGGCGATTCTGGGCGACCGCCCGGCATGCCTGGCGCGCGAAGTGACAAAAATCCACGAAGAGTTCCGCCGCGGCACGCTATTTTCCCTTGTGCAATCGCTGGAAGAGCATCCCGTGCGGGGCGAAATCACCCTCATCCTCGGGCCGCCCGAAACCGGTTCACCCGGCGCGCAATTGGACACCGCGCAATCCCTTGCCGCCCGCGTGGATGAATTGATGCACCAAGCGAAGCTCGACCGCAAGGAAGCCCTGAAGCTCGCCGCCAAAGAACGCGGCATCACCCGCCGCGACGCTTACCGCCAACTCCTCGACGAAAATTCTCCGGACCCTGAATAACAACATGCGTGTCATCCCGAACACGCTTGCCCTGAGCGTAACGCGCGAAGGGCGGCGTTTGCGGGCGGGGGAGCTGCTTTCGCTCCGCGTCAATGCTGACCGACCTAAAGGTCGGCCACTACAAAGTCAGCGCCAGAGGCGCGGCAGAAGTTAGCTCAGCCCGTAAGGGCTGGGAACGCAACCCCAAAATCCCAGAGCGCCGGAGGTGCGACACATTGCATTGGATGGAAACAGGACTTAAGCGGGTCGACGCGGCGACCTGAAGACTGGCCACCACAAAAGCGCACAGCGAGGAATCGCCGTGCCACAAGAAATTTCAGTAAACCGATTCCGAGCGAAACACCCGTTGAAACCGCGGGCCGACAAATTGCACACCGACCACTTTCTCGCCGTCGGTCAACGACTCGCTGATGTGCACAACTTTCCCCTGTGTCTCAAAATCCTGTTCGCCCCGGCGCTGCACGTGGCCCTGCGCGGGGATTCGGATTTCCAGATTTGAGCCAATGGCGACGTCGAACCGCGTGCGAAACGCGGCTCCGCTGCGGCACAAATTCTCGCTGGCAGTGTCTTCTTCGAAGGAAAATCCTCGCGCGTCGCGGCCGCGCACGCGCAATGGCAGGCGGACCGCAATCCTACGTTCGGACCTCTTCCGGGCGATGCTCTCGCTGACTGGGCTCATGGGCTGGGGCTCCACTGTCGGCCGTCTTTTCCGCGAAGAAGCGGTCCACGTTCTCGACCACTTCCTTCGGCGTGCGCGCCGAATGCACGATACGTCGAAGCTCGCTGCCGTTCGTGACACTGTGCGTAAACCAGCATGCGAACTGCTTCATTTTTCCCACGCCGTCCGGCAGGTTTGAGTTAAGAATTTTCTGATAGTAGCCAGAAAGTAACTGTCGGCGATCCTCTTCCGTAGGCACGTCGTAACGCCCGGTCGTGCGGTATTGCTCCATCTGCCGGAAGATCCACGGATTCGTGGCCGCGGCACGCCCGATCATCACCGCATCGCAACCCGTTTCCTTCACCAGTCGCTCCGCGTCTTCCGGCGATTGAACGTCGCCATTCCCGATCACAGGAATCTTTACGGCCTGCTTCACCGCCGCAATAATGTTCCAGTCCGCTTTGCCCGTGTAGCCCTGCGCTCGCGTGCGGGGGTGAATCGCCGCCGCTTCCACGCCGATCTGCTCGGCCATCTTCACCACTTCCAGCGCCACGATGGACTTGTCGTCCCATCCCGCGCGCAGCTTGATGGTCAGCGGAATTTTCACCGCCGCACGCACGCTCTTGAAAATATCTTCGAGCAGTGGCAATTCGCGCAGCAGGCCGGAGCCGCCGCACTTCACCACTTTTTTCGCCGGGCAACCGAGATTGATGTCCACGGCGTCGTAGCCGAGGTCTTCCACCATGCGCGCCGCATCCGCCATCACTTTCGGATTTGCGCCAAACAACTGCGCCGCGATCGGGTGCTCGTCCTCTTCGAAAAAGAGATAGCGCAGCGTCTTTTTCGCGCTGCGAGTGATGCCTTCTGAACTCGTGAACTCCGTCATCAAAAGGCCGCAGCTACCCAGCCCGCGAATCACGCGTCTAAACAGCGTATCCGTCACGCCCGCCATGGGCGCAAGGATTGTCGCCGGACGGATAATAAGGTCGCGTACTTTGTATTCCGAGGGAATCATGGCGTGTTCACTATCCAGTTTATCAGGCAACGGCAGCCGATGTCGCAGCGATGTTCCTCCCATAGATAACTCGCTGCCCCCTGATGGGCGGCTTCTATGCGCCAAGAAGCAGCCGCACTGCGGGAGGCAATTTGGCCCAATCCGCCAATCCAACTTGATTGACTAGCACCGCCGCCCATCGTACGCTGCCATAAGGAAAAAGATTCGCCCAGTCCAGGTCATTATGTTCCACTGGTCCTCACTTCCCCATCGATTTCTACTTACCCTGGCAATCCTTTTTGCCACCGCGGCCATTGTTTACGCCTCATTCTGGATGTACATCGAACGCACTCCGGGTTCTAAAGTAGAGTTGGGCTTCAACAGCCACCATGCCACCCAGTACGACGGAACCACACACTGCATGGCTGTTGGCGACGTGGTGCCGAACAGCCCCGCCGAACGCGCCGGGCTGCGTGCCGGGGACCGCATCATCGGCGTCAACGGCCAGGCTCTTAGCACGTCCCGCCCTTTTGACGAGGCCTACGCAAGAGCGATTCCGGGAGACACTGTTACGTTCACCGTTCAGCGCGCGGGGGAGCCGAACCCGCTCGAGCTCCACGGAGTCTTTCGCGAGTCCTTCGAGGACGGACCACCGGAAGGCCTGGCCAAGACCTCGGCCGTGCAAGTAACGCGATCGTTCCCGGTTCTATTTCTTCTGGTCGGATTGACGGTTCTGTTTCTGCGGCTCAACGATCCGAACGCGTGGTTGCTGGCTTCCCTTTTTTGCGGATTTGTCGCCGAACCCGGTTTTTCTCACCTGCTGACGGTGAATCCGCTGATGCGCTCGTTTGCGTTCAGCTATCAGATTATATTTTCCGTGATGCTGTGCCCTCTGTTCTATATCTTTTTTGCGGTCTTCCCTGCTCGCTCGTTCCTGGATCGCCGCGCCCCCTGGTTGAAGTGGATTGTCCTCGCAATCGGCGTTGCGCTGGCGCTGACCGGCGTGTTCTACGGCGATCTGCGGGAGACGGGCGCGGCCGCGGAACTGCTCGGCCAACGAGCCGGAGATATCCTGCGCCTGTCGCTGATTTATATGGACTACGCTTTCATTGCGCTGGGCCTCATTTCCCTGGCGGGGAACACTTTTGCCGGAAGCTCCGATCCGGGAGTGCGGCGGAAATCCCGCGTCATTCTGTGGGGCACGCTGATCGGCGTGCTGCCGATGGTGATCGAGCGGGCGGCAATGGATTTCGCCGCATACCACCCCCCTTTCTGGGTCAACACCGTCTTGATCATCATCTGCGCGCTCTATCCTCTTTCATTCGGGTATGCCGTGGTGAAGCACCGCGTGATGGACATTCCGGTATTGCTGCGGCGCAGCGCGCGGTATTTCCTGGTGCAGCGCGGGTTCATCGTTTTGCTTTTCGTGGCGGCGTTTTCGGCCATCGCCTTCTTCTCCCATACGCTGTCGCGATTTTTTCAGCCCAATGCCAGCGCCGGAATGATGTTCAGCGCGGTCTTTGGGATTACGCTCGTGTGGGCGGCCTCGCCTCTGGTGAAGCGCGGGACGCAGAGGATCGACCGCGCTTTTTTCCGCAGCGCCTACGACGCGCGGATGATCCTTCAGGATCTCGCCGAGAAGGCGCGCACCGTCACCAGCCGCGGCGAACTGGCGGAACTTTTGCAGCTGCACCTGAAAAAAGCGCTGCATCCGAAATCGTTCGCCTGCTACTTCGCCGCGGGCGACTCGAAACTCGTCGCTGAATGCGGGAACGTTCCCCCGGGTGCGGAAACCCTTTCGGCCCAATCCATCACACTTGGATTGCTGACTCTGCGCGGAAAATCCTGGGACGTGCCGCTCCCGGGCGACGATGAGGAGGACGACCTTCGCGTCCTCGCTCCGCTGGCGCCGGAATGCCTGGTGCCGATTCTGGATCACGCCGGCCAGCTTTCGGGTTTGCTGGTGCTGGGACAGCGTCTTTCGGAAGAGCCGTATTCGAGCGAAGACAAGCGCCTGCTGGATTCCGTGGCCAGCCAAGCGGGCATCGCCATTGAGAATATGGGCCTGGCGGAAAAAATGGCCGAACGGATGGAGGTGGACCGCCGCGTCGCCCGCGACATGGAGATTGCGCGCGAAGTGCAATCTCGGCTGTTTCCTCAATTTCTTCCGCCGCTGCAGACGCTGCAATACACGGGAACATGCATTCAGGCGCGCGTGGTCGGCGGCGACTACTACGACTTTCTGGACCTCGGCACGGGACGCCTCGGCATCGTGCTTGCCGACATTTCCGGCAAGGGCATCGCGGCGGCTTTGCTGATGGCCAATCTGCAAGCGAATCTCCGCAGCCGCTATATGGTCGCAATCGAGGATCCGCACCAGTTGCTGCAGTCCGTGAACCGGATGTTTTTCGAGAATACGCCGGACGACAGTTACGCCACCCTTTTCTACGCCGATTACGATGATGCGAATCACTGCCTGCGTTACGCCAATTGCGGCCACAATCCTCCGCTGCTCCTGCGCGCGAACGGGGGGATCGAGAAGTTGGGAGCGACCGCGACCGTCCTGGGCCTCTTTTCCGACTGGCGTTGCAAGGTGGAGAAAGTTGCTCTCGGCCCCGGAGACGTGTTGGTTATCTACACCGACGGGATCACCGAGGCGCCCAACCAGGCCGGCGAGGAGTTCGGCGAATCGCGCCTGCTGGACATTGTGCGCGCGCACCCGCAGGCCAAGGTCAATGAGATGCTCTCCGAGATACTGTCCGAGGTGCAACAGTTCAGCGGCGCGAGCCAGGCCGACGACCTGACGCTCGTGATTGCGAGGGGACAGTAAGTTACGTGGTCTTTGGAGTGCGGGAGCTCTGCTTCCGCTTTCACGGTTTCACAGTTTCTCCCAAACGAAGTTTTCGCCAGGATTTTACGCGTCAAAAGCGGTGGCAGAGCCACCCTTCGGCCATGCTCAGGGCAGGCCGCAATCCAAGAGAAGAGCGGCCCGCCCCGTATAAGCATTCGGGGTGCAACCAACGCACCTCGGAAGGTGGACCCTGCAAGAATTAGCTGGGCCACCATTCCTTCGTCAGGGCAGGCTCTGAAGGTGGCCGCTACGGGTTGCGGTACGGGTTTAGGGATTGGAACGGGTGGTTTGCGCGGGGAGGAGCGGTGCGTCATACTCGGGAATCATTGCAGTGAGATTTTTGTTGTGGGAACGGGAGCCTACCTTATATATGCGGACCCTGCCTGTTGATTTCGGGAAACAAAGGAAATCTGGTCTTGTGCGAGTGAATGCGCGCCGAGTGGCTAGCCTGGTGCTGGCCGCGCAATTGGTGAGTTTGCCGGGGCTGGCGGCGGGAGAGAAAGACAGTCAGACGGCGAAGGCCGTGCAGGATGCGATGCTGCAGACGATGCAGGCGGAGCTGAATCGCGCGAAGACGGATCTGGCGAAGAGCGATCCGGCTCCTTATTTCTTGAGCTACACGGTTTACGACCAGGACCAGATTTTCATCGCGGGCGCGTACGGGGCGCTGCTTTCGGATACGGCTGTGAAGCGGCGGAACACGGATGTGACGATGCGAGTCGGCACTCCGGAATTGGACAACACGCACGGGCAGAGCCGTTCGAGCGGAATGACTTCGGGGAGTTTGCCCTTGCAGGACGATCCGGACGCGACGGCGCGGGTGCTTTGGGAGTTGACGGACCGGGAGTACAAGCGTGCGGCGCCGGCGTACTTGAACGTAAAGACGAATACGGCGGTGAAGGCGGAAGAAGAGGACAAGTCGCCGGATTTTTCGAAGGCCGATCCGAAGATTCACATTGGGGAAAAATTGACCGAGCCGCCGTTTGACCGGAAGGCTTGGGAGGACGAGGTTCGGCGGGTGTCGGGGGCGTTCCGGAAGTATGGGGACGTTTATTACGCGACGGTGATTCTGCAGGTGGGATCGTCCAATGCACGTATGGTGTCCAGCGAGGGCGCGGCGATTGAAACGCCGAGCGCTTCGGCCCGGCTGGTGATGGAAGCGCAGACGCGCGCGGACGACGGAATGGATCTGCTGCGCGTGGAGACGTTCCAGGCTCCGGCTACGAGCGGATTGCCGAGCGAAGCAGTGCTGATGGAGAAGGCCGCGAAGATGGCGGCGGATTTGAAAGATCTGCGGAAGGCGCCGGTGGCGGAGCCTTATGACGGGCCGGCTTTGCTGAGCGGGCGCGCAGCGGCGGTATTTTTCCACGAAGTCCTGGGCCACCGGATGGAAGGACACCGGCAACGGGACGAGGAAGAAGGACAGACGTTCACGAAGAAAGTCGGGCAGGAAGTGCTGCCGAAATTTCTGAGCGTGGTGGACGACCCGACGATCGGCGAAATTAACGGAACCAAGCTCGCGGGAACGTACGAGTTCGACAACGAAGGAACACCGGCGCAGCGCGTGGTGGTGATTCAGGACGGCGTGCTGAAGAATTTTCTGACGTCGCGGATGCCGATCAAGGGATTCGACCAGTCGAACGGGCACGGGCGAAACCAACCGGGGCTGATGCCTACGGGGCGGCAGGGGAATTTGATTGTGACGTCAAGCCAGAAGGTGCCGGAAAAACAGTTGCGGCAGATGTTGATTGACGAGGCGAAGAAGCAGGGGAAGCCATATGGATTGTACTTCGACGACATTCAGGGAGGATTTACGCTGACGACGAGGTCGCTGCCGCAGGCGTTCCAGGTGCTGCCGGTGATTGTATATAAAGTGTACGCGGACGGGCGGCCGGACGAGCTGGTGCGCGGCGTGGATATCGTGGGGACGCCGCTGGCGGCGTTGACGCGGATTATCACCACGGGCGACACGCAACACGTGTTCAATGGAGTTTGCGGAGCGGAGAGCGGAAGCGTGCCGGTGTCGGCGGTGGCTCCGGCGATGCTCTTCAGCGAGATGGAAGTGCAAAAGCGGGCGCATGGAAGAGAGCGGCCACCGATTTTGCCGGCGCCGGGAGCGGATAGCGGCAAGGATGATTCGACGGGGGTGAAGCCGTGAGCGGCATCAAGGGATTGAAGAGCGCGGTGAGTTTGCTTGCGGCGGTGACGTTGGCGTGGACGGCGAGCGTACGGCCGAACCCGGCGGCAGCGGCGGAAAGTTTTGCGGGAGATGCGGCTACGGCGAAGGCGCACGAGGTGGCAAAGGGCGACGTGCTGCTGGAGGCGCTGCTGACGGAACTGGACCGGTCGCGGGACCGCTTGAAGATGGACCAGGTGAAGTCGCCGTACTACATCGAATACCGCGTGGAAGATGTGGACAACTACGACACCGAAGCGGCGTTTGGCGCCGTGCTGAGCTCACAGCGGCAGCGGCTGCGCGTTTTGCGCGTGGTGGTGCGGATTGGCGAGTACAAGCAGGACAGCTTTTACAACCAGGGGATGGGCGGGGCGACAATATTGCCGCTCGACGACGATCCGATTGCGCTGCGGCGGCAGATCTGGCTGATGACCGACGAGGCCTACAAGTCGGCGGCGGACGCGTACGCAGAGAAGCTCTCGGCGCTGAAACAGTTCAGCGCGGACCCGAATCCGATTGACGATTTTGCGAAAGCGCCGGTGGTGTCGAAGGTGGAGCCGGTGGCGACGCTAAAGCTGGAAGAAAAGGGGTGGAGAGAGACGCTGCAGGAGATGACCAACCTGTTCCGGAAATATCCGGAGGTGCAGTCGGTTTCGGCGTCGGCGCGATTCAGCGCGGTGAATCAATATTTCGTGAATTCGGAAGGCACGATTGTGCGCAATGGCCGTGTGAATTCGACCGTGACGCTAAATGCAGCGACGCAAGCGACGGATGGGATGCGATTGCAGCGGAATCCGTATTGGTCGGAGGCGCGGCCGGAGGATTTGCCGAAGCGGGAGCAGTTGGTGAAAGAGACGTCGCAGGCGCTGGAAACGCTGAAGGCGCTGCGGTTGGCTCCGATTGTGGATGAGTCTTATCGCGGGCCGGTGCTGTTTGCGCCGGATGCGGCGGACGACATCATGGCGGGACTGGTGGGCGGAAATATTTTGGGACGCAAGCCGCAACTGGGTCGGCCGAACCGGACGGTGGGCGCGTTTGCGACGAGCTACAAGACGCGGATCCTGCCGAAATTCTTGAGCGTGGTGGACGATCCGACAATTAAGGAGTTCGACGGTAAAAAACTGCTGGGAAGCTATGACGTGGACAGCGAAGGCGTGCCGGCGCAGGCGGTGACGGTGGTGGACGATGGAACGCTGCAAAATTATTTGGTCGGGCGGCAGCCGATCCGGGACTTCCCTTCCTCGAACGGACACGGGCGGGCTTCGCCGGGAACGGCGGCATTTCCGACGATCGGAACGCTGATCTTCAAGAGTTCGGAGCCGGAGACGGCGGCGGAGCTGAAGAAAAAGTTGACGGCGATGGCCGGCGAACAGAGCAAACAGTTTGGATACCGCGTGGATACCCTGGGGCCGGGGAACGCGCCGCGGCTGCTGTACCGCGTGTTTGCATCGGACGGGCACGAAGAGCTGGTGCGCGGTGCGGTGTTCAACGAACTGGATGTGCGGGCATTGCGAAACGATCTGATCGCGCTGGGGAACGATCCCCTGGTGAGCAATCGGGTGGGCGGCGTGCCGCAGACGATTATTGCGCCGTCGCTGCTATTTGACGAATTGGAAGTGAAGAGGGCCGATACAAGCAAGGAGAAGTTGCCGGAGTATCCGGCGCCGGAGTTGAAGAAGTGAAGTTAAGGAAGTAAAGGAAGTAAAGGAAGTAAAGGAAGTAAAGGAAGTAAAGGAAGTAAAGGAAGTAAAGGAACGGATGGTTGGTGGCTGGGTGGAGTTTGTGAGTGGCGGTTGGTTTGGGTAGAAGGATTTTACGTCGCAAAAGCGGGAGCTTCGCTCCCGCACTCAAAAGGTAGACGATGACGATCCGGGAACGATTGGAATGGCTGAGCCGGATGGTGTTTCTGGTGTTTATTCTGGCGTCGGCGGCGTTTTTGAGCGCAATTACGGCGATGCGCGTCGCGATTCATGGACGCGAAGTTTCCATGCCCAACCTGGTGGGAAAGAACGTGGCGGAGGCGAGCCAATCGCTGCGGTCGAAGGGATTGGTTCTGCGAGTCGCGGACCGGTTGTACAGCGAGTTGCCGATCAACCAGGTGGTACGGCAGACGCCGCCGCCCGGGATGCTGATGAAAGTGTCGCAGCAGGCGCACGTGGTGCTGAGCCTGGGGCAGAAACAACTGGAAATTCCCTCGCTGGAGGGACACACCCTGCGAGCTTCGCGGATTGAGTTGCTGCGAGAAGGATTGCAGGTGGGAGAGGTTTCGACCCTGTCCATGGGGAACGACGCGCCGGACACGGTGCTGCTGCAAAATCCGAAACAAGGAAGAAACGCGGCGACGCCAAGAGTGGACGTGCTGGTGGCGGGGATGCCGCGGGAAGAAAGCTACGTGATGCCCTATCTGATCGGATTGAGCGAGGCAGAGGCGCAGAAGCGGCTGGACCTGGCGAAACTTCACCGGAAGCTGAATTATTTGTCGGCACCGCAATGGCCGCGCACCACGGTTATCGACCAGGCGCCACTGGCGGGAACGCGGATCGGGGTGAGCTCGGAAGTGGAATTGACGGTGGCGAATTAGAGGCAGCTGACAGTCGACAGCTTGAAGATGTGCGGGCTCCCGAGGGATTTGCCGGGGGCTATTTTTTTTGGGGAGATTGAATCTGCGAGACAGATACAGGAGAAGGCTTGCAGGCTTGGATTCTTATTGGTGGATTTGTGGAACATTCGGCGGGGTGGGTTCGTCGTTGTAGAAGAGTGTGATGGGGGTGTGTATGCGCGTGGTTCGCGGATTGATGTTGCTGGTGGCGGCGGGGGTGGTTGCGGTCGATTGCCGAGGGCAGCAGCCGATCAAGGTTGACGTAAATCTGGTGAATGTGGCGTTTACGGCGCGGGATGGGCAGGGGAAGCTGGTGGAGAGCTTGAAGCGGGAGGATGTGGAACTGCTGGAGGACGCGGTGCCGCAGAAGATCGAGTTTTTTGCGCGGAGCACGGACCTGCCGCTGACGCTGGCGCTGATCGTGGATGTGAGCGGGAGCCAGGATGAGTTTGGAAAGAAACATAAGAAAGATCTGGAAGTCTTTTTGAAGGAGATTTTAAGGCCGCAGGACCGGGTGCTGCTCATTTGTTTTGGGAATCACCTGCGGCTGGTGAGCGACTACACGAATTCGGCCGACCAGATTCTGGGGAACTACAAGGAGTTCGATAAAGGAAAGAAACATTTCGGCGAAATCGGGCCGGCGGAAGATCGCGACCTGGGGACGGCGTTTTACGATTCGATTTATTACAGCGTGACGGAAAAGCTGGCGGCGAGCGGTGGACGGAAAGCGATTCTGATGTTCAGCGACGGGGAAGACAATTCGAGTTCGCACAATATGATGACGGTGATCGAAACGGCGCAGGCGGAAAATGTGCCGGTGTATGCGATCCGCTACACGGAAAGGAAGCACGGGAATCTGACGGCGCGGAACAAGTATGGCACCAGCGTGATGGATCGGGTGGCGAAGGAAACGGGCGGAATGCATATTGACGCGGAGGAGACGGACCCGCACACGTATTTCCGCCAGATTGCGGAGGAGTTGCGGACGTCATATGAGGTCGCGTATTACCCGTCGAACCGGGCGAAGGACGAGACGTTCCGAAAGATAGTCGTCAAGCCGAAACAAGATGGCATGCGGATACGCGCCAAGACCGGGTATTTTTCAAAGTGAGCCGCCGCGGCAGCAATTTTTCGGGGACGCGGCGGCACTTGGCCGTTACTGTGCGGATTGCTTCTTGTGCAGGTCCGTGCAGACCGAAACGGCAGTGTTTGGGTCAACGGCGCTATCGCCGCCCTCGATGTGGCGGATGATGCCGTCTTTGTCGATGACGATGTTGGCGCGCAAGGCCCACTGATAGGTGTCACCCTTTTGTTCGTAGGTTTTCAGGATGCCGTACGTGGTGAGCATTTTCTTGTTCATGTCGCTGAGCAGGGGAAACTTGATGCCAATCTGCTTGGCGAAAGCGGCGTTTGCCGCGGGGCTGTCCATACTTACGCCAAAAACCTCCGTGTCGTTCGCATCAATCTTGCCCGAATCGAGTCCAGACTGGACCGCCTGGAGTTGCTTGGTTCAACCACCGGTGAACGCCAGGACGTAAACGGCCAGGAATACATTTTTCTTGCCGTGAAAATCACTCAACTTGACTGTTTTCCATCCGTCGCTGAGCAGCGTGAAATCCGGCGCTGTATCGCCGACTTTCAGGGAAAGTTTGGCGACTTCGTCTTTTTTCTGGGGACCGGCGGAGAGTGGAACGACCGCGGACACAGAAGTGAGCAATAAGGCGGAAGCGAGAAGGCGTTTCATGAGCACTCCTTGATAAATTCTGCGCGTAAGTGATGATAACCGACGGACGTTAATGGGGAGTAGTAGAAAGTTGAATGAGGAGCGAGGGGAATTTAACACAGAGTGCACGGAGGAAGAGCGGCCCGCAGCAGACGGCAGGCCCTACAAAGGCTGATTAGCGGAGATAGCCCCAGTTGTGCAGCTTGTCGGAGTCTTCACCCCAGCGGTCGCCGATATCGGTGCGGTAGTACATGTTGGGAATTAAAATGTTTTTGATGCGCGAGTACGCCTGGGCCTGGGCTTGCTTCATGGTTTGGCCAAGGCCGACGACGATCAGGACGACGCCGGACGTGCCGGCGACGAGCCACTGCTGGTTGACGATTTTTACGTCTTCGATGTGGATGCCTTCGTAGGTTGGGCGCTTGAAAACGATGGCGGCATTTTTGGAAAAAGATTCGAAGGTGGCTTCGTCGTCGAAGGGAAATGGCGGCAGCACGATGCGCACGCCAACCTGGAAGCCGCTGCGAGTACGCCATTTGGGATCCAGGCCCTGCGCGAGTTCCCAGAAAAAATCGCTGATGGGAGTGAGGATGCCTTCCTGCTGGATGCTGATGGTGGGATAGCCGAAGCGCGAAGTGAATTCGAGCGGGTAGATGCCGTTGTTGTTGACGATGCAGTTGACGTCGATGTAGCCGACGTAGCCTTCCTCGGCGAGCTTCGGTTCCATTTTCAGCAGGGTGCGGTTGAAGAGGGCGTTGGGCTCGCTCCAGAACATGGTGGTGCCCATTTCGCCGGTGGGCGGACCGACTTCCCCCGGAAATAGCTTTTTGTGCTCGAAGTTGATGTTGATGGGATTGATGAATTTCTTGCCGTTGAAGAAACCGCCGACGGCGACTTCGACGCCGTTGACGCGGCGCTGCAACTGGAAAACCTTGATTTCGTCGGAGAAGGCTCTTTTATAGGCTTCGAGCATGCCGACGACGTCGTCGCCGTTTTCCTCTTCACCGACGAAGAGGCGGCGCTTGACGTTCTGCGCTTCACCGCTGGGCTTGATGACGTAGCGGTCGGGATTTTTTTTCACGAACTCGATGGCGGGGTCGAAGGAGTCGAACTCCTGGTAAGGGATGATGGTGACGCCGGCTTTCTTGAGTTCTTCCTGACCGAAAGAGCGATCGTCTTCGAGATTGTCGGTATAGGGAGAGCCGCCGATGACGGGCTTGCCGGCCGCGCGAAGGGCCTGGGCTTTGGCGCCCTGGCCGAGGGTGTCGTCGAACACGACGATGTCGGCCCATTTACAGTCTTTGTCATAGTCGCTGGATTTGGGGACAAAACCGTCGGCGATGTCGCGTTCCTTTTCATTTTCGACGTAGTAGCGAACTTCGTGGCCTTCCTTGACCACTTGCCAGGCGATATCGCCGATCAAGCTCGAGAGAGAGACGAATAGAAATTTCTTTTTGTCCATGAGAGAGGCCGCGTCCCTCCGGGGATCAGCGGGTTGTTCTCATTGTAGTTATGGTTTGGAAAGATGGGTATTACAAAACGTTGAAAAGTAAGAGCGGCCCGCCTCGGAAGGCGAGCCCTACAAAGGCAGGAATAGGCGCCCGCCGCAGACGGCCGCCGCTACAAGAGCAAGAAAAAGAAAGAAGGCGGCGTAAAGCCGCCCCTACAAATCAGGCGGGGCCACCTGAAGATGGCCGCTACTTGGGATAACCGTGGGAGCGGGTGGACGCATCACAGAGGCAGAAAGTGGTGTACTGGCCCGGAGGGCTAAGTTCGCGCGTTGCCTGTCCTTTCGTTCAGGCTATACTAGGTGGGTCCGAACCGCCGGCAAGGTAGCAGCGACGTGTCAGGGAGCCGGGGCGCGGAGCCAGAATGCCAAATGTGAGGTGAGGATTGCGGCCATTACCGCTTCTTCTCGTGAGTGCGCTTGTGCTGGTGTCCGCCAGCCAGTGCGATGCCCAACTTTTGCACAAAAAGAAACCGGTCAATAAATCGACGGATTCGACGAACACGGCCGAACCGGACAAACAGCTCTACGACAAGGCCATCAACGATATCAAGCACGGGCGCCACGAGGTGGGTCGTTTGGGCTTGCAGACGCTGATCAACACCTACCCGGACAGCGAGTACCTGGCGAAGGCCAAGCTGGCGATTGCGGATTCGTATTTCAAGGAAGGCGGGACCTCGAACACGACGCAGGCCGTGGCGGGGTATAAGGACTTTATTGTGTTCTTCCCGTTCCTGCCGGAAGCGGCCTACGCGCAGTTGCAAGTGGCGATGGCCAATTACAACGAAATGCCCAAAGCCGACCGCGACAACACCCACACGAAGATGGCCGAGGAAGAGTTTCAGATATTCCTGCAAAAGTATCCGAAAGACCCGCTGGCCCCACAAGCGGAGCAGCGGCTGCGAGAGGTGCAGGAAATACTGGCGGAAGGACAATTCCGCATCGCCTACTACTATTACGTAAAGGGAGACCGGCGGGCGTCGGCGGGGCGGCTGGCGCCACTTGTGAATCGCTACCCGTTGTACAGCAAATCGGACGAGGCGCTCTGGATGCTGGGGGATGTATATGAAAAGAGCGAGCGAAAAGACATCGCGGGCGGCTACTACACGTTGCTGGTGAAAAACTATCCCCTTTCTCCAAAGGCGCCGCTGGCAAAAGACAAACTGAAGTCGTTCGGCGTGCCGATTCCCCAGCCGGATCAGAAGGCGCTGGCCTGGATGACGGCGGAACAGAACACGCCGCGGCCGAAGGAAACACCCGTTCATCGGGCGAAAGGCCTTCTGCGCAGCGCGCCGGACGTGCATACCACCGCGTTTCACGGCACACCGCAGATGGAGCCGGAAACGGACAATGCCGGGACCGACACTTTGAGCGGGGGAAACCGAACGACGCTGGTTTCTTCAGGCGGAGGAGGGGCTTCGTCGGGTTCGTCTGGTTCCTCCAGTTCGCCGGCCGTTATTGAGACGGTAAAGCCGGGCGATCCAGCGCCGGCAAAGCCTGCTGGGGCAGAAGATACGACGTCGGGAACGAGCGATAGCTCAGCCACCACAAACGCGGATGGGACAGCAACGAGCTCGACGGATGCGCCCGCTACGACTGAGCCTGCTAAGACGGATGGGGCAGGGACCGAGAGTGCGGCTACGGATGCGTCGAAAACGGGCACGGCGTCGACCGACGCAAATAGCAACCAAAAGGAATCGAGCAGTAAGAAAAAGGGATTGAAGAAGCTGATTCCCTGGTAAGGCGTAGTTAGGACGTGGTTTTAAGAGGTTGGCCGACCTGAAGGTCGGTCACTACAGAGAGTAGACTTGGCCACCTGAAGGTGGCCGCTACATGAGGGCATTTGGACTTGCCCGTTCGTACAGGTTGTTCCTTTAGCACAGAGCGTAGCCGCTTCCGACACACTCGCGTTTCTCCTGATTGACGGCTTCACCGCTCGGTGCTCCAATACATTTTGTATCACTGTCTCCCAGTAGAAATGGATGTCTGGAGGACTTGCAGTGGCTAAGATTCTGGTCGCGGACGACAACAGCAACATACAAAAGATGGTCGTGCTAGCCCTGAAAGATCAGGGCATCGACGTCGTCGCTGTGGGCAACGGTGAAGCCGCGGTCCGGAAGATATCCGATATTAAGCCAGACCTGGTTTTGGCGGACGTGTTTATGCCCGTGCGCAACGGGTATGAGGTGTGCAAGTACGTTAAGGACGATCGAGCTCTTTGCCACATTCCAGTGATCCTGCTGGTGGGAGCGTTCGACCCCCTGGATGAGCAGGAAGCGCAACGAGTGGGCGCGGATGGAGTATTGAAGAAGCCGTTTGTGCCACCCGATCCACTGATTTCGATGGTGAAGTCCGCGCTGGCACGGGCTGGTGTTCCACTTGGGAACGAGCCGGCAGCCGCGGAAAAAGTACCGGTGGCTGCGGCGCGTGGCGCAAAAGAGGCTCCGATTGCTGCGCCGGTCAGCAAAGTGGCCGCAGTTACAGAGTTGCCGGAAATTGACGTGGAACCTGTGACCGGAACGTTTTCGACACCGGGACCTGCATCCGTAAAGTTTGCGGCCGGAAACGAGCCTTTGGCGTTTGGGAGCCTGCTGGAAACACCGGAAGCGGAAGAGGACATCACCTTCACGGCCAGGCCGAGCGAAGCATTGGAAGCGGCAAGACATTGGGGCACGCGAAGCGATTCGGACGAAGTGGAGGAAGAGGAAGACGAAGAAGGTTCGGCGAAGGGCGGCTGGCGGCCGGACGGGCTGGATGAACCGGTGGAAGAGAGTGCCGCGCCCGCAAAGAATGGAACTGCAAAGGATTGGCGGGAAGAGGCGTTTCACGGGAACTCACCCGCAAATGGCACCTCGGGGCACAAGTGGTCGCCCGTAGGAGCCGCTCCGGTGCAAGAAGCGGCGGAAGCGCCGCGAACGGGAGTTTCGACGCTGGAGAATAAGCCGGTGGGATCCCCTGCCCCGTTTGCGGGAGATGCATGGGCGGCGGCGCTGGCGACGACGATCCAGGAAAAGATTGTTGGTACGAGCGAGGAAACGGTGGTGATGCCGGCGCCGATGAATTCGAGTCCGGCTGCCGTGGAGTCTGCGCCCAATACCCTGGAGGCTGCGGGACCTGCAAACTGGGCGAGCGTGACGGATACGCCGTGGGAACTGGAAGCGAAGAAAGCGTCGCTGCTTGCGGCGACCTGGGACACTCCGGCACCTTCGATGCCGCCAAGCGCAACGGAGGCGCAGCAGTTTCTGCAGGAAGAGCCTGCCGCCGCGCCTGAGGCGGCGAGCGAGAGCGTGAGCGAGTTTGTGGAACAGACATCGTTCCACGGGGCTTCGGAGTTCAGCGGGGAGCAGCGGGCCGAGTCAGTTGAGGCGCCGACGGAAACTCTCGTAGACAGCACGGAGACAGGAAGTGCGGATCCCTCGTACGAACTGCCCCCATTGGATTTCTCGGAGCCGGGGACAGAGACGACGACGGAATCGGCATATGCCGCGAGCACGCCTGAAGCATTGAATGAGACGCAAGAAGTGAAGGCGTATCAGGAACCGGATTATGTTTCACACGCGGAGCCGCCCGTGGTCGAAGAGCCGGCTCATGTGCCGGAAATGGCGGAAGAGGTGATTCAGCACGCGGAACCAGCAGCGGCGGCTGAGGTGCAACAACCGGATATGGATGCATTGGTGGCGCGGGTGGTGGCGAAGATGAATCCGGACGTGCTGCAGAGGGTTACGCAGGAGATTTTGAAGCCGGTGATTGAAGCGCTGATTAAGGACGAGCTGGCGTCGAAGAGATAAGATTGGGTTGAGGATTCTTGGAAGCGGCCACCCTTTTGGGTGGCCTTTTTTGTTTCTGGGAGGCGATTACGGGGACGGGGCCACTTGAAAGTGGCCGCTACACGTGGGTTGAATTGACGGGGGTTGCGGGGTGACCTTATATTCAAGGATTACCTTGTGAGGATTTGAGCGCTCCTTGTGGTGGTGCGCGGGATTTGCGTTTTGCGGGACCGAGGAAGGCGGCATAAAGCCGCCCCTACGAAGACGGAATTTGCGGACTTAAGAGAGGAAGCAGGAATGCCGCGGGAAATCGCAAAAGCTTACGAACCGAAACAGATTGAGCCGCGCTGGGCGGAGTTCTGGGTGAAGGAAGAACTGTTTAAGGCCGACCCCGGGAAGGCGGGGCCGGTGTTTTCGATTGTCATTCCGCCGCCGAATGTGACCGGGTCGCTGCACATCGGGCACATGCTGGACCACACGGAGATCGATATTTTGACGCGGTGGCACCGGATGCGCGGGTACAACACTTTGTATTTGCCGGGGACGGACCATGCGGGAATTTCTACGCAGCGGGTGGTGGTGCGGCAACTGGCGGAGAAGAAAATTAATTACCGGGATTTGGGGCGCGAGGAGTTCATCAAGCGCGTTTGGCAGTGGAAAGAAGAGAGCGGCGGAACGATTCAGCGGCAGATGAAGCAGATTGGGGAGTCGTGCGACTGGACGCGGGAGAAGTTTACGCTTTCGCCGGAACTTTCGCGCGTGGTGATTGAAGTGTTTGTGCGGCTGTATGAGGAGGGATTGATTTACAGGGATAACCGGCTGCTGAACTGGTGTCCCGTGTGTTTGACGGTCTTGAGCGATCTGGAAGTGATTCACGAGGAGCGGCCAGGGCATCTTTGGCACATCAAGTATCCGGTGGTGGGCAGCAGAGAGTTTCTGACGGTGGCGACGACGCGGCCGGAGACGATGCTGGGCGATACGGCGGTGGCGGTCCATCCGGAGGATGAGCGGTACAAGCACCTGATCGGGAAGAAGGTGATGCTGCCGCTGATGAATCGCGAGATTCCGATTATTGGCGATGAGATGGTGGAGCGCGAATTTGGCACGGGCGCGGTGAAGATTACGCCGGCGCACGATCCGAACGATTTTGAGGCGGGAAAGCGTCACGGGTTACCGGAGATTGACGTGATGACGGACGACGCGCACATGAACGCGCAGGCGGGGGCGTATGCGGGGCTGGACCGTTTTGTGGCGCGGAAGAAGATTGTGGAGGATTTGAAGGAGCAGGGACTGCTGGAAAAGATTACGGATCACGTCAGCGCGATCGGAATTTGCGAACGGAGCAAAACGATTGTGGAACCGCGGGCTTCGACGCAGTGGTTTTGCCGGATGAAGCCGCTGGCGGAGCCGGCGATTGCGGCGGTGGAGCGCGGTGAAATTTTGATCGTGCCGGAAAACCGGCGGCAGGAATATTTCAACTGGATGAGGAATATCCGTGACTGGACGCTTTCGCGGCAGCTCTGGTGGGGACACCGGATTCCTGCGTGGCATTGCGGAAAATGCAAAGAGGTGATTGTTGCGCGGGCGGAGCCGACGAACTGTACGAAGTGCGGCTCTGGCGAATTGAAGCAGGATCCGGATGTGCTGGATACGTGGTTCAGCTCGGGGTTGTGGCCGTTTTCGACGCTGGGGTGGCCGGAGAAGACCGCGGATTTTGAGAAATATTATCCGACGAGTTTGCTGATTACCGGGTACGACATTTTGTTTTTCTGGGTGGCGCGGATGGCCATGCTGGGGATTCACTTTACGGGGCAAGTTCCCTTTCGCGCGGTGTATTTGCACTCGCTGGTGCGGACGGCCAGCGGGGAGAAGATGTCGAAGTCGAAGGGGACAGGCCTCGATCCCGTGGCGCTGAACGAGCAGTACGGGACGGATGCAATGCGGTTTTGCCTGGCGTCGATGGCGGCGCCGGGGACGGACATTGTGTTGTCGGACGACCGGCTGCTGGGGGCGCGGTCGTTTGCGAACAAGATTTGGAATGCGGCGCGGTTTCTGTTTGTGAATCTGGATAAGTATGAGGAGGGCGGCGCTTCGATCGAGGCGCTGGCCGCGCCGGAGGTGCGGGCGAAGGCGCCTTACGCGCATGCGGGGAATGTGCCGCTGGCGGACCGGTGGCTGTTTGCGCGGATTGCGGTGACGGTGGAGACGGTGAACGATGCGCTGGCGAATTACCGGTTTCATGAGGCGGCGCAGGCGGTTTATCAATTTTTCTGGGGCGATTTTTGCGACTGGTATATCGAGTGGGTGAAGCCGGATTTGCAGAATGCGGATCGCGGGCGGGCCGATGTGGCGTGGAAGAATTTGTTTGCGGGATTTGATGCGGCGCTGCGGTTGCTGCACCCGTTTATGCCATTTTTGACGGAGGAGTTGTGGCACCAGTTGCCGCAGCGGACGGGGGCGAAGTCGATTGCACTGGATGCGTTGCGGGAGGCGGGGGTGGGGTGGAAGGATGCCGCGGCACTGGGGGAGTTTGGGTTGATTCAGGAAGTGATCCAGGGATTGCGGACGGTGCGATCGGAGATGAAGCTGGACCCGAAGAAGAAGGTGGCGGCGGAGTTTGCGAGTTTGAATGCGAAAACGCGTGGCGTGATTCAGGCGAACCGGGAGGCGATTGAGCGGCTTGGATCGTTGACGGAATTGCGGGTGCAGGACGGTAAGCTTGCGGACGGCGGCGGAGGGATGAGGTCGACGGCGGAGTTTGATTTACGGATTCCTTATGCGGAAGAAACGATTGATGTGGCGGCGGAGTTGGCGCGACTGACAAAAGATATCGAGGGATTGCAAAAAGCGATTGCTTCGAAGGAGAAGCAGTTGGGGAATGAGACGTTTCGGAGTAAGGCGCCGGAGAAAGTGGTGCGGGAGATGGAAGAGGTGATGGCGGGGCAGAGGGTGGAGTTGGGGAAGATGGTGGAGCGGAAGGCGCAGTTGGAGGGGTGAGAGAAGAGAAAGGCTTACCACAGAGGCGGCGGAGTGGAGCAGAGATCGCGGAGAGTTCTTGCATGCGCTTTGGATTGGGAGTTAGGACGATTGGGAAAGCCGGGAACAATATTGGTGGGGAAAGAGGAAATTGCGCGGGCCGGGGGGATTACGGCGGCGCTGGATGAGGCGCATAGTGCGGCTGCGATGCAGATGATGCCGCGGGCGATTACGGCGTATGAGGCGGTGGGTAGTGCGCCTGCGGAAGCGGATTGCGCCGCGATGGTGGTACAGATTGTGGTGCGCGACGAAGAGGAGTTGCGCGAGGCTATTGGGGCTGGGGCGGAGGCGGTGTTGTTGGAGGGAGTGAGTGCGGATGAGGCGCGGAGGTTGAGGGAGATTGCGCGGGGGTTGCGAGGGGATTGTTTGGTGGAGGAAAAGAAGGAAGAAGGGATTTAACACCCCGACCGGGTCCGGGCAGGCGTCGGGCACAGAGGAAGAGCATCCTTCCGCTACGTTCAGGGCAGGCAGAGATCACTGAAAGCTAGGGCAGTAGTGCCAGTGGCACACGGAAAGAAGGCGGCATAAAGCCGCCCCTACACGAACGCGGAGGGATGAAGAGCGGCCCGCCTCGGAAGGCGGGCCCTACAAGACCGAGACAAGAAGGCGGCGTGAAGCCGCCCCTACACGGAGACGAACACGGAGCGCACCGGCGGGAGTGCCTGTGCCACATGGCTGTGCCACGTGGGCTTGTGAAGCGGGGTAGGGGCAAGTAAGCTAGGGCGCGTGATCCACAGGACTGTGGCCTGATGCGACAAGCTGATTCCCTTCCCGGCACAACCGACCGGCGACTGGCGGCGTTGCTTACGCTGCTTTCAGAGAACTCTACGATTGTGATTAGCGGGGCGCGGATTGCCCGCGAGACAGGGATGTCGCGTTCGACGGTGTGGCGGTGGGTGGAGCGGTTGCGCGAATTAGGCGTGCGGGTGAAGGGCCAGCCGCGGACCGGATATTTTCTGGAAAAAGTTCCCGACATTTTGACTCCGGACATGGTGCGCAAACGGATGAAGGGCAGCCTGTTCGGGAAACGCGTCTACCATTTTTTCAAGACGGATTCGACGAACCGCGTGGCGATGGAGTTGGGGTACGCGAACGAGCCGGAAGGCGCGGTGGTGCTGGCTGAAGAGCAAACGGCGGGGCGGGGACGGGCGGGGCGGAGCTGGCATTCGGAGCGTGGCGCGGGGCTTTATGTGACGCTGCTGCTGCGGCCGAAGCTTTCGCCAGTGCAGGCGCCGCTGCTGACGATGCTGGCTGGATTATCGGCGCATACGGCGGTGCTGGCGCAGACAGGGCTGGCGGCGGAGTTGAAGTGGCCGAACGATTTGCTGCTGAACGGGAAGAAGCTGGGCGGGATTTTGACGGAGATGCACGCGGAGCCAAACGCGGTGCGGTTCGTGATTGTGGGGATCGGGATTAATGTCAGCCAGGAGAAATTTGCTGGGGAGCTGGCGGGGACTGCTACTTCGTTGCGCAAAGAGACCGGGAGGGAGCATTCGCGGCTGGAAGTTCTGGTGAAGTTGCTGAGCCAATTCGAGACCGACTACAATCGGTTCCTCGTGGAAGGGGCGCCATACGTGGTGCAGAGGTTTGAATTGGTTTCGAGTTTTGCGAATGGGAGACGGGTGAAGGTGGATACGGGGCGGGAGACGTTCGTGGGGACGACGGCGGGGTTGAGCGCGGAGGGCCTCTTGATTGTGAAGAAAGATGATGGCGTCAGCACGACGGTGATTGCTGGGGACGTTAGCGAGGTGAGGTAAGGTAGGGCTAGATTTGGGACAGGGTGTCGCCCCTCCGGGGCTTTGGCGCGAAGCGTAGGTTTCCCAGCGCTTACGCACTGGGCAAACTTCTTTCGCGCCTCCGGCGCTGAAGAGTGGTGGATGGCGGAGTTGGAACGCTGGGCCACCTGAAGGTGGCCGCTACGGGGACTAGGATGCTGCTGACGATTGATGTGGGGAATACGAATACGGTGCTGGGGGTGTTTCGCGGGGAGGAGTTGATCGCGAACTGGCGGCTGACTACGGCGCGGGCGCAGACGGTGGATGAGTACGGCGTGCTGACGCGGAATCTGTTTTCGTATGCAGGATTGAACCAGGAAGCGATTACGGGAGTGATGATCAGTTCGGTGGTCCCTCCGGTGAATTGGACTCTGGCGGAGATGTCGCGAATTTATTTGGGGAAAAAGGCGCTGTTTGTGGAGCCGGGAGTGAAGACCGGCATGGCGGTGCTGGTGGACAATCCGATGGAAGTGGGAGCGGACCGGATTGTGAATGGAGTGGCGGCGTTTCACCAGTTTGGCGGGCCGTGCATTGTGATTGATTTTGGAACCGCGATTACGTTTGACGTGATTTCGGCGAAGTGCGAGTACCTGGGCGGGGTGATCGCGCCGGGGATTGGGATTGCGTCGGAGGCGCTGTTCAGCAGGGCGGCGCGGTTGCCACGCGTGGAGATCAAGGACCCTGGGAAAGTGATTGGGACGAATACGGTGACGCATATGCAGGCGGGGCTATACTACGGCGCGGTGGATATGGTGGACGGGATGCTGACACGGATAAAGACGGAGCTGAAGAGCGAGGCGACCGTGGTGGCTACGGGCGGGCAGGCGCGGCTGGTGGCGCGGGGGACGAAGCATATTCAGCATGTGGATGAGTTTTTGACTTTGACTGGGTTGCGATTGATTTGGGAGAAGAATCAGGTTGGGGAAGCGGCGGGGAGTGGGAAGAAGTTGAGAGTCGAAGGTTGAAGAAGCCAGGTGTTTAAGAGAAGCGGGACTTGCGCCGAGGCGCTGAGAGCGCAGAGGGAAGAACGTGAAGGACGGTTGGGATTGGGAAGATAGGATTGTTTGGGTTGTTATTACACCGTAAAAGCGAAAGCTTCGCTTTCGCACTCAAAAATGGACAATTGGAACTACTTTAATTACTTCACGGAAATTGAGGAACATTTCTGGAAAAAGCGCGGGGCGCACCTGCTGGTTTCGCCGCTGGATTGGGCGATCATGGAGACTTGGCAGAAGGCTGGTGTGCCGCTCGAAGCAGCGCTGAAGGGGATCGACCGGGCGTTTGAGAGTTATCAGAGGTCGCGGCGCGGGGCGGGAAAGCCGCTGAAGAGTTTGGCGTATTGCACAGACGCGGTGCTGGAGGCGGCGGAGGAGAGCCAGGAATCGGCGGCGGGGGCGCAACCAGCGAACGGAAGCGGGCAGGCGAAAGAGACGTTTTCGAGGGAAGATGTGCGGGCTTACCTGGAAAGAAATATTTCGTTCCTGAGGAAGGCGGCGGAGCGGGTGGCTGCTTCGCAGGCGGCGGTGGCTGAGTTGCTTGGGAATGTGGCGAATTCCCTTTCGGGGGCGATGACGTTACTGGAGGCGCCGGGGCAGGTGGATCTGGAAGATCTGGAGCGGCGCCTGACGATTCTGGATGAGAAGCTGCACGCTTCGCTGTTGAGCCATGCGAGCGAAGAGTTGATGCTGAAGATACGGCGCGAGGTGGATTCGCAATTGGCGGCGTATCGGCGCAAAATGAAAGCAGCGCAATTGGCGGTGGTGGAAAAACAATATTTGCAGAAACGGTTGTTGGATGAGTACCGGTTGCCGCGGTTGAGTTTGTTTTATTTTGGCTAATACAGAAAGCGCCCACCTCAGATGGCGGCCGCTACAAAGGCAAGAAAAAGAAAGAAGGCGGCGTAAAGCCGCCCCTACATGGATTGCTGGGCCCCGACCGGGTCGGGGCCGCTACGAAGAGTTCCAAGAAAAAGGGTGAGAGTGGACATTTATGGCTGATGAGTTACTATTATCAATTGAGAAGCTAATTTATGGCGGGGAGGGATTGGCGCACGCCGACGGAAACACGGTTTTTGTGCCTTATGTGCTGCCGGGGGAGCAGGTGCGGGCGGCGGTGAGGACGCGGAAGAAGAAGCTGATTCATACGAGTTTGGTGAAGGTGGAGCAGAGGGCGGCGGCTCGGATTGCGGCGACTTGCCCTCACTTTCAGGTTTGCGGCGGATGCGATTACCAGCACATCGAGATTTCGGAGCAGGTGCGGCTGAAGAAAGAGATTCTGAAGGAAACGCTTTCGCGGCTGGGTGGAATTAACTGGGACGGCGCGATTGCGGAGCATACGGCGCAGCCTTACGCGTACAGGAACCGGGCGCAGTGGGCTTACCGGGAGGCGCTGCCGCGGGCCCTGGGATATTTTCAGACGGAGAGCGCTCACATCGTGCCGGTGGACCAGTGTCCGGTGCTTTCGCCGGCGCTGCACGAGACATTTTTGAAATTGCAGGAGATGGCGCGGGCGAACACGTTGCCGACGGGATTGCTGGAGATTGAGGCGTTTGCGGATTCTACGGATACGAAGATTGCGTTGAACGCGGCGTTTGAAAGATTCGTGAAGCCGGCGAAGGGACTGATTGCGGATTTCCGGGCGGCGCTGCCGAACCTGGAAAGTTTGTTGCTGCTGGATCAGAGCAAGAACAAGTTCGAGTTGTTCGGGCCTGGTTATTTGGAGCAGCAGGCGGGTGGATTTACGTTTCGTGTGAATCACCTGTCGTTTTATCAGGTGAACCGGTTTCTGATTGAAGAGTTGTTGAAGGCGGTGGTGGGCGGGAAGAAGGGCGGGTTTGCGCTGGACCTTTATGCGGGGGTGGGATTTTTCACGTTGCCGCTGGCGAAGGCGTTTTCGCGGGTGGTGAGCGTGGACGCGAACCTGGCGGCGACGCAGGATTTGCGGGAGAACGTAAAGGCGGCGGGCGTGGAAGTGGTGTCGGAGAACGAGCACACGGAAGATTTTTTGAAGAAATTCACGGAGCAGCCGGATTTTGTGGTGCTGGATCCGCCGCGGGCGGGATTGGGAGCGGATACGGCGGCACGGTTGGCGAATCTGGGAGCGCCGGAGATAGTTTATCTTTCGTGCGATCCGTCTACCCTGGCGAGGGATTTGGCGGTGTTGACGGGTTCGGAGCGGAAGCAACAGACGGAAACGGCGCCGGTGCATCGCTACGAGCTTTCGGAAGTGCAGCTGTTTGACCTTTTTCCGCAGACGTATCACATCGAAACGCTGGTGAGGTTGCGAAGAGTGACATGAGGATTCCGGCCGTAGCACTTGCCGCTGCGTTTTCGGGCGGCATTTTGCTTGGCCGGGAGGTGCATCCCTCGTATGGCGTTTTAAGAATAACTTTCCTTTGCATTAGTTCCCTGCTTATAGCCGCGTTGTTGTTTGCGTGGCGCAATAAGATTTTCGTGGCGGCGATATTTTCGCTGGCGGGATGGGTGTGTTTGGGCGCGGCGGCGATCGTGGTGGCTTCGCGGCCGATGCCGGAGGAGCACGTTTTGAGCCGGATTGCGGCGGGGCAGATTGAATTGAAAACGCCTCTGCGGTGGTATGGGCATTTGCGTGGCGAGCCGGCGCGGTTGCCGTGGGGCGTGGGGCTGGAGATGGAACTTTCGGGCGTGGAAACCGCGGCGGGCATGATTCCGATTTCGGGTGGGATGCGGGTGGGATTTACGCCGAAGGAAGGCGAGTCGCTGCCCGAGGTTCATGCGGGGGATGAAGTGTCGGTGATGGCGCAGGCGCGGCTGCCGCTGGTTTTCCGGGATGCGGGGGCGTTTGACCGGCGGGAATATCTGGCGCGGCAGAATATACATTTGCTGGCGACGTTGCGAGCGAGCTCCCTGCTGGAGCGAATTTCGACGCCACCGGCAACGATGGGGACGCGGATGGCGAGGTTGCGGGGTTTACTGCGCGAGCGGCTGGATGGGCTTTATCCCGATGCGCCGCAGACGGCGGGGATTTTGCGGGCGATGCTGCTGGGCGACCGGAGCTTTGTGGATCGGGCGGAGTCGGTGGATTTTCAGAAGACGGGCGTGTTTCACGTGCTGGTGGTGGCGGGATTGCATGTGGGGGCGCTGGCGTTTTTTTTGTATTGGCTTGGGAATCGACTGCGATTGCCGCGGACGCTGGCGACAGTGCTGCTGCTGGCGGCGTTGTTTGCGTACATCGCGGTGGTAGAACAGCGGGCGCCGGTTTTGCGGGCGGCATTGATGACGGGGATTGTGGTGCTGGCGGGATTTCTTTACCGTCGGCTGGAGATTTTGAATTCGGCGGCGGTGGCGGCGCTGGCACTGCTGGTGGCGAAGCCGGGGGAGCTTTTTGATACGAGCTTTCAGTTGTCGTTTTTGGCGATCGGATGCATTGCGGGAGTTGCGGTGCCGTGGATGGAGCGCCATGTGCAGCCGTATGTTGGAGCGCTGCACGCGTGGCGCGATGTGACGCGGGATGGGGCGTTTTCCGCTCGGCAGGCGCAGTTCCGGCTGGATCTGCGGGCGGCTGCGGCGGCGATGACTTCGAGATTGTCGGCGCGGAATGCGAAGTGGGCGCAGGATTTTGGAGTCGCGGGGATTGGGTGGAGTTTGCGCGGCGGGGAGATGATCGCGCTTTCGGTGGTGCTGCAATTCGGAATGCTGCCGCTGATGGCCCGGGATTTTCACCGGGTGACGCTGATGGGGCCGGCGGCGAATCTGTTTGCGGTGCCTCTGACAGGGGTGATTGTGCCGCTGGGATTTTTCACGTTGGGGAGCGCGGTGATTGTGCCGCCGGTGGCGCGAGTTCTGGCCTGGCCGTTGGGTTGGCTGGTGGCATCGCAGGGGCATGTTGTGGGGTGGTTCGCGGGTTTTGCGCATGGGAGTTATCGGATTCCGGGGCCGCCGGCTTGGGTGGCGATTTTATTTTTCGTATGCGGGCTTGGGCTGGCAGCGGCGTTGCGTGGCGATGGAATTTTATGGGCGCGAGTGAAGTGGATTGCCGCAACTGGATTGGCGCTGACTTCGCTCGTGATTGCGATGTACCCCTTCCCTGCCACGATGGACCGCGGGACGCTGGAGCTGGATGTACTCGATGTGGCGCAGGGAGATTCGATCCTGGTGATTTCGCCGAAGGGGAGCACGCTGCTGATTGATGGCGGGGGAAGGTTTGCAGGATTTCGTGGACGCGAGGAGATGCCGGGACCGGACCCGGGAGAAGAAGCGGTGTCGGCGTATTTGTGGTCGCGAGGGATACAGAAGTTGGATGCGGTGGCCTTGACGCACGCGCATCAAGATCACATCGGAGGGTTGAAGGCGGTGCTGGAGAATTTTCAGGTGGGGCGGTTGTGGCTGGGGCGGGAGACGGAGACTCCGGCGCTGGGGCAGCTTAAGAAAATTGCGGAAGGGCGGCATATTCGGATCGAACACGAATTGCGCGGGCAGAGTTTTTTGTGGGATGGCGTGCAGGTGGATTTTTTGTGGCCGCAGATTCCGCCGGAAGAGATTGGGCGGGGCGCGCAGAATAACGATTCGTTGGTGGTGCGGCTGCAATACAAGGAACGCAGCGTGCTGTTGCCTGGGGATGCGGAGAAGCAGGCGGAGTACGCGATGCTTTCGGAGACGAACGCGGGAAAACTGCACGCGGATGTTCTGAAGGTGGGGCACCACGGGAGCAAGAATTCGACGATGCCGGAGTTTCTGGAGAGCGTGGGGCCGCGGATCGCGATTATTTCGGCGGGGGAGCAGAACCCGTATGGGCATCCGAGTCCGGAGCTGTTGGAGCGGCTGCGGGAAAGCGGGGCGCGGATATTGCGGACGGATGAGGAGGGGGCGGTGCAGGTGGTGACGGACGGGCACAGTTTGCGGGTGAGTTGTTTTGTGGAATGCGGAGAGGAAGAAGAGAGGAAAAAGACAACGCAGCGGCGCTGAGGGCGCAGAGAAGAGAAAATCCGCACCCTCAAAAACGGAGGGTGCGGCACCCAGGCAAGAGCGGCCGCCTCGGACCCTTCGGCTTCGCTCAGGGCAGGCGGCGGCCGCTACAAAGGCAGGTCAGGCTGCGTGGAGGCGCCAGATTACTACCAGGGCGATCAGTAGGAAGAGGAAACCCAGGGTGGCCTGGTATTCGTGGTTTTTGCGGTATTGGGACCAGGAAAATGTGGTGGCGGTGGCGGTTGGCTGATCTGGCGCGGTGAGCCTGGGGAAAAAGAGGGGGACGGATTGGGCGTAGGCGTCGAAGGCGGCGCCGTGATGGCCACGGAGCTCGATTTCTTCGCGGCGCATGACGAGCGAGTAGACGAAAGCGAAATAAAAAAGGAGGAGGGCGGCGGAGAGCCAGGAGTTCATGGCGATGGCGGCGCCCGCGGCGAGGATGCTGCTGCCGAAGTAGAGAGGATTGCGAGTGCGGGCGTAGGGGCCGGTGGTGGTGAGGACGGCTTGCTTGTGGAGGAAGCCGGCGGCGTAGGCGCGGATGGCGAGGCCGAGGAGGCCGACGCAGGCGCCGATGAGAATGGAGCGGGGCGCGGGGCGCGAAAGATAAAGGACGACGACGGCGAGCAGGTAGCCGATGCGGACACGCCAACGGGCGAAGAAATCAAGCGGGGTCATGAGGAGGCTCCGAGATGGAGCTTTACGGCATCGAAGACTTGCGCGACGGAGATTTTGAGGAGAGAGGGATTGGTTTCGGTTTCGCGCTTGTGCGTTGTGGAAGCGGTGGGATCGCGCAGTACGAAGGGTTGCGGCGGATACGGGCCGTTGCGCGCGGGATTTGTGGGGCCGAAGATGGCGACGGCTTTTGTGCCGAGGGCGATGGCGAGATGGAGGGGACCGGTGTCGCCGCCGACGATGCATTGCGCGCCCTGGAGGAGAGCCATTAGTTGGCCGAGTTCGCCGTCGTAGAGCAAGGGATCGGCGTTGCCGCTGGCGGATTTTACGGTGGCGGCGAGAGTTTCTTCGCCCGGGCCGTAGTTGATTGCGCAGCGCAGGTTTAATTCGTCGCGAATTTTGCTGCAGAGTTCGCCGAAGCGTTCGGCGGGCCAGCATTTGGAGCGCCAGCCGCCGCCGGGGCTTAGGACGATGTAATTGCCGATGCCAGCGGTGGCGAGGTCGGAGCAAACGCGCTGGCGGTTGGTTTCGCTCACTTGTAATTTTACGGGGCCGACGGCAGATTGCGCGCCCGCTCGTAGAGACAATTCCCCATTTTGATCGGCAATGTGTGAGGCGCGCGGGTGTACGCGGTCGGTGTAGAGAATGGGAACGCCAAATTCGCGAATGGCTTCGGGGGAAAAACCGATTCGCTTGGGCACACCGGCTAGGAACGGAAGGAGCGCGGACTTCCAGAGACCTTGGTAGTCGATGGCGGCGTCCCAACGAAGGGCGCGGATTTTGGCGATGGTTTGGCGGACGCTGGCGAGATCGCGGGAGTTGACGGGCCAGATTTCGGTGGCTAGGTCGCTGCTGGCGACGAGATTGGTCCAACGAGGATGAGTTAGCCAAACAATTTCGGAGCGCGGGAACGAGTTGCGCAGTCCGGCGACGGCGGGAAAAGTGTGGACAATGTCGCCGAGAGAGCCGAGGCGGACGATGAGGAAACGCGGCTCAGACATGCGGGGCCTTGCGGATGGCATCGAGAAGCGAGCGTGTGGAATGATCTTTGGGATCGCCGACGATGGCGACGCGGATGCCGAGGCGAGCGGCGACGGCGCGTTCGGGGACGGAGTCGGCGGTGTAGTCGGTGCCTTTGGCGTGGACGTCGGGGCGCAGTTCTTCCAGCAATTTTTCCACGTTTGGTTCAGAGAAAATCACGACGTAGTCCACGGCGCGGAGAGCGGCGACGAGGAAGGCGCGGGCTTGTTCGTCGAGGATGGGGCGGCCAGGGCCCTTGAGCGCGCGGACGCTGGAATCGGAATTGACGGCGACGACGAGGAGGTCGCCTTCGGCTTTGGCGGCGGCGAGATAGCGGGCGTGGCCGACATGGAGCGTGTCGAAGACGCCGTTGGCGAGGACGACGCGCTGGCCGCGCTGCTTCGCGGAAGCGAGCAAGGAGATTAATTTTTCGCGAGAGACGATTTTTTCGTGGGCTTTGCGCATGGGTCAGGAATTTTTTCCAGAGGCGGAGGATCCGATGGCGTCGAGGAGTTCGGCGCGGGAAACGGTGGCGGTGCCGTGCTTCATGACGACAAGGCCGCCGGCGATGTTGGCGAGATGCGCGGCTTCGAGGGGAGAGGCGCCGCTGGCGAGCGCGAGGGTGTAGGCGGCGAGGACGGTGTCGCCGGCGCCGGTGACGTCGACGGCTTGATCGCTGCCGTGGATGGGGATGTGGACGGTTTCCATGGCGGGCTGGAAGAGAGCGATGCCGTCGCGTCCGCGGGTGACGACAAGGGATTCGAGCTTCATTTCAGCGAGGGTGGCGCGGCCACAGCGTTCGAGTTCGGCAAGATTTTTGCCGATAGTGGTGTGATGGAGGGATTCCAATTCACCTTCGTTGGGCGTGGCGGAATGAAAGCCGGCACGGGCGTAGTCAGCGAGGCGGTAGCGGGAGTCGAGTGTAGCGATAGTTCCGCGCTTAGTGTGAGGGAGGAGTTTTGCGAGCTCCGCGGGGACAGCGACGCCAAAACCGTAGTCGGAAATGGCGAGTGCGTCGGCTTTCTTGAGGGCAGCGACGAGCTTGGCGTGGATTTTCTTGTGAATGCTAGCTGGCAGGGAGTGATCGGGTTCATAGTCCACGCGGAGAACTTGCTGGCCGACTTTGTGGGCCCATCCGGCGAGGAAGCGGTTCTTAGTGGGAGTAGTCCAGTCCTCGGCGCCGAAGATGCCGGAAACATCGACGTTTTGCGCACCCAAGAATTCGCGAAGACGAGTTCCTGGTAGGTCTTCGCCAACAGCGGTGACGGGAATTACTTTTGCGCCGAGGGCGGCGAAATTGTTGGCGGCGTTGGCGCCGCCGCCGGGAACGATTTGTGTTGCACGGTGTTTGAGGATGAGGACGGGAGCTTCGCGGGAGACGCGGGTGATGTCGCCATACTGAAAAGCGTCGGCGACGAAATCGCCGAGAACGACGACAGTTTTCGCGGGGAAGCGCTCGACGACTTCGGCGAGAGCGACGAGATCCACGGAGGGTGCGGGAGCGAGCTGTTTTTTGGAGCGCTTGGTCATTTATCCCTCAGGATCCAGTCGACCGCGGTTTCGAGATTTTCGGTTACCAGGTCGGGCTGCCTTGGCCAGGATTGCGCGTGCCAGGTGAAATCGCCGAGGCCGTAACCTGTTTTTACGAAAATCGCTTTTGCACCGGCGTTGAAGGCGAGTTCCATGTCGCCGTAACGATCGCCGACCACGAACGAGCGCTTCAAGTCGATGCCGAATTCCCGCACGGCGCGGTGCAGCATGCCGGGGTTCGGCTTGCGGCAGTCGCAGGCGCGCGATTTATCGTGCGGACAATAATAGACCGCATCGAGGTGCGCGCCGTATTGTGCCAGTTCCCTTTTCATGCGCTCGTGGACATCGTGCAGCAGCGATTCCGGAAAATAGCCCCGGGCCACACCGGATTGATTGGTGACCACGACGACCGGGACACCCGCTTGATTGAGGCGGCGGATGGCTTCGGCTGCAAACGGAAACATACGAAAACGGTCGAGATGATTCAAGTAACCGACTTCGTCGGCAATGGTGCCGTCGCGATCGAGAAAGACGGCGGGGCGGAGGGCGGAGGGATCAGGCAGAAGGCACCTCCGCTAGCGCTGATTGCAGCGCGGATTCGACCATTGTGGGCGTGACGGCGGTCATGCAACGGTGATCGGTGGGACAGCGGCGAAGGAAGCACGGGCTGCAGTAGGGCTTTTGCTGAACGATGGTGACGCGGGGCGTGACCGGGGCGGTGCCATCGGGATCGGTGGGGCCGAAGACGGCGACTACCGGGAGGCCTACGGCGGCGGCTACGTGCATGGCGCCGGAATCGTTGCCGAGGAAGAGATGGCATTGGGAGAGGAGCGCGGGGAGATCGGCGATGGAGGTTTTGCCGGTGAGGTTGACGGGGACGCGCAGCAATTCGGAGGCGATGGCGGCGGAGACGGGGAGTTCGCCGGGCGTGCCGAAGAGGATTACATCGGCGTCGGCGTTGGCACGAGAGAGCAAGGCGTTTAAGGCTTTGGCGAAGAGGTCGGGGGGCCAGCACTTGGCGGAGCCGTAGGAGGCGCCGGCGCCTACAGCGATGCGGAGGGCGTTGGGGCGCGAACCGGCTTCGAGCAGAGTATGTGCGGCGCGCTCGCGGGCGGCGTCGGGAACGCGCAGAGTGATGTGCGGCTCATCGGAGAGTTGATCGAGCCAGCCGGCGCGGCGGAGGAGTTCGAGATAGTAAAACTTTTCGTGCGGGGGAATTTCGCCGGTCTTGGGGACCGGAATGGAGTTGGTGAGCAGGAGGCTGCGGGCGTCGCGGGCGTAGCCGATGCGCTGGGGGATTTGCGCGCGCCAGGCTAGCCAAGCGGCATCGAAAGCGTTTTGGAGGAGGAGGGCGACATCGAATTTGCGGGTGCGAAGGTCGGAGATGAGTTTTTCGCGGCCGCTCCAGTCGCGATGGGCACCGTTGGGATCGTAGGCGACCAGCTCGTCACAAATTTGTTGATCGCGATAAATGTCGGCGACATAGGGACGGGCGACGATGCTGATTTGCGCATCGGGATGGCGATGCCGGATGGCGCGCAGGGCGGGAAGGGCCATGATGGCGTCGCCGACCCAGTTGGTGGCGCGGACCATGATCTTCATACGACTGCGCTCCTGGCGGCGAGGCGTTCGTTGATGAAATCGAAGAAGGCGTCTTGTTGTGGGAGTTCCATTTCGATTACGGCGGTGAAGACGGGGAATTCGGAGAAGGAGACGCCGGAGAGATTTTGCGCGTCTTTTTCGGTGGTGATGAAGGCTTTTGCGCCGTGCGAGCGGGCGACTTGTTCTAGATCGAGGGCGTCGCGCTGGTCGTAGCGATGGTGATCGGGAAATTCGCTCGATTGCGAGACGGGGAGGTTCCAGTTTTTCAGGTCGTGGAAAAACGCTTTCGGATTTCCAATGCCGCAGAAGGCGTAGAAGGGGCCGGCGCCGATTTCGTCAAGGGAAAGGAGGGCAATTCCCTGGCCGAGGCGGCGGAAGCCGAGGAGGCGTGTGACTGCGGAGAATACGGGATATTCGCGGAGCTTTTCGATGGTGGCGAGGGTGGAGGGAGAAGCTTCGAGGCGGGTGATGACGAGGAGGTCGGCGCGATCCATGGCGGAGACATGTTCGCGAAGGCGGCCGGCGGGCAACATGCTTTCGCGGCCGATCGGCTGCGTGGCGTCCATGAGGAGAATGTTGACGTCGCGGAAGAGCGGGAGATGCTGGAAGCCGTCGTCGAGGAGGAAGATGTCCACGCCTTTTTCTTCCAGCTTGCGGCCCTGTTCGTAGCGATCTGGGCCGACGCCGAACATGACGCGATCCTGAAGGCGGAATTTCATGAGTTCGATTTCATCGCTGGTGCCAGCGTCGCCTTTGTAGCCGCGGGTGAGGATAGCGACGCGTTTGCCTTCGTCGAGAAATTTTTCCGCGAGGAAGATCACCATGGGAGTTTTGCCGGTGCCGCCGACGGTGAGATTGCCGACGCTGATGACGGGAGTGTTGAGGCGTTTTGTCTTGAGAGTTCCCTTCGCGTAGAGCTGGGCGCGAAGACGCGCGAGGTCGCCGTAAAGTACTGACGCGGGCCACAGGAGCAGACGCAGCCACGGCGGCAGTTTCATCGCGCGAAACCGCCGGGATGATTGGCGAGTTGCTGCGCGATGGCGGCAAGGGCGCGGTCGAGGGCGCCGCGGCTGCTTTCGACCAGTTGGAGCGCGGTGCCGCCCATGCGCTGCATCTTTTCGGGATCCTTGAGGAGATGAATCATTTCCACGCCGGCGTCTTCGGGGCTTTCGACCTGGATGGCGGCGCGGGATTCGACGAAGCGGGCGGCGATGGCGGCGAAATTTTCCATCGAGGGGCCGAAGACGGGGACTTTGCCGAAGGCGGCGGGTTCGAGGATGTTGTGGCCGCCGGAATCGACGAGCGAGCCGCCGACGAATACGCCGTCGGCGAGGCGGTAGAGAGAGGCGAGTTCGCCGATGGAGTCGAGGAGGAGGACAGTGACGTCGTCGGGAATTGTATTGAGACCGTTGCTTGCGTTAGCGGAAACACCGGGGCCGGGAAGAGATAATTCCGACCGGCGTACGTACTTGCGATGCGATTCTTCGATGAATTCGGCGGTGGGGGCGAAACGCTCCGGCTTGCGCGGGGCGAGGACGAGGAGGGCTTTGGGAAAATCACCTTGCACTACGCCGAAGACGAGGAGTGCGAGAGGTTCTTCGGTGGCGACTACGCTGCCGGCGACGATTAGCGGGCGGCGGCCGCGGCGGGCGCATTCTTCTTCGAGCCACTTAGCGAGGGGAGTGGGCGCGGGCAATTCGAGATCGTATTTCAGGTTGCCGCTGACGGTGACTTTTTCGGGTGGGGCGCCGAGGGCGCGAATGCGGTCGGCGTCCTGTTGGGATTGCATTAGGAAGGCGGAAGCTTGGCTGAGGGCGGATTCAAGAGTGGCTTCAGGAAGAATCCGAAAACGCCGAGATAGGATTGCCAGCGAGAGAAAGAGCGGTCGGAGATGCGGCCGCTGACAAAGAGGACCGGGATGTTGCGGCGGGCGGATTCGCGGAGGAAGTTGGGCCAGATTTCGGTTTCGAGGATGATGACGGCGGCGGGATTGACTGCTTCGAGGACGCGACAAACGCTGAAGGCCCAGTCCAGGGGGAAGAAGATTACGGCGTCTGCGAAGGGCATGCGCTCCTTGGCGAGGGCGTAACCGGTGAGGGTGGTGGTGGAGATGACGAGGGGGCGCTGCGGGTAGGCGTCTTTCAGGCGGCGGGCGAGGGTGACGCCGGAGAGGGCTTCGCCTACGGAGACGGCGTGAATCCAGATGGCGCCAGGATGCTGGGCGGGGAGCTTCTCGAGTCCCAAAATGGAAAAGCCGAGACGCTGGCCGAGATTGGAGAGATATTTGCCGTGGCGGAGGCCCTGGATCAGCCAATAGGGCGAGGTCAGCAGGGCGGCCAGGCCCATCAAAAAGCTGTAGAGGAAATACACTCGATGTGACTCCGGTTGTTCCGGGATTCGCGTGCGCCCGAGGGCCGAGGAGCCGAGCAACCCGGCTTCTCCCCCAAGAATCGAAGGCCTCAGGATGCAAACAGTCTATTATAGCCTGATGAAGAAACTCCTTGCTGTGGTTGTGGTGGTGGTTTGGGGAATTTTTTTGGGGCAGGCGGCGGTTGGCCAGCAAGAGAAGCCGCTGAAGACATCCATACTGGATGCGCATGAAGGCGTGACGATCGGGGTGGAGCCGTGGACGACGGCGAGCCGTTACAAGGAAAAGTTTTCGAAGAAGACGCCATTCGCCGCCGGAATCGTGGCACTGCGGCTGAGCATCCGCAACGACAACGATGAAGCAGTGAAATTGAACCGGCCGCGGATCCGGCTGCTGGTGCAGATTGATCCGGACAACAAGCAGGAACTGGAAGCGATGACGGCGGATGACGTGGCGGACACCGTGATGCTGAAGCAGAACGGGAAGGATCCGACGGCGCGGAGAAGTCCGATACCTTTACCTTTGCCGATCGGCGGCGGGCCGAAACCGGAGAGGGACAAGAATTGGATGGACTTTCAGGCGGCTTGCCAGAATGCGGGGCTGCCCTCGAGCGTGATTGGAGCGCACAGCACGATGGAGGGGCTGGTGTATTTCGATTTGCGCGGGGAGTTGGATTTGTTGCAAACCGCGAGGTTGTATGTCCCGGATTTGGAGAAGATGACTTCGAAGCAGACGATTTTGTATTTTGATATTGATTTCAGCCGGGGGGCGGGGAATTAGGTTTATGTAGCGTCCACCTTCAGGTGGACACAAATTAGATCAAGGCAAGCGGGGCCACCTGAAGGTGGTCGCTACGCGGTAGATTATTGAAATAATATATTGATTCGTGGTATATAGACGTGTTCCTTGACGACACGCATTATGGCGTTCCCACGCAAGAAGATTCTCCTTCCTGCTGCGAATTACATTGGTCTTCGAAGATATTTTCTTACTTTCTGCTGCCTTGAGCGGCGCAGGTGTTTTGTTCAAACTGATTTCAATCAATATTTCGTGGAGAAGTTGAGGGAGCAATCAGCTGTCCATCAATTTGCGGCCGCGGCTTACTGTTTGATGCCGGACCATGTACATCTGTTAATGGAGGCACTTGCGGTCAATTCAAATCTTGCGCCATTTGTGAAAGCGCTTAAGCAGGTGACGGGCTTTGAGTTTGAGAGACGTACTGGGCAGAGGTTGTGGCAGCGGTATTACTACGATCATGTTTTGCGGCCGAAGGATGAGCCCGACGGCGTAGCTTGGTATATCTGGTTGAATCCGGTGCGGGCGGGGTTGTGCGAAGAGCCGAGAGATTTTCAATTTCTGGGCTCGCTTACCGGATTATGGCCTCCGGGTACGAGGCCGGATTCGATTTGGGCGCCGCCTAAGAAAGAGAGCGGGGCCACCTGAAGGTGTCCGCTACGCGGTGAGTTTGCTCGGTTCTGCGGCGTCGGATAACATGGTTGTGCGAAAACTATTTTGATTGCATCGGACTCCATGGAAAACCTGCTTGAGAAATTGAATCCAGAACAACGACTTGCTGCGGAAACCACCGAAGGGCCAGTGCTGATTCTGGCCGGGGCGGGGACGGGGAAGACGCGCGCGGTTACGTTCCGCATGGCGAACCTGATCGCCAAGGGGACGCCGGCGGATGCGATCCTGGCGGTGACGTTCACGAACAAGGCGGCGGAGGAGATGCAGACGCGCGTGACGGACCTGCTGCTGCGCGCGGGTGTGCCTCCGGAGCGGCCGTGGATTTCGACGTTTCATTCGCTTTGCGCGCGGCTTTTGCGGCGCGAGGCGGTGCACGCGGGGTTGGCGAAGGATTTTGCGATTTACGACGATGACGACCAACTGGCGGCGGTGAAGCTGGCGATGGCGAAGCTGCAGATAGACGACGACGCGCTAACGCCGCGGAATGTGTTGAGCAAGATCAGCTATGCGAAGAATCACGCGCAGACGCCGGAGCAGATGCGGGCGGAGGCGTTTGGGCCGGACACGCGTAAGGTGGCGGATATTTACGCGGGCTACGAGACGCTGCTGAAGCAGAGCAAGGCGGTGGACTTCGACGATTTGCTGCTGCGGTCGGCGCGGCTGCTGCGGGAAGTGGCGGAGGTTCGCGAGCGTTGGCGGAAGCGGTTTGCGTATTTGCACGTGGACGAATATCAGGACACGAATCGCGTGCAGTATGAGCTGCTGCGAATGCTGACGAACGAGCGACAGAATGTTTGCGTGGTGGGCGATGAGGACCAGTCGATTTACCGGTGGCGCGGGGCAGATGTTTCGATTTTGCTGAGCTTTTCGCAGGATTTCCCTGCCGCGAAGGTGATTCGCCTGGAGCGGAATTACCGCTCGACGCAGAAGATTCTGGATGCGGCAGGCGCGGTGGTGGCGAACAATCCGGACCGGCTGGGGAAGACTTTGCGGGCGGAAAATGAAGCGGGCGGGAATCTTCGCTATTTCGAGGCGCGGGACGCGCAGGCGGAGGCGGAGTTTGTGGCCGGGGAGCTCGAGAAAATTTTGAGCGACGATCCGGACCAGACTTGCGCGGTGGAGTACCGGACGAATTTTCAGTCGCGTTCGTTTGAAGAGGCGTTCCGGCGGCGCGGCGTGCGCTACAAGCTGGTGGGCGGATTCAGTTTTTACAATCGCGCGGAAGTGAAGGACACGCTGGCGTACGTGCGGCTGGCGCTGCATCCGGAGGATGATATTTCGCTGCTGCGGGTGCTGAATGTGCCGGCGCGGGGCATCGGGAAGACGACAGTGGATGCGCTGCGGGATGTGGCGCAGAAGGAAGGGCTGTCATTCTGGGATGCGATGGAATCGCTGATGACAAATCCGGCGTCAAGCCGGGCGGTGGCGCCGCTGCGAGCGTTTCGCGAATTGATCCAGCGCTTGCAGGACGGGTATTCGACGAAGGAGCCGGCGGATTATTTGCGGTATGTGCTGGACGAGACCGGCTACATGAGCGCGCTGAAGGACCGGAATGCGCCGGAAGACGTGCCGCGAATCGAAAACCTGGAAGAGCTGGTGCGCGCAGTGGCCGAGGCTGTGGATGCGGGCGAGTCGTTCACGGAATTTCTGGATGCGGCGGCGCTGGTGAGCGACGCGGATTCGTTTGAGGGGAAGCCGGGCGTTACGCTGATTACTCTGCACAGCACGAAGGGGCTGGAGTTTGACCACGTGTTTTTGACTGGGATGGAGGATGGGATTTGCCCGCACAGCCGGTCGATCAATGAAGAGAAAGGGATCGAGGAGGAGCGGCGGCTGGTGTATGTGGGAATGACGCGGGCGCGGAAGACTTTGACGCTGACGCGGGCGGTGTACCGGCGAGTGTTTGGGAACGAGCAGCAGATGCGGGCGTCGCTGCCTTCGCGGTTTTTGGCGGAGATACCGAGCGAGTTGGTGGAGACGGTGCGCGGGTCGATGGCGGAGATTGGCGAGACGCGGCGATATGAGCCGGATCCGGAATATTCGTACAGCGCGGAGGAGTTTACGCGCAGGGTGCGCGGTATATCCACGCCGGCGGCGCGGGCGCCTCAGAAGCGGGCCGCGACTTCCACGACGCCGTCGTTTGGCCGGTCGGCGATGAAACGCGGCGGGCAGGCGGATCCGTTGCTTGGGCAAAAGGTGCGGCATCCGGAGTATGGCGTGGGGACCGTGGTTGGAGTTGAGGGCGAGGATGACGACCGGCGGGTGAGCGTGAGTTTCCCGGGGCGCGGGACGAAGAAGTTTGTCGAGCGATTCGCGCAATTGCAACAAGTCTGAGGCGGCCGTTCAGGCCGAAGTGTAAAAATTCGAACTTACAGTGATAGGCTGTGCTGACCCAGAGGGAGGCACATGCACAACCATATCGATCCGCAACGCAGCAACCAGCGGGCGCTGGCGTTTTTGCGCATCAGCGTGGGGATACTGTTTCTGATTTTTGCGCAGTACAAGGTGCTTGGGACGCAGTTTACGCTGCATGGCGGATTTGAATTCTGGATTAACAAGTTTTTGCAGGATGGGACGTATCCGTTTTTGGCGCCGGTATTGCGAAACTTTGTGCTGCCACATGCGCGGCCGATTGCGTTTCTGGTGGCGTATGGAGAGTTGGCGATTGGGATTGCGCTGACGTTGGGAGTTTGGGTGCGGCGGGCCAGCGCGTTTGGATTGTTGTACATGGTGACTCTGCTGTTTTCTTCGAACTATCCGGGGGCGGGCGCGCCGCTCTGGCAATATTTTGGGGCTTCGCTGGAGCATTCGGTGCTGGGGATTTGTTTTGTGGCGTTTTTGATTGGAAGGGCGGATGCCGTTTGGGCGGTTGGCGGGGGCGAGAGAAATAGACGGTTGCAATAGCGGCCGGAGAAAAGCGAGACGGCGGGGCGAGCCCCGCCCCTACAAAGGCGGGAGCGGAGCGATCGGGGCCACCCTTCCTTCGTCAGGCAAGCTCTGAAGGTGGACGCTACGGGCTTTGTGGACCGTTGTTGAGTGACGGTGGTAAGCTGGCGGTCCGATTGTTCAGATTTAAGGGCCATTCCGAGAATTCGAGCATCTAATTCCGCAAGTTATATCAGGATTACGATTGATGAATTCCGATCCAATCGAAAAGCCCGAGGTGGCTGAAGGCGTGCGCGCTCTTGCACAGTCCGTTGCTGCGCCACTCACGCGCGCGGCCATTTTTTTGGTGGTGAACATAAACCCGGGCCCCGGGAATCGGGAAGCGATTCGTTTGTTTTGCGGGGACCTGGCCGCGTTGCTGCGCGCCGTGGAATTTCGGGATATTGAGGGAGGACTCTCCTGCGTGATTGGTTTTGGGGCGGAGGCGTGGGACCGGTTGTTTGGATCGCCACGGCCGAAGGAGTTGCACGCGTTCCGGGAGATACGGGCCGGGGATCGCCACGCGGTCGCGACACCCGGCGATTTGCTGTTTCACATCCGGGCGAAGCGGATGGATTTGTGCTTCGAGCTTGCGACGCAAATCATGGAAAGACTCGAGGATGCGGTTTCTGCGGTGGACGAGGTGCACGGCTTCCGGTACTTCGACGACCGCGACCTGATCGGATTTGTGGACGGGACGGAGAATCCGCGAGGGGATGCGGCGATTGACGCGGTGCTGATCGGCGAGGAAGATGCCGCGTTCGCGGGGGGAAGTTACGTGATCGTGCAGAAGTATTTGCACGATTTGAAGGGGTGGAATGCGCTGCCCACGGAGGCGCAGGAACGAATCATCGGGCGGAAGAAGCTTTCGGATATTGAGTTGGACGATTCCGTCAAGCCGACCTCGGCGCACAACGCGCTCACTCTGATTGAGGAGAACGGGAAAGAGGTCAAGATCCTGCGGGACAACATGCCTTTCGGAAGCGCGGCGCAGGGTGAGTTTGGCACCTATTTCATTGGCTATAGCCGTTCGCCGCGCACGATCGAACAGATGCTGGAGAATATGTTTGTTGGCCGGCCACCGGGGAATTACGACCGGCTGCTGGATTTCAGCCGCGCGGTGACGGGATCACTTTTCTTTGTGCCGTCCGCGACGTTTCTGGATAGCGTGGGGCCGGATCGAGGCGAGACGGCAGCGTTCTCCGAACCACCGGCGGTGACTGAAATGATTGCTTCCGCGCCGGGCGAGAAGGATGGTTCGCTGGGCATCGGTTCGTTAAAAGGAGAAATTTCCCATGAATAATCTGCATCGCGAGCTGGCCCCGATTTCCGATGCGGCCTGGGCGCAGATCGAAGAGGAAACAAAGCGCACGCTGAAGCGCTATCTCGCCGGGCGGCGCGTGGTTGACGTGCAGGGTCCGGCAGGCAGCGAACTTTCCGCTGTCGGCACCGGCCACCTGCAGAAGATTGCGGCGCCGCAGAACGGAATCCTCGCACGGCAGCGGGAGGTGAAGGCGGTGGTGGAGTTGCGTGTGCCGTTCGAGCTGGACCGGCACGCGATTGACGATGTGGAGCGCGGCGCGAACGATTCGGACTGGCAGCCGGCGAAGGATGCGGCGCGCAAAATCGCGTTCGCGGAGGATGGAGCGATATTTGAGAGTTATGCGGCGGCCGGAATTGTTGGCATTCGCAAGGGCGCGAGCAATCCGGCGCTGACGCTGCCGGCCGATGTACGGGCGTACCCGGAAGCGATTGCGCAAGCGTTGAGCCAGTTGCGGCTGGTCGGCGTGAATGGGCCTTATTCGGTGCTGCTGGGGGCGGAGGCGTACACGGCGCTGGCAGAGACCAGCGATCACGGATACCCGGTGCTGGAGCACGTGAAGCGGTTGGTGAAGGATGAGATTGTGTGGGCGCCGGCGATTGAGGGGGCGTTTGTGCTGACCACGCGCGGGGGAGATTTTTCGTTGCATCTGGGGCAGGACGTTTCGATTGGGTATTTGAGCCATACGGAGACCGCGGTACAGCTCTACTTGCAGGAATCGTTTACGTTTCTGATGCTGACTTCGGAGGCGGCGGTGGCACTGGCGGCGCCTGGGAAGGCGAAGAAATAGTGAGTTGAGGGCAGAACGAAAGAGAGAAAAGATAACGCAGAGGCGCGGAGAGCGCAGAGGTACGCAGAGAAGAGGGGATCGGAAGTTTGGTGGCGTTCGATCGTAAGAGCCCACCCTTAAACGGCAAGGGTGGGGCACCCTCAAGTACTGTTGGTGGGTAGCCTGACTTGGTAAGAGCGGAAAATCCTACGCAGTTTATCCGGAGTGGAGCAGTTTCAGGGACGTCCCCAGGCGATGGGCACACGGCTGCGTTGATTAGAATTTTAATCGTCCGAGTGAGTTTTATTGAGGCAATTAGTGCTGAAAACGAAAAATGGCCCAGAGATCGCAGTCTGCGTGATGTTCGGCGGGATATTGCTTACGTAATGCGTGCTGTACTTCTCGGCCACGTTCGTGAGTTCTGAAAAGTCCCTTCTCTGACAGTTCGCTATTGGAGAACACCTCTGGAAAGCCGCCACAATTCGTAACGGCACTCGTCGATGCGTCCTTGTCCAAAAGGTCATATCCAATGAACTCGAAGCCTCCGGGAATTTGCGAACACGGATGCGTGGGAGGATTCCGAAAAACACAGAGCAAGTTTTTGACGCGCATATTGGCTACTTCACCGCGCAGATATTCAAGGTCGATGAAGAAGTGAATCATAAAATCTTCGTTCACGATGTGGTCCCAATAATCCGTTTTAATGTCGGGTAGCACGGTCGGGCAAAGACTCGAATCGAGAGAGACAACTTCGTCCAGCTGTTCAAGCCCCGACCAAGCGACATATTTTCCCCAGTCCGAACTGGATTGGTCGAATTTTTCAGTGGCTATAAACCAAGGTGTCATCACAGGGACGTCATTTTACCTCAAGTATCGGCCAATTCCTGGTACGTCGCCCAACTGGAGACTGCCGGACTACCTTACGATGGGGCGAGTTGCGCGGGGTGGAGAGTCGCGATAGAGTGGGGCGCTAACACTTCCACAGTGCGTGTCCGGCTGGAAATGGGGGCGCGGCCAATTGAGGGCTGGCGCCGGGGCGCGGATGCGATCGGAGAGCTTGGGTGGCGTCACCACTGTTTCGTTGCAAGAATATTGACCAGTTGCTGTCCGATTCCGAAAACGCAGAAATCCGATTAAAAAAGTCGCTGGGATGGCTGAGCCTGACGTCGCTGGGCATCGGCGCGGTGATCGGCTCGGGAATTTTCACGGTGGTGGGAACGGCGATTGCCGGGCAGAAGCTGCAAGTTTCCTCAATTTTGAACGCTCCCCTGTTGGAATACCTGATTACGCGATCCACGTCGTTTGGGCGGCCGGGGGCTGGGCCGGCGATTGCGCTGTCTTTCATTTTGGTGGCGGTGGTGTGCGGATTTGCTTCGGTGTGTTACGCGGAGCTTGCGGCGATGATTCCGATTGCGGGGAGCGCGTATACGTACACTTACGCGACGATGGGCGAGCTGATCGCGTGGATCATCGGGTGGGATTTGATTCTGGAATACGCCGTGAGCAACATGGCGGTGAGCGTGGGATTTTCGGCGCACATCGTGGATTTGCTGGACTGGTTCGGCTGGCATCCGGACCCGAAGTGGATTTCGCCGGCGTATTTGCCGACCGGCTTGCCCGATTTGCAGGGGAACATGATTTACGGGCCCGGGTGGCATTTCGGGTTTAACTGGCCGGCGTTCATTATCGTGATGCTGCTGACGGTGGTGCTGGTGCGGGGGATCAAGGAGTCCGCGGAAACGAACAACATCATGGTGCTGCTGAAGATTGTGGCGATCCTGGTGTTTGTGGGATTTGCGTCGCGGTTTATCAAGCCGGCGAACTGGCACCCGTTCGCGCCGAATGGATGGCCTGGGATTCTCACCGGCGGTTCGATCGTATTTTTCACGTACATCGGATTCGATTCGGTTTCGACAGCGGCGGAGGAGTGCAAGAACCCGCAACGGGATTTGCCGCGCGGGATTATTGCCACGCTGGTGGTATGCACGATTCTTTATATTGCGGTGGTGGTGGTGCTGACCGGGCTGGTACCTTGGCAGACGCTGATGGATGACGCGGCGCCGGTGGTGAACACGATGAAGAAGCTGCACTTCGGCGGGGTGCGGCTGGTGGTTCTGTTCGGGGCGCTGATGGGAATGATCTCTTCCCTGCTAGTGTTTCAACTGGGGCAGGCGCGGGTGTGGTTCGCGATGTCCCGCGACGGATTGCTGCCGAGGATTTTCGGGCGAGTGCATCCGAGATTTCAGACGCCGGATTTTTCGACGTGGCTGGCGGGGTTTGTGGTTGGCATTCCGGCGGGGTTGCTGGACATCGGGACGCTGGCGGATCTTTCGAACATCGGGACTTTGTTTGCGTTTGCGCTGGTCGGCGGCGGCGTGCTGATTTTGCGTTATCGCGAGCCGGACCGGCCGCGGGCGTTTCGCGCTCCTGGCGGACCGCTGGCGCCGGTGATTACGATCATTACCTGCGTGCTGCTTATGGCGGGATTGCCGATCATGAACTGGATCCGGTTCTTTGCCTGGCTGGTAATCGGGCTGGTGATTTATTATTTTTACGGCCGCAGGAAGAGTACCCTAAGGATGTCCGCCGCAACCGAATAGGAATTCGTTCAAGGACACGCGTGATGCCCCGGCGATTCTTTGTGAGCGCACAAGCGAAGGGAAAAGCGGTATTCATCGTGGCGGTATTGGGGCTGCTGGCTCCGCGGATGACGCAGGCGTGGGGAGAGAGCGCGCAGCGGATGGTGGTGAATCACGCGGTGGACACGCTGCCGTTTGAGATCCGGCCGTTTTTCGAGAACAACCGGAAGTTTTTGATGGACCACGTGGACGACCCGGTGGGGTTGATCGACGAGCATCCATGGGAACGCAATAATCATTTTATCGAGCTGGATAAGTACGGGAAGTTTCCGTTTACGGGGCTGCCGCGCAGTTACAAGGCGGCGATCGAGAAATACAGCAAATCGAAGATTCAGGCGACGGGGCTGTTGCCGTGGCAGATCGGCGTGTACAGCCAGAAGCTGACGGAAGATATGCGAGCCGGGCGGTGGGACCTGGCCAAGCTGGACGCGGCGTTCCTGGCGAATTACGTGGCGGAGGCGCATGACCCGTTCAATACGACGGAGAATTTTGACGGGCGGCTGACGCAGCAGAACGGGATCAACGACCGGTTCAACAGCGGGCTGATCGCGCGGTATGGATCGTTTTTTCCGATGAGCACGCACGATGCGTTTTTTATCAGCGATCCGACGGATTATGCGTTCGAGACATGCCTGGAGGCGCACAGCCTGGTGGAATCGCTGCTGCTGGCGGACCGGCGCGCGATGAAGGGGCTGAATTCGTACACGGACGAGTATTACGACCGATTTTATAATTTGACGGCGGCGTCGCTGATCCGGCAGCTTTCGGAGGCTTCGACGGACGTTGGGTCCTACTGGCTGACCGCGTGGACGAACGCTGGAAAGCCGCAACTCCCTCACTGAATTTTTCACCGTGCAAGCTAATCCATTTCCCGAACGCATCGCTTCCCTTCCCAAGGCGGAATTGCATTTGCATCTGGAGGGATCGATCCGCCCGGCGATTGCTAGCGCGCTGGCGGCGCGGCATGGCGTGGAGCTGGCGGAAGCGGAAGTGCGGCGGCGGTATGCGTACACGAATTTTGCGGGGTTTCTGGATGCGTTCAAGTGGGTGACGTCGTTCGTTCGCGGACCTAAGGATTACGCGCTGATTGCCGCGGACCTGGCGGAGCAGTTGATCGAGCAGAAAGTGGTGTACGCCGAGGTGACGCTGTCGGTGGGCGTGATGTTTTTGCGGCAGCAGCAGCCGGAGGCGAATTTCGCGGCGATTGTGGCGGCGACAGAACCGTATGAAAAGCGGGGGCTGCGGTTGAACTGGATTTTCGATGCGGTGCGGCAGTTTGGGGCGGAGGCTGCGATGCGCGTGGTGCAAGCGGCGCGGCGGTGCGAATCGCCGAGGATTGTGGCGTTTGGGATCGGGGGAGACGAGCTGAGTTTGGCCACGAAGGAATTTCGAGGCGTTTATGAGCGGGCCGAGGAGTATGGGTTTCACAGGCTGATTCACGCGGGGGAGATTGGCGGGCCGGAGAAAATTCGCGAGGCGATTGAGATACTGGGCGTGGAGCGGATCGGGCATGGCATTGCGGCGATTCGGGATGAGGCGTTGATGGAGATGCTGGCGGAGCGAGGCATACCGCTGGAGATTTGCCCGGGGAGCAATTTGCGGACGGGTGCGCTGGCGGGGCAGCTTGGGAAGGACGCGGCGACGATGGAGGAGCATCCGTTGGGGGAGTTTGTGCGGCGTGGCGTGGCGGTGACAATTGCAACGGACGATCCGGCGATGTTTCATACGTCGTTGGAAGAGGAATACCGGAATGCGTGGGAGATGGGATTGACGGAGGGGGAGATTAGAGAGTTGGTGGAGAATGGGTTTCGGTATGGGTTTGGGGACGTGAGGTAGGATTTCGATTTTGGCAGAAAGCGGGTCCACCTGAAGGTGGACGCTACGCGGGTTGGGAGTGAATTGATATACTGATGGGCATGAGAGCACATGTTTGGGTTATGCCGAAGCGGACGGTGCTGGACCCGCAGGGAAAGACGATTCAGCACGCACTAACGAGCCTGGGGTACGAGCAGGTTTCGGAAGTGCGGCAGGGGAAATTTTTTGTGTTGAACCTGGACGGCTGGAATCGCGAAGAAGCGCAAACGCAGGTGGAGCGGATATCGAAAGAAGTGCTGGCCAACCCGGTGATTGAAGAGTTTCGCTTCGAGATTGTGGAATAAGAGCTGTTCGCATGCCGCTGGGTTTCTCATTATTTCAACGGATAATTTCGCGGTGCCGCGGAAAGCATCGCGGTCTAATGTTTGCACTGGCAATGGCCGGGCTGGCCGGGTGCGGCGGAGCGGGGCAAACAGCGGATCCGCAATTAAAGCCGATTCAGGAGATGCTGGAGCAGCAGCTTCCGCGGCGAGCATCAGAAGAACAAGTTGTCCGTTATTTGGACAATAGCGGTTACTCCATTCTGGCGGCGCAGAAGCAGGGGACGATAGTGGCGATTATCCGGCGCAAGGATACGGCGGCGGTGCAGCCGGTGAGCGCGCGGGTTACGTTCTATTTCGACGCCAACGGGAAATTGAACACTTTTGAGCTGGAACGGCCGCCGGACGAGCCGCGCCGGCGGTAAGTTTGGCAACCGCATTGCAAGCATTCCATATGACCGCAAGAATGCGCGTGTTACCCTAAGCGTACAAATTCAAGGAGCGTCCCGCATGTGCGGAATTGTCGGCTATATCGGGCCTAAGAAAGTGGTCCCTGTGATTATCGAGGGACTGCGGAAGCTGGAGTACCGCGGGTACGACTCCGCCGGGATCGCGGTGGTGAATGGGGCCGGGAAGATTGAGATCCGGCGGGCGCCGGGAAAACTGAAAAACCTGGAAGAGGTGCTGCGGGAATCGCCGATCGAAGGGACGTATGGGATCGGGCACACGCGGTGGGCGACGCACGGACGTCCGACGGAGGAAAATGCGCACCCACACCGGGACTGCACGGGGCAGTACGTGGTGGTGCACAATGGGATTATCGAGAACTACCTGGAGTTGAAGGAGAAATTGCAACGCGAGGGGCACAAGTTCGTGACCGAGACGGACACGGAGATTGTGGCGCACCTGGTGGAGAAATACGCGAAGGATCTGCCGTTTGAAGAGGCGGTACGGAAAACGCTGAAGGATTTGCGGGGGATTTATTCGCTGGTGTTTCTTTCGGCGAAGGATCCGCAGAAGCTGATCGCGGCGCGGATCGGGCCGCCTTCGGTGATCGGGCTGGGCGATGGCGAATATTTCGTGGCGAGCGACATTCCGGCGCTGCTGGAGCACACGCGGAAGATTTTTTTCCTGGCGGATGGCGACATTGCGGTGCTGAGCCGCGACGGCGTGCGGGTGACGGACCTGGACGGCAAGCCGGTGGAGCGCCCGGCGCACACGGTGACGTGGGACCCGATCATGGCGGAAAAGGGCGGTTACAAGCACTTCATGCAGAAGGAGATTTTCGAGCAGCCGCGGGCGGTGCGGGACACGCTGCTGGGACGGATGTCCCAGGACACGGGGAAAGTGTTTTTGGACGAAATGGCGATCACCGAGAAGGCGTTTCGCGAATTTCAAAATGTGCGGATCGTGGCTTGCGGAACGAGCTGGCACGCGGGGCTGGCCGGAAAATTCATGATCGAGCGGCTGGCGCGGATGCCGGTGGAAGTGGACTACGGAAGCGAGTTTCGTTATCGCGATCCGATCATCGATTCGCGGACGCTGACGGTTTGCATCAGCCAGTCTGGGGAGACGGCGGACACGCTGGCGGCGCAGCGCGAGGCGAAGCAGAAGGGGTCGCCAAGCCTGGCGATCTGCAACGTGAAGGGTTCGATGATAACGCGGGAGGCGGCAGGGACGATTTTGACGCATGCGGGGCCGGAGATCGGCGTGGCGTCGACGAAGGCGTTTACGGCGCAGCTTGCGGCGCTGCTGCTGCTGGCGTCGTACCTGGGGCAGGTGCGGGAAAAACTGGCGCCGGAAGCGGCAAAGAAATTGATGCTGGAGTTCACGCGGATCCCGCACAAGATGGAGACGATTCTGCAGGCGGACGAGTCGGGATTTTACGAAACACTGGCGCGGCAATATTTCCGGCAATCGGATTTTCTGTATCTGGGCAGGGGAATTCATTACCCGATCGCGCTTGAGGGCGCGTTGAAGCTGAAAGAGATTTCCTACATTCATGCGGAGGGGTATCCCTCCGGCGAGATGAAGCACGGGCCGAACGCGCTGATTGATGAAAACCTGCCGGTGGTGGTGATGGCGACGCGGGATGAGACGGACCCGGCGTCTATGACGCTTTATGAAAAGAGCGTGTCGAACATCAAAGAGGTGAAGGCGCGGGACGGAATCGTGATTTCGGTGGTGACTTCGGGCGACCATCTGGCGAAAGAAGCTTCGGACCACATCATCGAGTTGCCGGCGGCGCCGGATCTGCTTTCGCCGCTGCTGGAAATTATTCCGCTGCAACTGCTGGCGTATCACATCGCGGTGCGGCGCGGGTGCGATGTGGACCAGCCGAGAAACCTGGCGAAATCGGTGACGGTGGAATAAACCGGCATCACTGAAAGTTAATTCACACTTTCATTACAGAGACGAAATTCGGCTAGAATGTGCGTATGCGGATCCGCCAGACGTATTTCCCTCTCGCTACGTTTTTCGTCATCCTTGTTTCTCCCCTGTTACATGCACAGACCGCGACGCTGCGCGAAGTGCGCGTTGACGGAGCGAAACATCTGACGGAAGCACAAATCGTGCCGTTGACGGGACTCGCGCCGGGCTCGCAGGTGGGGCGGAAGGAGATGCAGGATGCGGCCGACGCGCTGGTGCGGACGGGGCTGTTTGCGAAGGTGAATTTCAAGTACGACACGCACAACGACAACCTGGTGGTGACGTATCATATTGAGGAAAATCCGCGGCTGCCGGTTTCCTACGATAATTTTCCGTGGTATTCAGATTCGGAACTGGACGAAGCGGTGCGGAAAGAGCTTCCCTTCTACGACGGGCATCTGCCGGAGGCGGGACAAGTGGTGGAGCGCGCGGCGAGCGTGCTGAAGGCGTTTGTTTCCGCGCGGGCCCCGCACATAGAGATTACGCACCAGGTGGTGCTTAGCCCGCTGACCGACGGATCGGAACAACAGTTCACTGTGGAAGGGCCGGTACCGAAGATCGCCAAGCTGGAGTTCAGCGACCCAAAGCTGACGGAAGACCTGCGGGTGCAGGCGCACATCGCGGAAATTGTAGGGCATCCGTATTCACGGATGACGATCAATGTTTTTCTGGCGGAGCAGATCCGGCCAATTTACCAACAGCAGGGATTTTTGCAGGCGAAAATCGGGCCGGCGGAAGTGCGGCTGTCGGGCGATCCGAACCAGCAGAAGTTGGCGGAACAGATTCCGGTGTATGTGCCCTGCGTGCCGGGGACAATTTATCGCTGGAAGGGCGTGGAGTGGAAGGGGAACGCGGCGATATCGTCGATCACGTTGGCGAATTCGATGGGGTTGAAGGCGGGAGATGTGGCGGACGGGCAGGCGATTGAAGGCGCGTGGGAGCGGGTGCGGGAGGAGTACGGGCAGCGAGGATTTTTAGAGGCGAAGGTGGCGCCGATTGCATCGTATGATGACGCGGGACATACGATTTCGTATGAGGTTTCGATTGCGGAGGGACGGGTTTACCGGTACGGGTCAATGACAATTTCGGGGATGTCGCTGGCGGGGGAACGGATGATTCAGGAAGCGTGGAGCATTAAGCCGGGGGGGTTGTTCGACAAGAAAGTGTTTGAGGATTTTTTGTTCCGGTTGGAGTCGCACCGGGAGACGGTGTTCAAGGATTTGCCGGTGCATTACGACACGGTGGGGCATTTTTTGCAGACGGATGAGGAGAAGGGGACGGTGGAGGTTTTGTTGGATTTCAAGTAGGAAGAGAGAAAGCAAGAGTTCACACCGAGGGCACAGAGAATCCACAGAGTTCACAAAGAAAAGAAAGAATCGGAGGAAAGAAGGGGCGAGATGGGAAGTTTGGTGAAGATTCGAATGAAAGAAGGTTCGCCTGAATTGGCCGAGGAGAAGGAGCGCGGGCTTTTGGGGCGGCTGGGGGAGTTGCGTTCGGTGATTGTGGCGCTATCGGGGGGGACGGATTCGGCGTACCTGGCTTGGGCGGCGCATCGGGCGCTGGGGGATCGGGCGCTTTCGATTACGGCGCTTTCGGAGAGTTATTCGGCGTATGACCGGGAGCAGGTGGAGATATTTCTGAAAGCGACGGGAGTGCGGCACGAATTTGTGACAACGCATGAAATGGAAAATCCGGCGTATCGGGCGAACGCGGCGGACCGGTGCTACTACTGCAAGGACGAACTTTTTTCGGTGTTGGACGGGTTGGCGAGGCAGCGGGTGTTTGCGGCTGTGGCTTATGGAGTGAACGCCGACGACACTTCGGATTTTCGGCCAGGGCATCGGGCGGCGGCGGAGCACAGCGTGCTGACTCCGCTGCTGGAAGCGAAAATGAACAAGGCGGAGATACGGTTTCTGGCGAAGCGGGCGGGACTTCCCTGCTGGGACCGGCCGGCGTCGGCGTGCTTGTCTTCGAGGCTGCCGTACGGGACGGAGGTCACGGCGGAGCGATTGTCATTGGTGGAGCGGGGCGAGGCGGCGCTGCGCGAACTGGGATTCAAGCAGTTCCGGGTGCGGTTGCACGAGAAGCTGGCAAGGGTGGAAATCGCACAGGACGAGTTGCCCCGGGCGCTGGATGCAGAGATGGCGGCTGCGATGGCGCGGGCGTTGAAGGCGGCGGGATTCGCCTATGTGGCTTTAGATTTAGAGGGTTACCGGCAGGGGTCGCTGAACGAGACGCTGGCGAAAACGGCGGGAACATCCAAAGCCTGAACTGCGTATCTTTTATGAGAAGTGAGGGTACCAGGAGGGCCTGGAATCCAGCTGAGTCTGGAGTCCCGGGCACCACGAGCCGATGACAAATCGCCACACTAAGATCCATTCGAGAATATTTCTGTCTACTGCGCTCTTTGCATTTGCGCTGCCTGCGTTGGCGGCGGAAAACGCCACGTTCGACCGGTCTTTCACGGTGACGGCGCCGGTGCGGATTGAGTTGAGCAACGGGTCGGGGAATGTGGAGATTCGAGGAAGCGCGGACGGCACGGTGCACGTGCATGGGAAAGTTTCGCCGGGAGGCTGGTCGATATTTGGCGGAGGCGCGAAGACCATCGATGAAGTGGCGGCGAATCCACCGCTGGAGCAGAGCGGAAGCACGATCCGGATCGGGAAGAATTCGTCGTGGCTGAAGAATGTGACGATCGATTACCAGGTGGAAGTGCCGCACGACACGGAAATTGACGCGGGAGTGGCGTCGGGCGGGATTACGATCGACAACGTGAAGGGGCCGGTGAAGGCGAATTCGGCTTCGGGATACGTTCACGTGTACCGGGTGGAGCGGGACACGCAGGTGAATGCGGCGAGCGGATCGATTGACGTTACAGGGATCGGCGGGACTTTGCGGGTGTCGAGCGCGTCGGGAGACACACGAGTGGCGGATGTGCAGGGCGAAGTGAAGGTCAGCGCGGCTTCCGGATCGATCCGGATTCAGCACCCAAGCGATCGGGTGGATGCTTCGACGGCGAGCGGGTCGATTGAGGTGCTGGGCGCGAGTAACGATGTGAAGGTGCACGCGATTTCCGGTTCGATCCAGGTCTCCGGAAATCCGGGGGCGAGCCGGTTGTGGGAGTTGAAGACGATATCGGGTTCGGTGGAGTTGCGCGTGCCGTCGAACGCGGGATTTCTGCTGTCGGCGGAATCGACTTCGGGGGACATTCGGACCAGCATTCCGGTGATTTTGGAAGAGCAGAATAAACATTCGCTGCGGGCGCATATTGGGAATTCAGCGGGGCGGGTGGAAGTGCATACGGTTTCGGGAAGCGTGAATGTTTCGAGCGGGTCGTGAGGGTTGGTAGTTTAGGTCGTAACGAAGAACGGCCCGCCTCGGAAGGCTGGCCCTACAAGAGTTGGAGAAACCCAAGAGCTGGCTTGAAAGCCAGCGCTACATTGAAGAATTAAGAATTGGCCACCTGAAGGTGGCCGCTACTGTTTTAATTCCCTTGTACAATGATGATGTGAACTCCTTTCGGACAAAAGCGGCGCGAATTATTGCGGGGATTTTTGTGCTCGTGTCGGCGGGTTCGACTTTGGTTTTGGCGCAAGAGGGGCAGGAAGCGGGGCAAACGGCGCCGGCGTCCGCAACTGCCCCAACACAAATCCCGGCGCCTGTAGCGAAGACTGGGAGCGCGAAGCAAGGCGCGGCGACGGCGGCGATGCTGGAGCAGCAGGACCTGCAGAAGGCGATCGAGCAGGCGGGCAACGATCGCGCGGCGTTGATGCACAACCTGCTGGAATATCTGAAAAAATATCCGCAATCCTCGCAGCGGCCGCAGATTTACCGGGCGATCGTGGAATCGAGCCTGCAGCTTCGCGATTTCGGGACGGCGACGGAGTATGCGGAGCGGATGGTGGCGCTGAATCCCGGGGACCTTTCGACCAACCTGCTTTCGGTGCAGTTGCTGGAGCGTTATGGCGATGCGGCGGGGTGGCGGCGGGCCACGAATTATTGCACGCGGGTGATCGAGCTGATCGGGCGCGAATCGTTGAATGACAAATCCCCGCGGGTATCGAACGAGCAATTCGAAAAAGAGAAGCAGCGCGATTCGGCGGCGATTTTCCTGGTTCGCGGACGCCTGCACAAGAAGCTCAACGAGTTGGCGGAGGCGCAGAAGGACTTTGAGGAAAGTTATCGTTTGGCGCCGGGAGCGGCCGCGGCGGAACGATTGGGCGAATTGGCGGAGCTACGGAAGGATCTCACAGGGGCATGCCACCAGTATGCGCTGGCATTTGCGCTGGCGGATGGAGCGGGGACCGGTGCGTCGCGGGCGGAACTGCGAAAGAAACTGGGGAACGCGTGGAGGCTTGCGCACGGGTCGGAAGACGGACTTGGGGAATACGTGTTGCGCACGTATGACGAGAGCGCCGCGGCGAATGCCGGTGCGAAACCGGCGCGCAACCTGGGATTGAAAGAGCCATCGGAGTTTGTGCTGAGACGCGCGACCGATGGAGCGCCGTACGCGCTGGCGGCGATCAAAGGGAAAGTGCTGGTGATGAATTTCTGGACGACGTGGTGCGGGCCGTGCCGCGAGTGGGAGCCGCATTTCGAGAAAGTGGCCGGGAATTTTGCGGGGCGGGAGCAGGATGTGGTTTTTCTGGAAGTGAATTGCGACGAGGATGAAACGCTGGTGGCCGCTTATCTGGCGGAGGAAAAACCGAAGAGCAGCGTGCTGTTCGCGGATAGCCTGGACCTGCTGCTGGGGGTGAATTCGTTTCCGACGACGTTGATTCTGGATCGCGCGGGGAAGATTGCGTATCGGGCGGAGGGATTTGACCCGGAGAGTTCGGATCGGGGATTGGTGGAGGCGATTGGGAAGGCGTTGGGGCCGGAGGGAGTGGCGGGGGCGGAGTAGAGGAAAGAAAAGGCGCCCGCTTCGGAAAGCGGCCGCTACAAAGGCAAGAGAAAGGAAAGAACACAGGCTGAAGCCTGTGCTACCGGTGGCCGCTACTGGTGGTTGGCGATTTGTTTTGCGGCTTGGATTGTGTTTACGTGGATTTGGATTGTGTCGGCGAGGCGTTGGGCGTAGCCGCCGGCTAGCGTGGTGACTACAGGGATGTTTTTGTGGCGTGCTTCCTTGAAGACTCCGGCATCGCGTTTTTGCAAACCTTCGATACTTAAATCGAGACCGCCCAGTTGGTCTTCGCGGTAGGGGTCTGCACCGCCCACGTAGAAGAGAATGTCAGGCTTGAAATCGGAGACGGATTTTTTTACCGCGGGGAGGAGTGTGGCCAGATATTCCTCGTCGGCTACGCCGTCTTCGAGATTCAGATCGAGCGAGGAATGGGGCTTGTGGGCGGGGTAGTTGTTGAGTTGATGGATGGAGAGGGTGAAGACGGAAGCGTCTTTGGCGAAGATGGCGGCGGTGCCGTTGCCGTGGTGGACGTCGGTGTCGACGACAATGGCGCGGGCAATTTTTTTGCGGGCTTGCAAGGTGCGGATGGCCACGGCTACGTCGTGGATGGCGCAGAAGCCTTCGCCGTGGCCGGGATAGGCGTGGTGGAAGCCGCCGCCGATGTTGCAGCCGAAACCGTCTTCAAGAGCGCATTCGGCGGCGACGATGGTGCCGCCGGCGGCTAGCCAGAACGCACGAACGAGTTCGGGGGAATAGGGGACTTCGAGTTTCATCTGTTCGCTGGCGGTTAGGGTGCCGGTTTTTAGTTTGTGGACCCAATCTTCGGTGTGGACGCGGAGGATGTCGGCGTCGGTTGCAGGCTCCGGGCGGAGAAAATCGTCGACCTCGGCGATGCCGTCGTTGAGAAGTTTGTCGTGGATGAGGCGGAATTTTTCGGAGGGAAAGACGGGGGCGGCGAGGTTGAGGTCGTAGAGATCGTGGTAGACGAGTTTGAAGGGCAGCATGGGGTGCACCGCGATTAAAGTAGCACAGAGTGCGAAAATGGTGGGCAGCATTGGCAATTGCACGCTTGCCGGCAGGATGCCGGCGCTACCAGGTTTTTTTTCTGGAATCGTGAAAAAATGGATGCGTGAGCGGCGTCCAATGAAGCGAAAAATTGCAGTCGACGATCTGACTTATAAACTCGCCAAAGAGTATGCATCCAAGAACTCTTTGAGCATCGAGCAAGCAGCAAGCAAATTAATTTGCAAGGGTCTTGGGTTTCGAATTGTGAATGGACTTCTGGTGTTTGACCTTCCAGATGGGACGCCTACGGTCACCAACGAGATGGTGAAGGCATTGGAGTCTGAATTGGAAATAGAGCCGGATGAGGGCTTGGCCACCTGAAGGTGGCCGCTACGCTTGCCGGATGCCGGCGCTACTGCGCAGCGTGATTGACGCGGACGAAGAGCACAGCCAGGAATGGTTGTGCTACCGGAGATTAGGATTCGCGGTCGAGGATGAAGTCGGGTAGGGTTTGGAGGGCGCGGGCGTATTCGGAGAAGCCGGAGCCGTTGAGGCAGGCTTTGGCGCGGACGGCGTATTCGAGGGCGAGGTTGCGGGTGCGGTCTAGGGCACCCGAATCGCGGACGAGAGCGACGAGAGTTTCGGGCTGGACAGAGTCGAATTCTTTTTCTTCGAGGACGCGGGCTACCATTTCTCGGGCTTCGCGGTGGCCGTTTTCCATGGCGTAGATGAGCGGCAGGGTGACCTTGCCTTCTTTCAGATCGCTGAGAACAGGCTTGCCGAGTTGTTCGCTGGAAGCGGTGAAATCCAACAGATCATCAACCAGTTGAAACGCGAGGCCGGAGTAGCGGCCGTAATCGGCTAGGGCGTTTTCGTGTTCCTGATCCAGGCCGCCGAGGACACCGCCGAGGCGGGCGCAGCCGCTGAAGAGGCAAGCGGTTTTGTAGGTGGAGAGCTTTAAGGCGTCGTCTTCGGAGACGTCGATGCGGCCGATCTTTTCGAGTTGGAGGAGTTCGCCTTCGACCATTTTTTGCGTGAGGTCGATGAGGATGTCGAGGACGTGGAAATTGCGTTCCTGCAGGGCGATGTGGAAGGACTGCATGTAAAGCCAGTCGCCGGAGAGGACGCTGCGGTGGTTGCCCCAGCGGGAATTGGCGGAGGGACGGCCGCGGCGGGTGTCGGCGCTGTCGATGACGTCGTCGTGAATGAGGGTGGCGCTGTGGAGGAGTTCGACGACGGCGGCGAGTTTGATGGCGCTGCGGGAATCGCCATCGCTTCCGGCTGCGTATCCGTGAGCGAGGAGCAGCAACGCAGGGCGGAGGCGCTTCCCTCCCCCACCGAGGAGATAGCTGGTGATTTCGGAGACTGGTTGGTAGGCGGAGGCGCTCTGGCGCGAGAGTTCCTGCTCGACCTTCACGAGGTCCTCGCGCACGAGTTCAAAAATCTCTTTGACGGTTAATAAGGCGATTTCCGTTCTCCGGGCCCGCCCCCTGTTAGCGGGACACCTCGACCGTGGATGAGCCCGGCCGGGTCAGCCGAAAAAACCTCCGGAAATTTCCGGTGGTCTGGGCGGCAATTTCTTGTAGGTCCAAGTCTCTCACATTCGCGAGGGCCTTCGCTACCTCGAGAACGTAGGCAGGCTCATTGCGTTTGCCGCGATGGGGTTGCGGCGCGAGGTACGGAGAGTCCGTTTCGATCAAAATGTTTGAAAGGGGCAAAGCTTTCGCGACGTCACGGATGTTTTGCGCTTTGGGGTAGGTGATGTTTCCAGTGAAGGAGACGAGGAAGCCCATGTCGAGGCCTTTTTGGGCGTGTTCGAGAGTGCTGGTGAAGCAGTGGAGGATGCCGCCGAGGCCGGTGGGCTTCCAGACTTCGTCTAGGAGGCGGAGGCAGTCGTCCCAGGCGTCGCGGCAGTGGATGATGATGGGGAGGTTGGCGGTGTGGGCTAGTTCCATTTGCTGGCGGAAGACTTTTTCCTGGATGTCGCGGGGGGAGTGGTCGTAGAAATAGTCGAGGCCGATTTCGCCCCAGGCGATTACTTTGGGATGTTTGGCGAGGGCGGCGAGGGTATCGAGATGGTCGGGAGTGACTTCTTTGGCGTCGTGGGGGTGGATGCCGACTGTGGTGTAGATCCAGTCGTGGGCTTCGGCGTAGGGGAGGGCGGCGTCGAGTTTTTCGGGGCCTGGGCCGGTGCCGATGGCGAGGATCGCGGAGACGCATGCGGCGCGGGCGCGCTGGAGCATGGCGTCGCGGTCTTCTGCGAACTGGGGGCCGTCGATGTGGGCGTGGGAGTCGATGAGTTCCATTTAGTAGATGCTAGCGCAAAAGCGGGGCCGGTTGTGATTGAGAGACGAAGAAAGAGAAAAGATAACGCAGAGGCGCAGAGGGCGCTGAGATTCGCAGAGAAGATTAAAGACAAAGATTTAACACAGAGGTCACGGAGGGAAGAACACAGAGTGCACGGAGAAGACTGGCAAAAGAAATACGCGCCAATCGGGAGATTGGCGTTCCCAGGTAGGCGGCCCGCCTCAGAAGGCGGGCCCTACACGAGCCTGAGCTACTTCAAGCGGGCGCCGACTTCGACTTCTTCGAGGAAGGCGGTTAGGACTGGGCGGCCTTCGGGGCCTACGGAGGCGGCTACGATCATGCCGTTGGATTCGACGCCGCGGAGTTTGCGCGGGGCGAGGTTGACGACTACGGCTACTTTGCGGCCGATCAGGGATTCGGGTTCGTAATATTGGGCGATGCCTGCGCAGATCTGGCGGATTTCGGTGCCGATGTCGACGGTGAGTTTGAGGAGTTTGTCGGCGCCGACGATGCGCTCGGCGGTTTTGATCTGGCCTACGCGCATTTCGACTTTGGCGAAATCCTCGATGCCGATTTTGTCGGAGACGGCGGGAGCGGTGGCTGCCGCTGCGGACGCGCCGGTGGCGGTGGGAGCGCTTGCGGCCGGTGCGGGTGCTGCTGGTGTTGGATTCAGTTCTTCGTTTGCCATTGATTCGATCCTCTCTATTGCTTCGGTTTTGTCCACGCGTGGGAACAAGGTCTGAGACTTGCCAAGAGACGTGCCGGGCCCGAGTTGCCCCCAGCGGAGGCCGTCCAATTCGAATTTGCCGAGAACGACGGATTGGCCGAGGAGCGTCCAGACTTTCGTGGCGCTGTCTGGGAGAACGGGAAAGGACAACGCTGTGACGATGCGGAGAAGCTCGGCTGTGGTCCAGAGGACGGTGGCTTTGCGGGATTGATCGGCTTCGGAATTGCCGAGGGCCCAGGGCTGCTCGCTGGTGAGATATTTGTCGGCTGCGGCGATGACGGTCCAGATGGTTTCGAGGGCCCGGGCGAAACTGAGCTTGTCGAAATTTTCGAGGACTTCGCCGATGGCATTCTGAGCTTCTTTTGCGAGAACCTCATCCTGCGGTTTCAGCGCGCCGGGCTTTGGAATTTTGCCCGCGAAGTTTTTTTCGATGAGCGCGGCGGTGCGGCTGGCCAGATTGCCGAGGCCGTTGGCTAGGTCGCTGTTGTAGCGGGTGACCAGGGCGTCGTAGCTGAAATTGCCGTCCTGGCCGAAGACAACGTCGCGCAGGAGGAAATAACGAAGGGCGTCCATGCCGAGCATATTGACGATGGGGCGCGGGAGGACGACGTTGCCCTTGGACTTGCTCATTTTGGCGGCGTCCATGAGGAACCAGCCATGCGCCCAGACCTGTTTGGGAATGGGGAGCATGGCGGCCATCAGGAAAGCGGGCCAGTAGACGGCGTGAAAGCGGATGATGTCTTTGCCGACGAGATGGAGGTCGGCAGGCCACATTCCGCGCTTTTCGTATTCGGGGCCACCGACGGCGCTGAGATAAGCGGTGAGCGCGTCGAACCAGACGTAGAAGACGTGCGGCTCTTCGCCGGGAACGGGGATGCCCCAACGAATGGTGGTGCGGGTGATGCTGAGGTCTTTCAAGCCGCCTTCGACGAAGCTGATGATTTCGTTGCGGCGAGTGTCTGGCTGAATGAACTCGGGATTCTTTTTGTAGAAATCGAGAAGCGGCTTCTGGAACGAAGAGAGCTTGAAGAAATAGTTTTCCTCGGTGACGGTTTCGAGCGGGCGGCCGCAATCGGGACAGTTGTCGCCGGGCTTGGCGTCGTTCACGAAGGCGTTGTCGTAGATGCAGTATTGGCCGGTGTAATGGCCTTTGTAGACGTAGCCGTTTTCCCTGCAGAGCTTGAAGAGCCACTGGACGGTGCGGACGTGCTTGAGATCGGTGGTGCGGATGAACTCGTCGGCGGGGATGCCGAGTTCGTCCCAGAGGGCGCGCCAGGCGTCGGCCATTTTGGCGACGTATTCGGATTCGGGGACGCCGGCTTTTTTGGCGGCGCGTTCGACGTTGACGCCGTGCTCGTCGGTGCCGGTGGTCATGACGACGTCGTAGCCGCGCATGCGCTTGTAGCGGCGGATGACATCGGCGACGACGGTGGTGTAGGTGTGGCCGATGTGAGGGAGCCCGTTGGTGTAGTAGATGGGCGTCGTGAGGTAGAATTTTTCTTTTTTCTCGGGCATGTTTTGAGTTTTAAGTCGTAAGTTGAAAGTCCAAAGTTCAATAGTTCAGAAGTTCAAGAGTTCAAAAGATAGACTGCTTGTGCTTAGGTCTTGACTGACCAGGCGCGGATGGCTTCGTCCATCACCCGCTGCAAGGGCACGTTTCTTGCTCCTGCCAGTTTACGGCAATCCTCGAATTCGGGCGATGCTTGTTGGATGTGGCCGTTGAGCCGGGCCACTTTGATGCGGACTTCGCCGAAAGCGGTGTGCACGGTCTCCCACTGACGGGCGAGGACGCGGCGCTCGGCGGTGTAGGTGCGGACGCCGAGAGTGGTGGTTTCGGCGAAAAGCATATCGTGGAATTTCGGTTCGTCCTCGGGCTTGCAGAGGACGGTGACTAGCACGCCGGGGCGATTTTTTTTCATCTGGACGGGAGTGGCGAAGACGTCGAGAGCTCCCGCGGCGAGGGCTTTTTCGAGGAAGTAGCCGTAAATCTGGGGATTCATGTCGTCGAGATTGGCTTCGAGGACGCGGATGGTTTCGGATTCGGCGGCGGCGCGCTGTTCGACGGCTTCGCCGACCATGAGGCGGAGGACATTGGGTTGGCCTTCGAGATCGGCAATGCCCGCGCCGTAGCCGATCGTGGAGACGCTCATGGGCGGCTGCGGGCCGAAGTGAGAGCACAGCGTCGCGACAATGGCTGCGCCGGTCGGAGTGACCAATTCCTTCTGCACGCCGTTGGAGTAAGTGGGCTTGTCGAGGAGCAGGCGCGCGGTGGCGGGCGCGGGCACGGGCAAGATGCCGTGGGCCATTTTTGCGGTGCCGCCGCCGACGTTGAGCGGGGAGCAGGCGAAGGATTCGATTGCGAGGGCAGAGAAGCCGATGCAGGCGCCGACGATGTCGATGATGGCGTCGACGGCGCCGACTTCGTGGAAATGGATTTTTTCGAGGGGGACGTCGTGGACGGCGGCTTCGGCTTCGCCCAGCTTCTTGAAGATGGCGGAGGTGCGCTCTTTTACGTTGGGGGACAGCTTGGAATTGTCGATGATTCCGAGAATTGTGCTTAGCGAGCGATGCGTGGTGGTGTCTTGCGCGAACACTTTGGCGTGAGTGGCGGCCATGCCGTTTTTCCAGACTTTTTCGGAGGAGAGCTCCCAGCCGGGGAGATTCAACCCGTGCAGCTCGGCGCGCAATTGATCGACAGACACACCAGCATCCAGCAGTGCGCCGAGGGTCATGTCACCGCTGATCCCGCTAAAGCAGTCGAAATAGGCGTGTTTCATGGGCCGAAACCTGATTCGATACTATCGGCAGGGCGGATTTCCGTCAAACGTCGGCGCAAAAAGTGGGTATGGCCGCTGGTTGTATGATGTGCAATACTTGTCGGCAAATTAGGTAACTGCCATGAACTGTACTGACACTTCCCTTCCCCACAACGCGGAATTGCACTGGGCCGACGAGCGACGTGCTCCACGCCTCGCGATTGTTCTCGGGTTCTGTCTGGTTCTTGCTCCCCGGGTAATGTCTCAGGGCGGAATAACGATTCAATCCGGTGGCGGTCAAACAACTTATCCCATCCCCGCAGGCCCGGACAGCGTTCGCGGGACGGTGATCAACAGCAAGACGCACGAGCCGATCGCAAAGGCGCTGGTTTACACCCCGGACAACCGGTATGCGGTGCTGACAGATGATGAGGGACATTTCGAATTCAAGTTTCCACCACGCGACAAATCCAGGCCACCTGATCCAGGTCCCTCGGCAGATGCGGAAGCCTATCGCAAGTTTCAACAGTGGGAGCGGCGCAATACCCGGCCCGGCACTGTCATGGCGCGAAAGCCGGGATTCCTGTCTGAAGGAGGCGGCGTCCGTGTAATGGAAACCGGGGCGGAGCGGGCGGAGATTGTGATCCCGCTGCAGCCGGAAGCGCTGATTGTGGGACACGTGCAATTGCCGGGAGTGGACAGTACGGACCGGATTCAACTGCAGATCTACCGGCAGGATTTTGACGATGGTCGGGAAAAGTGGAATGAGGCAGGGTATGTTACGACCTGGGCAAGCGGAGAGTTCCGGTTTTCGGAGCTGCCCGCGGGGACGTACAAGCTTCTCACTGTCGAGCGAACGGAACGGGATCCGGTGATATTCAATCCGGGAAACCAACTTTACGGATTTCCGCCAGTTTTCTATCCGAACGCGGACGATTTTTCCTCAGCCACTCCAATAAAACTGACGGCTGGTGCAACGTTCCAAGCAAATCTTAGGGTGACGCGGCGGGAGTACTACCCGGTCAAGATTGGCGTGGCGAATCCTCCGGCCGCGGGCTATCCCAGGGTGGAAGTTTATCTGCGGAGCCACCCCGGGCCGGGGTATTCGCTGGGTTACGATTCCGCGGAACAGGTGGTGCGTGGATTTCTGCCGGACGGGGGATATACGTTAGACGTCTTTAAACAAATGGAGGACGGGTGGAGCGGGAGCGTGAATTTTGCGGTGAGGGGCCGGCCGGTGGAAGGGCAGGTGGTCACGTTATATCCGAACGTTTCGCTCGGCGTGAATATCACGCGAGGGTACACGTCCATCGGGTCAGTCGGCGGGGCGGGTGGAGGAAGCAATATTGACGGGGACACCTGGGGCCGTAACGTCACGGTTGGGCTTTGGCCAACGGAACAGTTTGCAATGAGGCAAGCCGTGATAGCACAACCCGCGCCGAGCGATTCTGACTTCGGATTCGTGCTGAACAATGTGGCCGCCGGAACTTACTGGCTGCGAATTTCGGCAAACGATTGTTATGTGGCTGCCGCTATGCGAGGCGAAGCGGAAGTGCTGCATCATTCGTTGACGGTTGGCGCAGAGGGAGCGGGCGCGCCAATCGAGGTTACACTGCGCAATGACGGGGCAGAAGTTGTGGGAAGGGTGCAGCTGCCTGAATACGCAAGTCCGCTGAAACCTGGCCCCGGAGCGGCGGCTGTACCACAGGTGTTTGTGTACATTGTCCCGCTGGGCGAGACCGCCGGGCCACAGCGGAGGGTAGACGTTCCGCAGGATGGAGTGTTCGACGAAACACAAATCGCTCCGGGGACGTACCGCATCCTGGCGTTCGATAATCCGATCCCGCAGCTTGATCCGGCAAACACGGAGCTGCTCCACAAATTCGAAGTAATCGGGAAGGGTGTGGTGGTGGAACTATCGCCCAAGCAGACGCTGCGGCTTCCTTCTCCGCTGGCGCTGGTGAGCGAGCCATGATCCGCAGCCGAGGATCGGAAAAGCGAACCCGAGGGCTTTGCGCTTTCGGGGTACTGGGACTGTTGATTCTCTGCTTTTGCTCAGAAAACACTTTTGCTCAGAGCCCTGGGCCAAGCCGCGATGTGCGAGGTGCGACGTACACAATCGCAGGGGTGGTGGTGAACAGCGTGACCGGGGCTCCGCTGGCGGAAGCGCGCATTTCGCTGGTGGATACGCAGACGGGGAAAGGCGTGGCGAGGCAGACGACGGCGGAGGGAGGGAGTTTCTGGTTTACTGGCCTGCCGGCGGGAAAGTTTTCGTTGAATGGAGCGAAACGCGGATATATTTCGGCGAGTTACGAACACCATGAGCAGTACGCAACGGCGATTGTTACGGGGCCCGAGTTGAAGACGGATGAACTGGTGCTGCGGCTGGATCCGATGGCGGTGCTCAGCGGGCATGTTCGGGATGAGAATGGCGAAGCGGTGCGGCATGCGACGGTGACGCTCTTCCGGGAAGACCATAGCGGGGGCATGAGCCGGGTCAACCGGCTATTGAACGGGATTTCGGACGACCTGGGGTACTTTGATATCTCGAGCTTGATTCCGGGGACTTATTTTGTGTCGGTCAGCGCGACGCCGTGGTACGCAGTGCATGCGCCGTCCGCGCCAGCAGGTACTGGCAGCGGATATTCAGGAGTGTCGCCCACCCTGGATGCGGCCTATCCGACCACCTATTACAGCGGGGCAACGGAGGCGGAGGGCGCGACGCCGATTGTGGTGAAAGCCGGGGAACATCCGGAGATTGAAGTGCACTTGAATCCGGTTCCGGCGCTGCACATCCTTTTTCGGACGGGAGAGAACAAGGAGCACGGATTCCCTCGGCCGCAACTGCAAAAACATGTGTTCGATTGGGTGGAGCCGATGCAAAACAGCGTCATGGTATCCGTGGAGCCGGGCGTGTATGAATTGGTTGGGGTGCCTCCGGGAAAATATTCGGTGCGAATGAATCCGGGAGCACAGGGAGAGATGGCGCAGGCGAGCGAGATGAATTTGTGGCGAGACGGCGAGGAGCTGGACACGTCACGCGGGGAGCCGCTCTCCAGCCTGAAGATTACTTTTAAGACTGACGGCGGCGAAGGCCTGCCGAATCGACTGGTGACATCTCTTCAGGATGGCAGACGACGGAGTGTTGGCTGGAGCGAGGTGGACCCTGCGGGCGTGGCCAATTTTGAGGGACTCGCCGCCGGGAAATATGCGATTTTGTGCAATGCGCGGGGGCCGGTGTATGCCGTGACGCGGACAGAGACGGCGACGCTGAAAACTTCGGGTCACGATGTGACGCTTGGCGCGGGAGTGCAGCAGGAATTGACGGCGTGGTTGACGGCCGGTGTGGTGAAGCTCGAAGGAGTTGCGCAGAAGGCGGGGAAACCGGTCGCGGGCGTGATGGTGGTGCTGATACCGAAAGATCCGGAGGCACACCGCGAATATTTCCGGCGGGACCAGAGCGACTTCGACGGAACGTTCAGCGTTGCGAATATTGTGCCGGGCAGTTACACGATTGTGGCGGTGGAAGACGCTTGGGGAATGGAATGGATGCAGCCAGGAGTGCTTTCGCGGTATGCGCGGCATGGGCAGGAATTGACGATTGGGCCGCTGATGCGGGGGGCGGTGCATTTGCCGGAGGCGGTGGAAGTGCAGGCGAAGTGAGCGACGGGCTGGGTCGAAAGTTGGAGTTACGTTCGACCTACTGGACAGATTGAGCTAACACTTTTGTCTGGTGGTGAGGATTACATCTCAAAGGCGGGAGCAGAGCTCCCCTTCGGCAAGCTCAGGGCAGGCCGCACTCCGAAATTAGAGCGCGCGGCCGGCGGCTGCGGCGGAGGCCCAGGCCCATTGGAAATTGAAGCCGCCGAGGTGGCCGGTGACGTCGACGACTTCGCCGATGAAGAAGAGGCCGGGGACTTTGCGGGCTTCCATGGTTTTGCTGGAGAGTTCGGCGGTGTCGACGCCGCCGGCGGTGACTTCGGCTTTTTCATAGCCTTCGGTGCCTGCGGGGCGGATGGTCCAGGAGTGCAATTCCCTTTCGAACGTGTCGAGAGCGATGTTGGTCCAGGCTTTTGGCGGATGGAATTTTAACCAGCGTTCGGCGAGACGCTGCGGAAGAAATTCGCGGAGGGCTTTTTCGGCTACGGCTGGGGTGCGCGTGCCGGCTTCGCGGATTTTTTGGGTGGCTTCGCGGTCGGGGGCGAGATCGATCTGCAAGGCTTCGCCTTCATTCCAGTAGCTGGAGGCTTGAAGGATTGCGGGGCCGCTCAGGCCGCGATGGGTGAAGAGCATTTTTTCGCGGAAGGCGGAGTTCCCTGCCGAGGCGATGATTTCGGTGGAGACGCCGGCGAGGTCGGAGTAGCGCTTGCGGTCGGCGGGATGGAAGACGAGAGGGACGAGAGCGGGGCGGGTTGGGACAATCTTCAGGCCGAATTGGCGGGCGAGATCGTAGCCGAAGCCGGTTGCGCCCATTTTGGGGATGGAGATGCCGCCGGTGGCGACGACGAGGACGGGGGCACGATATTCGGTTTCGCCGGCGCTGACGGCGAAAGAAGTGTCGTGGCGGACTTCACGGATGTTGGCATTGACCACGATTTTTACATTGGCGTAGCGGCACTCGGATTCGAGCATGGTGATGATTTGCGTGGCGGAATTGTCGCAGAAGAGCTGGCCGAGAGTTTTTTCGTGGTAGGAGATTCCGTGTTTTTCGACGAGGGCGATGAAATCGGCGGGGGTGTAACGCGCGAGGGCGGATTTGGCGAAGTGAGGATTTTCGGAGAGGAAGTGTTTTGGCTGGGTGTGGAGATTCGTGAAGTTGCAGCGGCCGCCGCCGGAGATGAGGATTTTCTTGCCGATTTTTTCGGCGCGTTCGAGGAGGACGACGCGGCGGCCGCGTTTTCCGGCTTCGATGGCGCACATGAGGCCGGCTGCGCCGGCACCGAGGATTAGGACGTCGAAATTGGACAATTGAGGGGATCGCCTTTCGAAGATGGGATTGCCGGGAGGGCCCGGGGATTGAATATGCGAGGATACCTTTAATTTGTAGTTGGGGCAGCTAAGAACGGATACGCTTGCCGGCCCTTCGCGGCTCAGGATTAACTGGAAGCCGGCGCTACCTCTTGGCCACTTGAAAGTGGCCGCTACGGGGACGGAGCGGCCCGCCTCGGAAGGCGGGCCCTACACAAGCTTGGGCTTGGTGTGTATACTTGCTCTACGAGAAGTCTACTTCTAGGCGCGTGCGAAGAGCGCCGCTAGGAAAGAACAATGTTCATCGCACGAATGGTCGCTGTCCTCTAAAAGCCGCATCGCCCGCGGCACCCTCGTTTTCCCGATTTCCTACTAACCATTTTCCGCGCTGACGCCAGCGTATTCTAGCCGCGTCTGCGCAGACGGTGAAGGTATCCATGTCCGTACAGGATTTGCAGCCACCGGCCGCCGAGCCCATGGTGACCATTCAGCCCGGGTTGTGGAGTTCGATTCGTGAAGCGCTTCGCGGGTCGCATCAGGACTTCACGACGGGGAGTTTGAATCGCGCGATTCTTTTGCTGGCGATTCCGATGGTGCTGGAAATGGTGCTGGAATCGCTTTTTGCGGTGGTGGACGTTTTCTGGGTGGGGCGGCTGGGCGCGGATGCGGTGGCGACGGTTGGCTTGACGGAATCGCTGCTGAGCCTGGTGTTTGCGGTGGGGCTGGGGCTGAGCCTTTCGACGACGGCGATGGTGGCGCGGCGTATCGGCGAAAAAGATCCGCAGGGCGCGGCGGTGGCCGGGGCGCAGGCGATTTTTCTGGGATTTGGTGTATCGGCAATTATCGGCATTCCGTGCTGGTTTTATGGAGGCGATCTGCTGCGGCTGATGGGTGCATCGCCGGCGATTGTGGCGACGGGAAGCGGCTACGCGCGGATCGCGCTGGGCGGAAGCGGCGTGGTGCTGCTTTTGTTTCTGAACAACGCCATTTTTCGCGGAGCGGGAGACGCGGCGGTGGCGATGCGGCTGCTGTGGGTTTCGAACATCATCAATTTGATTCTGGATCCGTGTTTTATTTTTGGGATTGGACCGTTCCCGAAGATGGGGGTGACGGGCGCGGCGGTGGCTACGTTTACCGGGCGAAGCATCGGCGTGGCGTACCAGTTTTACCGGCTGCTGCGGGGGACGGAGCGCATTCGGATTTTGACTTCTCAGATCCGGCTGGATTTTCAGGTGATGTTCCGGCTGGTGCGGGTTTCGCTGACGGGGATTCTGCAATTTGCGATTGCGCATACGAGCTGGATTGGATTGGTGCGGATCATCAGCGTGTTCGGATCGGCGGCGCTGGCGGGATACACAATTGCGATTCGCATTTTGATTTTTATTCTGATGCCGTCGTGGGGATTGAGCAACGCGGCGGCGACATTGGTGGGGCAAAACCTGGGGGCGCGACAGCCGGAGAGGGCGGAGATTTCGGTTTGGCGAACCGGGTTTTACAACATGCTTTTTATGGGAGGGATTGGCGTTGTTTTTTTGATCTGGGCGACGCCAGTGGTGCGGCTGTTTACGCAGGACCCGGAGGTGGTGCCTCTGGCCGCTTCGTGCCTGCGGATTTTGAGCTACGGGAACATCGGGTACGCGTACGGAATGGTGATGCTGCAGGCGTTTAACGGGGCGGGCGATACGGTGACGCCGACGGTGGTGAATTTTTTTGGGTTTTGGATGCTGGAGATTCCACTGGCGTATGTTTTGGCGTTGCGGATGGGTTGGCAGGCAAAAGGGGCGTACGTTTCGATTGTGGTGGCGGAATGCGCGATTGCGTTGGCGGGGGTGATTTTGTTTCGGAGGGGGAAGTGGAAGGGGAGGAAGATTTGAGGGGGGAGGGCCGGAGATACGGCGCCCGTCACCTCCTGCGGCGAGCAGACGGGACGGGGCCCCTATAAAGCGCAAGCGTCCGCGAGGTTGCGATATTGCCGTGGTCTCTCCACTCCGGTCGGGATGACCCAGCGAGAGAGGAATAAGAAGGAATGAAAGATAAGCGAATTGGTGGCATTAGATCGTAAGAGCCCACCCTTCGCAAAAAGCGCGAAGGATGGGGCACCCTCAAGTTCATTAGTTGGGAGAAGCAACAGGAAATCGAAGGGCACAGCCAGGAATGGCTGTGCCACTTTTATTTTGTGGCTACGGGTAGTTCGATGAAGCTTAGTTGAGTGGGCGTGTGGTAGATGCGCTGGGTGGCTTTTTTGTAGTCGTCGTGCTTGGCCCAGAAGATGTTTGGGACGAAAGTTTGCGGGTTGCGGTCGTATAGCGGGAACCAGCTGGACTGAATCTGGACCATGAGTTTGTGGCCGGGCAGGAAGACGTGGTTCGCGGTGGGTAGCGCGAAGCGGTAGACGAGTGGCGTATCGCGCGGGATGGATTTTGGGTTTTCGAAACTTTCGCGATAGCGGCCGCGGAAGATGTCGGCGGAGATCATCAGCTCGTAGCCGCCCATGTTGGGGTGGCTGGCGACTTCGTCGGGATAGACGTCGATGAGTTTGACGACCCAGTCGGAATCGGTGCCGGTGGTGGAGGCGAGCAAGTTGGCGATGGGCTGGCCGCTGATTTTTAGCGGCTCTTTTAATTCGTCGGAAATAAAGGTGAGGACGTCAGGGCGGCCGGAGGCTTCGCGCTGGTCGTCGACGAGCCATTCGGGCCAGGTCATGCCGTTGTCGTAGCCGACGGGTTGACTCGGGCGGGCGCGGAATGGAACGGGCTTGGCGGGATTGGAGACGTACTCGTCGTAGGCGGCGTCGTCTTTTGCGGGAGCGGAGAATGATAGCTTCAGGCCGGCAGAGAGATAGAGCGGCGTGGGTTTGACGTTGCAGCCTGTTGCGCAGCTTGACGGCCAGCTGTTGAGCTTGAGCCAGCGGTTGGTGCCGGTTTCGAATGCGTTGACAGGGGCGACTTCGGATTGCGGGGCGCCGTCTTTCAGATAGCGCGCGAGGAACGGACGCAAAATTTCCTGGCGGAAGTAGAGGCCGGTGTCGCTGCCGAAATGCAGCGCGCCGAGAGCGCTGGCGTCTTCAATTTCCTGACCGTGATGCCAGGGGCCGAGGACGAGGAAGAGCTTGTCGTTGGCGGTGTCTTTGGGCTTGAGGGCTTTGTAGACCGCGGGGGCGCCGTAGATGTCTTCCTGATCCCAGAGGCTGTCAACCAGCATGGTGGGCACCTTGAGCGGCTGGGCGGCGAGGATTTTGTCCATCGCCTGTTGCTGCCACCAGGAATCGTAGCTTGGATGCTCGAGGAGTTTTTTCCAGAAGCCGAGTTGTTCCATGCCATGTTGGCGGCCGAGCTCGCCGGCCGAGCCCGCGCGTAAATACAAATCGTAGTCATCGTGAACGCCGGACCACCATTTCACTTCGTTCTTGCGGTCGGCTTCCTGTTCGTAGATGTAGGGCATGTTCTGCTGGCGGAAGGCGCCGTTGTGGAACCAGTCGTCGCCCATCCAGCCATCGACCATGGGATTCATGGGAACGGCGACTTTGAGGGCGGGATGCGGATTGACGAGAGCCATTAGAGGCAGAAAGCCGTCGTAGGAAATTCCGAGGATGCCGACCTTGCCGTTGGTTTCGGGAATATTTTTGACGAGCCAGTCGATGGTGTCGTAGGTGTCGGTGGAGTGATCGACGGGCGAGGGATTCAGCGGGCCGTGGAGGGGGCGGGTCATGACGTAGTCGCCCTCGGAGTTGTATTTGCCGCGAACGTCCTGGATGACGCGGATGTAGCCGTCTTCGACGATGACTTCGGTGGCGTTGTCGTAGCCCCATAGAGCGGGGCCGAGGTGGGAGCTGTTTTTGTGGGAGACCTGATCGTCGGCGTTGTAGGGAGTGCGGGTGAGGAGGATGGGGGCGTTTCTTGCGCCCTTGGGGACGAGGATGACGGTGTGGAGTTTAATGCCGTCGCGCATGAGGATCATGACGTCGCGGCGCTCGTAGTCGAAATCTTTGGTGACGGGCTGGAAATGTTCTGGCGTTTCGCTGGGGAGAGTGGCGTTCTGTTGCGCTGCGGCCGGGCCAGGAACGGAAATAGCCAGCGCCAGCCCGCAAGTTGCGGCGAACAGAAAATTCACAAATGCCTTGCCGTGCGTTGCACTGCGGATCATCCGATTCTCCCCTCGCCATCGTGGCGACATGGTTTGTTTGGTCATTGTTATGATTTCGCCTTCGGCCTTCTGCCAAGAGAGCTGGGCCACTTAAAAGTGGCCGCTACGGGGCCGGAGCGGATTATAGACGAATAACGGCGTTGTGTCCGAATAACGCCGATACTTTCGCGCAGGGCAAAGGGATACACTTTGGGGATGGCGCACGCGGTGATGAGTCCACAGCTTCCCTCGCCTCCCGGGCCGAGAGGGAATTTTTTCCTGGGCAGCGCGCGGGAACTGGCGCGCAACTGGCCCGGACATTCGGAGCACTGCGCGCGCGAGTACGGCGACATTGTCTGCTACCGCTTCCTGCATGTTCCGATGTGCCAACTGACGCACCCGGATCACATTGAAGTTGTGCTCCTGAAGAACGCGGCGAATTTTCACAAGTCGCGGGATTACGGCGCGCTGAAGTTTTTTCTGGGCAATGGACTGCTGACGAACGAGGGCGCTTCGTGGCAGGCGCAGCGGCAACTGGTGCAACCGGCGTTCCGGCATGAAAACATCGCGGTGTATGCGGAGATCATGGCAGAGTCGGCGGCGGCGCATTTGGCGCGGTGGAAAGATGGGGAGAAGCGCGATCTGCACCAGGAAATGGGTGAGCTGGCGCTGGACATCGTGGCAAAAGCGCTGTTTGGCGCGAAAGTCGGCCACGTCGCGGAAACCATTGGCGAGGAAGTGAAAGCGGTGATGGAACGTTTTTTCACGCAGGCGGCGCTTCATTTCATGTTGCCGGACAAGTTCCCTATTCCGAAGACGCCGCGGCTGATGCGATCGAAGAAGCGGCTCGACAAGATTGTGCTCTCGATTATCCAGGAACGGCGGGCGAGCAAGATTCCCGCGAATGATTTGCTGCAGAGGCTGCTGGACGCGCGGAACGAGCAAGGCGAGCGCATGAGCGACGAGCAGTTGCGCGAAGAAGTGATGACGCTCTTTATCGCGGGGCATGAGACGACGGCGAACGCGCTGACGTGGACGTGGTATTTGCTGTCGCAAAATCCGCAAGTGGAAAAGATGCTGGCGGCGGAACTGGATTCGGTGCTGGCGGGGCACGCGCCTACGCTGGCGGATTTGCCGCGGCTTCCCTACACGGAGATGGTGATCAAGGAATCGATGCGATTGTATCCACCGGCGTGGGGAGTGGGGCGGCGGGCGCTGGCGGATTTCGAGGTGGGCGGCTACCGGATTCCGGCGGGGACGAATGTTTTTATCATGCAGTGGGTGACGCAGCGCGATGCGCGGTTTTTTCCGGAGCCGGAGAAGTTTGACCCGGAACGGTGGCGCGACGATCCGATCCGGAAGGGGCGCATTCCACGGTTCGCGTACTTCCCTTTTGGCGGCGGGCCGCGGGTCTGCATTGGGGCGGGATTCGCGATGATGGAGGCGACGTTGCTGTTGGCGACGATTGCGCAGAGGTATCGGTTTACGCTTGCGGCGGAGGCGGTGGTTGCGCCGTTTTTTTCGATTACGTTGCGGCCGAAATATGGGTTGCCGATGCAGGTGCATAGGCGCACGGCCTCGTAGCAGCCCGTCCGAATTTAGCAATTAGACAAAGCGCCCGCCTCGGAAGGCGGCCGCTACAAAGGCAAGAGCACAGCAAGAGGGTGGCGTAAAGCCGCCCTTACACTGAGTATTGTCCTAATGCGGTTTTCTTACCTCGCTGTGCCGCCATTTCTTGATATCGCCTTGCGCCAACAAGCGGCCACCTCGGACAAGAATCTCGATACGTTTGGCCACAAGATTGTATCCAGGGTCACCTTCCGGTAGGTCGCTGCCCATTGCGTCTGCGACTTTGATAATCACAGATGCAACTTTCCTCCAGGATACTTCAGTAACGGAGAAAATAACTTCATCAATTTGGAGGTCGCTCAAAGAACTCATCGTCAATACCTTCAGGATGCTCTCACGCTTTGGAGGTCTCTTCCATCGGAGAATACGCTTTTGAAATTAGGACACTAGCCTACACTGGGTGGCAGGGCCCCGACCGGGTCGGGGCCGCTATGGGTGCGTTAGAAGCCGGGCGGGTGCTCGGCTACTACGTTGAAGGCGCGTTCTAGGGTTAGGCCGGCGCGGCCTAGAGTGCCTTCTTCGAAGAGGCGGCCGATCAGGGTGATGCCATGGGGGACGCGGCGTGCTGGAGAGAACTTTGGTATGGGGCGGCTGGGGTCGGGCGCCCAGTCGGTGCGGGCTTCGGAGACTTCGACGAAGCCGGCGCGCATGGTGAGCGAGGGCTGGCCGGTGAAATTGGTGATGGTGAGCATTTCGTCGCGGAGCGAGGGGACGAGGAGCAGGTCGACCTCGGAGAAGACGCGGGCCATCTCTTCGGCGACGCGGCGGCGCAGGCGATCGGTTTGCACATAATCGACGGCGGAGAGAAAGCGCGACTGGCGGAAGAGATTGGGCCAGGCGTCGTAGGTCTGGACTTTGAGCTGGTCGGCTTCGCCGCTTAGCGTGAGGTCTTCGAACGCGGCGGCGCTTTCGGCGAAGAGGATGAGATTGAGGGATTGGTAGGGCCAGTCGGGAATGGAAACTTCGACGGGAACCATGCCGACTTTTTTTACGGTTTCGAGGGCGGCGCGGTCTACATCGGTGGCGGGCGGTTCTTTCATCCACTTTGGAAAATAGCCTACGCGCAATCCTTTCACGCTTGCGTCGGCGTCGTAGTCGAGCTTGCTGGGGACGCTTTGCAGGTCGCCGGGATCGGGGCCGGAGATGGCTTGCAGGACGAGCAGAGCGTCTTCGACGCTGCGGGTCATGGGGCCGAGTTTATCGAGCGACCAGCAGAGGGTCATCGCGCCGGTGCGGGGGACGCGGCCGTACGTGGGACGCAGGCCGGTGAGGCCGCAGCGCATGCTGGGGGAAACGATGCTGCCGCCGGTTTCGCTGCCGATGGAGAAGCCGACGAGTCCCGCGGCGGTGGCGGCGCCGGGGCCTGCGCTGGAGCCGGAAGCGCCTTCTTCGAGGAGCCAGGGATTGACGGTTTGGCCGCCGAACCAGATGTCGTTGAGGGCGAGAGCGCCGAGGCTGAGTTTTGCGACGAGGACGGCGCCGGCGTCGCGGAGACGTTTAACGACGGCGGCGTCATCTTTGGGGATGCGATTGCGAAAGGGCTCTGCGCCGTAGGTGGTGGGGATGCCGGCTGTGTCGAGGAGATCTTTTCCGCCCCAGGGAATGCCGTGGAGCGGGCCGCGATATTTTCCGGCGGCGATCTCGGCGTCGGCTTGCTTGGCCTGCGCTAGCGCCAAATCTTTTGTGAGGGTGATGACGCAGCGGAGTTTCGGATTGTACTGCTCGAGGCGCTTTAGATAAATATTCGTCAGGCGCTCGGAAGTGATTTGGCGCGTCTCGACCCAGCGGGAGAGACGGGTGACGGGAGCGAAGGCGATTTCGTCTTCGTTTTTGGGGAGCGCGCCGGGATCGGATTTGGCGCGGATGAACTGGTCGCGGTCGGGGCCGGCTTTCCGTCCGGGGAGGACGGGGTTCCAGCTGGAATACGGAACGACGGAAGGAGGCAGATCCAATTTGTGCGGGCCGGTGCGGCGCTCGTAGACGGCGGCGAGATTTTCGCGCCAACTTGTGGCGGCCATTTCGAGTTGAGGTTTGGTGAGTTCGATTTGGACGAGTTTTTCGGCTTCGGTGAATGTGGTGACGGAAACTTGCGGGCCAACGCCAGGGCCGGTGCCAAATGCGGGTGGGGCGCCCGCGGGTTGCTGCTGACCCGGGTCCTGCGCTTCCGCTGGGGCAACTCCTGCCACGCTTGCCGCCGCTGCTGCCAAGCCAACTGCCGCTTCCGTTAGAAATTCACGCCGTGATTTCGCCATGTGGCCTCCGCCGGGTATTCTACCCGGACTCGCGCTCAACGCACTCGCTTTCATTTCTGTGCGTGTGGAATTCTTCCCGCGTTCGCGTGCGGCGATTCTTTGGTAGTGGGTCAGTTTCCGATAATCCGACCTCTGCATTCAAATTAATCAGGACTTAGCGGAATCGAGTTTCTGTTTGGAGAAAACGTGAAGTAGGATGGGACAGCCATGTACAGGGTAAAAAGCCAACCTTGGCCTAAAATTATCAGCTTCTACCGGTCACTCGCGGAATCGTCCGGAAACAGCTGGCTCGGCCCCATGGTGGGATTTGTGGAACAAATCGGGGCCGCCGATTTTGCACAGAACCTTTACGGGGCCACTTCCCACATGCAGTTACGCATTTCCTATCTTCCGGAGTTTCACCCGGACAAAGAAGTGTTAAACGTCGAGTTTGACCACAAGGATGAACACTTTAGATTCGAGTATCAAGAAACCGCCTCTCCACTGTACAAACGCTGGCAAAGAACATGTCCACCCGACCAAGCATTTCAAACGCTCGTGCGCTTCCTCAAGATGAAAAAATGGTTCTCACTTTCGAATAGGTCCTGATAGCGCGCTAACCGGAAACTGACCCGCTACCGATTCTGTCCACAGGCCACGACTCTCGATATGCCCTGTTATACTGGAATTTTCCGAGGCTTACTCCATTCAAACTGAGGGAACGTGTATCTGACACTTTTGAAGCGGCTACGGGAAACGCTTGCCGGACATATTCGCGAGAAATACGGGGTCGAACTTTCGGTGGTGCTGGAGAGGCCGCCGAAACTGGAGATGGGGGAGGCCGCGTCCCCGGTGTGTTTTGAGCTGGCAAAGCGGCTGAAGAAGGCGCCGCGGCAGATTGCGCAGGAGATTGCCAATGCGCTGCCGAAGATCGAGGGGATCGGGCGGGTGGAGGTTGCGGGTGCGGGGTATTTGAATGCGTTTATTGACCGGGCGTGGTTTTGGGAGAGTGCGCGCAAAGAAGTGAGTGGTGAGTGGCCCTTCGGCTCCGCTCAGGGCAGGCGAGTGGCGAGTGGCGAGAAAAAGAAAGTCATCGTAGAGCACACGAGCATTAATCCGAATAAGGCGGCGCACATCGGGCATCTGCGGAATGCGGTGCTGGGCGACACGATGGTGCGGCTGCTGCGGCACACCGGGAACGATGTGGCGGTGCAGAACTACATTGACAACACCGGGGTGCAGGTGGCGGACGTGGTGATTGCGTTTCAGCAGATGGAGAAAAAATCGCTGGCGGAGGTGAAGGCGCTTGCGGGGCAGAAGAATTTCGATTACCTGTGCTGGGACCTTTACGCGAAGGCGACACAATTTTTCGAAGAGGACAAAGCGCGCGCGGGAAAGTTGCGCGGGGAGACGCTGAAGGCGATTGAGGCGGGCGAAGGCGAGACCGCGGTGATGGCCGCGGTGATTGGCGACGCGGTGGTGGGATTCCATCTGCGGACGATGGCGCGGCTGGACATTTTTTATGAACTGCTGGCGCGGGAGAGCGAGATATTGCATCTGCATTTCTGGGATGCGGCGTTTGAGAAATTGAAGGCTAGCGGGGCGATCCAGCTGGCGACTAGCGGGAAGAATGCGGGTTGCTGGGTGATGCCTTGGGGGAAGGAAGTACAGGAGGTAAAGGAAGTAAAGGAGGTAAAGGAAAAGGCCGGGGTCGACGACACGTTAACCTCATCCATTTCTGCTGACGAGGAGGACCAGGCGAAGATTATTGTGCGGTCGAATGGGACGGTTACTTACGTTGGGAAGGATATTGCTTACCAGCTTTGGAAGTTTGGATTGCTGGGGAAGGATTTTCATTATCGAAGGTGGCCGGATGCGCCCGATAGCAAGGAACTTTGGGCTACCACCGCTGGGCCGAATGAGGCAGGCGCGCCTCATTTTGGGGGAGCCGAAGCGGTTTATAACGTGATTGATACGCGGCAGGCGTATTTGCAGGAAGTGGTGGCGGAGGGGTTGCGAGCGCTGGGGCATGCGAAGGAAGCGGAGAATTCGATTCACTTTGATTATGAGATCGTGGCGCTGACGCCGCGGTGCGCGGCGGAGATGGGTTACGAATTGTCAGCCGAGGATGCGAAGAAGCCTTACGTTGAGGTTAGCGGGAGGAAAGGGTTTGGCGTGAAGGCGGATGACCTGATTACACGTATGCTTGCGGCTGCGGAGGCGCGGGTTTTGCAGAAGCACGGGGAGATGGGGGGCGCTGAATTGAAACGGACGGCGAATGCGTTGGCGGTGGGGGCGCTGCGGTATTTCCTGCTGAAGGTGACGCGGAACACGATCATCGCGTTTGATTTTGAGGATGCGTTGAGCGCGGAAGGTGAGACGGGACCGTACTGCCAGTATGCGATTGTGCGGATTCGGGGGATTCGGCGGAAGGGCGCGGAGGTTGCGGGAACGCGGCACGAGATTGGTTCAGAGACGCTGAAGAAGATTATGGAGGGGCCGGAGAGCAATACAATTTGGGAAGTGCTGCTGGCTTCAGGGTCTTTGGATTACGCGGTGGACGCGGCGATTGGGGCGCAGGAGCCGGCGTTTGTTTCGAAGTACGCGTTCCAGTTGGCGCAGGCGTTCAATAATTTTTATCACAAGCACCATATTTTGTCGGAAGCGGATGAGGAGAAGCGGGCGTTTTTATTGGGGTTGACGGAATTGGTGGAGCGGCAGTTGGTGGGGGCGTTGGGGTTGTTGGGGATTGAGGCGCCGGAGAAGATGTGAAGAAAGAGCGGCCCGGCATAGAAGGCGGGCGTTCAAAGGCGAGAGAAACCCAAGAGCACAGGCAAGAGTGCCTGTGCCACATGGAAGAGCGGCCCGCCTCGGAAGGCGGGCCTTACAACGGCAAGAGAACGGCAAGAAGGCGGCGTAAAGCCGCCCCTACAAATGCGAAGAATAGATCAGGCCTGGGTGTGGGCTTCGATGAACCAGAGGTCTTTGTCCATTTCGCGGGTGATGGTGGTGAAGATGTCGACGGTGATGGCGTCTTCGAGGTCTTCGGCTTCCTGAATGGCGGTGCGCAGGGCGTTCGTGTAGTGGCCCACGTTGTGGACGAGGAATTTGACCATGTCGGGGCCGTCGTAGGCGGCGAGATCCGCTTCGGGGATGGCGGACTTTGCGGCGGATTCGCGGACGGTGCCGTTGGCGACGCCACCGAGGGCGGAAATGCGCTCGGCGATCGTGTCGATGTGATCTTCAAGATGGGTGGCTACGGAATCGAAGAGCAGGTGGAGCTGGTAGAAATTCTTGCCTTTGACGTTCCAGTGCGCCCATTTGACCTGGCTGTGAACGTCGGAACTGTTGGCGAGATGAATGTTGAGAAGCGCGATGAGTGCCTGGCGATTTTTGTCGGGGACGCCGACGCTGCTGGGATAGGTGCGAAGGGTTGCGGCTGCGGGTTTTGCCATGGAAAGACCTCCTCAAGGTGAGATTGGTTCTGGGGGTGGGATGCGTGGAGGAGGGGGAAGGATATTTTTTTGTGGGGGAGCGGTAGGTGACCGAGGAAATAATGGGAGGTACGGTTGAAAGCGTAAAAGCGGTGGCAGCGCCACCGCACTCCAAAGCGCCCGCCCCGTAAAATCATCCGGGGTGCAAAATACGCACCTCGGACGGCGGGCCCTACAGGGGCGAGAGAAACCCAAGAGGGCGGCGTAAAGCCGCCCCTACAACTACACGAGAGCCCAAGAGGGCGGGGCGACCTGAAGGTCGCCGCTACGAGGGAGCGGCCGACGCGGGTTAGAGGACTGGGCGGGGTTCGGCTACGTCGGCGTAGAGTTTGTCGATGAGGTCGGCGTATTGTTGTTCGACTACGCGGCGTTTTAGTTTCATGGTGAAGGTCAGGCTGCCGGCGTCGAAGGTGAAGTCGTCGGGGATTAGGGCGAAGCGCTTGATGGTTTCGTACTGGGCTAGATGGGTGGTGAGGCGTGCGACTTCTTTTTCGATGAGGGCGTACGTGGCGGGATGAGCGGCTAGTTCGCCATTGGAGGAGAATTTCAGGCCGGCTTCGGCGAGCTTGGCGGAGACGGTGACTGGGTTGGGAACAATTATGCCGACGACGAACTTGCGCTGATCGCCGACGATCATGGCGTTGAGGATGTAGGGGCTGGTCTTCAGAGCGTTTTCGATGGGCTGCGGGGCGATGAATTTGCCGGCGGCGGTTTTGAGGAGATCTTTTTTGCGGTCTGTGATGAAGAGGTAGTTGTCTTTGTCGAGATAGCCGATGTCCCCGGTCTTGAACCAGCCATCATCGGAGAGAACTTCGTTGGTAAATTCGGGCGATTTGAAATAACCCTGCATGACGCAAGGACCCTTGGCGAGAATTTCCCCGTCGTCGGCAATGCGGAGCTGGACGTTGGGAATGGGGCGGCCGGAGCTGCCGGCACGATTGTGCGGGTGGTTGCTGGTGAGGACGGGAGAGGTTTCCGTCAGGCCGTAGCCCTGATAGATGGGAATGCCGATAGCCCAGAAAAATTCGCAGAGGTCTTTGGAGAGCGGAGCTCCACCGGAAAGAATGGTGCGGAGCTGGCCGCCGGTGCCGGCGCGAATCTTGGAATAAACGAGCTTGTCGGCGACAGCCCACTTGAGGCGAGTGGCGAGGCCGGCGGATTTTTCGCCGCTGCGCCAGGGGGCGGATTCGCGGGCAGTCCGCATGGCGAAATCAAAGATTTTGCGCTTTGCGCCGGTGGCTTTACTTCCCTGCTCCATAAGGCGGGCATAGATTTTTTCGAAGAAGCGGGGAACGGCGGCGAGGACGGTGGGGTGGAGTTCGAGGAGGGCTTGCGCGACGTTTTCAACGATCTCAACATAGGCCACCGGGCAGCCGTAAAAAATATAAACGTAATCGAGCATGCGGCCGTAGACGTGGGCGAGCGGGAGAAACGAGACGGCGAGATCCAGTCCAGGGCGGAGATCGAGTTCAACGCAGGAGTCGGTGACGTTGGAGCAGAAATTGGCGTGGGTGAGCATGACGCCTTTGGGCTCACCGGTGGTGCCGGAGGTGTAGATGAGCGAGGCGAGTTGGCTGGGGAGAACTTTGGCGGCGCGGAGGCGGTAAGCGGCGACTTCGGCGGGGCCGGTGGCGGCGATGAGCGTTTCATAGCGGAGGAAGTCGGTGGGGAGATCCTCGCCAGCGCCGGCTACGATGACTTGCTGAACTTCCTGGAGGGAGTCGCGGACCGCGAGGAACTTATGGAGTTGTTTTTGGCCGGCGATGAAGACGACTTGCGCGCCGCAGTGATTGAGGATGTAAGACATGCGGTCGGGGGATTCGTTGAAGTACACCGGGACGGTGACGCCGCCGGAGCCAGAGATGGCGAAATCGGCGGTGTGCCATTCGGGGCAGTTGGGGGAGAAGAGGCCGACGCGGTCGCCAGATTTCACGCCGAGTTCGACGAGGGCGTTGGCGAGGCCGGCTACACGGCGGAGGAGTTCCTGGGAGGAGATGGATTCCCAGCGGTCGGGGCCGCGGAACATCTGGGCGCGGGGAGACGGGAGCTCTTCAACGGCGTTGATGAAGCGGGTGGGGAGAGTGCCGTAGTTCATCGGAAATTTGAATTTACATGATGGGGATTGTTCGTGCAATGGGAGGAAGAATAACGCAGAGAGCACTGAGAAGAAAAGAGCAACCCAAGAGCACAGCCAGGAATGACTGTGCCACAAGAGGGGAGCGTATTTGTGGGAGATGAGGTGAGATAAGATGGTGGGAGAGGGACTAGAGTGATGAGCGTGGGGACACCTGTGGTGAATGATCCGGCGACTGGGCGGGGACCGTTTCGGGCGCCGCGGGGGACGCAGATTTCGTGCAAGGGGTGGCAGCAGGAGGCGGCGCTGCGGATGCTGCTGAATAATCTGGACCCCGAGGTGGCGGAGAAGCCCGAGGACCTGGTGGTGTACGGAGGGACCGGGAAAGCAGCGCGGAATTGGGATTGCTTTCACGCGATTGTGAAGTCGCTGCGGGCGCTGGAGGGGGACGAGACGCTGCTGGTGCAGTCGGGGAAGCCGGTAGCGGTGTTTCGGACGCACGAGTATGCGCCGCGGGTGCTGCTGTGCAATTCCAACCTGGTGGGACATTGGAACAATTGGGAACAGTTCAACGAGCTGGACCGCGCGGGATTGATGATGTACGGCCAGATGACCGCGGGAAGCTGGATCTATATCGGGACGCAGGGAATTTTACAGGGCACGTTTGAGACGTTTGCGGCAGCGGCGCGGCAGCAATTTGGCGGAAGCCTGAGCGGGAAGCTGGTGGTGACGGGCGGCATGGGAGGAATGGGCGGAGCGCAACCGCTGGCGGCGACGATGAATGGCGCGGCGTTCCTGGGGATTGACGTGGACCCGGAGCGGATCAAGCGGCGGGTAAAGACAGGCTACTGCGACGTGATGGTGACGTCGCTGGATGAGGCGCTGCGGATATTGAAGAATGCGGTGCGCAAGGGCGAGGCGACGTCGGTGGGATTGGTGGGAAATTGCGCGGACCTGATTCCTGAGATGGCGAAGCGCGGCGTGGTGCCGGACATTTTGACGGACCAGACGAGTGCACACGACCCGATCGGCGGGTACGTGCCGAATGGAATGACGCTGGCGGAGGCGCTGGAGCTGAGGAAGAACAATCCTGCGGAGTACCGGAAGCGTTCGGTTGCGGCGATGGGCGCGCACGTGCAGGGGATGCTGGATTTGCAGAAGCTGGGAGCGGTAACTTTCGATTACGGAAATAATATCCGGACGTTTGCGTTTGAAGCGGGAGTGAAGGATGCGTACGGCTTCCCCGGATTTGTGCCGGCGTATATCCGGCCGCTGTTCTGCGAGGGGAAGGGGCCGTTCCGCTGGGCGGCGCTTTCGGGAGAGGCTTCAGATATCGCGCGGACGGATCAACTGGTGCTGGAAATGTTTCCGGAGAACAAGCATTTGAAGCGGTGGATTACGATGGCGCAGAAGAAGGTGAAGTTCCAGGGATTACCATCGCGGATTTGCTGGCTGGGATATGGTGAGCGGGACAAATTCGGACTGGCGTTGAACGACCTTGTGGCGAAGGGCGAGTTGAAAGCGCCCATTGTGATCGGGCGGGATCATTTGGATTGCGGATCGGTGGCGTCGCCGTATCGCGAGACGGAATCGATGAGGGATGGATCGGACGCGATTGCGGACTGGGCGCTGCTGAACGCGCTGGTGAATACGGCGAGCGGGGCTTCGTGGGTGTCGATTCATAACGGCGGCGGGGTGGGGATTGGATACTCGCAACATGCGGGCCAAGTGACGTGCGCGGACGGTACCAAAGAAATGGCCAAGCGCATCGAACGGGTGTTGACGAACGATCCCGGGATGGGGGTTGCGCGCCATGTGGACGCGGGTTACCCGGAAGCCATTGCGTTCGCAAAGAAAACTGGCGTCAAAGTGCCAATGCTGTAAGGATAGCGACACACAAACAAACCGCGTGTCTCGGTGCAGAGACAAACGGTCGAGGAGCGGCTATCTATGTATACGGTCCTGGGTGCAACGGGAAATATCGGTTCGGTCATCACGAAAAAATTATTGGAGAAGGGCGAGAAGGTCCGGGTTGTCGGGCGGAATGCCGCCAGGCTGCAGCAGTACGTGCATCGTGGGGCGGAGGCGTTTGTTGCGGACGTTAAGGATGCGGAAGCGCTGACGAAAGCGCTGACGGGCGCGCGAGCGGCGTTTCTGATGATGCCGCCGGGGATGACCTCGCCGGACTATCGGGCGGAGCAGGAAGTGGAATCGTACGCGATTGCGACGGCGGCGAGAAACTCCGGATTGCAGTACGCAGTGAATTTGAGCAGCATCGGGGCGCAGGCTCCCGCGGGAACGGGACCGATCCTGGGACTACACGACTGCGAACGAAAATTGAATGCGGTAGAGCGGCTGAACGTGCTGCACCTGCGTCCGGCTTATTTCATGGAGAACCACCTTTCGGCGATCGAAATGATCCAGATGATGGGGATCTTCGCGGGTGCGTTGAAGCCGGATTTGAAGATATCGATGATCGCTACTCGGGATATCGGGGCGCACGCGGCGGAGCGCTTGCTGAATCTGGATTTCAGCGGGAAGCAGACGCAGGAACTGCTGGGCGAGCGGGATTTAACCATGACGGAAGCGGCGGCGATCATCAGCCGGGGAATATCGAAGCCGGACCTGAGGTATTTGCAGTTTACGTACGAACAGGTGGAGCAGGCGCTGGTACAGATGGGACTTTCGGCGAAGACGGCGGCGTATTTCATCGAGATGTTTCACGGGATGAACAACGGGATCGTGGCGGGAATGGAGCCACGGAGCGCGGCGAATACGACAGCGACGACTATGGAGACGTTCGTGAGGGAAGTGTTTGCGCCGGCGTATCAGGGGATTGCGGTGGGGGTGTAGGGTGGGTTTAGAGCCGACGATCGCAAGAGAAGAGTAACCCAAGCCCCACACGCAAAATCGGCGTGTGGGGCACCCGGCAAGAGAAACCCAAGAGCACAGGCCCTTCGGCTTCGCTCAGGACAAGCTGAAGCCTGTGCCACGTTTTTGAGCGGCAGCATTCTGATTACAGGGGCATCACAGGTGGTCACGCTGCGAGGGGGCGGCCCGCGGCGAGGTAATTCCCTTTCCAAAATTGGGTTCGTGCGTGATGGCGCGGTGCTGGTGCGCGACGGGAAGATTTTGTCTGCGGGGCCGCGCGCGGACGTGGAGCGGCGCGCAGAGGCGAAAGCGGCGGAGAAACTGGATGTGGGCGGACGGGTGGTGCTGCCGGGATTTGTGGATTCGCACACGCACCTGGTTCATGCGGCTAGCCGCGCGGAAGAGTATGAGCTGAAGATTCAAGGGGCGAGTTACGAAGAGATTGCGCGGAAGGGCGGGGGGATACTGAACTCGGTGAAGAAACTCAGGGCGGCGACGCGGGAAGCGTTGAAGGCCCGGGCGACGGCGGCGCTGGGGGAGTTTGCGGCGCACGGAACGACGACGGTGGAGGCGAAGAGCGGATACGGGCTAGATGTGACGAGCGAGTTGAAAATTCTCCAACTGCATAAGGAGTTGAATGCGGAGCAGCCACTGGAGATTGTTTCGACGTTTCTGGGAGCGCATGTGGTGCCGGCGGAATTTCGCGCGAAGAAGGATGGGGCGGAGAAATACCTTGCGCTGCTGATCGAGAAATTGTTGCCGGAAGTGGTGGTCGGCGATTTGGCGGAGTATTGCGACGTGTTTTGCGACCGCGGGGCTTTTACGGTGGGGCAATCGAGGAAATTGCTGACGAAGGCGAAGGAACATGGGCTGCGGCCGCGGCTGCATGCGGAGCAGTTGTCGCGGAGCGGGGCTACGCAATTGGCAGTGGAACTGGAGGCGGCGAGTTGCGACCACCTGGAGCAGGTGAATAACGCGGATATCCGGGCGCTGGGGAAATCCGGGACGGTGGCGACGCTTTTGCCGGGGTGCGATTTTCATTTGGGATTGGAGAAGTATGCGCCGGCGCGGAAGCTGATTGAGGCCGGGGCGATTGTGGGGTTGGCTACGGATTACAATCCGGGGACTAGTCCGACGGTGAGCATGCCGATGATATTGTCGCTGGCGTGTTCGCAGTTGCGGATGACGCCGGCGGAGGCGATTGCGGCGGCTACGATCAATGGGGCTTATGCGCTGGGTAGGGAGAAGATGGTTGGATCGCTGGAAGAGGGGAAACGGGCGGATCTGGCGGTGTACGAAGTGGAGGATTACCGGGAAATTCCTTATTATTTCGGGATGAATGTTTGCTGGATGACGATGAAGAGTGGGGAGATTGTTTGGATGAAGGATTGAAAGAACAGTTCAAAGTCAAAAGTTTAAAGTTCAAAGTAAGAAGATAAGAATTAACGCAGAGGTCGCTGAGAAGCAGAGGACGCAGAGTTAAGAGGAAGAAGAAGAGGGCGGGGCGGAGAGAGATGAAGAGACTGATTGAGTGCGTGCCGAATTTTTCGGAGGGGCGGGATCCGGCGAAGGTGGAGGCGCTGGTGCAGGCGATGTGTTGCGTGCCGGGAGTGTATGTGCTGGACCGCGAGATGGATGCGGACCATAACCGTTGCGTGATTACGCTGGCTGGCGAGCCGGAGGCCGTCGGAGAGGCGGCGATTCTGGGCGCTGGCAAGGCGATGGAATTGATTGACATGAACGAGCACAAGGGCGCGCACCCACGGGTGGGAGCGACGGACGTGGTGCCGTTCATTCCGGTTGAGGGAGTGACGCTGGAAGATTGCGTGGCGCTGGCGAAGCGCGTGGGGCAGGAGATCTGGAAGCGGCACCGGATTCCGATTTTCTTTTATGAAGCGGCGGCGACGCGGCCCGAACGCGTGAATCTGGAAAACGTGCGGCGTGGGCAGTACGAGGGATTGCGCGAAGAGTTGAAGAGGAATCACGACCGGCAGCCGGATATTGGCGAGCCGAAGCTGCATCCTACCGCGGGCGTGACGGTGGTGGGAGCGCGGAAATTTCTGGTGGCGTACAACGTCAATCTGAATACATCGGACATCGGAGTAGCGAACAAGATTGCGCGGGCGATTCGGTTTTCGAACGGCGGATTTCGCTATGTGAAGTCAATGGGCGTGGAATTGAAGGCGCGGAACCTGGCGCAGGTGTCCATCAATTTGACGGATTACGAGCAGACCCCGATGCACCGAGTGTACGAGGCGGTGAAGCGCGAGGCGGAGCGCTATGGCGTGATGCCCGTGGGCAGCGAGATTGTGGGACTGGTGCCGAAGAAGGCGATCGAGATGGCGGCGGACTACTTCCTGCAGCTGGAGAACTTCTCGCCTTCACAGGTGTTTGAGAACAAGCTGGCGGATGCGCTGAGCGGGGCGCCTTTGGAGTCGAAGGATGGGAAGCTGGCGCACCTGGCGCGGCCGTTTCTGGACGCGGTTGGGGAGGCGACGCCGACACCGGGAGGCGGAAGCGTTTCGGCGTTTGCGGCGGCGCTGGCGGCAGCGCTGGGGCAGATGGTGGCGGGACTCTCGCGAAAGAAGAAATTGCAGGCGCCATTCGTGGACAAGCTTTCCGAAAATGTGGATGCGTTGCGGAAGGTTGCCGACGAATTGACGGCAGCGATCGACCGGGATGCGAGTTCGTACGATGCGGTGATGGCGGCGTTCAAACTGCCGCAGGGAAACGACGCGGAGAAAACCGCGCGGGAAGCGGCGATTCAGGCGGCGACGAAGGGCGCGACGGAAGTGCCGCTGGAAGTTGCGGAAAAAGCGGCCGGCCTGGTGGAGCGGCTGGTGCAACTGGAAGCGATCTCGGCGGCATCCATGAAGTCAGACCTGCTGGTGGCGCGTCTAATGGGAGTGGCGGGAGCGAAAGGCGCTTTGGCGAACGTGGAGATCAACCTGGACGGTTTGAAGGATGCGGCGTATGTGGCGCAGATGCGCGGGAAAGTTGACGAACTGCGCAAGCGGCTGGGCTGAGAACGAGCGAATGGCGTAAACTGGAGTTTCCACGGCGGAGCGGAAGGTTGGGTGCTAGTAAGAGAAACCCAAGAAGGCGGCGTAAAGCCGCCCCTACAAGGACGCGATCGCCAAATAATTTATTCCCAGGCCCCCGAAAGGAGCAATACATGCAGAAGTGGACAGAGGCGAAAACGAGATTTGTGGCGGCTTGCGCGTTGCTGGCGTTGGCGGCAGCGATGGCCAAGCCCGCGAAGGCGGGTAGCCTGGGCGCGGACACGATTGGACTGTTTCCCAAAGAAGTGGGGGAATTTGCGTACGCGGATTTGAAGAAGGCGCGGACGATGAAGTGGTACCCGGCGCTTGAGCAGCAGATGCTGCCGGACAAGTTTAAGCAGTTCGAAAAATTTCTGGCCGCGGCCGGGATTGATACGAATACGCAGGTGGACGAGTTGACATGGGCATTGGTACCGGGATCTTCGTTGGCCAAGGATGCAGCTGCAGCCGGTGGCGCTGCGGCGGAGGCGCCACCAGACAGCGAAGAGATCGTGGGGATTGCGCTGGGATCGTACAACCCGGATTCGACGGAGGCGTACTTCAAGACGCAGAAGCTGCCGACGGCGAAGTCGCACGGGTACACGCTGTTTGCGTTTGGGTCTGGCGTGGGACCGAACGACCTGTTTTTCTTTTTTGTGGATTCGAACAAGGCGGCGTTTGGGCACCGGCAACTGCTGGAGAAGCTGATTGCGGTGAGGTACGGAGAAGAGGACAGCCTGTTGCGCAACGACACGATGTTCAACATGATCAACGAAACGAACGGCAGCGGCGTGGTGTGGGCGGTGCTGAATCCGGCGTACACGAAGCTGGCGATGGGGCAACTGGCGCCGGAAGTGCAGCAGTTTCCGGAAGCGGCCAAGCTGGTGGCGCGGATGCAGGCGATGATCATTACCGCGACCGCAAGCAGCGGGATGGAAGCGAAGTTTCAGGCGGTGTGCGGATCGACAGAGGACGCGAACACGCTGAGCCAGTTGATGGCGGCGGGGCTGCTCTATAAAAAGTATCAGACGGCGAAGGATAATCCGGAGCTGGGATCGTTGCTGGACCAGACGAGCGTGACGCCGTCGGGAGATCGCGTGGTGATTCGGATGACGGTTAGCGACGAGCAGATGACGACGTTGATTCAGAAGAATACGTTTGCGATTAAGATGTAGTGGGAGTTTGATTGGGTAGAACCCCAGGTGCAAAACCGGCGCCTGGGGCAGCCAGTGGTAATTCCAATTTAAAGTTTTGAGAGAGTTTGAAGTTGAGATTCTTCGGACATCCTCGTCGGATGTCCTCAGAATGACAGTGTGCGGCTGTGTGTGGGTGGAGGTGCAATTGCGTTCGCAAAAGCGGTGGCAGAGCCACCGCACTCCAAAGTAAGAGAAAACCCGCACCCTGAAAGGCGCAGGGTGCGGCACCCACTTTGTTTGAGAAATTTCAGGAGACGGGGGAGAGGAATTTGGTTAGGCGGAGGACGCCGCAGTCGTTGCGGGATTCGCATTGGATGTCGTCTACGCCGGCCCAGTGGGGTTCGGGCTTATTGGCTGGCGGAGGGACGCCGGGGACGGAGACTTCGACTTCGATGCGATCGTTGAGGCGGCGGAAGTTCACCTGGCAGGGCGTGGTGCAATTGTGGTGAAAGCCGAAGCAGAGTTTGCAGGCGGAGACTACGGCGAGTTTGAGCTGTTCGATGATTTCGTTGGGGAGGCCGGCGGCGTCGGCGAAGACGCGCATGGCGCCACCCGCGGCGGCGGCGAGGCGTTCGTCGTGATCGAGGGAGAGGCGCAGGTGGAGAGGATTTTTCGGCACGGCTATTGGCTGGTGGCCCAGGCGATGTCGCAGGATTCGCGGCAGTCTGGACAATAGTACAACCCATCGACGGCGAGACGCACTCTTTCGAGGCTCTTGCAGATGGTGCAGTATTTATCGCAGGTGCAATATTCCTCGGACTTGTCGCACTGCGCGCAGAGAACTTGTTCCCGGGCGGCCATCGGTGCCTCCGGAAAAAACTGTACCTGAGGGAGGGGCGGTCAGCAAGGGGCGGGTGGGGTTGGCGATGCAAAAGAGCAAAGAGAGCTTTATGGGAAGGACACAGTCGGTTAGTTCCCAATTAGAAGATTACACAGTTGGGCGGAGCCCTGTCGGGCGGCTTCGACTGATTCAGAGTTCTTCAACGCGGTAGATCGTGGCCGGAACAGAACCAGGCTCCGTTCGCCAAAATTGCTCGTCCAAGTGATAGTGGTCGTCTTTTGCAGATTCGCTGAGCCCCGAACAGATGGCTGCAAGCGCCCCAAGGCCTTTGCGATTTCCAATTATTTCTATTTCTCCACCTTGATTCAAAACAAAATTTAGTTTTGCTCCCTCAGCAAGAATCTCAGACTTCCTTTCGGGCAAGCGTTCGCGAGGTCCTGGCATCTTTGACACCCCTTCCACTTCCAATGCTACCGGAAAAAAGAAACATGGGCGTGCCCATCGTTCGTTGAGTTCCCCAATTAGGTTCAGCCCCGATACTTCCAATAACTGAAGCCTGGGGCGCTACAGGGAACGGTGGTGTTTTGACCGCGTGTGGGGTGCGTGCTAACATCGGTTTTTGCCTGAGCAAACGGAATGGACTCCGGAAACTCTCCCTCCAATTCAAGTCTTCGCAAAACGGCACTGAATGCGCTGCATAAGCGCCTGGGCGCCAAAATGGTCAATTTTGGCGGCTGGGACATGCCGGTGGAGTATCCGTGCAGCGGCAATCTGATGTGCGAGCACCGGGCGGTGCGCGGCGCGGTGGGTGTGTTTGACGTTAGCCACATGGGCGACATACGGATACGGGGAAAATCGGCGGAAAGAAAGTCGACAGTTGACAGTTCACAGTTATCAGTTTCGGAGAGGAATAGCCCAAGAGCACAGCCAGGAGTGGCTGTGCCACAGTTGCAAGATGCGTCTCACGGGGGGTTAGCGGCGGTGCAGCATTTGTGCATGAATGACGCGTCGAAGCTGGCGATCGGGCAGGCTCAGTATTCGGCGATGCTGTATCCGAACGGGACGTTTGTGGACGACGTGATCGTGCACCGGCTGGGCGAGGACGACTACCTGCTGGTGATCAATGCGGGGACGCGGGAGAAGGATATTTCGTGGGTGCGCGAGAACACAAAGGGGATGGATTGCGTGGTGGAGGATTTGAGCGACGCTTACACGCAACTGGCGATTCAGGGGCCGCGGGCGGCGGAAGTGCTGCAGAAGTTGACAGACGCGAAGCTGGAGACGATCAAGAATTACTGGTTCACGCATGAGACGGTTTGCGGGCTGCCGAATACGCTGATTGCGCGGACGGGGTATACGGGCGAAGACGGGTTTGAGATTTATGTGCCGTCGGACGTGGCGACGAGCGAGCGGGTGTGGAACGAAGTGTTTGCGGCGGGGAAAGAGTTTGGGATTTTGGCTTGCGGGTTGGGGGCGCGGAACACCTTGCGGCTGGAATCGAAGATGGCGTTGTATGGGCATGAGATCAGCGACGAGATCCATGTTTGGGAAGCGGGGCTGGAACGGTATTGCCATTTGGAGAAGGGCTCGTTTGTTGGGCGGGACGCGTTGGTTAAGTTGAAGGCGGAAGGATTGAAGCGGGCGCTGGTGGGGTTGGAGATGGTGGAGCGCGGGATTGCGCGCGACGGGTACCGGTGTTTGGATGAGAATGGGAATGAGATTGGGATGGTGACCAGCGGTTCGCCATCGCCTACGCTGGGGAAGAATATTGCGCTGGCTTATGTGCCGCCTTCGATGACGGGGTTGGGGACGGAGATTTTTGTGGAGATTCGGGGGCAGAGGGTTAAGGCGGTGGTGGTGGGGACGCCGTTTTATAAGAGGGTTCGGAAGGTGAGTGCGGTAAAGACGTGAAGAGGAAGAAAAGAGACGGAGGGTTGTTGCCCTCCGATCGTAAGAGCCCACCCTTAAGTTCAGGTGTTTGGCGGCATCGCAGAGGGAAAGACTAAAAGGAGGGGGACTATGGCATATCCAAAGCAATTCAAATATTCGAAGGATCATGAGTGGATTGAGGTGAAGGGCGACGTGGCGACCGTCGGGATTACGGACTACGCGCAGCATGAACTGGGGGATGTGGTGTTTGTGGAGTTGCCGGCGGTGGGCGCTAAGGTGACTACCGGGAAGACGTTTGGGTCGGTGGAATCGGTGAAGGCGGTCAGCGAGATTTATGCGCCGGCGAGCGGCGAGGTGACGGAAGCGAATGGCGCGCTGGTGAAGCAGCCGGAAGCGATCAATACCGATCCGCACGGAACGGGCTGGCTGATCAAGGTGAAGCTGGCGAATCCGGCGGAAGTGGGCGCGCTGATGGACGCGGCGGCGTATGAGGCGTTCATCGCGGAGAAGCAGAAGGAAGCGTCCGCCTGATGCGCTACCTCCCGAAAAGCCCGGCGGAACGCCAGGAGATGCTGGCGGCCATCGGGGTGAAAAACGTAGAAGAGTTGTTTTCGTCGATTCCAGAAAAATACCGGTTGAAGAAGGCGCTGAACCTGCCCGGACCTTTTTCCGAGCAGGAAGTGATCCGCTATTTCCAGGAGCGCGCGAAGGAGAATTCCGTCGGGTACACCAGCTTTCTGGGGGCGGGTGTGTACAACCACCTGCGGTCGGTGGTGACGGACACGATTATCCAGCGCGGAGAGTTTTTGACGTCGTATACGCCGTACCAGGCGGAGATTACGCAGGGGACGCTGCAGGCGATTTTTGAGTTTCAGACGCTGATGTGCCAGTTGACGGGCCAGGAAGTGGCGAACGCGTCGATGTACGATGGATCGACGGCCACGACGGAAGCGGTGCTGATGGCGGAGCGGCTGACGGGGCGGACGCGCGTGCTGGTGGCGCGGTCGGTGCATCCGGAGTATCGCGAAGTGCTGCGGACGTACGCGAAGAATTCCGGGCTGCACGTGGAAGAGATTTCGTACACGATGGCGGGAACGCTGGACGCTAAGGCGCTGAAGGCGGCGATTCGCGAGGATGTTTGCGCGGTGGTGGTGCAGTCGCCAAACTTTTTCGGAACGATCGAGTCGCTGGGGCCGCTGGCGGAGATTACGCGGGCGGCAGGAGCGATGCTGGTGGTGGCGGTGGCGGAAGCGGTGTCACTGGGAGCGGTGAAGCCACCGGCGGAAGCGGACATTGTGGCGATGGAGGCGCAGAGTTTTGGACTGGCGCCGAGCTACGGCGGGCCGTATGCGGGCGTGATTGCGTCACGGGAAAAGTATGTGCGGCAGATGCCGGGGCGGCTTTCGGGGCAGACGACGGACAGCGAGGGGCAGCGGGGATTTGTGCTGACGCTGGCCACGCGCGAGCAGCATATTCGGCGAGAGAAGGCTACTTCGAATATCTGCACGAACCAGGCGCTTTGTGCGCTGGCGGCTACGGTGCATTTGACGCTGCTGGGCAAAGAGGGATTGCGGGAGCAGGCGGAGCAGAATCTGGCTAAGGCGCATTTTGCGTTGACGGAGCTGGAGAAAATTCCGGGAGTGAAGCGGACTTTTTCAGGGCCGTTTTTTAATGAGTTTACGGTGGCGTTGCCTAAGTCGGTGAAATTGGTGAATGCGGAGTTGTTGCAGGAAAAGATTATCGGGCCGTTTGTTTTGGGGACGGCTTATCCGGAGTTGTCGAAGAACGCGGTGGTTTGCGTTACGGAGACTACTTCGCGGGGGGAGATCGAGAAATTGTTGGCTGGGGTGAGGAAGGCTTTGGCGACGGCGTAAGA